>OGYY01002439.1_pt1 | contig 13675 bp, 14 predicted proteins | sample 1576671 | NCBI WGS metagenome assembly OGYY01 (sample SAMEA3541593, study PRJEB24748) | human gut metagenome | biome: human gut; feature: human-associated habitat; material: faeces | place: China | collected 2012 | reverse complement strand
TATTTCAAAATTTTTTTCAGCAGGGTTTTCAGGCGGGGATGGGTGCTTGATTAGCAAGCTTCTCCGAACGACCTGTACTTGTTATATCGAACCCAGTCGTATATGTAGTACATCAAAGGTTGAGAAATAAAAAAGGTTCGGCATATGCCGAACCTAGAAAATTTGGTGGAGCCTAAGGGGAAGCAGTCGAACTCGGCGGCTTCCCCTTTAACAAAAGGGTCGCCGTCCGCTCCTTTCAGCATATCCCACGTGATTTCGGTCTTATCCTCCGAATACCACGAGGTCACGACCAGCTTCTCGTCGTAGAGATAAATCTTATCGACGAAATATTCCAATATCTTGTCGCGCGTCTCTGGGTTGTCGAAGTCCGCGTGAAGGAACTTCTCGAAGTACGCCTTGATGCTGTGCTCGTCCTCGCACAGCGAGACCTTGACGTTCTCGGCCTGTATCGCGTCGTTCAGGGATGCCTTCTGCGCCTCAAGCTGGTTCAGGCGCTCTATGAGGGTGTCGCTGAGCGCACCGCCCTCGATTGCTTTCATCAGGTTCGCGATACCCTTCTCGACCTCCTTGCGCCTCGCCTCAAGACCTTCGAGGTATCCCGTCTCCTTGTAATGCTCCTTGTAGTACACGGCGGCGTCCACCGCAAGGGACATCAGGTTCTCCGAGTCGTCGATGATGTACCTCAGGACGTCGGTCACGAGGTCCTCAATCCAGTCCTTCTTGACCTTCTTCTTCGTGCACAGCTTCTTCCGCTGGGCGGAGCAATAGTAGTAGTAATACGTGCGCCCCGTCTTGCTCGTGCCCGAGACACCTTGCATCGTCTCCCCGCACTCGCCGCAGTACAGCTTCCCGGTCAGCCAGTAGCGAGGAGCGCCATCCTCGTCCATTCCTCGCGCCCTCTGGGAACCCTTGCGCTTGTTCTCGGCGAGGCGCTTCTGCGCCCTGTCGAACGTCTCCTCGTCGACCAGAGCGGGCATCCCGCCGGGAACGACGAACTCGCCGTGCCTGTACTCGCCGATGTACGCGCGGTTCTTGAACATCCTGTGCATCGTCTTCACACCGAAGGGGTTACCCCTCGACGTACGCAGACCGGCCTCGTTGAACTCGTCGCAGATGGACTGCATGGGTTCTCCTTCGGCGTACTTCGTGAACATCAACTGCACGAACGGCGCGGTATCGGGGTCTATGACGTACTTGCGCTTCTTGTCCACCTTCTCCGTCTTGAAGCCGAACACCTTATGGCCGTTGAAGTTCGCGTGCTCGGCGTTGAAGTCCATCCCGCGCTGGATGTGCACGGACAGGTTCCGGCTGTAATACTCCGCCAGAGCCTCCATCAGCCCCTCGATGAGGATTCCCTCGGCGGTGTCCGTCGGGATGTTCTCCGCCAGCAGGTGTATCTCGCACCCCGCGTCGCGAATCGTCTTCTTCGCCATCGCCAGCACGTACTTATCGCGACCCAGACGGTCGGTCTTCCACGCGATGAGGGTGTTCGGACGGATTTTTGCGACCTCCGACAACATCAACTGGAATCCCGGACGGTCTTCCTTCGTGCCGGATATGGCCGCGTCCTCGTACTCTCGGACGATTTTCAGCCCGTGCGCGTCCGCCCATTCGTGGGCAAGCTCGCGCTGCTGTTCGATGCTCGCCTCGTTCTGCGAGTGGGAGGAGTAGCGGTAGTACGCGATGGCGAGGTTGTTGTCGTTGAGCTTCGTCTTCTTTCTCGCCAAACGAATCACCTCCAAATTGCTTATTTAATCAATTATACAATTAGCTAATTCAAAAGAATGCCCGCCGCCCATAGGAACGACGGGCATCTGCTTCCGCTATCGGTTACCCTTCGCGCGATTGTGCGTCTTGCAGAGCATCTGACAGTTCGCCTCATCCGTTGCTCCGCCTCGGCTCCATGCGGTCACATGGTCGGCGTCCATCTCGGTCTCCTTGTAAATGCGTTTAGCATTTGCATCGTGTCCGATGGCGCACAGCGGGCAATTCGAGGTGTCGTTCGCCTTCGCAGCTTCAGTCTGCTTGCGATACACGGTCTTGATTGTCTTCTTATCGAACACCCGAATATTCAACAGGCGCTCGTCCTTCTCTCCGCCAAGCATATATTCGAATATGCCTCTTTTGTCGGTAACTTGAGAATCGTCAAGCAGGACCTCGACGCGTTCGGCGACCTTATCTCTTGAGTACGCGTTCTTATGATACTCGCGATACAGGCGTCCCCACTCAAGCCCGCACATCTCGCTTCCAGCGTAATCGAACACCGAATCGACCCAGTCGATGACCGTATCGAAATGGTTCTTCAGCTCCTCGATGTCTGTGTCGGTGCGATGGGCAGCCATATATTCGTCTATGTGACCTTCGCTCACCCAATCGAGCGCGGTCTCAAGAATCGCCTGACGCTTCGGGTCTCCCTTCACGTACGTTTGCCAGCGATTTATATTTGCATTACCCGTGTTCGAGAACACTTCACGCGCCTTCGTCACGAACGGTCCGTGATATGCGGCATTGCGAAGCTCCTGCTTAACAAGCGGAACTCCCGCAATATTGATTGTCTCGAACCACTCCTGAATTTCCGAAGGTTCGCCCTCGCATACGTAAATCGTCAGTGGGGCATCGGTGATGAGCCTTTTCTTGTCGTCGTCCAGACTGTTGAAATAATGCGGCTTCCCATCAATCTCGACGGCGAACTGCCACGATTGATTGACAAAGCGAGCGAACGAAGTAATTCGCTGCTGACCGTCCAGAACCTCGTACATGCCGTCTTTGTTCTTGACGAAATAAATCAATCCAAGCGGATACCCCTTCAACAGGGATTCCACCACGGCGACATCGCGCTTGCCATCGCCGTAAATATAATTGCGCTGATATTCCGGCTGGATGATTAGCTGCCCATCAAGACCGAAAAGGCCCTTGCCTTCGTTCTTGTCGAACACGAAGCCCTTGCAGACATCGCCGACCGTCCAGTCGGTATGAAGAGTTGTCTTCATTAGTTAGCTCCTCCTTCCTCGTTTTGCTTTCTGCGAATATGGACACGGAAGTACGTAGCTTTCCCATTGATGTTGTTGCCATGAGAGTGTGCGGCACGAATTTCCTCGTTTTTGCCCCACGTGTTCAGAATTCCGTATCGATTGCTTCCTTCCAGAATCTCAAATTGCTCCGGGTTATATTTATCCAAAAAGGTGATTGGTACAGCCATAACACCGTCGTAATCGGAAGGGATGCACTCAGTAAAGGGCACTTCAATAACATCGTAATTATCGAAACGCGGGTACTCTAATGCCCCGTAAGTGGTTTCCAGCTTCTTTCGAAGTCGTTTGTTGAACTTCAAATTATGGGCCATAGTGTCAAGCAAAAGCATCTCGTGTCGCTGACCGAAATCGAGATTTGTATACCAGCGTACTCCTTTGACTCTGATGAATCTGCGTCCCTCAGCGTCTACTCCACATCCAGACGCATTAAGCGGATAGTCATCAGGTACATAAAATGCCCTATCTCCGGAATGAATACTTGAACCAATCCACACTTTGTTGTCTCTCAAAAAAGGAAAGAACTCTTTGTACGTAATGGCGTTAAGGTTGCCAATGATTACAAATTTTTTATCTGCTTCAAACAACCAGTTGATAAACTCGCGGAATAAGGAAAACGGCGGGTTTGTCACAACGATGTCGGCTTCATCGCGCAGAGCCTTAACTTCATCCGAGCGGAAATCACCATCACCTTCAAGATAACCCGAGAACTTAATATCATCAGTATCAACATTGCCTGAACCGTTCTTATCTCGGGTCAATGTGAACAATTTGCCTCGCGTTTCATGCTTCGTAGAATCAAATAATGGCGATTCCATTTCAAACAGCGTCAGTTGTTTGTTTCCAGCGCTTTGAGCATACGAAGTGCTGATTAGCTTTTTCAAGCCGAAGCGCTCGAAATTCGCCGCGAAGTATTTTGTGAAATTCGACCACTCAGGGTCGTCGCATGGCAATAAGACCGTTTTCCCTCGAAATACATCGGGGTCATATTCCACATACGCGTTCATTTCGGCTTCGATGTCGCTATATTGTGTGTAGAACTCGTCATTTGATGAGCCACGAGCTGTACTCAAATCATTATTGCCAGCCATTACTCAGCCACCTCCTTCTGATGCTCCACAATCCATTCGTGGATAATCGCGGCAATCGTCGTCTCGCGCTCCGCAGCCATCATCTTCAGCGCCTTTTTGTCGCTCACCGTGAGCGACAAAGACAGCGTGGTGCGCTTCTCGTCGTCCGCCGATATGTCCTCCGCCGGGGCGGAAACCGCCTTCTCTATCTTCTTCTGCTCGGCCTCGCGGTCGGCAGCGTATTTCTCGAACATGTTCGCCATGACTTAGCCTCCTTTAATCATTTAATCATTTGTACAATTATACATCACTTTGTCTCATTTGTCTAGACCTAACGAACCTTTGACCTGCGGTTATTCAGCCGGGAACCCCGCAATCTCCCGCACCGTGTTCACCATCGACAGGGTCGCCTTCGCAGCCTTGCCCCTGCGGTCGCACTCGACGACGGACTGTTCACCGGCCCCCGCCTGAACGAACGCCTCGGACTGGGGAAGCGTGACCACCGTCTGGTCGCCAGCGAGACCACGGAACCACTCCATGAAGTCACGGGACGCTTTGAAGCGGTTCCAGCCATTCATGACATACACGATTTTCGCGCGGCTGTGCTTGAACACCGCCTTGCGCATGCGCATCAGCGGCTCGATGTCGCGGGACGTGGTGCGGGTGGGGATGACCACGACGTCGGCCTCCTTGAGCCAGTCGGCAAGCGCCTCCTGCAACGCCCCCGGCGTGTCCACCACGGCGACCTCAGCGCCGTCGACCTCGCGGGTCTTGTGCAGGGTCCCGCCCTGCGCGTCCAAGTCGTAGAAGCTCGTCGGGATTCCCGAGCGCTCGAACGAGAACGCAATTTCGTCGGCGACGAGGGACTTCCCGACGCCGCCCTTCTGATTGCAAACCAAAATCGTCTTCATATCTCTCACCTCATATGTATTTAATCAATTACTCATTTGCGTATTTAGTTACAGTCATATGGTCCCTCGAAGGGTTCCATGCAAGACCCTTCGATGGGCTTTCCGAAGCCCACCGTTCTATCGTCTCCTGAACCTCTTCGAAACGATTTTCGAGAATCGTCCCGTAGACGAGCCGAAGTCGATTTTTCGACGTTTCCGCCTCTTTCGGGGAGAGACCCTTGAAAGGTCTTTTCCAAGCCCATTTCAAGCCCACCCGCGCTCTCGACCGCCGATATGCCTTCGGCATCGGGTCGGCGCGTGAAGGAGAAGGCCCGAAAGAAAGGGAGACGCGAGATGAACGGCTACGGCATCGAGACCTATGCGGACTTGGCCAAGACGGTCGGCGGGATGGTCCTCGCCAACGAGATGGCGCATCGTCCGCTGGAACTCGTGAGCGGGGATTTCGCACCATGGGACGAGATATTCCAGTGGTACATCATCAGCTACCCCGACTTCCTGATGGAGCACACGGACGAGCCGGTGTTCCATGACGAGGAACTCGACCTGTACGTCTGGGGAATCACCCACTTCGGTACAGGCTGGGACTGCGTGCCCGCCCCCGAGATTCGCTGAGAATGACGGTTCCCGCAAGGGAGCCGTCATTTTTTACTCCCCGAGGTACTTGTCCTCGTCGCGCACGCGCTCCGTCGCCTCGGCCGTCTGCTGCATCTTCGGCGTGACGCCGCGATGCTTGAAGGTGCGGGCGGCCTCGTTGTCCAGAGCCTCCTCGGCGGCCTTCAGGCGCTTCTCGGCATCCCACATGTTGCCGCGCGATTCGTAGAGACGACGTTCGGCGTCCTCCTGCATCCTGCGGCGCTGGTCCTCCATGAACTGGAGCATCATCATGCGGAACATCCGGGCCATCATGTCCGACATCATGCGGGAGACGGGGTCTGCGCCGGTCCTGCTCGCCAACGTGTACAGCCCGAATCCCATCGCGAGGCTCGGGCAGGCCCCCTTCAGGGCGTCGCGTGCCTCCTTGGAATCGCGGAACTCCCTGCGGGCGCGTTCCACAGCGGCGCGGAGCTGGGCAAGGGCGTCTCTCGGGTCGTTCTCTGCATTCGCGAGCGCCTCGTACTGCTCCCCGGCGATAGGCATGCCCTCGCTCTTCCTGCGGCGGGCGTACACGCTCTTCAAATCGGAGGCCATGTCCTTTACGTCGGACTCGCTCGGTTCGTACATGTCAAAATCATGCTGGGCAGGGGAATCCTGCTGCGTATCCTCCATGCCGACCATCTGGGAATCCTGCTTCGGAACTGGAGATGTCTCCAATGCCTCACGGGTCTGCTGCCCCTGCTTCTCCTCGAAGAACCGCTCGACGCCTTCCTTCGTCAGGTCGTCTGCGAGGTTGGAGGCACGGCGCTTCCGGGTCCTACGCTTCGGACCCCATTCGTCCCGCATCCTGTAAGACCATCCGACGGACTTCTCGCCCGTCTTCTTGTCGACTTTCGATGTCTCATTGAGGGTCACTCCGGCGAACGCAAGACGCTGCTTGAAATCATCAATATCGCTGGCGTCGTCCCTTGCTTTTGCCACCGCATCGCCGAGATGGCGGTCGAAGGAATCGTAGTCGAACGAGTCCCGTTTCTCCGCCCATGTCGACTTGTCCTTGTCCGCTCCTATCACGGACAGACCCCAGTCGCGGCTCAGCTCGTCGTTCACCGCCTGCACGCGCGGGGCGAACAGGCTCGTGTCGTCCTTGTTGATGACCTGCCCGGTGCGGCAATCGTGGTTCGCGATTGTCGCGTGGGCGTGGACGCATCCGCCCTCGCCGTCCACGTGCATGGTCACCCAACACGGGGAGTCGGGGGCGAGTCTATGGCAGAGCAGGTAGGCGTGCTCCATGCCCCTCTGCACATCGTCGGGATTGCCCGGATTCAACTCGTCGAGCGCCCATGAGACGCGAAGCTCGTAACCCTCGTTGACCATGTTCGGATGGACGGCATGAAGCCCGTTGCAGTACGCGATGAACTCACCTCGGGAGGGCATGTCGCCCATCTGGGCGGCGATGCGGTCCGTCCCGTTTCGCAGATGGTCGCGTCTGCGCTTTCCCTCTCCGAACTCGGTGTAGGACATGCGGCCCCGGACGTCGGGCAATGCCTGCACATACGTCGTCGACATCAGACATCACCTCCCGTGATTCCGCCATGCAAATCGGCTCGAAGCTCCTTGACCTCGTCCGACAATCCTTCGATGGATTCCCTCAGGCTTTCGAACGCCTTCTTGTCCGGTTCCATCTTGATTTCCTCAAGCATGCCCATCCCTTTCACGCGGGCGTTGAAGGCCCGTGCAATCTGGTTGATGTTCACGCCGATTCGGTTCAATTCCATCAGCATCCGGTCGAGCTGCGGAGTGTCCGCAACGACCTCGTGCTCCGTGTGGGAACCGGCGGAACCGTACAGCGCGCCACGCAGATAATTCGAGCGCGTGCGTCCGCCTCTCTTCCCATCCAGAAGGGCAAGCTCCTCGGCGTTCATGCGCACTTGAACCACCGCCTCACGACGGTCCTTCTTGTAGTGCTGGCGGGTCGCCTTGCCGCTTCTCTTCTCAACTTCTTTTGCCATGCAAAACACCTCCTTGTTCGCAATCCAAATGCGATGCGCATTTCTCGTCGCACTTTGCTGCAATCTGCGAAACGGGGAAGGGAGCAAGCATTGACCATGTACGTACAAAATGCGAATATCGCATTTTTCCCGCCATGGTCAGCTTGCGAGGGGGCGGCTTCGCCGTCCCCTTCGAACCCCCGAATCTGTCCCCTCCGACTCAACATGTTCTGTCCGACAGAACCACGCGACCGAATGTCGGACACGGGGACGACTCCCCATGTCCGAACCTCCGGCGCGTTTTAATCGAAGGGGCGGCGCTCGGGACTGAAGCCCTCGCCGCCGAGAGAACCGCGGTCGCCGTCCGGAGAATCGGCGTCGCCCGCAGGTTCGCGCACGACTGCGTTCGGGTCACCATCGGAAGGATTTCCGCCGTTTCCATGTCCGGCGTCCCTGTGCAGCGTCTTGACGAACGCGAGCACCTCTTCGGCGGAACCCATTTCCTTCACTTCGGGGAAGACCGCCACGAGGGCATCGGCGTACGCCTTGGTCTTCGCAGCCTGCTTCTCGCGGCGCAACCTCTTTGCCTGAGCCTCAAGCTCACGCGCCTTCTTGTCTATGTCATCGAATCTCTTGATAGCCATAATCAATCACTCCTATCTGAATCTGTCTCCTCGCTCCTGCCGTCTTTCGCGCTACATCCAAAGCTGAATCGCGCCGATGACGAAGGGCAGGGCGAGCATCACCAAAGCGACGGTAATCAGCGCCTTCGCGACCCTGAGTCCGAGGACATCGACCTTCGACTTGTCGGACATCGAGCGCTCGGGAATCAGCTTCTCCATCGCCTTGAGGTGCCGCTCGTAAAGCCCCCGCTCCTCCGCCGTGAGCGTCCCCTCGTCCGCCTTCGTGCGGAGGCACGAAAGCTCGCCGTCACTTAGAACGTCGACGTTCGCATCGTCGGCAATCTTCTTCTTTGTCTTGTAAATCTGACTCATCTCTCGCACCTCCTTAATTGCTTGCACCGAGGTCTTCGATTGTCTGACGACCGTCATGTCCGCTCCCGTCATACGGGACGTACGGACCGGGGTCGTACGACGGGTCTTCCTTCTGCTTCAAATAGACCGCGAAGTTCCACAGCGCCTCGTCGCTCCAAATATGACGGCGCACCTCGGTCATGTCGGACGTGTCACGAAGACCGCTCACCACCTCGTCGAAAAAGCACTGGTCCGGCGGAACCTGCCCGGATGTTTATGTCAAGCAGGCAATGAACAAAGTGGCACGCGCAATTTGAGCAGTTTGGCAGACGGCCTGGTTAAACGTTCGCCTTCCCGAGCATCAGCGCCGCATCCATGCGGTGGCTCGATCCCCCGAACTCGATGAGCCTCCCGTGGTGCACGATCCTGTCGATCATCGCAGCCGCGAGCTTGTCGTCCCCCAGGATCGTCCCCCATTTGCTGAACTCGATGTTGGTCGTGAAGATCATGCTCCTCCTCTCGTAGCAGGCGGAGACCACCTGGAACAGCAGCCGCGCGCTTTCCACGTCGATCGGCACGTACCCGAACTCGTCGAGTATGACAAGGTCGTTCCTTTCGATGTCCTTCATCATCGCCTCGAGTCGGTGCTCCCTCTTGGCCTTCGCCAGCGACAGCGCCAGCTCGGCGGCGGTGTAGAACCTGACCGCCTTGCCGGCCATCACGCACGCGCTGCCGATCGCGATGGCCAGGTGCGTCTTGCCGCGCCCGGTCTGCCCATGGAACACGAAATCCTGGGCCGCATCGACGAACGACAGGCTCTTGAGGTCGTCCACGCCGTAGCCGTCCGGGAACGCGACCTGCGAGAAGTCGTACCCGTCGAACGATTTGACCTGCGGGAACTTCGCCCTTCTGTACAGCCTGGAGCGCTTGTTCCTCTCCCTGACGTCCATCTCGTATCCGATGAGGTCGCTGACGGCCCTCAGCTGGGCCGCGCTGGACGACGCGAGGAACCACTCGATCGTCTCGTTGCTGAAGTAGAGCGCGCGGGCCAGCCTGCGCAGCTGCTCGGCATCGCCCTTCGACCTCACCGCCATCCTAGGACACCCCCTCGAGCATCGCGTCGTACACGCCGAGGTCGACGGGCTCGTCGTATGAGATCGAGCCGCCCTCCGCCCTTGCCGCGGCTATGGCCACGCTCGCCTCGTCGAGCCTGCCGGTGAGCTGCAGGGCCGCCTCCATCGCGCCGACCGCGGCGTCCCATCCGCGCCGGTCGACCTGGTCCCTCATGATCCTCAGGCTGCCCCCTAGGTCCTTTTTGCCGAGGCCGTCCATGTAATCGCGCAGGTCGTCGGGGATGGCCTCGCGCACCCCGCTGTTCCGCCACGCCCCAAGCTTCATCGTCAGCAGGGGCAGCTGGCTCGCGGGGTTTGCCGTGTCCGTGGGCGCTGACCCGTATTGGCGCTCGTGCTCGCAGACGAGCTCCCCGGACTCCGTGTACACGGTGACGGCGGTGGCGCCCAGCCCGACGATGACCCGCCGGCCGGCGAGCGAGGGGTCGGTCGAGTAGCGGTGCGGGCCGTCGACGCAGATCTTCCCCTGCTTGTCGGCCTTGCAATGCGCGTACCTGACCACCGTGAACGCCGCTTCCGGCAGCCCCGCCATCGCGACCGAGTCCTCGACGAACAGCTGCTTCTCGTCCTCGCCCTTGAGGTAGTGGGACTTGGACAGCGAGTAGCATCTGCCCAGCAGCCTCTCGTTGAACGAATCGACGTTGCAGAGCCTCGGGATCGGCACGAACAGGTTCGATCTCACGAACCTGACCTTGCTCTCGACGTTGCCCTTCTCGTGCCCGGAATAGGGGTTGCAGAACGAGAAGGCGAACCCGTAGTGGGCGGCGAACGCGGCGAAGGTCTCGGTGGTCCTGACCTCGTCGCAGACCCTGCGGCCGACGCCGGTGGCGTTGTCGAAGACGATCCTGGTGGGGACGCCGCCCACGTATTCGAAGATCTGCTTGAGCGCCTGGCACACGCACTCGGCGTTCTCGGAGGGGAAGACCTGGGCGAACCCCATGTTGGAGAACGGGAAGGAGAGCACGAAGAAGCTCATCCTGCGCCTTGCGCCGACGACGGCGAAGTCGGCCTCGCCGAAGTCGGCCTGCGCCTCGCCGGGGCTCCACACCAGGTCGAGGTAGGATTCGGCGACGCCTCTCCTCTGGACTTTGAGGTCGTGGACGTAATGCCTGACGGTGGACTCGCTGCAGGCGACGCCATGCTCGTCGCGAAGGCGCTGCCAGATGCGGCGCGCGGTGTGCCTTTGCTTGCGCCAGCCCCGCTCGTCCTCGTCGAGGTACCCCTCGATGACCGGCCTGTACGCGTCGAGCATCTTCTCCCTGGGCTCCTTCACCGGCATCTGCGGCGACAGGTCGGGGGCGGCCAGCTTCGCGTACACGGTGTTGCGCGAGACGCCGACCTTTCGCGCGATCTCGGAGATGGACTCGCCGCTTTTGCGCAGCTGGCGTATAGAATAGGTTTGCGACATGCTGATCATACCTTTCTGACCTCCTTGGTTGATTTCTCTAGGCGAAAACCAAGTTAGTCGATTGAGTTGGTCGGCATGTCTGCCTTTGTGCTCAAATTGATCAAGCCGATCTGTTCATTTTGAAGTTACCACCTACACCGGAATCGAGCATCGCGATTGAAGCACGCCCGTTTTGGATGAAGCTCCCCAAGTCCCAAGAACCTCCGCCGCCAGACAGCAGTTTCGTCGTGTTCGCGATGTTGGACCATGCCTTGTTCGTGTCGGGCAGCTCGCCCGTCAACTTGTAGTTGATTTCGTACGTCGCGTACGGGACCAGCAGAATCGATTCCGACAGCTTGCATCCCGTCATGGCGTACATCCCAATCAGGGCCACGAGCGCCAGCGATATGACGCCGCGCCGAATCGCACCCTTCTTCAACTGCCTCTCCGACAACCTCCCCATGGACCTCGCCTTGGAGGCGTTGACGTCCGCCTCGGCAAGGGCGCACGACTGAAGATAGTCCTCGTAAAGCAGCCGCTCGTTCTCATCGAGGCCACCGTGGCGTGCTTTAAGGCGCCACTGGGCAATCTTCTCGCTTTCCCATCTGTAACTCATATCCTTTACCTCCTTATTCGCTTTCCATTTCATTGGCGGTCGTTTCTCCGGACACCATGTATGCCGGAACCGCCGCCGTCTTATCGCGAAGCAATCCGCGATAGCGTTCCTTCACCTCGGGCTGCGCCAGACGCATCTTGTCGCTTCCCCGGTAGTCGTGATTCATCCAATTGCGAAGCTCGTATTTGAGAATCAAAGGCTCCGCGCAATCCATGTGCCCCTGCGAGCGCACCGCGTTCTCCGTACACGACCATTCAGGCCAGAGCGCGAGAAGGGCGGCCAAATCCTTCTTGAACCCGTACTTGCCGATGGGGCGGCCCGAAGGCTGGTTCTTCTGCATCCACGCGCAGTACAGGTCGTATGCGAAATCCCACGGGAGCAAATCCCATGAAACATCGGAAAGGACCTCCTCGCAGAACTGGCGAATCGGGTCGTTGTACGTCTTGAAATCCGCCAGCATGTCCTTGCAGCTCTGCGGGATGCTCAACTCGTAATAGTCCGTCTCGTAGAGCAGGCGGTAGAGCACGTACTCAAGAACCTCCCTGCGATGCAGGTAGTCGTTCTTGATGTATTTGCGCTCGTGCCCTTCGAATCGCTTCTCGAACGGAATCACGAGCAATCGCCTGTACATGGACTCGGACTTGTCCTTGAGCTTCGGGAACTCGTTCACGCACTGAATCATGAACCCATGGAACATGAGCGTCCTCGGGTCCTTGAACTTGCGGTTTATCTGGAACGGGTCATGCGTGATTACCGACTTGAGCGCCGCCGCATCGTCAACGAAGGTGCCCGTGTCGTTCTCGTCGGTGATAATCGCGGAAACACGGCAGAGGGGTTCCAGCATGAACTGCTGGGAGAACGCCTTCAGGGGCACCGAGGCCCAAGTCCCTCGACCGCAGAGATTGCGAATCAGGGTACACAGCGTTCCCTTGCCGTTGTTGCCCGACGTGGAGTAGAACCATGCGGTCTTGTTCCAGTTCACTGCGGGGCGAATCGTCGCGCCCATGACCTCCCAGAGCAGGTCGACGACTTCAGGGTCGTCCGAAAGCTCGTTCATCCACGAGACCACATCCCAATCCGTACCGTCGTCATCGTTGTGGATGACCGGATTCTGGGCATTCGGGACGAAATCGACCTTCGACTTGCTCGTGAACACGTACTCCGGGTCGAAACCGAGGAGCACCTTGCTCCCGTAGTCAAAGATTCCGTTGTTGACCGGAATCAAATCACGGTCGGAACAGCGCTCGACCCGCTTGCAGATGGAACGCAGGATTGCGACCGTCTCGTCCACGCCTCGCAAGGACATCGTTTTGTCGTACGAGCGAATCAGGCGCTCCAGAGTCTCGTCTCGGGTGTCGTAGCATCCCTCGTTCTCGCCGTCGGTCTGGTAGATTCCGATATCGAAGTTCCCCTCGTTCTCGGCCTTGTTCCAAAGAATGCCCACGCCGTGGTGCAACTCCCTAATCAGAATCGCAATCTGCAAAGGGTGGAGCGCCGTCAGGCGGCGATAGCGCGCCTCCGGTTTCTTCGCATCGGGATAACGCTCGCTCTTCTTAGCGGTCGGGGGCACGTTCTCATCCGGACGCCCCAAGTTGTACTTCTCGATGCAATCATTTGTAATTTCAAGCAACTCGACCTTGACGGTCGAGAAATCAGGCGACAAATCTGTGTCGATATCCGACAGATACGCCAGCGTCACGGCCTCAAGCAGGTCGTCGTACGCTATGGATTGACTTTCGCACATATCTGTGATATCATTTATACAGTTGTTAGGTACCGTCCCGTAAGCGTCGCCAGCGCCGGGGCGGTTTTCTTTTTGCCTCATAACCTCACCTCCTTAATGGGGTTATGTTTCAAAAAGTGTGTCCTTCGGGATTATTCACTGCCTGTATCTCGTGGGCATATGGAACTCCTCCCAGACGATCCCCGTTCCGTGCTCGTCCGGAGCGCCGTCCTCTCGCTTCGATTCGCTCGAC
>OGYY01002425.1_pt1 | contig 13723 bp, 11 predicted proteins | sample 1576671 | NCBI WGS metagenome assembly OGYY01 (sample SAMEA3541593, study PRJEB24748) | human gut metagenome | biome: human gut; feature: human-associated habitat; material: faeces | place: China | collected 2012 | reverse complement strand
TTCCTAAATCATCCGAGGCTATATGCAACTGGGCATATCCTAATTTAATCAGCGGATACGCCAACGACCAACCTGCCGCACAAAAAAACGCCCAAAAAGGGGCCGTTTTCCTGTTACTAAAAATTGAATTTTTCATGTAATTATTTCTCGTAAATCTTTCCTGTAATTTTTTCTATAATTATTCTGTAAGTCTTCTGTCTTTTTATTATGTTATGTATTTGCAATACAATAATTGTTTAATACTTCTGTTTCTTATTTTACTTTATTTTATTTCCTGTATTTCTACTTTTGTATTTATCAGGCTTTTCTTCCATATCATAAGATACACTTTGTATTCTATGGAATCAGTTGCCACAACAAAAGGCTCTTCCACGAATATCTCTGACTTTATCTTTTTGTGTTTTAACTTGTTCTGAAGTTGCTTTGCCCTTGTCAAAATCTTCTTATGCTCATTGTCTGCAGTTTTTCCAAACTCTCTTGTTGGATAATTCTTTGTTGCTTCTGTCATTTTTTCCATAAGACTTTCCACAACTTTTCCGTGAGACTTTCTATGTAACATAGTTGCTATAACTTTTGCAAGCTTTCTGTTCTTAAACTGCTTATATAAAACAAGAACCTGATAAAGCATTTTGTCCTGCTGCTCTCTTGCCACCTTAAGCATAACACTGATTGCCTTGTCTGTTGGCTCCCACGGATTGTCCCTTGGCACAAGATACTTCTCAGGCACCGAAGGATAAAAGCAATAATTAAGCGGTGGAAAATCTGTAAGATTAGCCAGCTCTTTCTCCAAATCATTACAATACTTTTCTCCCAAATAATCAAGTTTATCCCTTAGAATTGAAATTTTGTATTCAAGCTGTCTTAAACATTCATAACCTTCAATCCAAAAATGTGCAGTTCTTCCGTAATTATACAAATTAACTTCAAAACTAACATCCTCAAAAAATACAGTACACACCGAATCTTTCTGATGTACAACCAAAACATATTCATCATTGCCTGTACTGTCATTTTTTTGAACTGTCAGGGATGTATTAATCTCTCCCTGATAGTCCTTTATATATTCTCCTGTAATTCTTGCATTTTCAAATACAATAAAACTTTCAACCGCATCATTCATAAGATAAATAACTTTAAGCCTGTTATCATCTACCTTATCTGACACAAGTTCAAACTGATTCTGTTCTATTAAATTATCTAACTTTTCAAAAATATCTTCTCTTTTGCTCATAATCAATCTTTATCAACCCCAGCCCGGAACATTTTTAAACAACATCTTCCTGCCCCAGCTTGATTTCTTTTTACTTAGGTAAATCCAACCTTTCTTTCCTGATTTTGTTTTTACATAAGCATAAGCATTAATTGGCTTTTCCTCTCCGTACTTGCCCTGTGGACGTTTTGCCACATTCTTCATTGGTTTAATTTTTATCATTTTAATCTTGTCACCTTTTTTGACTGTAAATTTCACCTTTGACTTCTTTGATGCTTTTTTGTAAACCTTAATATTACTCTTAGCCTTATACTTATACTTCTTTGAACTTCCTACAAGATTATATGTTCCTGTAGTTGTTGTAATCTTGTTATTCTGTAATTTCAATGGAATGTTAGCATAAAAACAGCCAATTGGCAATGAATATGGTGTATCTACCACAATATTAAATCTGCCATTGCCTTTTACATTGCTAAAAGAATACTCTCTTGTATAATTCAAAGCCTTGTTTTTATTGTTATCAAATTCTACAATTGACGCACCATTCCATCTCTGAAATGAACTATAATCCATAACATCCGAATAGCCTCCAATCTGCAAATTCAATTCCAACGCCTTATCACTACTGTCAATATCAAGAACCGTATACTTTGCCCAAATATCTGTTAACTTCTTAGTGTAAACATTCTTATCATTTATAAACAAACTTACACTATTAAAGAAGTCATTATCATCTTTATTAACCTGAGTTGTGTACTTAATCTTCTCCGCCTGCCCATCTCCATTCAAGTCAAAATAATAATCCTTGTTCAGTTCAAGTGTCTGATTAGTTGCTGCGTAAACATTAACATTGCTAAGCAAAAATCCTGCTGTAAACGCAAAAGACAATGCTCCAAAGATTGATAAAGATTTTTTAAAATTTCCTTTCATGATCTTGTCCTCCTGTTCATACTCTTATAACTTGATTGTACTATTGTTTCGGGAGAAATCAATATGGATTTTCTTTTTTCGTGGTTGTGATAATTGAAACGTTTTCATCTTTATTTTATCATAAATATTTTTTAGAAGCATTTCTCGAGTATTTTATGATTTTTAATAGATTTGCACTGCCTTTTCAACCAATTTTTCATTTTCATAAACAAGCTTTAATGAAAAAAATCTTTCTTCATTATCAAGCAACAACTTTAGAAAAATAGCATCCCCTTCCCATGTTGGAAGTTTAGGCACTTCCGTCTTGCTTACCCATTCCAATTCTCCCTCGTCGCAGGTAATAATCTCTCCACGAAAATCGTCCGATGTAAAAAGGCACATCATTTCAGGCTCACAGTCATCACTTACAAAAGTTATCAAACCTCTAAACTTATACGACAACAATTCCAAGCCTGTCTCCTCTTTTACTTCTCTAAGTGCAGTCTGATTATGCTCTTCACCTTTCTCAACTGTACCCTTCGGGAGAACCCATCCTTCATATTTGTTTTTGTAGTTTTTGTACAGTAATAATACTTTTCCTCTGAAGATTACCACACCTCCACAGCTTGTTGCTTCGATCACAGCAGTTCCTCCTGTCTTTTCGGTGTTGTAAATGCTTCAAGTTCTACTCACATTCGACTACGAATAAAACTCTGAACCGGCTTACCCTGCCAGTCCTTAATTGGTTATAAGTATATCAGTATTACTGCATTATTTCAAGCTGATTAATTATAATATGCATCAAATATCTTTCTGGCGATTGATGTTGCAGATGCTCCGGTATTGCTTGCATTTTCTATCAGAACGCAGACCACCAGATCCGGATTATTGACATTGGAGAAACCTATAAACCAGGAGTGGGAATCCTTGTTCTCATTAAACTCTGCAGTTCCCGTCTTACCTGCTACTGTATACTCAGCTCCTGAAAAATAATCGGACGCTGTACCATATTCCGTTACCGACATCATAAGCTCTGTCAATGTCTGTGCTTCTGCTGAGGATATGATCCTGCCATAAGAATCCTTGGAGAATTTTTTTACAACGCTTCCGTCACAGTTCTCAATACGATCCATCATATATGGCTTCATAAGAACCCCACCATTTGCGATTGCACACATGACCATCGCATTATGAAGCGGCGTGATCAGTGTCTCTCCCTGTCCGATTACTGTCTGTGGAATCAGGGACTTATCTGTTTTTGATGTCATGGTATAACTGGATTTCTTATAATAGCCATCATACGGCAATTCTTTATTATACAGAAAGTCTCCGCACAATTTATTTAATGCATCCATATCAAGTTTCGTTCCGATATTGGAAAAGGATGTATTACAGGAATACGCCAGAGAATCCTCCAGGCTAACGGTTCCGTGCACCTTATGATTATAGCAGTGAATGGATACACTGTTAAATATGCCATCCCCCTCACATTCATAGGAATATGACTTATAGTTGGGATTTTCTCTTATATATTCCAGTGTTGTAAGAATCTTAAATGTCGATCCCGGCGGATACATTCCCTGGGTTGCACGGTTTAGTAGACAGGAGCTGTCCGAATTTGCTGTTTCTTCTATAACAGAGGAGATCTGGTTCGGATCAAAATCCGGCTTTGAAACCATTGCTTTGATCTTTCCAGTTGATGGCTCGATTGCTACAACCGCACCATCATTATCACCAAGTGCATTATATGCTGTACTCTGCAGATCATAATCCAGTGTTGTTATAACATTATTTCCCATATCCTTCTTATCAGATAATGCATGATAAATACGATATAAAATATTCTGGTTAGATGTCAGCAGATAATAATTGGAAACCATTTCCAGACCTGCCTGTCCATTGCTATCATAACCAACTGCATGTGCAAACATATTGCTGTATGGGTAAACTCTGGTTTCGTTTCCATCATCATCCGTTTTTGTCTCCGCCAGAACAACTCCGTCATCTGAAATGATCTGACCTTTTATTACTGTTTCTGCATACAGATTCTGTCTTTTGTTGTATGAATTTGCAATATCTGAATCTGCATCGACAACAACATATTTAACAAGATGTACCATCATGCCGATAAAAATAAATATAACAAAATATGTGATCACAAGAACAGGAACATTCTTTTTGTCATTTTTCTGTTTTTCCTGTGCTTCTCTACTCCCCTGAGAATACTTCTTCATGATTGCTTTGTTTGTAGACCGTTTGCTCTTCATTACCACCAACTCCATTATTTTCAAGTACACAGATTCCCTGAATGATTCCAAACAGGAATAATGTGCTCACAACTGAACTTACACCATAACTGACAAGCGGAAGTGTCACACCGGTAGACGGGATAAACTTTGTTACACCGCCAATATTCAAAAATGTCTGGAATATAAAACAGATCGTGAATCCAAATGCAACATTCTTATAAAATGAGTTACGGATCTTCATGGATATATTTATAAAATATATAAAACAACTGATATACATCAGGATCAGACACAGCGCAAACACAACACCCAGTTCCTCACAGATCGCAGAAAAGATAAAATCACTGGACGCTACCGGAACTGCTGTTGGAAGCCCTTTACCCAGACCTCTTCCTTCCATCCCGCCCGATCCGATCGCAAATAGTGACTGGCAAATCTGATATCCGGCGTCATTAATATAGGAAAATGGATCTAACCACGCGTCGATTCGGGTTGTTACATGACTGAATTTGTCTTTTAACAGCGAATATCCAACCGTTGCAATGACTGCTGCACCACCCAGACCACCGATCAGGATCATTGTCTTCTGTGTTGCCAGATAGATCATCATGATAAAGATCATCATAAAGATTGCTGCACCACCCAGATCCTTTTCTGCTACCAGGATCAGCATAAAGATACCGGAAACAAGTGTAACTTTAATGTAATCTTTAAATCCCTTTGCTTTGTTTAAAGCGCTTGCCAGAAAGAATACAAATATAATCTTTACAAACTCCATCGGCTGCAGGGAAATCGATCCAATCTGGATCCAGTTTGTAGAGCCGTATTTGGATACTCCAAGAAATGGAACAAAGACTGTAATTAGAAAACCGATTCCAAGGATTGCATAGAAAATATCCCAGTTTTTCAGATTTTTGCATTTCATGATCACAAGCGGAATAAATGCCGTGATCACCAGTGTGATCGTTGCAAATGCAAACTGTTTTTTTGCCAGATCAAAATCCAGTCTGGTCAGCATGACATATCCGATCAACAGCAAAAATGACATATTATTTGTGATCAATCTGGAAGATTTCTTGTATATTCCATGATACGATACCATATATACAATAGAAACGATCATCTGCAACAGATAAAAGATCATGATACTGATCGTTTTATATTTTAAAAACAGTGTCAGATAACATAAAAAATGTATAATAAACACATAGACGATCTGCACATTTAATGCATGATTCTTTTTATCTTCCCGCACCGGTTTCAGCACCGTAAAACATTTAATTGTATACAGAACCATAAAAAATATGATTAAGTATTTTGATATCTCTGTAATAATAGTTGCCATTATTCAATACCCTTTATATAATGTCCTCTTGTATAATCCATCTCATCGAATTCTTCATCCATATCTCCGGCATGGAACTTCATGAGAAGCTCCATCACATTCTTCGTCTGATCTTCGTTTTCGATGGTAAAATCAATCAAATATTCATTGGTTATATCAGTATTTCTGTTATTTGTCAACTGTTTGATATTGTTTGTCGGAACCCCATTATATATAACAGAATAACAATCCCGGCAGTTATTCACACTATAAAAGCGATTGCCCTTTTCATCCCGGAACGAGAAACGTTCTCGTTTATTATAACCACATCCGTCCAGATAGTTATTGACAAAGCACTGGGCTGTGATCATAACCGGCTGATATCCATATAATCTTTCAATATCTGTTTCACAGAGACCGCTCCATTCCTGATGTGTCAGTTCCACAGAACCGATCAGCATTACCTGTGGAAACAGCTCCTTATAGAATAAAACAGCTTCATCATTATATGCATATAAGAATGGATCAAGCAATACCATTCCCTTATATCCCTGCTTCTTCAGAAAACCAATCTCATCTATATTCTTAATATAGATACCCTCAAACATTCCAGACAGAAAATACAGATCTTTTATTCCTTGTTTCTTATTCTCACGCAGGATATCCGGAAAGGAAACATAGATCTTTTTATCTTCTCTCATTTTTCCGATTTCTGCTTCATGCACGATATTATGATCAATTATAACATGTTGTACCAATTTATAATTATTAACAATTCGAAATTGTTCTATTGTTTTTACAGATACATAGCAACCGCATTCCATAGCATCTCTGGTATCTGTCTGTTTCTGATCATAAATAGTTTCCTCCGCCAGCAACTTCTTATCATCCGGTATCGTCCGTTTATATCGTCCGATCAATGCCTGTTCCAACTGGCAGACGGCTTCCCGTCTTAATACATTCAGACTTCCAAGAGAAATAAATATATTCTCATCGCACTCCGCTTCCAGATAGAAGTTAAATCCTGTTCCACCGGTCTTTGACAGCTTATCTATGATCTGCGTCACCTCAACCGGACGTTTTGCAGCCTGTGACACGCATTCTCCGCTTACCTTTACCGAGATATCATCCACATCTGAAAACAACTCCAGCATGATCGGCTTTCCAATCTTTGCAGTCACCTTTCCATAGATATCCGTCTGTTTTTCCTTCTGTATAAACCTTACGTTAATATCATCAATAAGCGCATTATTTCTTGTCCGATAGACCTGCATATCTTTTCGGATCTGCCGAAGATTATTCGCATTCAGTCGGATCTTCTGTCCGGCCTGTGCGGTTATATTCGAAGTCAGTTCAATATTCTGTTCTGTTCCGGTACGGATCTCCAGAACATCCTTTGCCTGAATTCCACGTTCCAGACGGATGTATACATGGGGTGCTTCCACAGCTTCCACTTTACCAATCAATGTACCGGTATGATTCGGACGCTTGTTTGCAAGCATTTCCTTACCGTTCTTCATATAATAATAGCCGGAAGAAAAACCACCGCGGTTATAGATATCCATCAGCCGGTCTGTATGATATTTGATCCGTTTCTCATTCACATGACCGTTTATGTATTCATCTGTAATCTCAGAATATGCATGAACTGCCGCAGCTACATACTCCGGCTTCTTCATTCTTCCTTCGATCTTAAAGGAATCAATCCCAGCCTCGATTAACTGTGGTAAATCCGCAAGTGTACACATATCCTTCATGCTGAGGGCATATTCATGATTAAACTTTCTGCTGTTATATGCCTTTCTGCATGGTTGCGCACAGCGTCCACGATTGCCGCTTCTTCCGCCTGCAAAGCTGCTCATCAGACATTTTCCTGAATAGCAGAAGCACATCGCACCATGCACAAATGTTTCAATCTCAATATCAACTGCTTCTTTAATTGATTTTATTTCTTTTAAGGATAATTCCCTGGCAGGAACAAATCTTGTCAACCCAAGATTTTTAAGAAATTCTGCCCCATAGGTACTGCATACACTCATCTGTGTACTTCCATGTAATGGCAGATCCGGATATGCCTGTGAAAGACTTCTTATAACACCGACATCCTGTACAATAATCCCATCTACACCTTCCCTGTAAAAAGGCTCAAGGTAAGGAATCAGTTTCTTCATTTCACTATTTTTGAGCAAAGTATTAACTGCCATATATAACTTCACATTATGAATATGGCAGTAATCAATTGCTTCCAGTAATTCTGTTGTATCAAAGTTTCCGGCAAATGCACGGGCGCTGAACATATCGCCTCCGGCATAGCATGCATCAGCGCCTGCACTTACCGCAGCTTTCAGCGCATCCATAGAGCCTGCCGGAGCTAAAATCTCAGGTCTATTTAACATTATTTTCTGCTTCCAACTTTATTATTTCTCTCTGCAGAGCATTGACTTTTTCTTTATATTCATCAATCATTTTCTGTGCAGATTCATATTTGATCTGTGTCTCGATCACTTCATGTCTGAGGTCATAAATCTGTTTGTCCTTATCGTCATCCTCCGTCAGCATCTGATTTACCTGAAGCTTCGCTTTGAAGTAATCATCTGCGATATTAAGTGCAAGTAATACACTCTGATATTCTGCATTAAAACGGCGGTAACTTTCGGAAGACTGACATTCCTGGATCTTACCATTGATATAAGAAGCTACATTCTGGAGATATTCTTCACTTTCAAATCCGCTCAATGTATACACTTTATTGTTAATAACCACCGGGATATCATTTTTTTGTGACATGACTCTCCTCCTTTATATTTCATTTTATTTCTTTCATATATATTTTTTACCTGTACCATACAGGTATTATTTTCCCGTAATTCATTTATTGTATGGGCCAAAATAACCTATTCGATAAATGCATCCAGTCCGAAATGCTTATAACACCGTTCTGTTACAACCCGTCCTCTCGGTGTCCGGTTGATAAAACCATTTTTGATCAGATATGGCTCATATACATCTTCAATCGTGCCGGAATCTTCCCCAATGGCAGCAGCCAGAGTATCCAGTCCCACCGGACCTCCACCAAACTTCTCTATCATTGTCATTAATATGTTCCGGTCTGTATTATCAAGTCCCATGGAGTCAACCTCAAGCTTATCCAGTGCTGTCTTTGCAACCTCATAATCGATACAGCCATTGTGGCATACCTGTGCAAAATCCCGGCATCTCTTTAACAGACGATTGGCAAGTCTTGGTGTTCCTCTGGATCGTTTTGCAATTTCAAGTGCGCCCGCATCATCGGTCTCTACACCCAATACATCCCCGGACCGTATTACGATCTGCTTCAATTCCTCCGGTGAATAGAATTCCAGCCGATCAACCATGCCAAATCGGTCACGAAGCGGTGCTGTCAGCATACCGGCTCTTGTCGTTGCTCCGATCAATGTGAATTTCGGAAGATCCAGACGGATTGACCTTGCTCCTGCTCCTTTTCCGATCACGACATCAATCGCAAAATCTTCCATTGCAGGATATAAGACTTCCTCTACCTGACTGTTTAATCTGTGAATCTCATCAATAAATAATATATCATTCTCTGACAGATTATTTAAAATAGCTGCCAGTTCGCCCGGCTTCTCGATTGCCGGTCCTGATGTGATCTTGATATTAACACCCATCTCATTTGCAACTATGGATGCTAATGTCGTTTTACCAAGGCCCGGCGGACCATATAAGAGTAAATGATCTAACGGTTCATTTCTCCTCTTTGCCGCCTCAATAAAAATCTTCAGATTCTCTTTTACTTTATTCTGTCCAATATATTCATCCAGATACTTTGGTCTCAAACTATATTCACTATTTAATTCTTCTATATCTGCTTCTGTTGAAATAATTCTACCCACTGTGTCCACCTGTATCTGTTTTTATATTAATTTCTTCAATGCTGCCTTTAATATCGATTCTATATCCATCTGACTGGTATCCCCAATCTTTTTTACGGCAAGTGCTGCTTCGGAATTCGAATAGCCCAGATTTACGAGTGCAAGAATCGCATCTCTTGCTGCATTTAAATCTTGTGTATCCTGTACGATCGACTGCTCATAGGCTGCATCCATCATATCTTCCATCTTTAACTTATCTTTTAATTCCAATATGATCCTTGATGCGCCCTTGGCGCCGACACCATTTGCTTTTGATATCGTCTTCGCATCCTCTGAGATCACCGCGAGCTGAAGCTCCTGGATCGTAAGAGCTGTAAGGATTGCCATAGCGACTTTCGGACCTACCCCGCTGATTCCGATCAAGATACGGAATACAGATAATTCCTCTTCTGAATGAAACCCATACAATGTCAATTCATCTTCTCTTATATACATGTGTGTGTATATTTTGATCTGCGTTCCATATGCTGGAATATGCTCAAGAAACTTACCAGATACGAAGATCCGATATCCCATACCGTGGTTATCGATCACTATATAATTCTCTCCTGCACTGACAAGTGCTCCTGAAATGTATGCTATCATAATAATATGTCTCCAAATTTTACTATGCCAAGTATAACACAGTTTTCTCATTATGGAAATATCTGATTGATTTTTTGATCGCAGGGGCATATCATGAGATTATTCGATTTTTTTACATTTGAGGTTACATACTATGATTCAATACGACTATACGATGCCACTTTCTTCAGTTAATCTGAACTGGATGAAAGAAACGCCGGATCAATATCTCTTCTTTGATATTGAAACAACCGGATTAAGCGCTGCCCGGTCAGATCTTTATCTGATCGGATATGGAACGATTCTAAACGACGAACAGTTTCGTATTACCTTATTATTCAATGATGACGGTTGTTCCGAGCCAAAGATGCTCGCTGCATTTAAGGATATATTGGCTGATTACAAATATCTCGTTACATACAATGGCGACACCTTCGATCTGCCATATATAAAGGAAAAATACCGACAGTTCCGTCAGGAGATATCCTTCGATTCAATTACCAGTATCGATGTCTATCGGAAAATAAGGAAATATAAAAAGCTGCTTCAGATGGATTCAATGAAACAGTCTGCTCTGGAATCTGTTATGGGAATGGAACGGGATGAATTTCACTCCGGCGGTCTTCTGATCGATACCTACCAGGACTATTTAGGTACAAAAGATACACAATTACAGGATATGCTTTTATCTCATAATAAGGATGACATCTATGGACTTTTCTATGTGTCCGGTTCCCTTACACTTACTTCCTTCTTTGAAGGCAATTTTTCTATATCGAAAACTACCTGTACCGATACACAGTTTACGATCTGTATACAGACAGGAAGGCTTGCGATTCCATTTGATACCAACTGTAATGATATACATATATCAGGCATAGATGAAGTCGTGACGATCGATATTCCAGTTATCCATGATACACTGAAATATTTTTATAAGGACTATAAAAATTATTTCTATCTGCCATTAGAACAGACTGCTATCCACAAGGATGTTGCCTGTTATGTCGAAAGTGCTTATAAAGAAAAAGCCCGCCCAGAAACGGCATACACTACAAAAACAAGTTCGTTTATCCGCCAGAACAAGTTCAAGCAGTCACACATATTCAAATATGAACATACTGACAAAGATGGATATATTGAACTGAACGATACTTTCATCAATGACAGGATACAGTTAAAAGAATATCTTCTCAATATCTTAAAGCAGATCAAATAGTTCTGGAACATGTTGCAAAAGCGAAAGTTTCAAGATTGCGGAATAAGAGCAGGGGTACAGATCAAACTGGAACATACATAAAACAATAAATACCCACTGATGAATATTCATCAGTGGGTATTTTACATTTTATAAAAAACAATCTTTGATTATTCTTCTACTGGAGCTTCAACAACTTCTTCTGTCTCTTCCGGAACTGGAAGTAATGCCTTTACGCTCAGGCTGATCTTCTTCTCTTCCGGCTTGAAGTCAACAACCTTAGCTTCAATCTCATCACCAATCTTATATACATCTTCTGGCTTTGCAACGTGATCGTATGAAATCTGTGAAACATGCAGTAATGCATCAACGCCTGGCTCTAATTCAACGAATGCACCAAAGTCAGTCATACGTGCAACTTTACCTGTTACAACTGTTCCAACAGCATATTTCTCTTCTGCATTTAACCATGGGTTTGTCTCATCAAACTTTAAGCTTAATGCGATCTTGTCACCATTGATGTCCTTGATGAATGCCTTAACAGTATCACCAACCTTGAACATCTTCTTAGGGCTTTCTACTCTGCCCCATGACATCTCTGAAATATGAAGAAGTCCATCAGCACCACCGAGGTCAATGAATGCACCGAAATCTGTTACATTCTTTACTGTACCTTCTACTGTCATGCCAACTTCAATCTTTTCGAATAATTCTTTTGCAGCTGCAGCTTTTCTCTCAACAATCAGTTTCTTTCTGTTACCAATGATTCTTCTCTTCTTAGGATTGAACTCTGTAAGCTGGAATTCAATATCCTGGTCTAAGTACTTATCAAGGTTCTTTTCATATAAGTCAGATACAAGACTTGCTGGAATGAAGATTCTTGTCTCTTCGTAAAGAACATTTAAGCCACCATTTACAACCTGAACAACCTTACCTGTAAGAATGTCACCATTGTTAAATGCTTCTTCTAACTTCTCGTTTACTTTCTCTGCTGCAACTCTCTTGTATGAAAGAGCTACCTGTCCTTCACCATCATTTGTCTTGATAACCTTAACAGTGATTGGATCCCCAACTTTTACCAACTCTGTTAAATCGACGTTTGGAGTGTTTGTATATTCATTTCTGGTAATGATACCGTCTGACTTATACTTAATATCAACTACAATCTCATCCGGCTTAACACCGATAATTGTACCGTCGATAATCTCTCCCTGTCTGATTGACGCCTTGCTTTCATCATTTTCTAACATCTGTTCAAAACTTAACTCTGCCATGCTACTATGAACCTCCTTAATAATATAATTTGGGGTAGATGCCCCCGCAGTAATACCTACCCTACTAACGGATTCAAAAGTAGTCAAATCCAAATCAACGAGTGTCTGTATATAGTAAGTATTCTCACATTCTTGTTTACTAATATCATATAGCTTCTGAGTATTAGAACTGTTTCGACCACCTATAATGATCATAGCATCTACAGTCTTTGCAATATCTCTTGCTTCCGTCTGTCGAACTGCCGTTGCATTACAGATTGTCTCATGAACAACCACATTATACAATTTTTTTCGAATAATATCAACAATATCTTTAAATTTATTCTTATTAAAGGTGGTTTGTGATACTAAACTGAAGTTAATATGCTCAAAATCCGGCTCATTTTCTATATTTTTCACCAAATTTTCCGCTTCTGAAACGCTTTGTACTGTATATGATTTCGTCTCACACCAGCCAATTATACCCTCAACTTCCGGATGATCTTTATTCCCAACAATGATTATGCGGTTCCCTTTTTGGCTCTCATCCTGTACGATCGTATGGATTTTTTTCACAAACGGACAGGTTGCATCTACCACATTGACATGTCTGGCTTCTAACTGTTCCATGACATCTTTTGATACTCCATGCGACCGGATAATAACCGTTTCATCTTCCTGCTGATCAAGCTCTGCAAGATCTTCGATCACCAATACTCCCTTTTTTCTCAGATCCTCGATTACTTCTTCATTATGAATGATCGGGCCATAGGTATATACATGCTGTTTCCCGGCTTCTTTATACGCTGTATCAACGGCACGTTGTACCCCAAAACAGAATCCGGCCGACTTTGCTAATATAATTTCCATATTTTGTCCATACTCCGGTTTTATTTTTCTGCGATGCTGATGATCTTAGCCACAACCTCATCGATACCAAGATCTGAGCTGTCAAGATATACAGCATCATCTGCCTGCTTTAACGGTGCGATTGGACGTTCCATATCCTGTTTGTCCCTTGTAATAATATCAGCTTCGATCTTATCAATATCCGGTGTTTCCCCCTTTGCTATCAGTTCATCGT
>OGYY01002424.1_pt1 | contig 13723 bp, 10 predicted proteins | sample 1576671 | NCBI WGS metagenome assembly OGYY01 (sample SAMEA3541593, study PRJEB24748) | human gut metagenome | biome: human gut; feature: human-associated habitat; material: faeces | place: China | collected 2012 | reverse complement strand
AAACGGACGCGTATTCAGCGTTGAATATCTGCCGGGACAGTTTGACCAGCGTGCAGATTCTGCCGTACAGTGCGTTCAGTTTTTAAAAGCGGAGGAGCAGCCGATTATCCGTACCGCAGTTACTTATTTGATTACAGGAGATCTGACAGACGAAGAATTTGACAAGATCAAGGCTTACTGCATTAACCCGGTGGATTCCAGAGAGACCGGTATGGAAAAGCCAAAGACGCTCGTAACCGAGTTTGCAGAGCCCGCAGATGTCAGGATTTTAGACGGCTTTACTACGCTGGATACAGACGGATTAAAACAGCTGTACGATTCTCTTGGTCTTGCGATGACCCTGCAGGATTTCAAGCATATCCAGAAGTATTTTGCAGACGAGGAAAAGAGAGACCCTTCCATGACAGAAATCCGTGTCCTGGATACCTATTGGTCCGATCACTGCCGTCATACCACTTTTTCCACAGAGCTGAAGGATGTGGAATTCGGGGAAGGCTATTACCGGACACCCATGGAAAGCACATATCAGAGTTACCTGGATACGAGAGAGGATATATTTAAAGGAAGAAAGGACAAGTTCGTCTGCCTGATGGATCTGGCCCTTATGGGAATGCGTAAGCTGAAGAAGGAAGGAAAGCTCCAGGATATGGAGGAATCCGATGAAATCAACGCCTGCTCCGTCATCGTTCCTGTGGAGATGGATTACGGAGACGCGCCCGTTACCGAAGAATGGCTTATTTTCTTCAAAAACGAGACCCACAACCATCCCACCGAAATCGAACCCTTCGGCGGTGCGGCCACTTGTCTGGGCGGTGCCATCCGTGACCCTCTTTCCGGGCGCGGCTATGTATACCAGGCCATGCGTGTGACCGGCGCGGCGGATCCCACCGTTCCCGTGGCGGATACCTTAAAAGGCAAGCTTTCCCAGAAAAAACTGGTGCGCGGTGCGGCGGACGGTTACTCCTCCTACGGCAACCAGATCGGTCTGGCTACCGGTCAGGTGGATGAGATCTACCACCCCGGCTATGTGGCAAAGCGCATGGAGATCGGCGCCGTTGTAGGCGCTACCCCCGCTTCCCACGTCCGCCGCGAGTGCCCCGCCCCCGGCGATGTCATCGTTCTGCTGGGCGGCCGTACCGGCCGTGATGGTGTGGGCGGTGCTACCGGTTCTTCCAAGGCCCACAAGCTGGACAGCCTTGAGCACTGCGGTGCCGAGGTGCAGAAGGGCAATGCTCCCATCGAGCGCAAGCTGCAGCGCCTGTTCCGTCGCGAGGATGCCTGCAGGATGATCAAGCGCTGCAACGACTTTGGTGCAGGCGGTGTGTCCGTTGCCATCGGTGAGCTGGCCGACGGCCTGTACATCGACCTGAACAAGGTCACCAAGAAGTACGAGGGTCTGGACGGCACCGAGCTGGCCATCAGCGAGAGCCAGGAGCGCATGGCTGTGGCGCTGGCCCCCGAGGACGTGGACAAGTTCATTACTCTCGCCAACGAAGAGAACCTTGAGGCCACTCCGGTGGCAAAGGTGACGGCTGAGCCCCGCCTGAACATGGTGTGGAACGGTATGTCCATTGTGAACATCAGCCGCGAGTTCCTGAACTCCAACGGTGCCGAGAAGCACCAGAAGGTCCATGTGGAAAAGGCCACGGTCTGGCAGCCCCAGTGGGAGGGCCTGACCTTCAGCCAGAAGATGAAGAACATGGTGGGCGATTTGAACATCTGCAGCAAGAAGGGCCTGTCTGAGCGGTTCGACTCTACCATTGGTGCCGCCACCGTGCTCATGCCCTTTGGCGGTGCCTATCAGCTGACCCCGCAGAACGCCATGGTGGCAAAGCTGCCGGTGGACGGCGAGACCAGCACCTGCTCCGGCATGGCATGGGGCTTCAACCCCTTCCTGATGAGCGCAGACCAGTACAAGGGCGCTCAGATGGCTGTCATCGAGAGCGTTACCAAGCTGGTGGCCTCCGGCTTCCGCTATGAGGATGCTTACCTCACCTTCCAGGAATATTTCGAGCGTCTGGGCACCGCCCCGGAGCGCTGGGGCAAGCCGCTGGCCGCTCTGCTGGGTGCACTGGATGCTCAGATGGGTCTGGGCATTGCATCCATCGGCGGCAAGGACAGCATGTCCGGCTCCTTTGAAAAGCTGGATGTGCCTCCCACGCTGGTCTCCTTTGCAACCGCCATCGGCAAGGCAAACAAGGTGGTCTCCACCGAATTCAAGAAGCCGGAGAGCACGGTGGTGCTCATCCGGCCCATCATTGACCCGGAAACCGGCTGCCCCAACTTCTTCTCCCTGAAGGCCAACTACAAGATCGTGGAGGACATGATCGAAGAGGGCATAGTGGCATCCGCCTGCTCTGTGGGCTACGGCGGCATTGCCGAGGCTCTGTTCAAGATGGGCCTTGGCAACCACATCGGCTTCAAGATGCGTGCGGATAAGACCACCCATGAGATGTTCCAGCCCATGTATGGCTCCATCGTTCTGGAAATGGTGTCCGATTCTCCCGCCGGTGAGATCCTGGGCGAGACCACCAAGGAATACGTCTTTGAAGCCTGCGGCGAAAAGCTGGATATGGCCCAGCTGCAGGAGATCTGGGAAGGCAAGCTGGAGCCGGTGTATCCCTACCGCAAGGCAGGCCCCACCGTGGAAAAGATCAACGGCAAGCTGACCGCACCCGCCGCACCCAAGATCGGTGTGGCAAAGCCCAAGGTCATCATTCCGGTGTTCCCGGGCACCAACTGCGAGTACGACACCGCCAAGGCCTTTGCCCGCGCCGGTGCCGACCCGGAGATCCTGGTCATCCGCAACCTGACCCCCGCCGACGTGGCCGAGAGCTGCAAGGCACTGGTCAAGGCCATCGATAACAGCCAGATCGTCATGCTGCCCGGCGGCTTCTCCGGCGGCGACGAGCCGGACGGCAGCGCAAAGTTCATTGCATCCTTCTTCCGCAACCCGGAAGTCACCGAGGCAGTGCGCCGTCTGCTGCAGCAGCGCGACGGCCTGATGCTGGGCATCTGCAACGGCTTCCAGGCTCTCATCAAGCTGGGTCTGGTCCCCTACGGCGATATCCGCCCCATCACCGCTTACGATCCCACCCTGACCTTCAACACCATCGGCCGCCACCAGAGCATGCTGGTGCGCACCCGCATTGCATCCACCGGCAGCCCGTGGCTCTCCAAGTGCGAGGTGGGCGAACAGTTCACCGTTGCCATCAGCCACGGCGAGGGCCGTTTCGTGGCTCCGCAGGAGGTGCTGGACACCCTCATGAAGAATGGTCAGATCGCCACCCAGTATGTGGACATCGAGGGCAACCCCACCATGGATCAGAGCTATAACCCCAACGGCTCTGTGCTGGCGATCGAAGGCATCACCAGCCCGGATGGTCGTGTGTTCGGCAAGATGGGCCACTCGGAGCGCAGCGGCGAGTACCTGTACAAGAACGTTACCGGTGACAAATATCAGCCGATCTTTGAGGGCGGCGTGGACTATTTCAAGATTTGATGGTAGAATAGAGAAAAACTCCTTCCGTCATCGCTGATGCGATGCCACCCCCCTCGGAGAGGGAGGCTGAAAGGCCCCCTCCCCGAGGGGGCTGTCGCCGGAAGGCGACTGGGGGAGTCACTTTCAGGAGGAAATAACCAATGTCTCAGCATGATCGTTATATCAGCCCCTTTTCCACCCGCTATTCCTCGGACGAGATGCAGTATATCTTCTCGGACGATAACAAGTTCCGCACATGGCGCCGCCTGTGGGTGGCGCTGGCCCGGGCCGAAATGGAGCAGGGCCTGACCAACATCACCCCCGATATGGTGGCTGAGCTGGAAGCCCATGTGGACGATATCAACTATGAAGTGGCCATTGAGCGCGAAAAGCTGGTGCGCCACGACGTGATGAGCCATGTGTACGCCTACGGCCAGCAGTGCCCCAAGGCTGCCGGCATCATCCATCTGGGTGCCACCAGCTGCTATGTGGGCGACAACACCGACATCATCGTGATGCGTCAGGGTTTGGAACTGGTGCGCAAAAAGCTGATCGGTGTGTTGGCAAAGCTGGGCCGCTTCGCCGAGGAATACAAGGACATGCCCTGCATGGCCTACACTCACTGCCAGCCCGCTCAGCCCACCACCGTGGGCAAGCGCGCCACCCTGTGGGCCAACGAGCTGGTGATGGACCTGCAGGAGATCGACCACCGTCTTGCTGTTCTGCAGCTGCGCGGTGTCAAGGGTACCACCGGCACGCAGGCTTCCTTTATGGAGCTGTTCAAGGGCGATGCCGATAAGATCCGCGCCGTGGATGCTTCCATCGCCAAGGAGATGGGCTTTGCGCCCGAAGCGGTCATCCCCGTGTCCGGCCAGACCTACAGCCGCAAGGTGGATGCCTTCATCCTGAACGCCCTTGCCGGCATTGGCCAGAGCTGCATGAAGTTTGCCACCGACCTGCGTCTGCTGGCTAACTTCAAGGAGATGGAAGAGCCGTTTGAAAAGAACCAGATCGGTTCCTCCGCCATGCCTTACAAGCGCAACCCCATGCGCTGCGAGCGTATCTGCGCACTGAGCCGCTACCTGATGGTAGATGTGCTGAACCCCAGCTTCACCACCGGCACCCAGTGGTTTGAGCGCACGCTGGACGACAGCGCCAACAAGCGTGTCGCCATGGCTGAGGGCTTCCTTGCCACCGACGCTATCCTGAACATCATGCTCAACGTCACCGACGGCATCGTGGTGTATCCCAAGGTGGTGCGCAGCCGTCTGATGGCAGAGCTGCCCTTCATGGCCAGCGAGAACATCATGATGCAGGCTGTGGAAAAGGGCGGCAACCGTCAGGAGCTGCACGAGCGTCTGCGCCAGCACGCCATCGCCGCCGGCAAGCAGGTCAAGGAAGAGGGCCTGCCCAACGATATGGTGGACCGTATTGCTGCCGACCCTGCCTTTGGCCTGACCCGCGAGGAGATCGTGGCGGGCCTTGTGCCGGAGAACTTTGTAGGCCGTGCACCGCAGCAGGTGGAGAAGTTCATCGCCAATGTGCTCAAGCCCATCTTCGATGCTAACCCCGATGCCGTGGAGCAGCACGCATCTTTGAGTGTTTGATTTTAAATGCTCTCCGCTTACGCTCTGAGCATAAACAGCGGAAATTACAGTTTGTTTTGCAAGAAGGAGAAGCCTGCGGGCTTCTCCTTCTTGCTTTTTCACGAAAAGGGCCGGAAAGAAAAAATCCTTCAGCTGCACTTCGTGCGTCAGCCGTTCCCCTTTTTGTCACCTTTCGGTGACAAAAAGGGGAACAGTGGCATTGCGCAGCGATGACGGAAGGAGTTCTCTTGCGCAAATCATTTTATCATGTTACACTAAAACTCCAAACCTATGTAAAAGGAGAACCGCGTATGCGATTGGATAAATACTTAGCCGAGACGGCCCAGTGCACCCGCAGCGAGGCTAAGGCGCTGCTTTCCAAAGGGCGGGTGCAGGTGAACGGTGCTGTCTGCAAAAAAGGAGACACTCAGCTCAGGGAAACCGATACGGTGGCCGTGGACGGCAAAGCCCTGAATTATCAGCAGTTCGTGTACATCATGCTCAACAAGCCCGAGGGCGTGGTGAGCGCTTCCACGGACAAGCGTGACACCACCGTGGTCGATCTGGTGGGGGACGCCTACCCGCGGCGGCAGCTGTTCCCGGCGGGAAGGCTGGACAAGACCAGCACCGGCTTTGTGCTGCTGACCGATGACGGCACCTTTGCCCACGACATCCTTGCTCCAAAGCGCCACGTCTCCAAGACCTACACTGTGGTGTTGGACACGCCGCTGACCGAGCAGATGCGCACCGGCTTTGCGGCGGGCGTGACCCTTGCCGACGGCACAGCGCTTTCGCCTGCGGAGGTCACAGCCCTTTCTGCCGATGGCTGCACTGTGCGGGTGGTGCTCAAGCAGGGCGTATACCACCAGATCAAGCGGATGTTCGGCATGTACGGCGCAGGTGTGAACGGCCTGCACCGAGATGCCATCGGCGGCCTTGCACTCGACCCGGCCCTTGCACCGGGCCAGTGGCGGGAGCTTTCTGCCGAAGAAGTGTCAAAAATTTCCAGCTGACAGGGTCGGCTTTTCACCCGAATTTCAAAAAAGCAACACATTTTTCCGGTAGAATAGGGGGCAGAACCACGCAAAAAGGCACTTTTTTGGTTCAGAATGGCCCCTAAAGATAATATTCACAAGAAAAAACTATCTTTTTTGTTGAAATATGTTGCAAAAGTAAATTCTTTTGTGTAAAATATAAAATGTAATGCAGCTAAATTGTTAAAAATCACGACCGGCTGCCGCTGCGGTTTGCACAAACGAGGAAAAGGGGTATCCATTATGGCCAATAGAGTATTTCAAAGCGTGATCTACCAGATGAAAGACGCGATCAACCGGGTGGTCGGCGTGGTGGATGAGACCGGCGCTGTTATTTCCTGCTCGGAACTGAACCTGATCGGCGAGGTGCGCGAGGGTTTCATGGCGGAGCGTCTGACCGCAGGCGACCGCTTTGTGCGCGATGGCTACACCTATCAGCAGTTCTCCAGCGCCAAGCATAATGATTATGCAGTATTCGTGGAAGGCGTGGACGAGACGGCTGGTCAGTTTGCCGCCATGCTGTCCATCAGCCTGCAGAGCATCAAGCAGTACCACGACGAAAAGTTTGATAAGTCCAATTTTATCAAGAATGTGGTGCTGGATAACATCCTGCCCGGCGATATCTATGCCAAGGCCCGTGAGCTGCACTTTGCCACCGATGTTTCCCGCGTGGTGTTCATCGTGCGTGTTACCAGCGGCGGCGATATCTCCGCCTACGATGTGGTCAGCAGCCTGTTCCCCGACAAGCAGAAGGACTTTGTGTTCAATATCAGCGAGACGGATACCGTACTGGTCAAGGAGATCCGCAAGGGCATCGACCGCACCGATATGGAAAAGCTGGCTGCCAGCATTGTGGATACCCTGTCCGGCGAGCATTACATCAAGGCTGTGGTGGGCATCGGCACCCCCATCTCCAACGTGAAGGATCTGGCTACCTCCTTTAAGGAAGCACAGATCGCCATGGAAGTGAGCAAGGTGTTCGACACCGAAAAGCAGATCATCCGCTACGATAATCTGGGCATTGCACGCCTGATCTATCAGCTGCCTACCACCGTGTGCGAGATGTTCCTGCGCGAGGTGTTCAAGCAGGGCAGCATCGAAAGCCTGGATCAGGAGACCCTGTTCACCATCCAGCGCTTCTTCGAGAATAACCTGAATGTGTCTGAAACCAGCCGCGGCCTGTTTGTGCACCGCAATACGCTGGTGTATCGTCTGGAAAAGATCAAAAAGCTGACTGGCCTGGATCTGCGTGAGTTCGACGATGCTATCGTCTTTAAGGTAGCACTGATGGTCAAGAAGTACCTGTCCAACAATCCGGCCAAATACTAATAAGCTGCAGGCTCTGCCTGCAGTGCAGAACCGGCCGCTCGAAACCGATGCTGGCCGGTTCTTTTTGCTGTGAAAACAGATTTTAATGTCAGGAGCTAATATTACCCTATGATCGATTTAGAACACGTTTCCAAGGAATATAAACGGGGCGGACCGCTGGCACTGGACGATATCAACCTCCATGTGGACGACGGCGAGTTCGTGTTCCTGCTGGGCCATTCCGGCGCAGGCAAATCCACCCTGCTCAAGCTGCTGCTGCGCGAAGAGCTGCCCAGTGAGGGCAAGGTGACCGTTCTGGGCAAGGATGTTGCCAGCCTGCACCGCCATCAGGTGCCGTATCTGCGCCGTCAGATGGGCATTATCTTTCAGGATTTCCGGCTGATCCCCACCATGACTGTGTACGAGAACATCGCCTTTGCCATGCATGTGACCAACGTCAAGAGCCGGGAGATCAGCGACCGTGTGGAGTACATGCTGGAGCTGGTGCATCTGGAGGATAAGGCCAAGGCCTATCCGGACACCCTTTCCGGCGGTGAACAGCAGCGCGTGGCTGTGGCCCGCGCCCTTGCCCACGGCCCCAAGCTGGTCATTGCGGACGAGCCCACCGGCAACATCGACCCGGAATTGAGCCTGGAAATGATGGAGCTGCTGGAGCGGGTAAGCGAAACGGGCATCACCGTGGTGGTCGTTACCCATGAGCACGAGCTGGTGCGCCAGTTCCACCAGCGCGTCGTCACCCTGAAAAAGGGCCGCATCATTTCGGATGTGCCTGCCGACAAGGAAGCCATCCGCGCACGCGCAGAGCGCAAAGAACGTCTGTTCGAGACCGAGCTGGAACCTGCTGACACTGCAGAAAAGGAGGTGGCCACCGTATGATGAGACCCTCTACCTTCTTTTTTCTGATCCGGCGCGGTATCCGCAATCTGGGCAAGCACTGGGCCATGACCTTTGTGTGCATCCTGTCCCTCAGTGTCTGTATGACCCTGAACACCTTTGCAAGTCTTGCCGAGGTGAACGTGGACAGCATGGTGAACTATCTGGGCAGCCAGAACGAGACCGTGGTCTATCTGGACCCGGAGTGTGATGATGCCACTGCGCAGGCCGTGGGCGAAAAGCTGGCGGCAATGCCCGGCGTGACCAATGTGCAGTTCGTCTCCAAGCAGGACGTGCTGAACACCTACCGCAATTACATGGAAGATTACTCCTCCCTGTGGGATGAGTTTGAAAATGACAACCCCTTCAAGGCCAACTACCGCGTTTCCATCGCGGATTTGAGCCAGATGGAGAGCATGAGCAAGCAGATGCAGGCCATTCAGGGCGTGTACAGCGTTACCGCCCCGGTGGAAATGACCAACGTCTTTGTGCAGGTGCAGCGCTCTGTTACCAAAGTGGGCCGCGGTATCGTGCTGGTGCTGATGGTCGTCAGCATCATCACGGTGGGCAGCACCATCCGCCTGAGCGTGTTTGCGCGCCGCCGCGAAATTGAGATCATGAAGTACGTGGGTGCCACCAACGGTCTGGTCACTCTGCCCTTTGTTGTGGAAGGTCTGGCCATGGGCCTGATCTCCGGCGTGCTCACTGCAGCAATCAGTTTGGGCGGCTACTCCTACATGGTGCAGGCCTCCGACGGTCTGGGCGGCGTGTGGGAAATGATCATGGGTCAGGCACTGGTGCCGGTGAGCGCCGTCTGGTCCACTATCATCCCGTACAGCCTCATCGGCGGTGCCGTTGTGGGTGGTCTGGGCAGTATGTTCTCCATCCGCAAGCACCTGAACGTGTGATCGAAAGGAGCCGCACATGAAAAAAGCACTTCATGCAAAGCCCTTCCGCCTGCAGATGCCCGGCCATACGCCGCGCCATGCACGGCCGGAGCCTGCCCGCAGCAAGCTGCTGCGCGGCGTGAGTCTGTGCCTGGCGGCGGTATGTCTTGCGGCAAGCGTCAGCTTCCAGCCGGCCACGGCAGCCACCAGCATGGCCAGCCTGCAGAACAAGCTGAACAGCCTTTCCAAATCCATCGACCAGCACAAGAAGGAGCTTTCGGACGCAAAGAAAAAGGAAGCTGCTGCAAAAGCGCTGGAAAGTGAGCTGAAGGAGCGCGTGGGGGTCATTCAGGATCAGATCAGCGTGCTGAGCACCCAGATCGCTGCTGTGCAGAACAACATTGGCCAGACCGAGCAGAAGATTACCGCCAAGGAGGCGGAGATCACCCAGAAGCAGACCGAGATCGACAGCCAGTGGGGCGATTTTAAAAAGCACATGGCTGCCATGCAAGAGCTGCGCGACGGCGGCAGCGTGGCCATGCTGAGCGCAGTGAACGACCTGTATGAGCTGCTCACCTTCAACGAGGTCATGCAGGATATCTCCATCAAAGATACCGAGATCATGGACAACATGAAGGCGGCTAAGTCCGAACTGGAAGCGGACAAGGTGGAGCTGGAGGCCCAGCGCAAGGAACTGCAGAGCCAGAAGGCGGAGCTGGATACCCAGAACTACCAGATGAAGGCAAAGCAGAGCGAGCTGAACAGCAGCATTTCTGCGGCGCAGCTTTCTGCACAGGATGCCCAGAAGGCCCAGCAGACGGCACAGGCCGCTATTGAATCGGACGAGCTGAACTATGAGGCCGTCAAGAAAGAGATCCAGAAGTTGATCGCGGCGGCTGCATCCAGCAAGCCGCAGCTGAGCTTTACCGGCTTTGCCTGCCCGCTGAAGAGCTATACCCGCGTTTCCAGCGAGTACGGCTGGCGTAAGAATCCGGTGTCCGGTGTCAACAGGCTGCATGCCGGCATTGATCTGGCGGCCCCGGGCGGTACGCCTATCTATGCAGCCGCCAGTGGCTATGTGCAGGTGGCAGGCTGGTCCAGCGGCGGCTATGGCAACTACGTCATCATCTATCACGGCAGCATGTCGGACGGCAACGCCTACAGCACCCTGTACGGCCACATGAGGTCGGTCGCCACCAGCGCAGGCAAGTATGTCAAGCAGGGCGAGTTGATCGGCTACGTTGGCTCTACCGGCAACTCTACCGGCAACCACCTGCATCTGGAGGTCTGGAAGGGCGGCAAAAAGGCCAATGCGGTCAATCCGCGCGGTTATATCCCGTTCCCGCACAACTGAGTGTGTTTATAAGGAGTCTGGTATTCTATGAACGAACAAAAACACAAGCGCTGGCTGCGTATCGGCTGCCTTGTTCTGGCAGGCGTGTTTGCACTCTCGCTGCTGAGCAGTGTGATCATGCTGCTGCTGTATTAACAGGGAGGGGCAAGCATGAACCGTAAAATCTCTGTGGGCATGGCTGTCACCATTGTGATCCTTGCCATGACCGTGACCTTTTCCATTACCATGCTCATTGCCATGCGTCTGTTTGACAGCACGGTGAGCAGCGTGAAGGAAAAGGAGAGCATGTACAACAAAGTGGCCGAGGTGGACCGCTATGTGCGCAGCAACGACTACTACACCATTGATGAAACGGTGCTGTACGACCGCCTGACCGCAGGCTACCTGCTGGGCACCGGCGACAAGTACGCCCGTTACTATACCGCCAACGCCTACACCGAGCTGATGAACCAGCAGAGCGGCAAGGTGATGGGCATTGGCGTGGAGCTTGGCATGGACCAGACCGGCTATGCCAGAGTGACCAGGGTGTATGAGGACTCGCCTGCGCAGGAAGCCGGTATCGTGGTGGGCGATTACATCACTGCTATTGACGGCACCGATGTGAAGAGCCTTTCTGGGGTGGATGCCGTGCAGTCCCGCCTGCAGGGCGAAGCCGGCACCATCGTCAATGTTACATGGCTCGACAGCAAGGCTGCTTCCCGGACGACGGACCTGACCCACTCCGGCTACACCAGCACCACCGTGGACTACCAGATGCTGGACAGCGTGGGTTACATCAAGATCCGCCAGTTCGACGGCAGCACGCCCAGCGAGCTGGACTATGCCATCCGGTCTCTCACTACCAGCGGTGCCCAGAGCCTTGTGTTCGACCTGCGAGATAACGGCGGCGGCGTGTTGGATGATGCCATCAGCTGCATCGACCTGATCGCCCCGGAAGGCACTGTGGCCTATGCCGAGGATAAGAACGGAAACCGCACCATCATTGGCAGCAGCGACGATGAGAGCAAGGTGGAGCTGCCCATCGTCTGTCTGGTCAACGGCAACACCGCCAGCGCAGCAGAGCTGTTTGCTGCCAGCCTGCGCACCATGAACGGCGCACGTCTGGTGGGCACCACCACCATGGGCAAGGGAACCATCCAGAGCAGCCCGCAGCGCCTTTCGGATGGCAGCGCCGTGAGCATCACGGTGGCAAAGCTCATCTGCGGCGACGGCTCCTGCTTTGATGGCACCGGCCTGAGCGTGGATGTGGAGCGTGCCCTCAGTGCCGAAGAGAACACGAATTTCTACGATTATACCCCCGAGGATGACCCGCAGATCCAGCGTGCGGTCAGCGCAGCACAGCAGCTGAGCGGTACCACGACTCTGGGCGGTGTCAACGAAGCAGCTTCTTCGGCTGCTGCTTCCGAAGAAGCCGACAGCGTTGCCACTGAGCCGGAGAACGCTTCCTCTGAGGAAACGGCTTCCTCCACCGAAGCAGAAGCCGGCGGCGAAGCAGCATCCAGCGCAGAATAAAGGGTAAAACCGGCAGAAATGCTGCATGGGCTTCTTTTTGCAAAAAGGAACCCGGTTGATTGCGGTGCTGTTTGCCGTACTGATCCCTTCTCGTGAAAATGCAACCCAGCCAGACCCGCAGGTCTGGCTGGGTTGCTATATTATAATAATATTTCCGCTGAATATGCCCAAAGCGACGCGGAGGGCATTCAAATCGTACTATGAAAAAGGATGGAATCTATGCCCGAACTGACCGACCTTTCGGTGATCCGCGCCCTGTGTGAAAAATACGATTTTGCACTTTCCAAGGGTTTTGGACAGAACTTTATCATCAACCCGGGTCTGCCGCCCAAGATCGTGGATGCCAGCGGCGTGGATAAGCGCTATGGTGTCATTGAGATCGGCCCCGGCATCGGTGTGCTGACTCGGGAACTGGCAAAGCGCGCCGCCAAGGTGGTGTCCATTGAAGTGGACGAACGCCTGCCGCCGCTGCTGGCCGAAACGATGGCCGGAGTGGACAATTTTAAACTGGTATTACAGGATGTGCTGAAAGTTGACCTGAAGGCTCTTATTGCGGAAGAGTTCCCCGGTATGCCGGTGGCTGTGTGCGCCAACCTGCCCTACTACATCACCAGTCCCATTGTCATGAAGCTGCTGGGCGACCGCCTGCCCATTGAAAGCCTGACCGTCATGGTACAGAAGGAAGCTGCCGACCGTCTGGCTGCTGCGCCCGGCACTCGTGCATCCAGCGCCATCAGCTGCGCGGTGAGCTACTATGCCACCTCCAAAATGATGTTCACCGCTGCGCCCGGCAGTTTTTACCCGGCCCCCAAGGTGACCAGTGCCGTGGTGCGCATGGAGATCCGTCCGCAGCCCGCTGTGCAGGTGGAGGACGAAGAAGGCTATTTTGCGCTGGTGCGTGCCGCCTTCGGACAGCGCCGCAAAACGGCTGCAAACGCCATTGCCAGCGGTCTGGGGATGCCCAAGGACGCGGTGACAGCCGCCATTGAAGCCGCCGGTTTTGATGCCCGCATCCGCCCGGAAGCCCTCACACTGGAGGATTTTGCAAAGATCCAGCAGGCCCTTGCCCGCTGAAGCAGCCCGCTGCTCAAAAAAGAATACAACAGACTTTGAACCCCACAGGAGCCGTCCGCGCTTCCTGTGGGGTTTTTATGATAATAGAATCGAATGGTTCGATTTTATTATCGATGTATTGCGTTGAAAATTACGGGTATCAAAATGTGATACAACAGAAAAGAATGCTAAAAGCAGACGAAAGCATGAACTGATGGCAATGGCACCTCATTTGTTAAACGGTATAGTATACTGTTTGGGGAATGGGTTGTTTTTTGCGCGCCAAGAAGATATTGACAAGCCGCGCGTTTTTTGGTATTCTATCAAAAGACCGCTTGGTCCATGCTGGTGTGGCGCAATGGCAGCGCAACTGATTTGTAATCAGTGGGTTGCAGGTTCAACTCCTGTCACCAGCTCCAAAAAGCCGCTCAGGAACGTTGATTTCTGGGCGGCTTTTGCTTTTGTGTTTTTGCTTTCGGCACAAAAATCCAAAAATTCCGCAAAAGATGTTGACAAACTACCATCCGGGTGGTAATATATACAGGCAATCCATGGACTGCAAAAAGTGAATATGGGCGTGTTCCCGAGTGGCCAATGGGGACAGACTGTAAATC
>OGYY01002421.1_pt1 | contig 13734 bp, 10 predicted proteins | sample 1576671 | NCBI WGS metagenome assembly OGYY01 (sample SAMEA3541593, study PRJEB24748) | human gut metagenome | biome: human gut; feature: human-associated habitat; material: faeces | place: China | collected 2012 | reverse complement strand
ATATGAATAATCTTATGAAACAGGCGCAGAAAATGCAGCGCCAGATGGAAGAGAATCAGAAAGCACTGGAAGAGAAAGAATTCACAGCTACAGCAGGTGGCGGAGCTGTAGAAGTAACCATCTCCGGTAAAAGAGAAGTTACAAAAGTAAAACTTCAGGAAGAGGTTGTAGATCCTGATGATATCGAGATGCTGGAAGACCTGATTGTTGCAGCGACCAACGAGGCACTTCGCAAAGTTGAAGAAGAATCCACAGCCGTTATGTCCAAACTGACAGGCGGCCTTGGCGGCCTTGGCTTCCTGTGCCGCCTTGAGTTTGGCAGCCTTCTCGCGGGCGGCGCGCTGCTCGGGCGAGATGATGGTCATGGGCGATTCCGCGGCCAAGTTGAAGAAGTGCCCGCCAAAGTCCAGCTTCATGTTGATGAAGCGCACGCCGTACAGGTCATGCGTCTCATTCTCGTACGAGAAAGCGGCGAAGTACATCTCCTGGATCGACGGCACCTTGTCACCCGGCTTCAACGGCACCACCAGGTTAAGCGCGTTCTCCATGGTCTCGTCATAGAAGGTGTAGAGCAGGTCGATGTTATCCTGCGAATCCTTCTCGGCGCACATCTGCACAAAGCGAATGCCGTCGTGCTTGAGCGTCTGCACGCGCGTCAGCAGGTCAGACAGCGGCGTCTCCACAAACGTAGTGGTATACATCTACACTCCCCTACTCTTTCGCACCGGACGCGGCGGCGTCTGAAGCGGCAGCGCACGCATCGGCCGCGGCGTCGACCCCGTTGGCGGGAAGCCCCTGGCGCATGCGCTCGGCCTTCTCGTCCAGAATCTTCACGCCCTGCAGCACCGCGTCGATGATGGTCTCCGGGCGCACGGCGCAACCCGGGGCGTACACGTCCACGGGGATCGCCTTGTCCACGCCGCCCAGCACGTTGTAGCACTCGCGGAACACGCCGCCGGTGCAGGCGCACGCTCCGCACGCCACAACCACCTTGGGCTCGAGCATCTGCTCGTAGATGTGCTTGACCACGTTGATGTTCTGATGGTTCACGGACCCGGTCACCAAGAAGATGTCCGCGTGCTTGGGATTACCGGTGTTGATGATGCCAAAGCGCTCGATGTCATAGAGCGGCGTCAGCGAATCGAGCACCTCGATGTCACAGCCGTTGCAGCTCGACCCATCGTAATGGATCAGCCATGGCGATTTGGATGAGTAGCCCATAGTTGGCACCTCCTTTTAGATGTCTTCTTAGATAAACGGGGTGATAAGGACGTAGAACAGGTTGACCACGCCCATAACCAGCGCCACCAGCCAAGCGGACTTAAGGCATGCCTGCCACTTGACGCGAGCGAAGTTGTTGTCGATCCACACCTCGAAGAACCAGGTGAGAGCCACCACGGCAACCGCGACGGCGATGGAGACCGGAGAGTTCCAGATGAAGAACATGCCCACCCACATGAGGAACAGGATGCTCTCGCACCAGTGCAGGACCTCGATCTTGGCCAGGGTGCGGCCGCTCATCTCCGTAGTGATGCCCTTGACCAGCTCCTGGTGAGCATGGTGGCTATAGGACAGGTCGAACGGCGACTTGCGGAGCTTGATGGTAAGGATGAACAGCAGGCCTATAAAGACGGGCACCAGCGAGAGGATGATGGGCGCGTCCAGGCGCGTAAGCTGCGCGGTATCGAACGACTGCGTGGCGGTAAAGAAGCCCACCGTCATGATGAGCAGCATGGGCTCGTAGCTCATGACCTGCAGGCACTCGCGGTCGGCGCCGGTGTCCGCATAGGGGGAACGAGCGGAGTACGCGGCGATGATGACAAAGAGCGTGGCGAGCGTTACCAGGAACACGCACATAAGCAGGTTGGAGCCGCTGATGAACATGCCGCCGGCGATGGCACAGAAGATGAGCGCGCAGGTGATGTACGCCTCATCGATGGCGTTGACGCTGGCCTGCTCCTTTTGCAGCAGCTTGCGAACATCGTAGTAGGGCTGCAGCAGACGCGGGCCCACACGGCCCTGCATGCGCGCCGACACCTTGCGGTCAAGGCCATCCAGCAGGCAGCCGGCAACGGGCGCCGCCACGGCGAAGACCACAATGCCCAGCAGGATGCCCGGCAGCCCCGGCCCCACCAGCTGCACGGTGCGCTCCACAAAGAACGCTCCGCCAGCCAGGAAGGAGACATCGAAGATAAAGCATGCGGCAAAGCTCATGAGCATCAAGGCGGCGGTGATCACGGTGCCGGCGGGCGACAACTTGTCCTCGCCAAAGATATCCGTCATGTACCAGTTACGCTTGGACGAGGTCATGGTGCGGCCCATGGAGCCGTGGTACTGGCGACCGTCCGGATCCGTGCACGTGCCGCCCAGGTACACGGCGATGCGCTTCTTCTTGCTGTCGCGGCCCCACGGGGTGAGCAGGACAATGGCGATAAACAGGACGATAGCGACCATGATGACCAGGTTATCCACGTCGATCAGGCGCGGCACCATCTGGAAGACCTCTTGCAGGTAGGGCCCAATCACGTATTGGGAGATCACCGGCAGCAGCAAACAGCAGCCAATGAGCAGGGCGGAGATGGTGCCCACGGCAAACCACTCGGTGCGGTGCACGCCGCCCTCGGCGTTCTCAGCCCTCTGCGGCACGCCGGCCAGCTTGCCCAGCCACTTTGCCCAGAAGAAGAACGTGGCGGCAGAGCCAAACGCCAGGAAGATCAAGAAGATGACGTTGCCGGTCTCCGCAAAGGAAACCAGCGTCGCCCACTTGGAGATGAGCATGCCAAACGGCGCGACGAACATGCCCATGATGCCCAGCATCATCAGGCGGGTAAGGCGCGGCAGGCGGGCAAAGAGCCCGTCCATGTCCTCGATGTTGCGGCTGCCGATGCGATGCTCGACCGTGCCCACGCACAGGAACAGCAGCGACTTGGACACGGTATGGAAGATGATGAGGAAGATAGCCGCCCACACGGCCTCGGAGGTGCCCACGCCCGCGCACGCAGAGATAAGGCCCAGGTTGGCGATGGTGGAGTACGCCAGCACGCGCTTGGCGTTGCTCTGCGAGATGGCCATGAAGCTGCACAGCACAAAGGTGATGCCGCCCACGCCCACCACCATAAAGGACGCCACGGGATAGATAAGGTACAGCGGAGCCAGCTTGACCAGCAGGAACACGCCCGCCTTGACCATGGTGGACGAGTGCAAAAGCGCGCTGGTGGGAGTTGGCGCGACCATGGCGCCCAGCAGCCACTTGTGGAACGGCATCTGCGCCGCCTTGGTGAGGCCAGCGACGGAAAGAAGCATCAACGGGATGATCATCGTCCACGAATCCGCACTCTGGGCGATGGCAGGCATGGCGTTGATGGACAGCGGCACGTGGATGGTGTGCAGGTAGATCACGGCGATGTGGAACGCCAGGCCGCCCACCATGTTGAGGTTGATCTGCAGCAGGGCGTTCTTCTTAGCCTCGGGCGTTTGCGTGTAGCCGATCATAAGGAACGAGCAGACCGTGGTGATCTCCCAGCCGGCGAGAATCCAGTCCATGTTGTCGGAGAGGACGATGACGAACATCGCGGATAGGAAGAGGAACATGAGCGCCAAGAACTTGTTGCGGCGATCCTGCGGCTCGCGGCCCTCGCGCGCTGCGGCCGCGTCCTCATGATGTTGGAAATCCTTCATGTAGCCCAGGGCGTACACGCAGATGACGCTGCCAACGATGCCGACGATGAGCACCATGATGACCGACAGGTTGTCGATGTACATGGGGGCCACGAATGCGTCCTCCGGCGCCATGGCCAAAGACCCGCACCAGATGGAAGCGACCATCTGCACCGCGCCGATCGCCATGGCGAACGGGTTGCGCCACCGCACCGCGTACACCAGCACCACCGCGCAAAGCAACAGGTCGATGGCGACCGCCACGTAGTTGCCCGCGAGCGACAAGCCCGGCGACATCACGAAAAACTGCGGGTTGTTCATATAGAGCACGCCCGTTGCGATAGCCGCAAGCGCCGTCGCGCCCGCGCCCGCGATCGCAACCGGATCGCGTTGGCTGTCCTGCTTGAGGAACAGCATGAGTGCCGCGACCACCAGCGGGATCGCGATCAATACGCCAAGCAAAGCCATAGGGACCCCTCAATCACCCGGTCTTTGAGCCATATCGATTTATGGTACACCTGTGGAGGGGTATCATTTGCCTATCTTTGCGCTTGGGTAACAGTTTTTCGCCAAGCGGTAGCGCCCCCCGGGGCTTGTCCCCGCGCGCGCGTTTCGCGGAGCACGGCGGCAGGGTGCGGCGGCGGCCGCGGCGGCGCGAAAGGGGTTCATTTTCTTGAAAACGCCATTTAGACGCTTTTTTCTAAGATTTGCCACTGAAAAAACGTCCAAATGGCGTTCTCATCAAATGGAGACCGCCCAAGACGGGCCGGCAAGAGGGCTGAGACGATCGGGTCGAATTTCTACTTATGCGTTGAGCTTTTGTCCAGGGAATCGGTAGCGGTATCCGATGGATCGCCCCGTCCGAACAGCCAGCCGGTAAACATCCCCACGAATCCAACGATGGGGCCGAGAAGCCATATCGCGAGCATGATCTCGAACAGTGACGAGAGAACAAAGAGGATAACGTTGCCCATAAGCAGACAATACGCCGGGTACATGAAGTAGACCGCCACGCAGACGCGCCCCAAGGTGGAGCTCTTCCACAGACGCTTGAGATACCGCACCCCCATATGCAACGCAAACGCGAGAACAAAGCCCATGAGACCAACGAGCAGCGAGCCGCCCAGGACCTCGAGCGCGCCGCATTGCTCCCACAGCGATGGCGCAGCGTTTCCGTAGTCGTCAACCCGCGGGCGGACGCTGGTCCACAGCGCAAAGATGGTTCCCGCCACACCAAAGGCTATGTCGATGAAGAGGGCGATCTTTGCACCGCCGCGCAGGAATCTGCCAAACAAGCGCTCAAACTTATACCTGATTCCCATGGCGACCCTCCGATAACTAGGCGCTATACGCATCTCCTATCCTGGGTTTTCGCAAAGCGGGCGATCCGGGTCAACGGCAGCAGGACGGTTTTTCGGCCGCTGGAAATATCCTGACAGCGCGCTGACCGCCAGCTGGCAAGCGGCTAACAGGACGCGCGGTCGCTCGCAGGCAAACGGTGGACGAAGGCTTCCCTTGCCGCAGGCATGGCGCGCGGTCGCCGCGGCATTTGAGCAAGCGGCATAAAAAAACGCGCCGGTCCGTACTCGAACCGACGCGTAGCGACAAGACTTCGGATAAGGACCTTTAGCCTGCCATCAGGGACGACACGCGCTAGGCGCGGGCATCCTCGATGATCTTCTTGACAGTGGCCTGCAGCTCGGCAAGGTTCTCCTCGCTGGGGATCCACTGCTGGGTGACAACCGGCACGGGCAGGTTGAACTTAGCCTTCTCAAGCTCCTCGTACACCTGCTTGGGACCAAGCGGGGCCCAACCATAGGAGCCAAATGCCAGACCGATGCGCTGGTCGTTCTTGGGCGACAGGCCGCGCATGTAGGTGAGGAAGCTGGCGACGGTGGGCAGCATGTTGGAATTGAGGGTAGGCGAGCCAACGGCAACGTAGCGAGCGTCGCACAGATCGGTCATGATATCGGAGATATGAGAGGCCTTGACGTCGATCAGCTTGGCGGAGATGCCCTCGGCGATGAAGGAGTCGCAGATCTCGCGAGCCATCATCTCGGTGGAATGCCACATGGAGTCAAAGACCACCACAGCCTTCTCCTCGGTCTGGTACGTGGTCCAAGCCTCGTACTTCTCAAGGATCTTGTCGATGTGGGAGCGCCAGATGCAGCCGTGGCTGGGGGCGATCATCTTGAGCTCAAGACCCTTGACCGCCTCGAGCGCCTTGTGCGCCTGCATGCCGTACGGCCACACGATGTTGGCGTAGTACTTCTTGGCCTGCTTCATGATCTCGCACAGGTCGTTCTCGTCATCAAAGCGCTTGGTGGTGGCGTAGTGCTGACCAAAGGCGTCGTTGGAGAACAGGATCTGGTCGACGTCGGAATAGGTGACCATGTTGTCCGGCCAGTGGACCATGGGGGTGGTCACAAAGGTGAGGGTGCGCTCGCCGATGTTCAGGGTATCGCCGCTCTTGACGGGCGTCGCCTCGATGCCAAAGTGGGCCTTGACCTCGTTGACGCCGGCGCCGGCGCTAGCGTAGATCTGCGCGTTGGGGGCGATCTTGTGGATCACGGGCAGGGAGCCGGAGTGGTCCATCTCGACATGGTTGGTGATGACCACGTCGATCTTGGCGGGGTCGACAACCTGGGAGATGCGCTGGACCAGCTCGTTGGAGAAGGTCGCCTTGCAGGTGTCGATCAGCGTGATCTTCTCGTCCATAATCAGATACGCGTTGTAAGTGATACCGGCCTCGGTCGTGTAGCCGTGGAACAGGCGCTCATTCCAGTCGATGCCGCCGACCCACCAGACCTTGGGCGAAATCTCGATCGCATTCAGCATGTCGTTTCCTCTCTCATGCCTAAACTCAAGCCTAAACTCATGCCTTGGGACAAGGGCGCGCGCGAGCGGCCCAAGCCGTTTGAACTGCACACATAATAGCACGTTGATATGGACGCGCTGATGGCTCCTCCATATGCTACTTACGCCATATCCATTTACCATGAATGCGGACGAGAAAGGGGCGGACCCACCAGGGCCCACCCCATCGCGTTGCGAAAACATCTAACGGGACGGCAACGCCATCCAAGCGGAGCGCGACCGGACCGTCCGCCCTGAAACCTAGCGACCCTGCGCGCGAGAGTGCTCGTAGAACTCGACCAGGCGCTTCTGCACGTCATAGGGCACCTGCTCGTAGCCGGCGGGCTCCATGGTGAAGTCGCCGGTGCCGCGGGTGAGTGAGCGCAGACGGGTTGCGTAGTCAACCAGCTCGGCGTAGGGCACGGTGGCATTGACCACGGTGTCGCCCTGCTTGTTGGTGTCCATACCGGTCACGCGGCCGCGGGAGGCGGATACGTCGCCCATCACGGCGCCGGCGTAGCTCTCCGGAATGGTGACCGTGATGTTCATCATGGGCTCAAGGATCACGGGGTCGGCGTCGGCGCAGGCCTTCTTGAGACCGATGCGCGCGGCGGTGCGGAACGCCATCTCGTTGGAGTCGACGGGGTGATAGGAGCCGTCGTAGCAGGCGACACGAATGCCCGTGAGCGGGTAGCCGGCGATGATGCCGTCCTTCATGGTCTCCTGGACGCCGCGATCGACCGCGGGGATCAGCGAGCGCGGAATGCGTCCGCCCACAACCTCGTCCACAAACTCATAGTCGGTACCATCGACGAGCGGCTCGACGCGCAGGTAGCAATCGCCAAACTGGCCGGCGCCGCCGGTCTGCTTCTTGTGGCGACCCTGGGCGCTGGCGACGCGGCGGATGGTCTCGCGATACGGGATGCGGATGGGGACGATGTGGGCCTCGACCTTGGTGCGCTCCTCCAGGCGATTGAGCAGGACGGAAACCTGGGCCTCGCCCACGGCGGAGATGATGGTCTGACCGGTCTCCTCGTCGCGGTCGATGCTCATGGTGGGATCGGCGTCGCAAGCCTTCTCGATAAACGTGAAGAGCTTCTCCTCGTCCCCGCGGTTCTCCGCCTCGATGGCGATGCGGTACTGGGAGTTGGGGAACTTGAAGGCGGCGGCCTCCACCTTACCGGAGACGGACAGCGTATCGCCGGTCTCCGCGTTCATCTTGGGGACGACGACGATATCGCCCGCGTAGGCGTGACCGACCTCGGTCATCTCGCGGCCGCACATAACGTAGAGGTGCGACATGCGATCGCCCTTGCGGGTGCGGGCGTTGACCAGCTCCATGCCGGGCTCGATGGTGCCGGTGAGGACCTTGATAAAGGACAGTCGACCCTGGCCGGGGTCGTTCAAGGTCTTGAAGACAAAGACGACGGGGCGCTCGTCCTCAGAGGAGATCTTGAGCTTGTCGCCGTCGATAAGGGGCATCTCGCCGTAGTCGGTGGGCGCGGGGAAGTACGACGCGATGTCATCCATAAGGGAGTTGACGCCCTGCTCCTTGATGCAGCTGCCGGCAAAGACCGGGACGAAGATGCGCTCGGCGATCGCCTTGGAGAGCAGTCCCTCGACCTCGTCCTGGGTCAGGGCCTCGCCCTCAAGGTACTTCTCCATCAGCTCGTCATCGGCCTCGGCGACCAGCTCGCACAGGGTCTCGTGCGCGGCCTCGGCCTGGGCGCGGTACTCCTCCGGAATCTCGGACTCGGTCTGCTTGGTGCCCTCGCACTGGCGGGCCTTCATGCGGACCAGGTCGATAATGCCGTGGAAGTCATCGCCCACGCCCCAAGGCAGGGTGACGGCGCCAAGACGCATGCCAAAGCGCTCGCGCAGGAGCTCCATGCACGCCTCGTAATCGGCGTTTTCCTTGTCGACGCGATTCACAAAGACGGCGCGCGCCAGGCGAAGGTCCTCGGCCGCGTACCAAAGCTTGACGGTAGTGGGCTGCGGGCCGGCGGCGGCGTCGACCACAAACAGGGCGCTTTCAGAAACGCTCATGGCCGCATAGGCGTCGCCGATGAAGTCGGGATAGCAGGGGGCGTCCAAAACGTTGATGCGGACGTCTTTCCAGTCGATCGGCGCGATAGCGGTCGAGATTGAGAACTCGCGCTTGACCTCTTCAGCGTCGTAATCGAGGGTAGGCTTGGTGCCTGCGTGGCCGCCCAGACGGGCGGTCTTGCCAGAAAGGTGAAGCATGGCCTCCGCGAGCGAGGTCTTGCCCACCCCGCCTTGGCCTACGAGCACCACGTTCCTCACGTTGTCGGTCTTGGGCGCGCCCATAATAACCTCCCTTTCGCCCCGCGCGGCCGCACAAGTGCCCGCGCCAGAGCTGGTCGCGAACGTGCGTGGACGCGGGTGATGGGCGGCTCATGCGCGAAGCCAGGGTCGATTGGGTCTTTAGGGGCACCGGGTTGCCGTCCCCAAGCTCTCCGCGCACGGACGGCGCGTGGGCGGGTCGCCCTGCCGTACCGCGCGGAGCGGGTAAACGCGGATGTAAAGGCACCGCGCTGCCAAAAAGCCCAAAAGCCAAGGCCTCGAACGTGCGCCGCTTAACGCCGCGAGCGCACCGTCCTTTTGTCCTATGTGCCCCAGCCTACCCTTATGAGGGCGAGCGCAACCCGTACTTTCGCCAAGCGGTGCGCAGGACGGGCTCTGACGGAAAGCCCTAAGCGCCTTTCGCTAGACATGTATCTGCTGGGTAACCTTCAGCCAGGCTCATTTTGATGAAAAAGTAGGTGCTCTTTTCATCAATGAAGAGAGCGGGAGCGCCCTTGGTCGCCATCCCCCAGCTCGCGGACCAGGCTCAACAGCCTGCTTACCCATAGCATGTCGCGCGCTCCAGGGATCGCCCGCGCGCGCCGCATACTGGACCAAATAATGCGTTAGTGCGATGCGGCCGGTGTGCCAAATAATCGCTTAGTGCGGAGGTTGGGACAAATAGTCGCTTAGTGCGGTTCAAATCGTGTCAAATAATGCGTTAGTGCGGTCCAGGCGAGAGATGGTAAGGGTACCTTATGAATAGGGCGTCCGCATCGCCCAAGCTAGAAGGATCGGGCGATGCTGCTCGATGTATAAGGCAGGTCCGTCAGACCGCCTTCAATCCGCACTAACGCGCTATTTGACCAAAGCTCCGCACTAACGCTCTTTTTGACATTCCGCCTTCCCGCACTAAGACGTTATTTGGCACCTCTCCTCTCGCACCGCTTTCAAGCAGCTCGCATCTTGGTCATGAGGCGTATAACTCGCTCCGGTCAGCACACCCAGCACTGCACGCCGGGCAGCACCGTCATCCCCAGCGAGCGCTGCAAGGCAAACGAGGGCTCGTTCCCCAGCACCACCTGCCCCTGGGGCACGCGGCCCGCGGCGAGCATGCGCGCAATCGCCGCGCCCTCCAACTCGCGGGCGTAACCGCGCCGGCGATATCGCGCGAGAACCTCGAGCATACCTATGGTCCCCTCATCATGCTCGCCGATAAAGCCCACCAGGTCACCGGCGGCGTCGAAGCCCCCGTACACCCAGCCGTCCGCCAAGTGCCGCAGAATATCCTCTCTTGGCAGGCCGTCGTACTGGGCGGCGACCGCATCCAGCCACTCCACGCCCAAGCGCTCGATGCGAAGCGACCCCCGCACGGAAGGAGGCTCCGCGCCCTCGTATACGCACACCCGGTAGCGCGTGATCGATTCCTCCGCATAGCCGCACGAGACCGCATGGTCGGCGTCCGCAAACAGCACCACAGAATCGCCCAGCTCACGGGCCGCGCCAGCAAGCACGCGCCGTGCGGCGGCATCATCCACCGCGGCGTGCAGATAGTTTTGGGACGAGGGCAGGTAGAGCAACACGCCGTCCGCGGACACATGGTCCACGCGCGCACGGCCAAGCCGCAGCGACTCCGTCATGGACACCACCTCGCGCGGGTCCGTCCACGCGGCCAGCCGCTCAAGCGCCTCGCGTACCGCGGGCGCTGCGGGCATCCCGTTCTCGTCGCCCACGCAGCACTCCGGCGAGCCGGCATCCACCCTACTCATCGCCCTCAGCGCCCCCGCCCTCTCCGGGCAACGCCACCTCGGTCATAAGATCGCTCATCATCTTGAGCAGATCGCTTAGGCCGTCGAGCTGGTCTGGCGTGAGCCGCTCGCGGAGGCGGCCCATGACCGTGCGCATGTAGTCGCTGCTGATGTTGTAGTAGTCCAGGTATTTCTGGGTGGGCATAAGGTGGTACTCGCGACCGTCCTCCTCAGACTGGACCTTTTCCACATACCCTTTGCGCACCAAGCTTGCGATCTTGTACGCCGCGTTGGACGAGGACACGCGCATGAAGTCGGCGAACTCCTTCACCGTGGGCGAACCCAACGCATAGATCGCCTCCATGGCGAAGGCCTCCACGGTGGTAAGGCTCGCCTCGCGATTTTGAAACCGCGCGAACGTCTCTTGGTAAAAGTGCAGCTTAAACTTTGAGTACACCACGGCGAACCGCTTCTCCAACTCGTTTTCTGCCATGATGCGCAACCTCGTTTCCGCTTCAACAACTCCCATCGCTTGCAAGGTTTCGCGCGCTACTCCGGCACGGGGCCAAGCGCCAGCGCAAGCTCAACGGTGGCAGCCACCTCATCGTCCACGCAGGCGACACCCTCCACAAAGGCGAAGTCGCCGCGTACGCGCACGATACGGCTCTCAAGCGTAAGCACGTCGCCGGGGGTGACCTGGCGGCGGAAGCGCGCCTTGTTTACCGAGCCCAGAAAACCAATGCGACCGCTGTTCTGCGGAAGCGAGAGCATCGCCACGGCCGTAACCTGTGCAAGCGCCTCAATTATAAGCACGCCCGGCATTACGTGGTACTGCGGAAAATGCCCCATGAACGCGGGGTCGGCCACGCTGACGCACTTGATGCCGCGCGCCCACTCGCCCGCCTCCCCATCCACGATGCGGTCGACCATGGCAAGCGGAAACCGATGCGGCAAAACGTTGGCGATCTGGTTGGAATCGAGTCTGAGCATTTTAGCCCTCCCATTTCTTAAACAGCAGGCAGGCGTTGTGGCCGCCAAAACCCAGCGAGTTGGACAGCGCGTAGCGCACCGGCATGCGGCGCGCGCCCTCCGTAACGTAATCAAGGTCGCAGGCGGGATCCGCCTCGCAATAGTTGATGGTGGGCGGCACCGCGCCGTCGCGCAGGACCTGGGCGCACAGCACGGCCTCCACCGCGCCCGCGGCTCCCAGCAGGTGCCCGGTCATGGATTTGGTGGAACTCACGACTATCTCGTAGGCGCGCGGACCAAAGACCGTCTTGATGGCAGCGGTCTCGCAGCTATCGTTGAGTGAGGTAGAGGTGCCGTGCGCGTTGATGTAATCAACTTGGTCGGGGGTTACGCCGGCATCGTCCAAAGCCTGCGCCATGGCGCGCGCACCGCCCTCGACCTGTGGAGCGGGCGAGGTGATGTGGTGGGCGTCGCAGGTCGCGCCGTAGCCCGCAACCTCCGCGATGATTCCGGCGCCGCGCGCCCGGGCGTGCTCCAGCTCCTCCAGCACCGGCATGCGGCAAGAGCATGGAGCGACACCGCGCACGCACGCGGCGAGGCGCCCTTTGCTATGCTTAATAAACGCACGTCATACCAGTACCAGGGGCATATTCCCCTTGCAAACACATGAAAGCCGAGGGCGCCCATGCCATCCACTAAGCACCCGCACAACGGATCCGGTGCGCGCCACGCATCACGCAAGCCCGCGGATGGTCGCGCACGCGGGCGAGGCGGCAACCCCAAGCATCGCCCCGGCAATCATGCCGCGCAAAAGAACTCCACGCCCTGCCCACAATCCGATGGCCCCTGCCCGCTCATGCGCGCGTGCGGAGGCTGCGAGTGGCTGGGCCTTCCCTACCGCAAGCAACTCGCCCGCAAGCAGACCGCTATGCAGGAGCTGTTCCAGCCCGTCCTCGATTCCAGCCGCAGCGATGTTCGCGAGCTGGAACCCATCTTTGGCATGGGCGGACGAGCGGGGGACGGCAAGATCGCGTCGCCGCGCGCGTTCCGGTACAAAGCGGCAACGCCCTTCGCACCCGGCGAGCACGGCGAGGTGCGCTGCGGCTTCTTCGCCCGCGGAACGCATCGCATCATCGAGGTTCCCAACTGCATAGTCGAGGCGCCGGGCGCCAGAGAGATCCTCAACGGCGTTGCCCGTATAGCCCAAGAGCTCGGTATTCCGGCATATAACGAGGACAGTCACCAGGGCATCTTGCGCTACGCGGTGCTGCGGCTAGGCTGGAAGACAGACCAGGGCGTACTCACGCTGGTCACCAGCCGCCGCGATGTGCCGCATTTGGACGAGTTGGCGCTTCGCGCGATGCGGCTCGATCCGCGCATCACCTGCGTAGCGCAAAACATAAACCCGCGCGTCACCAACGCCATCCTGGGCGGCGAGACGCGCGTGATAGCGGGCTTCCCCAGCATGCGGGACAAGCTGCTGGGATGCACCTTCGAGATCTCCCCCACCGCGTTTTACCAGACAAACCCACAGCAGACAGAGCTGCTCTATAAGCTGGCCATCGATGGCATGGCGCTAACAGAGGGCGATGTCCTCATGGACGCCTATTGCGGCAGCGGAACCATAGGATTGTGCGCCGCGGCGGACGCTCGCGAGCGCGGCGCGTCCATCTCCCTGCTGGGCGTTGAGCGCAACGCCGCCGGCATCATCGATGCGAAGGCAAACGCCGAGCTCAACGGTCTGGCCAACTCGTGCGAGTTCATCGCCAAAGACGCCACGGAGTTCATGCTTGAGGCCGCGCGGGAGGGGCGTCGCATCGACGTGCTCTCCATCGACCCGCCCAGAGCCGGCTCGACGCCGGAGTTCCTCGACGCAGCCATAAGCCTCGCCCCCCGGCGCATCACGTACATAAGCTGCAACCCTCAAACGCAATGCCGCGACCTGCAGCACCTTATGCAGGGTGACTATCACTTGGAGCGCCTGTCGCTTGTCGACATGTTCCCGCACACAACGCACGTGGAGACGGTGGCGGTGCTGAGGCGCGAGCAATAAAGCCCGCCGGCCGTCTGCGATAAAGCTATTCGACTATGCAGGCCGCGACGATCTATCGACGAGCGCCCTCGCTGAGACAACTTTACCAGTCAACCGTTTGCATCCACGCCATGTAGACGCTGGGATAGTGTCCCAGCAGAAGCGTCG
>OGYY01002416.1_pt1 | contig 13747 bp, 10 predicted proteins | sample 1576671 | NCBI WGS metagenome assembly OGYY01 (sample SAMEA3541593, study PRJEB24748) | human gut metagenome | biome: human gut; feature: human-associated habitat; material: faeces | place: China | collected 2012 | reverse complement strand
GGCTATGAAAAAACTGCGGAAAATTTTGAGCTTCACATTGAGCGTTTTACTGTTGACAAGTGCTTTTAGCGTAGGATTATCCCCCACTGCTGAAACGGATCCACCCCGGAATACAACGCTGAATCCTGTGATTGTCAATCTTGCCAAAGCCGAGGGGGATCTGGATTTGACACGGCTGGGCGGCTTAGACTGGCTCCACATGAATAGCCGTATGGAGCGAAAAGCAGATGTACAGCCTATATTGCAGGTGACCCCTTGCAATGGAACCGACAGTCCCCTGGGGTATGTTGAATCTTCTCCAGCATCCTATTCATGGAGCGATGGAACTGCCGCTGCCGCCGGTTCCGACTCCACCGCTGCTGTATTCTCCTGGAAAAACGGGCAAGAAGACAGTGTGGGGGTGGATATCCCTGAGGAAGTCGGTTACAGGATCACGGTTCCGGCTGTAGAGTATCCCCAAGTTCTGACTGTTATCTGCGGACTTCGCAGCGGACAGGCGGAGCTCCTGCTGTATGTTAACGGTGAGGAAGAGCCGGTCTATACCGATTCTAATCTCACAGCAGGAGAGCCGGCATATACTATGTACACTATTAACATCCGTAAGAGTAACCGACTGGAATTTGTTTATAAGCTGACGAAAAAGACCTCCACGGATGGGAGTTTGATGCTGGGGGCTGCCGCGCTGGATAAGCTGAAATTGACCGATGAAGTCAAAATAAACGTTCAGGAAGTCAATAGCAACAACAACCGGATGAACCTGACAGAGGTGGGAGATATAGACTGGTTGCATCTGGCTGGGACCACCAATCAGGATACCACCAGCGTACTGGTACAGACCCGAAAAGCGGAAGTAGCCCCCCAGATCCAGTTCCTGGCATTAGAGGACAGCACCGGACTTCTGCTGCAAAGCGATAATGCCGTGGGATATTCCTGGGATGCCGAAGACTCCAGCAGCAAAGAAAGCTACAGTAGCGAGCCAAAAGCTTCCAAAGGCCTTGTTATCAGTTATAGACAGGGAGATTCGTCAAGTGTAGGCGATATCCCGGAAAAATTGGAGGTGGGGGGTGAAATTTCCGTATCTTCCAGTAATGTCGCACAAAGCCTGGTATTTGCGGCCGGAGCCTTCCAATCCAAAAGCGAATTTACGATTTATTTGAACGGAAGCGGCAGTCCCGCTTATCAAGGTGTTATAGAAGCAGGAAACGCAGTCACAAATCTTTATACGGTAAAACTTTCCGCCGGGGACAGCGCCGTAATCCGGCTGAAAGTCGTCCAGAAAAGCAACCCATACGGCAACTTGTTTTTGGGTGGTATCGCCTTGAGCACAGATCTTCAAGGGCTTAATCTAAAAAACGAACTGGCTTCCCTAGTGGAATCTGCCGAAGCGTTTTCTACTACAGGATTTGAGGGGGAGGCGGTTGAAGTATTTCATAACGAATTGGCCTACTCCAAAGGGCTTTTGCAGGATACGGGCATTTCCAATGAAACTTACTATGAAGCAGCGCTGTATCTGCAGGCTGCTTTCGACAGATTAAAGGCTTACGCCGAAACGCTCTCCCCTGATTTTTATTCGCCCAATACGAAAAACTGGCTGTATTTTGGCTGGGAAAACGATGCCTCCAAAAGCCTGACCACTATGGGCGGCGCCATGTATCCCGGCGGCGCCAACGGCAGCCGGAATGGCCATATTCAGCCCATCCGCTACACTGTTACGGTAGACGGTGCCGAATATCTGCCGGACGAGACCTCCCCGCAGCGCCGCCAAAATACCAAGTGGTACCAGGCTGACGGCTACATGAACAGCCCGGTTTCCGAATGGGCCGCCGGGGACACCGGTATCACGGTAAAAATCCAGCATGTGGCCAACCGGGTGCTGGAGGACAGTGCCACGGTCGTTTTCACTCAGGTCACCCTTTCCAATACAGCCAATGTAGATAAACAGGTCGAATTGAATATCAGCGCATCTTCCGCTGTCGAGGTGCCCCTTGCGACAAATCCGATCCTGCAAGGGGAAGAGTTTGCCATTTACCGCCAGACGGTTCCGTCCGGCAAAGATATAAAGCTGGATTTTGCCGCTACGGCTACAGGATCCGCCACCGTGGAGCAGTTAAAAGGATTGGGGGATTTTCAGACGCAGTATACTGCTGTAAAAGCGTATTATGATGGTATGCTTAACAGATTTGCCCGGCCTGTTTCCCTGCCCGACGATGAAATGGTGAATTCCTATCTAAACAGCATGATTGTGATGTGGGAGACCATGGTGCAGGTATCCCACGGCGACTACGAGATCCGGGGAGACGCCGGAAACCGCTGCGGCGTCTACAATTATGACCGGTATTTCTCCCACGATGTTCCCAACATGGTGGAGCAGTTTATCCGAGATGGGTATATCGATCTGGCCAAGCGCATCATGGAAAGCTCCTACTATCAGCGGCTGGCATATAATCCCCAGCAAGGCTATTTGGATGCCATCCCCAAATACATCATCCCCTATGCCACCCTGTGGCAGGTAATAGACGATACCGAGCGCGCCGCATATTTCACAGAAGATGTAAAAAATGCAATCCGGGACGCGGCCAAAAACATCGCTACCTTTATGACCGGCCCGGATGGGCTGATGGCTAAATCCAACACGCTGGATAACGGGAGCGATTATCTGGTGGTGGATAATTTTGCTGTCATGCATGGTTACGCTGCTTATGAATATTTGTGTATCCAATGGGGCTGGACGGACGAAGCCGCCTGGGCAGGCGAGAGAGCTGAAATTGTTAATAACGCTCTTAATGATATGCTGGATGAAGCTATGGAACGCCGAGGCGTAGATTGGTATATGTCCGCCTTGGAAGACACCTCCGGCTTTTGGACCCGCTACCAAGACGGCAGCGTGATCTACGACGGCAACTGGCTGGGCACCACCTTCATGATGAGCACCTTCCCGTGGGACGCGGTGCTGCGCGGCTATGATCTGGGCGGCACCTGGGCTAATTATCTGGATGCCTCTTTGGACAATGCTTTTTCGTTGAAAGCACAGCGTGGCGATATTCCCGATGACAGTTGGGGCGCCTGGTGGGGCCACGAATATGGAGCTGTCTATAATGTTGGAATGAGTGTGCCGATGCTTTACAGCGAAAAATACCGTACCATGGCTGTAAAATCCTACGAATGGCTCCTGGACAATCAAAGCGCGCCCTTTCAGTGGGGCGAAAGCTTTGATAAAGGCCAGAATGACGGCGATTGGTCCAAGCCGGCCGCGGGTTATGAGACATGGGGCCTGGGTTTTATACGGCAGGGCCTGCTGGAGGCGACCGCTTCGGTGAAGACCGACGGCACCGTCATCGTTGGACGCGGCATCCCCAACGAATGGCTGCTGTCCGGTACTCCTATCGAATGGAAGAACATCGCCATTAACGACGGCCGCAAATTTGGCACCCTGAAGCTGTATGCTCCCGACCCCAAAACTGTCCGGCTTCAGCTGGCGGGTGATGATGCCGTCGGCGACATCGTGCTGAACCTGCCCGCACTCAAAGACAATATTGGGTCGGTCTCGGCCGGCAGCTTTGATAACGAAGCCGGCACCGTCACGATTCCCGGCAATACCAAGGAACTCACCGTAACCCTGAAAAGCGGTATCGCTCCCGTGGAAACGGCCATTCTCACCTCCATTTCGGTTACTCCGCCCGCCAAGACCTCCTATGTTGTGGGTGAGCCGTTCGAACACAGCGGTATGAACGTAACCGCTCATTATGAAAACCGCCCCGACAGAGGGGTCAGCGACTACAAATTGTCCGGCTACGATACCTCCCGGCCGGGTAATCAAACCGTTACCGTCAGCTATACCGAAGGGGGCATTACCAAAACCGCGACCTTTACGATCAGCGTGACCGAAGAGCGGGTGGCGTTGACAGGCATTACGGCTGAGATCTCCACCACTATCTATCGCGCCGGCGAATCGCTGGACAAAAACAGCCTGGTGGTCACCGCCCATTACGAAGACGGCGCCAGCAAACCGGTGACGGCCTATGATGTCAGCGGGCTGGATTCTTCGACTCCGGGAGTGAAAACGCTGACGGTTACCTACACCGAAGACGGCGTGACCAAAGCCACCACTTTTTCCGTCACGGTTGTGCTGCCGGGTGACGTGAACGGGGACGGGGACGTCACCGCTGCCGACGCCCTGATGGCCCTGCAGGCGGCTACCAGCAAGATTACCCTGACCGCAGCGGAGACTCTGGCAGCCAGCGTGGATGAAACCGACGGAGTGTCCGCCTCCGATGCCCTGCTCATTCTGCAGTACAGCACCCATAAAATATCTCAGTTCCCTATAGGGCGGTAATCCCTTAAATGCCTCTTACTTCTAATCAATCTTTTGATAAACAGGCTCTGCGGACTTGTCCGCAGAGCCTGTTTTCTATTTCGCGACAACATACCCTTTGGGGCAGCTAACCATGGTATTGACAGGAATCTGTTTCGCGTGCTATGCTTTTTGAAGCGACAGCATAAGGGGGGGAGAGTATGCCCTATACCGTAAACCGGTTCGCGCTGGACGGTACGGACGACGTCCTGGTGAAATGGATTATCGGGTCCTTTGATCCGGGTTCGTCCTTTCAGCCGCATTCGCATTATACGCTGGAAATATCCATGATATTGTCCGGAGAAGGAGAATACTGGGTGGACGGCCGTGTATACCCGATGCAGGCGGGCGATATCGTGCTGTTCAACAACAACGAATCCCATTGTATGCGCAACACTGGCGGCTACGTACTGCAAAACGCCGCGTTGGAATTTGAGCCGCGGTTTATCTGGACCAATCCTTCCTATTCTTTTTATCAGGATTTTTTGTCGGTGTTTTTCCATCGCAACGACCATTTTGAAAACAAGCTCAACCGGGAAAACGCTGCGTTTCCCTCTATACAACAGCAGTTTTTGCAAATGCAGGCAGAGTTTGTTACGCCCCAGTCTCACAGCGGGGCGGTCGTAAAAGCCAGGCTATTGGGTATACTGGCCGACCTGCTGCGGTATTACGACATTTCCCAGCCGCTCCCCCCTTATCATGACCAGCGTTATACCGGGATGGAACAGGTGCTTATGTATATTTCCGAGCATTATAACGAGTCCATTTCATTGGCTACACTGGCGGACATCCTGCATATCAACAAAACCTATTTTAGCCAGGTGTTCCGGGAAAGCAACGGCATCAGTCCCAAGGAATACATTGTGAAAATGCGGATAGCCGCTGCCGCACAGCAGCTTAAATCCACCTCGCTAAGCGTACTTGAAATCGCGGAGACTTGCGGTTTCAACAGTGTGTCCAATTTTTACAGCGCGTTTAAACGGGTCACCGGTAAAAGCCCGGCCCAGTATCGGCAATGTCCGCTGGATTAAAGGGAACCGCTGCCTAAAACCCCGCCCGAATAATCGGGCGGGGTTTTAACGTTCGGAACCGCTTTTCAAACGATGGTATTCCCCACTAGCTTGCGGTACTGCCTCCCGGAGCGGTGCAGATCGGGACTCCTTATTAAATTTTGCAAAAATTTTGCAGCTTTTCCCGCTCCCATCCCCTTATTTCCAGGCAGGCACGCTTGTCCTGTTTTCGGGCAACTGGTATAATGGTTTTAAAGCGAAAGTGTTTAAAACATTGTGCGGCGGTCTCGTTTCGGTACGGCTGTACTTATCGATATTCTGAAAGGATGGGGAGCCATGGCGATCCGAATTTTAATTGTGGAGGACGACCCGCACATCGGCCAGATGCTGCAGGCCTCCCTCTCCATTGTGCATTATGAAAGCGATGTGTGCGATAACGGCACCGACGCCCTTCCCCGGCTGCTGTCCGGATCGTATGATCTGGCGCTGCTGGACGTGATGCTGCCCGGCATGGATGGGTTCGATATCATGGAGCGGGCCCGTCAGGGGGGCACGCCGGTCATTTTTCTCACCGCCCGACAGGATGTCTCCGACAAAGTGAAAGGCCTGCGCCTGGGCGCTGAAGATTACATCGTCAAGCCTTTTGAAACGGTGGAGCTGCTGGCCCGCATCGAGGTGGTGCTGCGGCGTGCCCATCGTTCGCAGAAGATACTGGCCTATAGGGATATCGCGCTGAATCTTGAAGAGCATACCGTCAAAAAAGACGGCGTTTCCATCCCCCTGACGCCCAAGGAATTCGACGTGCTGGCCTTTTTCATGCAGCACCAGGATATCGCCTTGACCCGGAACCGCCTGCTGGCCGCTGTGTGGGGATATGAGTTTGCCGGTGAAAGCCGCACCGTGGATATCCATGTGCAGCAGGTGCGGCGGAAAATGGGACTGCAGAATCGGCTGGTGACGATTCCCAAACTGGGCTACCGGCTGGAAAGTGAGAAATCGCTATGAAGCTATGGCAAAAGGTATTCCTGCTGTCGCTCTGCCTGATCCTGCTGGCCATAGAGGTGACGGCCGGCATCATCCTGTACAGCAGCCACCAGGTCATGGTGGAACGCGAACAGGAGCAGGCGGCGGCACAGCACCAATACCTGTCCGCCACCCTTCAAAACCGAGTGGTTTACGAACGGCTGCGGCAAAAGCAGCCGCTTTTATCCGCCGATGCCGTGGACGAACTGCTGGATACGCTTGTGGCCTCGCAAACGGGAGGCAGCGGTGTGGCGATTTACCGGGGACGGGAGACAGTCAGCGAGCTGCGCGCCACCGCACTGACCGAGGATTTTCGGCGCGCGGTATTCAAATCCGGCAATACGGAATCGCTGATGACCATTACCGCACAGGAAGGCCGCACCTATATCCTGGTGGGCGCGCCGATCTCCCTGGAAGGGAACACCTACGGTATCTATACGATCACCGATATATCCGCCGTATACGAAACGCTGGATCAGCAGCTCCGGTTTGTACGGATCGTCAGCATTGGCTTCGCCGTTCTGATCGGCGGCGCGTTGATGCTGATCGTGTTCCGGCTGCTGTCTCCCCTGCACCGCATCTATACGACGCTGCACGATATCGCCGACGGCCAGTACGAGCTGCGGCTGCCGGAAAAGGGTGGGCAGGAATTCCGGCTGTTGGCCCGCAGCATCAACCAGATGGCGGCCTCCATCGAAGCCAATGTGGAGCAGCTCGAAGCGGTGGCGGAAAGCCGCAAGCAGTTTATTGACAATCTGGCGCATGAAATGAAAACCCCGCTCACCTCTATCCTGGGGTTCGCGGATATCCTGCGCATCAAGCGTACCGTAAGCGACGAGCAGCGGCAGGAATATGCCTCGATCATTGTGGAGGAAACGGGCCGCCTGCAATCTTTATCAGGCAAGCTGATGGAACTGGTCACCGCCGGAAACGTCGCGCTCGATCGGGAGCCGGTCTCCGCGGCCGCTCTGCTTGAGGAGGTGGTGCGCACCATGACGCCGCTAATCGGGCGGCGCGGCCTGCGCCTGCGATGGGAGGCGGACGACAGTGCCGTGCTGGATATTGACCGGCCGTTGTTCCTGTCCCTGCTCTACAACCTGATCGACAACGCCTCCAAGGCCTCTGCCGACGGACAGGAAATCGCCCTTACCTGCCGGGAGCTGGGCGGACGCATCCGATTGTCCGTGGACGACCATGGCATGGGCATGGCCCCGGACGTGATTGCCAAAGTGACCGAGCCGTTTTATATGGTGGACAAATCCCGTTCCCGCCAGGCGGGCGGCGCCGGGCTGGGGCTGGCGCTGTGCGCAGAAATCGTCCGCCGCCATGGAGCGGAGCTGACGATTGACAGCCTGCCCGGTATTGGGACCACGGTTACCGTCACATTCCCATCCCAGGCGAAAGGAGACGCAGACTTATGAAAGGTTGGATGAAAAACGGGCTGGTTTTTCTGCTGGCCGCCGCCATCCTGACCGGCGGCTTTTTCAGCATGGATATCATCAGGTCTTTGCTTCCGTCCTACCAAGGCCAAATTGTGAAAGCGACACCCTCGGGGGAAACGCCCCTGCTCTACATCAACGCGGAGGAAAAGCTCACCTTTTATCCATGGACGACCTACCGGCCGGACGAAGCCGTTTCTATTACCGAATATTTCCAGAACCTTCACGCCCAATATGGCAAGGACGACGAAAATGGTGTAAAATACGAGCTGCAAGATATCAACGACCTGATTGAGCAGGCCTGCACCAGCCTGTCCAGTCGGTACGCTCCTCTTGACACAACCAATTTTGCCTCTCACCTGCGTTATCAGGAGTCCACGGCAAAGTATTATCTGTCGTCCTTTACCTACACCGGATATACCGGGGAAAGCCTTTGTCTGGATCTGGTTTATGACGGCACCTGGATTGAATCCCTGCACGTGACCCCCGCCAAGGGCGCACCCACTCTGTCCAATGACAAACGCATGCAGCTCACATCTAAGGTCGAGCGGTATATCCAGGCCTACCGCGACGGTTTTGAGACCCCGACCGATCCCTCCTCACAAACGTCGCATACAACCACTTCCCGCGAGAAAGAGGCGGATTTGCCGCCGTCTTCCTATACCGCCTATCCCAAGGAAACCTTTTCTTTTAGCGGCTTTACAAACGCGCTTGCCCTGCGCGACAATCCCAGCTCTACGTATTTAGCCAAGGCGTACCTGCCCGAATTGCTAATAAGGGGGAATTACCACATGGTGTTTTATGAGGGCGATATCCTGTTGTTTTTCTCCCTGCCGTCGGACAATGTCCCGCTGTTTTCCCTACCCTCGGGAGAAAACCTGAATGGCCTGCTGCTGTATTACGACACACAGGCCGACATTATCAGCGGGTATAATCTGCTGGCCGTTTGACTTTTGCATTTTCTTTGCAGCTTGCTGATGACTTGATGGCCGGCTGACCGCTATGCTGAAACCATACCAAACCGAGAGGATGGTTTCAGATGCGCCGATATGCGAAACGAATAACGGGCCTGACAGCCCTGGCCGTGCTGGTTTTAGCGGTCGCCTGGAAAACGCTGCCCGACACCGCACAAGCCCCCAGTGCGGGTAGCGCGGCGAAAAATTCACACAGCCTGGCCCTGTCCGCCTGCACTCCCGCGCCCCTGTCGGATTCCTTAGTGCTGGACGTGCCTTACATCAGCCAGGAGGCCTATCCCACCGGCTGTGAAAGCGTCAGCGCCGTGATGCTGCTGCAGTTCTGGGGCATCGATATCGACGTGGATACCTTTATCGACGATTATCTGGACTGCGGACAGTTTACGTGGCAGGGAGAGACCCCTATCGGTCCCAATCCCAACGACCGCTTTGTCGGTAATCCGCGGTCGGAAGACAGCTATGGCTGCTACGCCCCGGTCATTGAGCGGGCTGTTGCCTCCCTGCTGCCGAAGAATTACGCCGTGATAAATCGCACCGGCAGCGTACTGCCGGCGCTGGCGCAGCGCTATCTCGACCGTCAGATTCCGGTGCTCATCTGGGCGACGATCGATATGAAAGAAACCTACGTTTCCGCCTCCTGGATCGATGAAAAGGACGGTTCCACCGTACAGTGGCTCGTCAACGAACACTGCCTGGTGCTGGTGGGCTACGACGACGAGGCTTACTACTGTAACGACCCTTATAAAAACAACGGCGTAATGCGGTATTCCCGGGAGCTGCTGGAAAGCCGGTTTAAGAGTATGGGAAGCCAGGCGCTGGCCATCGTGCCGGATGAGTGATTGAAAATTAAAAAAGGGACGGAAGGCGATACGGCCTCCCGTCCCTTTTTTATCCGTTATTTCCCGTTTTCCGCTTTTTTGGGAAAGGGCAGTGACAGCGTTGGTTTAAAAACCCCCATGTTGTTGCGCGCCGATTTAAACAGCAGGCTGAACGTCTGCGAAATCACCTTGCGGGTTTCCTCGTCCATGTTTTTATACGACTTGCGGACAACGGCGGCGCTGTGAAACCATTTGGAGGTCAGCTCAGAAATGGTGGTTGCCTGTGTCTCCTGAAGCGCGCCGTACAGGGCGTCGATAACCTGTCCCCGCTGCGCCGGCTCCATATCCGCCACCCATCTTTTCAGGGTTTTATCCATAAACCGACTGGATTTAGTGATGGTGTTCAGGCATACGAAGTGGTCCCGCATAACCTCCCAGGTATACAGATCGTGCTGCATAAAGCCCGTCTGCTGGCTGTGGATGACGGTGTAATCTTCCTCATGCTCCATCAGCAGGCCCACCACCGACGTCTGCGGGACAAAGGTTTTAATACGGCCGCAGATCGCCTGATAGCCGGGGCGGTTTACGACTTCCTCCGGAAAACCGGGGCCGTCATTGTTATAAATGCGCACAATGCGCTGCTGTATATCCAATGGACAGAAAGACGCGGCATAGGCCGCCAGGTTGCCCCCTTTGGAGTGCCCCCCCAACAGCAGCCCCCCCGCAACCACGTCGGCGGCCCGTTCCAGATAGCGCAGCGCCGAACGCTGTGCCGGCACCGGCGTCATAAACGCCATATTGAAATTTTCTTTCCAGCCGATCAGAGTATCGTCCGTACCGCGAAACGACAGGAAACCAGCGCCACTGCCCAGGGCGATGGTGATGGCGGCGAACTGCGTCTGCGCTTCGCGATCGGTACGGGAGATATACCCGGACAGGCGCATGGAACCAAAACGCTCGCTCTGAGCCACAGCGGACAGCAGCGCCAGATCGTGCTTGTGCAGCATACTTTCCCGTCGACTGTCCGATTCCAGATAGCGCTGTGCGGCATCTTTTAACGTAATCGGCTCCGAAAAGCGACGGGATACGATCCCGCCAAAAGGTACATAAGACAGCCAGGACAATATAAGGCCGTCAATGTCGCCGAATGGCGACTGTTCCAGTGTCAGGTCGCCTCTCCATTCCACGTAATCCAGGATGTTGGCCATAGAACGCTCCTTTCCCAACCGCTTTTTGTATAAAGCCAGTGTATCCCTTTCAAGGGCCGTTGTCAAACCGGATCGTGCATTTCACCGGCTGGTATTATTTTGAAAAGCCAGCGGCACCGCCGTATTTTTATAAGTATTTGACACACACTAGCGATATGCCAGGTTCGGGGATGGCATAGCTGCTTTGCGAAAGGATGAACATTTCGTGAAAGACACGATGAAATACGCCATTACCGGAGCGCTGGCCGGTACCGCCAACGGTTTTTTCGGTTCGGGCGGCGGACTTTTCCTGGTACCCATGTTTACCAAGTGGCTGAAAATGGATCAGCGCAAGGCGTTCGCTACCTCGGTGGCAGTCATTCTGCCGCTGTCGGTCGTAGCGCTGATCGTTTATATATTTAAGGGCAGCATCGATTTTATGGCCTCTCTTCCCTATTTGTTGGGGGGCCTGGCCGGTGGCTTTGTTTCCGGCAAAATATTCGGAAAGATTTCGGTCACATGGCTGCGCAGGATTTTTGGCCTGCTGATCATTTACGGCGGAGTAAGGGCGGTGCTGCTGCTATGATGATTCTCAACTTCCTGATCGGTCTCGGCACCGGCATTCTCAGCGGGTTTGGCATTGGCGGAGGCTCGCTCCTAATCCTGTATCTCACCAGTTTCGCCGGCGTCAACCAGTACCGGGCGGGCGGGGTAAACCTGCTCTATTTTATATTTTGTGCGCCGGCCGCCTTGATTTCCCATATTAAAAATCACCTGATTGAAAAAAAAGCCGCGCTAATCTGTACGCTGGCCGGCGTGCTGACGGCGGTCGGCTCCTCCTTTCTCGCCGCTATGATGGATGTCAGCCTGCTGCGGCGCTGTTTCGGCGTTTTCCTGCTTTACATTGGAGTTAAAGAGCTGTTTTGTAAAAAAGAGAAAAAGGATGCCTCCCCTGCCACCGAAGATCGCTCCAATTCCTGAAACCATCCGCCTGTAATAAATGTATAATACAAAAACGCATGGCTGTCGCCATGCGTTTTTGTATTTCACAATATGTCGAACCCTTTACTGGTTCTATTATAAAAGATCGGTTCGGTTTTCCGTGTCGCAGCAGGCGGACACCCTCGCCCGTTTTTCGCATAAACTTACATTAGATACTTGTCTACGCATGATTTTGCAACTGCGTATAGAGAGGAAGAATACCAACATGAATCATTATAATACCCGTTGCAACGGTAGTGACAAAGAATATGACAGTTCCAGTTGTGACAGCTGCCGTAAATGTGGTTGCTGTCGAGGACCACAGGGTGATCCCGGGCCGCAGGGCGAACCCGGACCGCAGGGTGAGCCTGGACCGCAGGGTGAACCCGGCCCTCAAGGCGATCCCGGACCACAGGGTGAAATCGGTCCGCAGGGTGACCCCGGACCACAGGGTGAACCCGGCCCTCAAGGCGATCCCGGACCACAGGGTGAAATCGGACCGCAGGGCGAACCCGGCCCTCAAGGCGAACCCGGACCGCAGGGAGAACCCGGACCACAGGGCGCAACCGGACCACAGGGTGAACCCGGACCACAGGGTGAGCCCGGACCGCAGGGCGAACCCGGACCGCAGGGTGAGCCTGGACCGCAGGGTGAAACCGGTCCACAGGGTGAGCCTGGACCGCAGGGTGAGCCCGGGGCGCAAGGCGATCCCGGACCACAGGGCGAAACCGGGCCGCAGGGTGAAACCGGGCCGCAGGGTGAAACCGGGCCGCAGGGCGAAACCGGACCACAGGGCGAGCCCGGACCAGAAGGCACCTTTAACCCAGGAGAGGTCTTGTTTTATATAAATGGCAACGGTGGTCCCATACCCATCCGGTTTGGAGAGGATTTAAATTTTATATCCCCCAATTTAAATATTTTTTTATACGATAATCCCGCGACTGTCGAAATTGACGGCAAAGCCACGGAATCCGCGTTTGCCGGGCTATATTCCAACACCGTCCAATCGTTCAATTTTACAGCCAGTGGGCAAATTGAACAGGTACAGCTCAGCAATTTTATGCCTTCTTTTAATGTAGGGACAAATCAAAATGAAATGCAAGTGTATATTCCTGGCGAATACGAAATCAACTATATGATCCGGATCGCTCCAGTGGAACCGCCTGATCAGACTATTTCTGCGGGAGTCAGGCAAAACGGCAGTGTCATTGATTCCACTTTGCAATTTAGCACACTATCCACGACGGAAACCACGATTCTGCAGGGAAGTGTTATTGAATTCCTGAGCGGTCAAGTCGATTTAGCGTTTTATTCCACCGGAGCCGCGGTTTTCAATTTAACCACGCTGACAAATGCCACGCTGACAATAGAACGAATCTCCCCATTACCATAAAAGATACAGCTATGTGCCGATTCGTTTCAACACCGGCAGACAAAGCATCACATCTATAACGAAAAGAAGTCGATTCTTTTACAAGAATCGACTTCTTTCAACAATGGTTGCGGAGGCTGGATTCGAACCAACGACCTCCGGGTTATGAGCCCGACGAGCTACCCCTGCTCTACTCCGCGATATAAAAAAGCCGTTTGAAACGGTGTAGATATATATTAGCACGGTTGCCCGTGTTTGTCAATAGGTTTCCCCCGGGTTCTTTTAAAAATTCAGGCAGACGAAAAAAGCCACAAAGAATTTTAAAAAAGCCCTTGACAACCGGGAAGGGATTCGTTATAATTACTTTCGCTGATCAGTGATCAGCTTATTATGCGGATATGGCGGAACTGGCAGACGCGTTAGATTCAGGTTCTAATGAGCGCAAGCTCATGGAGGTTCAAGTCCTCTTATCCGCACCAAAAAACAGGGCCGCCTGCTGGCGGCCCTGTTTTGTTATCTGCTGGTTAGAATCGGCTGTAAGCAAAAGAATACTTTATATGGATCTGGATTTATCAGCTATTTTAACATATAA
>OGYY01002409.1_pt1 | contig 13786 bp, 12 predicted proteins | sample 1576671 | NCBI WGS metagenome assembly OGYY01 (sample SAMEA3541593, study PRJEB24748) | human gut metagenome | biome: human gut; feature: human-associated habitat; material: faeces | place: China | collected 2012 | reverse complement strand
CGGACGTCGTCCCCAACCAGGTCCACTCCATGGAGGAGTTCCTGGAGGGCCTGGAGATGGTGATCGTCATGATCGGGCACTCCCAGGTGAAGGGCAGGCCCGAGGCGTTCGGCGGCCGCATCCTGATCGACCCGCGCGACGTCATGGGCGGCGGCGCGAACGTCTGCAAGCTGTAAGGGAGCCGCCGCGTGAACCGCAAGAAGGCCATGCTCGTTTTCGGGACGCGTCCCGAGGCCATCAAGATGTGCCCGCTCGTCAACGAGCTGAAAGGCAGGCCCGAGGAGTTCGAGACGGTGGTCTGCGTCACGGGCCAGCACCGCGAGATGCTCGACCAGGTGCTGCGCGTGTTCGGCGTCGTGCCCGACCACGACCTGCACGTCATGAAGCCCGGCCAGACGCTCTTCGACATCACGTCCGACGTGCTGCTTAAGATCAGGTCCGTCCTGGAGGAGGAGCGCCCCGACGCGGTGCTCGTCCACGGCGACACCACGACGTCGTTCGCGGCGGCGCTGGCGGCGTTCTATCTCCAGATCCCGGTGGGGCACGTCGAGGCGGGGCTGCGCACGCGCAACCTGGCGAGCCCTTGGCCCGAGGAGTTCAACCGCCAGGCCGTCGACGTCGTCAGCCGGTGGTACTTCGCCCCCACAGAGACCTCCCGCCAGAACCTCCTCGACGAGGCCAAGCCCGACGAGAGGATCTTCGTCACCGGCAACACCGGCATCGACGCGCTGAGGACGACGGTGCGCGACGATTACTCCCACCCGGAGCTCGATTGGGCGGAGGGCTCCCGCCTCATCCTGATCACGGCGCACCGCCGCGAGAACCTCGGCGAGCCCATGCACCGCATGTTCCGCGCCATCCGTCGCGTGATGGAGGAGAGGCCCGACACAAAGGCGATCTACCCCATCCACATGAACCCGCAGGTGCGCAGGGCCGCGCACGAGGAGCTCGACGGCTTCGACAGGCTCAGGATCATCGATCCCTTGGAGGTCGTGGACTTCCACAACTTCATGGCGCGCTCGTACTTGATCCTCACCGACTCCGGCGGCATCCAGGAGGAGGCGCCCTCGCTCGGCAAGCCCGTGCTCGTCATGCGCGACACCACCGAGCGCCCCGAGGGCGTGGCCGCCGGCACGCTCCGGCTCGTCGGCACAGAGGAGAAGACTATCTACCACGAGTTCTCGAGGCTGTTGGATGACCCCGTGGAGTATGAGGCCATGTCCCACGCCTCTAATCCCTATGGGGATGGACATGCGAGCGAGCGGATCGCCCTAAACTTGCTGTCTTCGGCTTGCAAGTAAATAACGTGTTTGCATAAACAGAATTGAAATCAAAATGGCTTTGATTGAGGACTACAGAGTAGCAACAGTTGGTAAAGGACGGCTCAGATCTATAGGCACCGCGCTATTGAATCCCTGTTTTCATGCAGTTGTCTTGTTTCGCGCTGCCAGCCTTTTGAACAGGATTCATCTTGAGCCAATTGCGAAACTAGTCTGGTATATCAACAGATTGCTCTTCCATGTGGATATAGATTATCGCGCGAGTTTGGCACCTGGTTTTCGCTTGATTCACGGTCTCGGAGTTGTCGTAGGCGAAGGCGTAGTTAGTGATGGTCCATTGACCATCTATCAAGGTGTAACTCTTGGTGGAACCTGCGGCAAGAGCCGGATGTCTCCCTGGGGGGGGGTAATCAGCTATCCGCATTTTGGAAGCAACTGTATCGTATATACAAACGCGTGCGTATTCGGTCCAGTCATAGTTGCAGACAATGCAGTTGTTCGTGCAGGGAGAATCGTCTCGCGTGATTTAACCGCCGATGAGATTGCTTAATCTTGACACAGAAACGAAGCGAATCAAGAATCAATACAGCTCTGCAACTCAATGCAAGACACATTTACTGCGTCTCGAGAATCATGTGTCAAGGTTAAGCATATCGAATGCGTTCTGACGCTGCAGTACGAAGGGCAACGCAAAGATAAACCCTAATGATTCTAAAGCGTTTCAATCTGGTGCTGCGCAGGGGGGCGAGAGGCTAAAATGGACGAAGCAAAAAAGATTGTGCATGTGACCATCCGGTGGGGACGTGGTACCGGAGGAGTCAAGAGATTTATTCACAATGCCATAGAGGCACTTCCGGAGAGTGAGTATTGCCAGAGCGTAGCTTCATTGGGTCCCATAATGGGCGAAAAGCAAGGTCTTAAGGTGCTCGGCCCGGTCGTTCAGGGGGATGCCCTCATCGGACCGCATGGGATGCGTGATATGATCCGATTCTTCGAAGAGGAATCGCCAGACATCGTCCATATACATTGCAACAACGGCATCGGCCTGCTCTGCGCTGAGGCAGCACGCCGCGCGGGACGAGCTGTGCGAGTGGTACACTCGCACAACTCGTCGCTTGGCAGTAACGAGTTGTGGAAACGCGCCGGCGACGCTGCGCTCAAGCTAATGTATTCGGATGCGCCGACGGCGCGTGTCGCATGCTCCAAAGTGGCGGGAGATTGGCTCTTCGGAAACAAGTCCTATACGGTTGTAAGAAATGGTATCGAATTGGACAGGTTCGCGTTCTCCCTCGAGCAACGGGCATCGGTACGCGAAGGGCTGAACATACCAGAAGAATCGCGTGTGATTGGTTTCATCGGTGCCGGGATACCGGTCAAGAACACTTCATTCGCCATCGAACTTCTTGTCCGGCTACGGGTGGACGGGCAAGACGCGCACCTCGTTCTCCTCGGAGAGGGCGAGGAGTTGAAGATGCTAATCAATCTTGCTACAGAGCTTGGAGTTGCGCCCTGGACGCACTTCGTGGGCACCGTAAGCGATGCATGGCGCTACTACAGTGCTATGGACTGCCTTGCCATGCCGAGTTTCTATGAAGGGCTCCCCTTTAGCCTTATTGAAGCCCAGGCAAATGGCTTGCCATGCGTTGTTTCCGACTCCGTATCTAGGGAGGCGGATATGACCGGGTTGCTTACCTTTCTGCCTCTATCAGCTGCAGTTCGATCATGGGTGGAGACGATCCATTCGGCTACGACCGTTGGAAATCGAAAGAATGCATCTGATTCGTCCGTGTTGAAGTTGAAAAGTGCCGGGTTTTCTATTGGAGATCTGCGAGAGCAGCTCGTCGACGTCTACACGAAAGGGGCTCGCTCGTGAGGTTCTCAATTGTAATTCCCGTGTATAATGTCGAATCTTATTTGCCGGAAACACTCAGCTCCGTACTAGCTCAGAGCTGCGCAGACTATGAAGTCATTTTGGTTGACGACGGCTCCACGGACGGAAGTCCCGTGCTGTGCGACAGCTTTCGCAGTTCCTGTAAGAACAATGTAAAGGTCATTCATCAGAAGAACAGAGGCTTGCTGGCCGCCCGACGCACGGGAATCGGGGCCTCTGAAGGCGATTATGTGGTTTCTCTTGATGGGGACGATCTTTTGCGCGGCGATGCCCTGGAAAAGATTAGTTCCGTCATTGATTCGGAGCAACCCGATATCGTCTACTACGATTTCTCGCGCTCTCGCGACTTCTCACCGATTGAGAGTCCGTTATTTTCCGTAAGGACTCGGCTCGCACGTGAAGAGGCGTGGCAGCTCTTCAGTGAAACGAATCAGATGAACTCGATGTGCCGGAAAGCTGTCTCAAGGCGCTGTATTGGGGTGGATGTCGATTTCGGCCGCTTTGGGCGTCTCAATATGGGCGAGGATGCGGTGCAGTCGTGCATCGTGCTCGATCGCGCTGAGAGTGCTGTCTTTCTCAATGAATCTCTGTATTATTACCGACCTAACGCTTCGAGTATCAGCTCGAATATCACGATTGACTATCTGCGCGACATGCAGAAGGTGCAAGCTGAGCTTTTGGAATATGCAAGTCGATGGGATTCTGTCTGCCCGAAGTTGTGTTGCTACCAAAAAATGGTAGCAAGGTGCGTGGAAGAACTTTGTCATTTCGTGCTTCATTACGCATCGGCGAGACATTATGCAGATTCTCAGGTAGCGCTCCGCATGGTGTCAAGATCGGTGCCAATAAAAGATTGCAATAGACGATTTCTCGGAAGGTTCGGTCTTCATACAAGACTATTGGCCATGTTGCTGAAGAAGCGTATGACAGGACCAGTATGGGCTCTGTCTAATATTGGCTCGATGTTGCACCAGAAGTGATCGAAACGGATGATCTATGATTCCATATCTATTTACATTCGCATTATCCTCTGGTTTGTTCGAGCTAGGAAGTCTTTTTGGAGGGACGCGTAACGGAAGGCGTGCGACAGGGCTGCTATTCGCCCTTGCTGTTGTAGCGTTGTGCGTGTTGGCTGGAGCGCGTGATGTCACCATCGGCACCGATACTGCTGGCTATGGAGTGTTCATCTATCAGCAAGGGCTTCTGTCAAGCACCTACGAAGAGTTTAAGCAGGCTCTCGATGCCAGCAGTTGGGACGTTGCCCCTCTTTTTGCCTTGGGCTCATTTGTTGTGATAAAGCTATTTCAATCCCAGTTCGCATACTTTTTTGCGATAGAGCTTGCCATTTTGATCCCCGTGTTGCTCGCCGCTCGCAGCATGACAAGAAATCATCTTGGCTTGGTTATGTTGGGTTATATGCTCGTGTTCTTTATTCCCGGGCTCAACATGATGAGACAGTCGATAGCCATGGGAATCGTGTTGCTTGGGGTGCTTTCAACGATGAGCTCGCATTATATCCGTGCGGTTGCTCAGCTTTTGGCTGCATGCCTGATACACGCCTCTGCGGTTGTTGGCTTCGCATTCTGCTTGCTGTGGTTTGCGATGTTTAAGAAAAATGATGTTGGTTCAGGGGCGACCTATCGAAAGTGGTTTCAGCCCATTGCTCTTCTTGTCACTTTTGGCATAATGCTGGGGACAATCTTCTTTCGCCAACTTACTTCCGCTCTGACAAACCTTGAAGGTGTGGGAAGGCTTTTCGCCTATGCCTCGCACGAGGGGGGCATCGAATACGGAACAAGCTCACTCCTTTTCTTATGCCTCATGATCGTGGGGGCTTTTATGATCCGAACGGGAATAAAGGGAAATTCGAACATCAGTGCGACATTCTTCTGCACCCTGATCGCCGTTTCATTACCGTTTTTTGTGCTGAGCGGCATAGACAATACCATTGCCCGCATGACGAGTTACTGCACTATGTTCATCGTTCCGTTAATCGGAACCTGTGTGGAGGATCTGAGAAACACAACGCTTGCAACATATGCGGGAATCGCAATGCTAGCGGCAAGCTGTTGCATACGTTTCTTTGTCTGCTTTGCATGGCAAGGGTTTGACGCGGCGATCCCGTATACGTCAACGATGTTGGGAATAGGTTAGGCGTCTGTGTGAAGGAAATTGATTGATGGAATCTACAATACCAAAGACAATTCACTATTGCTGGTTTGGAGGGAATCCGCTGGGTTCAAAAGAACTCAAATGCATTGAATCCTGGAAACAATTCTTCCCAGAGTACAAGATTGTACGCTGGGACGAATCGAACTTCGATGTGCGTTGCTGCCCTTATGTCTCGCAAGCCTATGATGCGAAGAAGTGGGCGTTCGTGAGTGACTATGCGCGATTCGCCATTCTGTACAAACACGGGGGTATCTATTTCGATACTGATGTTGAAGTAATTCGACCCATGGACGACATCGTTAGACGGGGTCCTTTTATGGGCTTTGAGTCGGATGCTACTGGCTCGGGAAATAACTATTCTGTTGCTCCCGGGCTCGGTCTATCGGCCAGCCCCGGGCTCGATCTTTATAAATCCATCCTCGCCTCTTACGAAACAGATGAGTTTGTGAAGGCGGACGGATCGCTTAATCAGACCACAGTTGTCGTACGAACAACAGATATTATGCGGTCTTTCGGATTAAGGGACGTACCGGGCATTCAAGAAGTGGGAGGGGTGATCGTCTATCCTTCTGAGTATTTCAATCCGAAAGATCTTTATACAGGGGAGATACATCTTACAAATAAGACACGTGCTATCCATCATTTTGCTATGAGTTGGTTCTCAAAGAGGAAAAAGTTTGAGTACGATATTACATCCTGGGTTGTAAAACGAGGATTATCTTTGCGAGTTGCAGGGAGAATAGCGTGTCTAGTTGAAATAGTCAGATATTGCGATATTCGAAGAGCACGAATGCTGTTGAATAAATGGATATTCAAATCTAATAAAAAGTGACTATTGTTTAACTGAAATATTGGATTCACCCAGATGAGTGAAGTCGCGAAAAACTCTAATAGCACACAGATTCAGACCTGCACGGTAAAATCCGGAACATATATTATTATTGGCGATGTAAGAGGCTATATTTCCGGAGCGCCGATTTATTATAGGAATAAAGCTATCTGTTTGAAGCAGAACGGATGGCAAGTAACTGTATTCTCTGCAACGAACGGCAAGGAATATGTATCGGGACTGCATGACTTTACCAAAGCTCCTTTTCCGTTTTTGCATGAGTTTCCTGCTCAATTCTCGTCGCATCAAAGATTAAAGTTAGTCAAGAGACTCGAGGCTGCGATTGATTTTGGAGATCCTGGTGGAAAGATAATAATCGAAACCGGAACTGATTGGACTGCATATTGGGGTGAGCTGCTTGCGGAGCAACTGCATGGCAGACATGTTGTTCTATTTTTGGATGAAAACAACAGACGGGTTTCCCCCTATCTCGATTTCTTTGATTTCAAACATCGGAGAAACGAGTTTGCATGTATAACACCCCAGACTACAAAAAATTTTTTTAAGGGCTATAAACGAGTGAAGGATAGGGAAGCTTATTCTGTAACTGCTTGTTGCTCTAATTCAATCCAAAACGTTTCAAATGGCTTTTCGGATTCAGTTGTGCTGTCTGATTTTAATATCGGGAGTATTGGGCGGCTAGATAAGGTGTTCGTGCCGCAGATCGTTGATGCAGTAATTGCATTTGCGGGCGATCATAGGAATCTCGCGATTACGGTAGTCTTTTTTGGCGGTTCGAATGGCGGGGAGGAAGAGGCGATACGTACTTCTTTTGCCTCTGTGGGCAATGTCAGGTTATATATAAGTGGATATATGTGGCCTCTTCCAAAGCAGACCCTTGAAGCTATGGATGTATGTGTATCTGCTGCCGGCAGCTGCACTGTTTCTGCAATGCTGGGAATACCCACAATAATGATGGATGTATTGGGAAATGGTGCAATAGGTTTTCGCAAAGACAAAAATGAGCTGTATTTAGAGTCGAGCTTGTTGCATCCTGCGCTCGAGGATCTGCTCGACAACGTCTTGAAGGGCGAGATACAGAAAACCAAATCTGACTACGACGAGGACGAAGTTTGGGAATCCTTTTGTAGAATTCTTCTCTCGCAGGTGGACAAGGATTGTTCGAACCGTGCTCCGCTCGAGTATTATGATATAGGGAGTTTGCCCCTTGTTACGAGGAAGCAGCGTATCAAATCGCTAGTCTGTAGGATGGCTGGCTATAAAAGGATGTTTATATTGCAAACGATCCTTCGCTTTTTCAAAACCAAATGAGCAGTTTGAAGCACAGCACAATAGTTTCTGTAGCTTGGAAACTTTTCGATCGAGTCGGCAATCAGCTCATCAGTTTAGTGATTCAACTGTTTCTGGCCAGGCTTCTCACTCCCTCTGATTATGGTGCGTTGGCTTTGCTGGTTGTATTCATAAACATCAGCAATCTATTCGTGCAAAATGGGTTTAATACGTCATTGATTCAGGCAAAAAATGTTAATCAGGTATCGTATTCTTCCGTATTCTGGTTTACTCTTTGCATTGCTGCTGTGCTGTGTGTTTTTTTCTGGTCATTTGCTGTGCCTATAACCACATATTTCGGAATTCAGAATGCGTCATGGCATTTGAGGATTTTGAGCCTCACTCTACTGACGAGTGCATACAGCTCAATTTTAATTGCGATAATCTCTCGCGAATTCCGATTTAAGGAATTTGTCCCAGCGACGCTTGTTTCGTCGTTGTCTTCCGGATGTAGTGGAATTGCTATGGCGTATATAGGCTTGGGGCTATGGGCGCTAGTAGCTCAACAACTGCTCTATTCCCTCGCGTATTGTGCTTGCTTAGTCTGGCAGGAAAAATGGTTTCCTTCGGTTGTGTTCAGCTGGAAAGAAACTCGGAGAATGCTTGGTTTTGGATGGAAGCTGACAATATCCGGGCTGTTGGAAACCGGGTACCAAAGCCTTTCAGATCTCATAATAGGAAAGCAGTTTACCGCTTCCAATCTTGGACTCGTCTCCCAAGGAAAAAAAATCCCAATGGTGATAGGCAATTCGTTAGATGGCGCGATACAGCCGGTGATGCTCTCCGCCGTAGCCCATGTTCAGGACGACATGGCCTACGTTAAGCGCCTCGTGCGACGCGCCCTCAAGACTTCCACCTATCTCATCGTGCCAAGCATGATCCTTTTAGCGGTCGTCGCGGAGCCGGTGGTGAGGCTTCTGCTCGGGGAACAGTGGCTGCCGGCGGTTCCTTTTCTCCAGATGTACTGCGTGATCTACATGCTGCTGCCGATCCACACCTCCAACCTCCAGGCGCTGAACGGCATGGGCCGGAGTGACCTCTTTCTCAAGCTGGAGTTGATCAAGAAGGTCTACGGGGTTGTCTTCGTCCTCGTGGGAGCTTTCGTCTTCCAGGATGTCTACGTCCTCGTCGGGAGCTACATCCTCTCCGGCGTCATCTCCACCTTCGTCAACGCGTGGCCGAACCGCAAGGTCATCGGCTACTCGTACATCGAGCAGGTGAAGGACATATGCCCCGCGTTCCTGCTCGCGACGGTCTCGGCGGCGGTCGCGTTTCCGATCGGGATGCTCGCGCTGCCAGACGTCGCTGTCGTCCTCCTGCAGGCAGACGTCATGGCGGCCTGCTACCTCGGACTCTCCAAGCTCTTCAAGGTGGAGGCCTTCGACTACCTGCTCGCCACCGCCAAGGAGGTAGTCGTCCTCAGGCGGAGGTAGCAGGAGGGGCTTTAAACGGCCTCGCGAATGGAATAAGAACTTTGCCAAGGCACTTTGACAACGGAATAGGGAAGGAAGGCGGTCCGATGGGAAACCGCATAATGGTGACGCGCTCGTCCATGCCCCCTCTCAAGGAGTACGTCGACGAGATAGCGCCGCTCTGGGAGAGCCACTGGCTCACCAACATGGGGGCGGAGCACGGGAAGCTGGAGGCGGCGCTCAAGGAGAGGCTGCGGGTGGAGAACCTGGCACTCTTCACAAATGGCCACAACGCCCTCGAGTGCGTCCTGGAGGCCCTCGACCTGCGCGGCGAGGTGATAACCACGCCGTTTACGTTCGCGTCGACCACCCACGCTATCGTTCGCAAGGGGCTCACCCCCGTGTTCGTGGACGTGAGGCCCTCCGACCTCACGCTCGACCCGGAGGCGGTGGAGGCGGCGATCACGCCGCGCACCTGCGCGATCGTGCCGGTGCACGTCTACGGCAACCTCTGCGACGTGGACGCGCTCGCCGACATCGCGAACCGCCACGGTCTCGCCCTCGTCTACGACGCGGCGCACGCGTTCGGGGTGGAGAGGAGGGACCCCTCGACCGGCGAGTGGGAGAGTGCGGCCTCCTTCGGCGACGCCTCGATGTTCAGCTTCCACGCGACCAAGGTGTTCAACACCATCGAGGGCGGTTGCGTCTGCTTTAAGGACCCCTCCCTCTACGACGTGCTCAACCAGTGGAAGAACTTCGGCATCGTCGGGCCCGAGGACGTGGAGTACGTAGGCGGCAACGCCAAGATGAACGAGTTCTGCGCCGCGATGGGCGTGTGCAACCTGCGCCACCTGGACGGCGAGATCGCCAAGCGCAAGGCGGTGGCCGAGCGCTACTGGGAGGGCCTGGAGGGGCTCCCCGGAGTGCGAGCGGTCAAGCCCGCCGCCGGCTCCATCCCGAACTACGCCTACCTGCCGGTCCTGTTCGATCCGGACACCTTCGGCTCGACGCGCGACCACGTGTTCGACGCGCTCGCCGCCGAGGGCATCGGTGCACGCAAGTACTTCTATCCCCTCGTGACCGATTTCGCCTGCTACCGCAGCGTCTACTCGAGCGGGCGAACGCCGGTTGCCACCAAGGCCGCCCGCGAGGTTCTGACGCTCCCCATGTACGCCGATCTGGCGCTCAAGGATGTGGACCTCATTTGCTCGATCGTAAGGAGGTGCGCGCGATGAGCAAGACTCTGCTGCTTCTCGGAGGGTCTGCGGCGCAGCTCGAGGCGATCGATAAAGCCCAAGAGTTGGGCTATCGTACGGTGCTGTGCGACTATCTCCCGGACAACCCTGGACAACAGCATGCGGATTCCTTTCATCTGGTCAGTACAACGGACAGAGATGCGGTGCTTGAGGTCGCGCTTGCGGAGTCTGTGGACGGAATCGTGGCGTATGGGTCGGATCCCGCCGCACCCACGGCAGCGTACGTTGCCCAGAAGCTCGGCCTTCCTGGCAACCCTCTCCAGTCCGTGGAATCTTTCTGCGATAAAGCGAGGTTCCGAACTCTTCTCAAGAACGGGGGCTTTCCTTGCCCAGGATTCTTTGCCGTTGCTGCTGGAGCAGACGCCGGGGGGATCGCCTCGGCGGCGGAGGGTCTTTCGGCACCCTTCGGGGTAAAGCCTATCGACTCCTCCGGCAGCAAAGGCGTGTCTGTTGTCAATGGACGTGAGGGCCTGGCTCGAGCAGTGGATGCTGCGCTGCTCCACTCCCGAAGCAAGGTTGCCATCGTCGAGGAGATTGTTCACCCCGGACGGTATGGTGTGGTGGAAGCGGAGGTCTTCGTTGTGAAAGGGATCGTCCGCTCATGGGTGCTTATGCAGTCCGTCAGGGGGAGGGAGGTCAACCCGCTTGTTCCGACCCTCTCCATCCATCGGCCGCACCTGCCCGATATCATCGAGCGGCATGTCCGCTGCGAGATCCAGAGACTTGTTGATGCGGCAGGAATCCTGAACGGGCCGATGAACATCGAGATGATGGTGGGGGACAAAGGTGAGGTCTGCTTCATCGATGTCGGGCCTCGCAATGGCGGGAACATGCTCGCTCGGTTCGCGTCTGTCGTCTCGGGCAAAGATGTCGTAGGGGCGACCGTGAGGGCCGCGATGGGCGACATCGATGCTGCATCGGTGGAATACGACGGCCATCCTAACTGCAGGTGGGTCCAGCACATCCTTGGAAGTGCGAAGCCGGGAATCCTCTGTGGGTTGCGGAAGGACTATTTGGAAAGCGAAAACCTCGCGGAGCTTCATCTGTTTAATCGGATCGGAGACGAAATCCCCTCTTTCGACGATGCCTCCGGCGCTGTGGGGGTCGCCTTCCTTAGATTCCCGGAGGACTGCTCGGATGAGGATGTGGCGAGCTTTGTGGAGGAGCCATGCGTTGTCGGCTTGAAGAAGCGGGGGTGAGGATATGGAGAATGAGAATCGGGGAATAAAGCGGATTAAAGGGGAAAGAGAGCTCGAGGAGGCTTGGCTCGAGCTGGGAAGGGCGTATGACCCCCCGCTATGGGACACTATGGATGATTATGGTTCGTATCTTTCAAAAGTCGCGGATGCCGCAATAACTTTAGTCTGCGTTGATGGGCATCGAACGATCGGCGGCATATCGTTTTACGCAAATGATTGCGAATCACGGCGCGCTTTCATAACCCAACTCATGGTTTTGCCTGAATGCCAGGGCGAAGGCGTTGGAACGGGACTGCTAGGGGCATGCGAAGAGTATCTTCGGCTGACTTCCATGGAGAAACTAGCGCTCGAAGTGCGGAAGGTGAATTACGGCGCAAAAAAGCTCTATGAGCGTGTTGGCTTTTCTGTATATGATGAGTCCCCCGAAAGCTATTTCATGGAGAAGCCTTTGGGGCGAAAGGCAGCAATTGTCGTTTGAGCGAGCGGCTCTGGATGGAGCGCAGTTGGAAGTCTACTTTCTGGAGAGACGATTGAGAAGGGGAAAGGGGCTGTCATGAAAGGCATAATCCTCGCGGGCGGGTCGGGCACCCGCCTGCATCCCATAACCAAGGCGGTGAGCAAGCAGTTGTTGCCCGTCTACGACAAACCGCTCGTGTACTACCCGCTTTCCGTGCTCATGCTGGCGGGGATACGCGAGGTGCTCGTCATCTCGGATCCCGCGTCGCTTCCGCAGTACAGGAAGCTGCTCGGCAACGGGTCAGAGCTTGGCATGCAGCTCGAGTACGCGGAGCAGCCCCATCCCGACGGGCTCGCGCAGGCATTCCTCATCGGTCGAGAATTCGTCAGCGGAGATCCTGTTGCTCTCGTGCTTGGCGACAACATGTTTCACGGTCAGGACCTTACGCGCATCCTGCTAAGGGCGAAGACCAAGGTCGAGGGCGAGGGCGGTGCGGTCGTATTCGGCTATCCGGTGCGAGATCCTCGTGCTTTCGGTGTGGTGGAGTTCGATTCCGAGCATCGGGTCGTCGGCATCGAGGAAAAACCGGAGGCTCCCAAGTCCAATTTCGCGGTGCCCGGTCTGTACTTCTACGACTCGAGGGTTTGCGATATTGCAGCGAAGGTCGAACCTTCCGCTCGTGGTGAGCTTGAGATCACGAGCGTGAACAACGCCTACCTCTCGCTCGGCACGCTTTCGGTGGAGCTCATGGGCCGTGGCATGGCGTGGCTTGACACGGGCACGCCCGAAGGGCTGCTCAAGGCTGCCGAGTACGTGGAGGCTGTGCAGTCACGGCAGGGCTACTACGTCGCTTGCATCGAGGAAATAGCCTACAGACGCGGGTTCATAGACGCCGTTGATCTGATGAGGCTCGGCGAGTCTTTGAAGAAGACCGACTATGGGAAGTACCTGATGTCGGTGGCCCGGGAGGGTTTGGAGGAAACAAAAGCTTAGGTTGCGGGCCGAGAGGCCCTATATTTATGCCCGGAGGAACCTTGAAAAGATTGATAGTCACCGGTGGGGCCGGGTTCATCGGCTCCAACTTTGTGCACTGGGTGTGCGCCAGCCATCCCGAGGTGGAGCGCATCGTGGTGCTCGACAAGCTCACCTACGCCGGCAACCCTGAGAACCTCGCCGGGTTGCCGAGTGATAAGGTCGAGCTCGCTGTTGGCGACATTTGCGATGCTGACCTGGTCGACCGCCTGTTCGCGGAAGCCGACGCCTGCGTGCACTTCGCCGCCGAGTCCCACAACGACAACTCGATAGCGGATCCCGCCCCCTTCCTGGAAACAAACGTGCGGGGCACGTTCACCCTGCTGGAGGCTGCACGCAGGCACGATGTCCGCTTCCACCACATCTCGACCGACGAGGTGTACGGCGATTTGGCCCTCGACGACCCCGCTCGCTTCACCGAGGAGACGCCCTACCGGCCGAGTTCTCCTTACAGCTCGACCAAGGCTGCGAGCGATCTGCTCGTGCGCGCGTGGGTGCGTACCTACGGCGTGCGCGCCACGATCTCGAACTGTTCGAACAACTACGGCCCGCGCCAGCATGTGGAGAAGTTCATCCCGCGCCAGATCACCAACATCATCCGTGGCATCCGCCCCAAGCTCTACGGCGACGGCAAGAACGTCCGCGACTGGATCCACGTCGACGACCACTCCTCGGCTGTGTGGGAGATCCTGACCTGCGGACGCATCGGCGAGACCTACCTCATCGGCGCCGACGGGGAGAGGAGCAACATTGACGTTCTGCGCGCCATCCTCGAGGCGATGGGCGAGCCCGCCGACGCCTTCGACTGGGTGCGCGACCGTCCCGGTCACGATCGGAGGTACGCCATCGACCCGACTAAGCTCCGCACCGAGCTCGGCTGGCGCCCCGTCCACACCGACTTCGCGGGC
>OGYY01002404.1_pt1 | contig 13807 bp, 10 predicted proteins | sample 1576671 | NCBI WGS metagenome assembly OGYY01 (sample SAMEA3541593, study PRJEB24748) | human gut metagenome | biome: human gut; feature: human-associated habitat; material: faeces | place: China | collected 2012 | reverse complement strand
GCTGGCAGGCAAAAGCAGGGGTGGAACCCCCTTTTGCCGGACGCTGAAAATCGTTTTCTCTAAGAGAAATCATGCAATGCATCTTCCGAAGTCAAAGCAATAAACAAATATCTTATAATCATTCCAGTGAGCAGTCCCAACAAAATACACCGCACAGCATTGTCGCACCGCATAAAATATGCTATAATAGAATCAGCCTTTTTTCACACAAAGAATGAAGGAAACAACGAAACAGATAGGATTTGAATCAATATGAATCAATATACCGTCATTGGCATTCTCGCCCATGTAGATGCCGGAAAAACAACGCTTTCGGAGGCATTGCTGTTTCAAGCAGGTGTCATCCGCAAACAAGGCAGAGTCGACCATAAAGATGCCTTTCTGGATACCAACCCACTGGAACGGGAGCGAGGGATTACCATCTTTTCCAAGCAAGCCATTCTGCCCCTGCCGGAAAAGACCATCACCTTGCTGGACACGCCGGGGCATGTCGATTTTTCTGCTGAAACTGAACGAACCTTGCAGGTATTAGATGCTGCCATTTTGGTTATCAGCGGTCTGGACGGCGTGCAGAGCCACACCGAAACGCTCTGGCAACTGTTGCAGCAGTATCACATTCCGACCTTTTTATTTCTCAATAAAATGGACTTGTCCCCCTATTCCGAAGCAGAACTGCTCACACAGTTACAGGAAAAATTATCTCCGCATTGTCTTTCTTTCACACAGAAAGATGCAGCCTTTTATGAAGCTGCTGCTCTTGCAGAGGAAGCCTGTTTGCAACAATATCTGGAAACAGAGCAGATTTCCGATGACCTGCTTCGCACTGCCATTGCAAACCGTACCTTGTTTCCCTGTTGGTTTGGCTCTGCTCTGAAACAGCAGGGAATTGCAGACTTTTTAAATCTGCTGGACAAATACGCCCCAACTGTTCCGGAGCAGTCTGCATTTGGAGCAAAAGTATATAAGATTACAGAAGATGAATCCGGCAATCGCCTGACCCATTTAAAAATCACTGGCGGAACGCTGCATGTGCGGGATAAATTGCAGAGCGGTGAAAAAATCACGCAAATTCGTCTTTATAATGGTGTAAAGTTTCAAACTGTTGATGCTGTCACCAGCGGTATGGTGTGTGCGATTACTGGATTGTCGAAAACTTATGCTGGTCAAGGACTGGGAAAAGAACACGATACCGCACCGCCGACCCTTGCCCCCGTGTTGTTCTATCGGGTGCAGATACCATCATCGTTAGATGTTCATAAGGTGCTGGAAAATATGCGGAAACTGGAGCAGGAAGACCCACAGTTGCAAGTGCGATGGAACGAGCAGCTGCAAGAAATATCCGTTCGCCTGATGGGAGAAATTCAACTTGCTGTCTTGCAACGGTTGATGTTAGAGCGGTTTTCCATGCCGATTTCCTTTGATAGCGGAAGTATTGCCTATCGGGAAACCATTCAGAAACCAGTAGAAGGTGTTGGACACTACGAGCCGCTCCGGCATTATGCAGAGGTGCATCTATTATTAGAGCCATTGCCAACGGGCAGCGGTTTGCAGTTTGCAGCAGCTTGCAGAGAAGATGATTTAGATCGCAACTGGCAGCGGCTTGTTCTGACACATTTACAGGAAAAAACACACGGCGGTGTGCTGATGAATGCTCCGATTACCGATATGAAAATCACATTGATTGCTGGAAAAGCACACGTCAAGCATACCGAGGGCGGTGACTTTCGGCAGGCAACCTATCGTGCTCTCCGGCAGGGATTACTTTCTACAGAAAGTGTCTTATTAGAGCCGTGGTATCAATTCCGCTTGACGATTCCAACAGAATGTGTTGGCAGAGCGATTGCAGATTTACAGCATATGTCTGCAACTTTTTCCGCTCCGGAGCAGGCAACGCCAACGACACAGGTCTTGCAGGGAACAGCCCCTGTTTCCGAACTGCGAACCTATTCTGAAACGGTTGTCGCCTATACCAAGGGGAAAGGTCGGCTGTTCTGTCAGATGAAAGGATATTTCCCCTGCCACAATACAGAAGAAGTGCTGGAACAGGTTTCTTATGACGGAGCGAACGATCCGGAAAACTCTGGAGATTCCATTTTCTGTTCCCACGGAGCAGGGGTATTGGTCAAGTGGGATGATGTGCCGAAGCATATGCATTTGCCCTATGCATATGTTCCAGAGCAGAAAGCAGAATTGACACCGCCAGTACAGCTTGCTCGACAGGCGGAGCGATACCGTAGTCGACTCGAAGAAGATCAAGCGTTGCTGGGCTGGTTTGAGCGAACTTATGGGAAGATTCAGAGAGATCCTCGTCAGGCATTGGACAGGCTTCCGGATGATGTGACGGAAACTGCAAAAACTACTCCTTTGCAGCCACTAAAAACCGGAGATGTTTATTTGTTGGTAGATGGTTATAATGTCATTCATGCATGGGATTCCTTGAAACAGTATCTGCCCGACCATTTGGAACTGGCACGAAAACAGTTAAGCGATTGGCTCTGTAATTATCAGGGTTTTCGGCAGTGTCAAGTAATTTTGGTTTTTGATGCGTATCAGGTAAAGGGTGGACGGGAACATGTGGAGCAATATCATAACATTCATATTGTCTATACCAAGGAAGCGGAAACCGCAGATGCCTATATTGAGCGAACAACCTATGATTTGGCGAAAGAACGGCGGGTGCGGGTTGTAACTTCTGATGGATTGGAGCAGCGAATTATTTTAGGAAATGGAGCATGTCGGGTATCTGCCGCAGAATTTGAGAAAGAGTTGAAAGAAGTAGAGCAGGCAATTCAGTCGTACTTACAAAGCGGACATCACCCCAGCAATCATATCACCATGAAATAAATGATATTACGTATTAAAAAACGAGCCACAGGCAACCAAAAGTTTTTTGGTGCAGCAATTTTACAAAAATGCTGCCGAGGTGTGGGCGAGCAGCCCACGTTTGCGAAGCAAATGAAACTGTACAATGAGATGAAACGAAAATCTAGGAGAGAACCGCAAATCGCAATTGCCTTAAAAATCGAGAGGTTGTAATGAGAGATAAGGTTTCAGGGGCAATTGCGATTCCCAGGCAAGCTGGGGATGTGCCCCAGCCTTGCCGAACCGGATTCGGGAGGTTTCCCTAAGAGCAGCATTTCGGTATAAACCGCTCCCCTCACAAAACATACCTTCATTCTCTGAAAGCACCTTGCAATCTGATAGGTTTTGTGGTATAATAAAACAATTATACAGAAACGATTGTACCGAGAATCGGAAAGGAGGAAACCCACTTGAAAATTTCAACCAAAGGTCGCTATGCACTGCGGATGATGCTGGATCTTGCCATCCATCAAAACGAGGGATTTGTTTCGCTGAAAGACATTGCAGACCGGCAGGGCATTTCCAAGAAATATCTGGAACAGATTGTCCCACTTTTAAACCGTACGGGCATGCTGCGAACGAATCGAGGCTATCAGGGCGGCTATCGGCTTGCAAAATCACCGGATGCCTATACAGTCGGGGAGATTTTACGCCTGACAGAAGGCGACCTTGCCCCCGTTGCCTGTCTACAGGGAGATACCGTCAACTGTGAACGTGCCGACCATTGTATCACGCTGCCTGTCTGGAAAGGACTATATCATGTCATCAACGACTATCTCGACCATATCACCTTGCAGGATGTTTTGAACCAAGCACCAGAACAGGGCGGCGTGTTCTGTATTTAACCATTCATTCACCGAAAACCAAGAAAAACCAGCATTTTTTTCAAGAATGCCGGTTTTTGTTTGATGAAAAGCAGAAAAAGAATCTGATGTACCTGTATGATTGCCCGAAATCGTGGGATGCTAATGCCATCTTGACGGAAAAAACAGGGATTGTATGGGGCAGCATGGGCACAAAACTATTAAACTTGTATAATAATTTGTTAAAAATAGAAGTGCTATTGTGCAGTCCTACAAATTTTTCAAAACCGCTTGACAATTTACTGGAATCGTGATAAATTTATATTAGCACTCAGAGAGAATGAGTGCTAACACTTAAAAACAAAAGCTGCCAGCGAAGCAGAGAGAAAGGAGCGATCAGATTGGATGCCAGAAAGAAAAACGTGCTGCTTGCAGTGGTAGAAGCGTATATTCAAACAGGCGAGCCGGTCGGGTCGAAAATGATTTCTCAGCTGCCGCAAATTCATGTATCCGCCGCAACCGTGCGGAATGATATGGCGGTGTTGGAGGAGCTGGGCTATTTGGAACAGCCGCATACCTCCGCCGGCAGAGTCCCCACATACAGCGGATATCGGTTTTATATTGATGAGGTAGTAGAACAAGGTTCGCTGTCGGATGCCGAACGGAAGCGTTTGGATGCGATGCTGGGGGATGAATCCCAGCTGACCGAAGATCTGCTGATTCAGAGTGCCACCACTGCACTTTCAGAAGTAACGAAATGTGCCACTGTGGTTTCTGATTTTGCACCGAAATATTCTGTCATTTCCAAGGTGGAAGTTATTCCGACCGGAAAACGGCTCTATGTCGTCCTACTGATTACTTCAAACGGTACGATTAAAAATAAAGCTTGCCGATTGGAATTCGACTTGACCGAAGAAAATATGCAGTTCTTCCGGAACTTCATGGAAGAAAACTTGCAGGGCGTTTCCATTTCGGATTTATCCGAAGAACGCATGGAACAAATGATTACCGCCGTGAGTGCTTATATGATGGCATTGTCACCGCTGGTACAGGGCGTTTGTGAAATGTCCCGGGATTTGCAGAAGAATAAGGTTTATGTCAGCGGAGAACAAAACTTGCTCTCCTGTCAGGATTTAAACCAAGCAGAAGTGGTGCAGTTTATTTCCCACAAAAATGAATTGCGTGGGCTGCTGGATGATTCGTTCAAAGGCGTTAAAGTGGTCTTTGGCGAAGAGGGTGACCGATTCGTCATCGGCAATTCCAGCATGATTGTTTCGAAGTACCAAAAGGGAGAACAAGCGGTCGGGTCGCTAGGCATCATTGGGCCAATGCGACTGGATTATGCGAAGATTATTCCTTATATTGAATATTTTACCGAAAAGCTTTCGCATCTGATTTCCGAAGAGGATGACGAAGCGGACAACGAATAGGAGGGACGCTGAATGGAACCGAATACGGAAAAGAATCAACAGGCGGAAGCACAAGAAACCGCACAGGAAACCGCAAAAACGGCAGAAGCAACAGCAGCAGAAGAAACGACCGCAACAGAATCTGCTGAACAGCCGGAAACCGCAGCAGCGGAAGCGGAATCTACAACGGAAGAAGATCAGCATATGAAGAAGAAGGAGCTGAAAGCAGCACTGGAAAAAGCCGAAGCAGCGTTGGCAGACCACAAAGACCAGCACTTGCGGCTGATGGCAGAATACCAGAACTACCGAAATCGTACAACCGAAGAAAAGAAAAAAATTTACGGCGATGCGAAAGCAGATTGCATCAAGTCCCTGCTGACCGTCGTTGATACATTTGAACGTGCCATGGATGCAGCGTGCAGCGATGAAACCTATAAGAAGGGCATTGAAATGACGTTCAGCCAGCTGCAAAAGGCACTGGAACAGATGGGTGTCAAAGAAATTGCAGAAGTTGGCGTTGAATTTGACCCGAATCTGCACAACGCCATCAAGCAGATGGATGACACCGATTTTGAAGAAAACAAGGTTTGCCAGATTTACCAGAAGGGTTACCTGCTGGGAGATCGGCTGATTCGTCCGGCAATGGTTGCAGTTTCTGTATAGAAACCAGCTGCCGTGTGCAAAGCGGCAGAATCCACTACCGAGCAGCCGGAAGCAACCGCTTCCGGACAACACGCTGAATAAGCGTTTTTGATAAAGGTTCGCTGCGAAAGCAGTAAAAAACCATCATTTTAATTTGTAATGTTACTTCGTTCAGCAACCTGAACGAATGAGGAAAGGAAGATTTTATTATGGGAAAGATTATTGGTATTGACTTGGGTACAACAAACTCTTGTGTTGCTGTTATGGAAGGCGGCAACGCAGTCGTAATTCCGAACGCAGAAGGTGCAAGAACCACTCCATCTGTTGTTGGTTTCACCAAGAACGGCGAACGTCTGGTTGGTCAGGTTGCAAAGCGGCAGGCAGTTGCCAATCCGGAACGCACCATTTCCTCCATCAAGCGTCACATGGGTTCTGATTACAAGGTAGAAATTGATGGCAAGAAGTACACTCCGCAGGAAATCTCCGCAATGATTCTGCAAAAGCTGAAGGCAGATGCAGAAGCTTATCTGGGTGCTCCGGTAACAGAAGCCGTTATCACCGTTCCGGCATACTTCACCGATGCACAGCGTCAGGCAACCAAGGATGCAGGACAGATTGCAGGCTTGACCGTAAAGAGAATCATCAACGAACCGACCGCAGCAGCACTTTCTTATGGAATTGATAAGGAAGACGACCAGAAGGTTATGGTTTACGACCTCGGCGGTGGTACGTTCGATGTATCCATCATCGAAATGGGTGACGGTGTTCAGCAGGTACTGGCTACCGCTGGTAACAACCACCTCGGCGGTGATGACTTCGACCAGAGAATTATTGACTGGATCGTTTCTGAATTTAAGAAGACAGAAGGCATTGACCTTTCTACCGATAAGATGGTTATGCAGCGTTTGAAGGAAGCCGCAGAAAAGGCAAAGATTGAATTGTCTGCAACGACTTCTTCCAACATCAACCTGCCGTTTATCACTGCTGATGCAACTGGCCCGAAGCATTTGGATATGACTTTGACCGTTGCAAAGTTCAACGAACTGACCAAGGATTTGGTTGAAGCAACCATGGGTCCGGTAAAGCAGGCATTGTCTGACAGTGGTCTGAGCAGTTCTGAACTGAACAAAGTTCTGATGGTTGGTGGTTCTTCCAGAATCCCGGCTGTACAGGAAGCCGTTCGCCGGATGCTGGGCAAAGAACCGTTCAAGGGCATTAATCCGGATGAATGCGTTGCATTGGGTGCAGCATATCAGGGCGGTGTCCTCGGCGGCGATGTTAAGGACGGTCTGCTGCTGTTGGATGTAACGCCGTTGTCTTTGGGTCTGGAAACCATGGGCGGTGTTTGCACCAAGATTATTGAAAGAAATACCACCATCCCGACCAAGAAGAGCCAGATTTTCTCGACTGCTGCGGATAACCAGACAGCCGTAGATATCAACGTTCTGCAGGGCGAACGGGAATTTGCAAAGGATAACAAGCAGCTGGGTACATTCCGTCTGGATGGTATCGCACCGGCTCGGCGTGGTGTTCCGCAAATCGAAGTGACGTTCGATATTGACGCAAACGGCATCGTACACGTTTCCGCAAAGGATCTGGGTACTGGCAAGGAACAGAACATCACCATTACTTCTTCTACCAACATGTCCAAGGACGATATCGACAAGGCTGTTAAGGAAGCGGAAGCTTATGCAGAAGAAGACAAGAAGCGGAAGGACGAAGTTGACACCAAGAACAACGCTGAAAATATGGTAATGCAGTGCGAAAGCACATTGGAAGAACTGGGCGACAAAGTTCCAGCTTCTGAAAAGGCTGACGTAGAAAGCAAGTGCAATGATCTGAAGGAAGCTCTGAAGGGAACGGATACTGCTCTGATCAAGCAGAAGAGCGAAGACCTCCAGAAGGCTCTGTATGACTTGTCCTCCAAGCTGTATCAGCAGGCAGGTGCTGCACAGGGCAATCCGGATATGGGCGGTGCAGCAACTGGCGAAGCAGACAACAGCGGCAAAAACAATGGCGGCGATGATGATGTCATTGACGCAGATTATAAGGAAGTTTAATTTCACAGAAACGTGAAAAAACGAACGGCATACGGGACGGATACACAGCATTCGTCCCGCATGTTGTGTTTTTAGTGAAATTTAGAAATTGCAGATTTTAAATAGCAGATATATTTGAACTGGAGTATCAAGAATAGAATGGAAGGAGCTGGGGACGATGGCAGAAGAAAAACGGGATTATTACGAAGTGCTGGGATTGCAGAAGGGTGCTTCAGAAGAGGAAATCAAAAAAGCCTTTAAGACCATGGCGAGAAAGTACCATCCGGATCTTCACCCAGGGGATAAAGAAGCAGAGGCAAAGTTTAAGGAAGTCAACGAAGCGTATGGTGTTTTGTCAGATGCAGACAAACGGGCAAGATATGACCAGTTTGGGCATGCTGGTGTAGACCCGAACTTTGCTGGAGCTGGCGGCGGAGCAGGCGATTTCGGTGGCTTTGGCGACATGGGCGATATTTTCGAGAGCATTTTCGGTGGATTCGGCGGCTTTGGCGGCGGCGGTGGAAGAAGTGCCGCAGCAAATGCAAACGCACCAAGACGGGGTGGCGATATTCACAGCAATGTTCGAATTAGCTTTATGGAAGCTTGTCAGGGCGTAAAGAAAACCATCAGCTTTGCACACATGGATGCTTGTCCGCAGTGTCACGGAACAGGTGCAGACAGCAATACGAAAAAGCAGGTTTGTCCGGAATGCAATGGCCGAGGCAGTGTTAAGACCAACCAGCGGACACCATTTGGCGTCATTTCAAGTACCCGTGTATGTAGTCGTTGCGGTGGACGGGGTGAAATCGTTACCAACCCGTGCAGCAAGTGTAAAGGCAGCGGACGGATTCGTTCGACTGCGAATCTGGAATTGAATATTCCGGCAGGCATCAATGATGGCGAAACCATCCGTATTAGCGGAAAGGGCGATGCTGGCTTGAACGGTGGTTCTGCTGGTGATGTTTATGTAACAGTAGAAATGATGTCCCATCCGTTGTTTGAACGGGAGGGCAGCGACATTTATTGTGACATTCCGATTACCTATGCACAGGCAGTTTTAGGTGCAGAAATCACTGTGCCGACCATTGACGGAGATGTAAAGTATACCATTCCGGAAGGTACACAGAGCGGAACAAAATTCCGTCTGCGTGGCAAGGGTGTGAAACTGTTGCGGCGAGATGCCCGTGGTGACCAGTATGTAACGGTAAACGTAGAAGTGCCGAAGAAACTTTCGAAGAAGCAGAAAGAATTGCTGCAAGATTTCGATAATTCTTTGGATGAAAAGAACCATAGCAAACGGGAAAACTTTTTTGACAAGCTGAAACAGTTGCGTCGGAAATGAAGGAATCCGTTTTCGGGGAAGAAGAAACCGAAAACTTGAATACAGAATATAGAAAACCGCCTGCTCAACCAAAATTCGTTGAGCAGGCGGTTTTTGTTTTTATTTTAGAAGAATGACAGCTTACAGAGCTACCTTTTCGCTCAGATAAGCTTCCAGATCTGCAATTGGAATCCGAACCTGTTCCATAGTATCCCGATTCCGAACGGTTACGCAGTTATCCTTTTCGAGCGTATCGAAGTCATAAGTGATGCAGAACGGTGTACCGATTTCATCCTGACGGCGATACCGCTTACCGATAGAACCGGTATCATCGAAGTCAATCATGAACTTCTTAGAGAGCTGTGCATAGACTTCCTGAGCCTTACCACTCAGCTTCTTAGACAGCGGCAGGATGGCAGCCTTATACGGAGCAAGTGCCGGATGGAAGTGCATGACAACACGGGTATCATTCTTTTCTGCGTCAACAACTTCTTCATCATATGCTTCTGTTACGATGGACAGGAACAGACGTTCTACACCCAAAGACGGTTCAATGACATATGGAATATACTTGCGGTTTTCTTCCGGGTCGAAGTATTCCATAGACTTGCCGCTGTGGTTCATGTGCTGAGTCAAGTCATAGTTGGTACGGTCTGCAACGCCCCACAGTTCGCCCCAACCAAATGCAAAGCGATATTCAAAGTCGGTGGTTGCTTTCGAGTAGAAGCAGAGTTCTTCCGCATCGTGGTCACGCAGCCGCAAGTTTTCTTCCTTGATGCCCAGATTCAGCAGGAAGTCCTTGCAGTAGCCTCTCCAATACTGGAACCATTCGAGGTCGGTATCTGGCTTGCAGAAGAATTCCAGTTCCATCTGTTCAAATTCCCGAACACGGAAGATGAAGTTACCCGGTGTAATTTCGTTCCGGAAAGATTTCCCGATCTGACCAACACCGAACGGAACTTTTTTCCGAGTGGTTCTCTGGATGTTTGCGAAGTCGACAAAGATACCCTGAGCGGTTTCCGGACGCAGATACAGTTCCGACTTAGAATCTTCTGTAACGCCCTGGAAGGTCTTGAACATCAAGTTGAACTGCCGAATGTCGGTGAAATCAGACTTACCGCAGTTTGGACACGGAATCTGCTTTTCCCGAATGTAGTTCATCATTTCTTCATTTGACCAGCCATCAACAGAACCTTCGATCTCCATGTTATTCTCTGCCATGTAGTCTTCGATCAGTTTGTCTGCACGAAATCTTTCATGGCACTCTTTACAGTCCATCAAAGGATCTGCAAAACCGCCAAGATGTCCGGATGCTACCCATGTCTGTGGGTTCATCAAGATCGCACAGTCAACGCCTACATTATATGGATTCTCCTGTATGAACTTTTTCCACCAAGCCTTTTTTACATTGTTCTTTAACTCAACACCAAGGTTACCATAATCCCAGGTATTAGCTAATCCACCATAGATTTCAGAACCTGGGTAAACAAATCCTCTGTTCTTTGCTAAAGCAACGATCTTGTCTAATGTCTTTTCCATAATGTCCTCCATTTATATTTCATCTTTATATTTGTACGTTATTGTACCTTCTCTCCCTGTTTTTTTCAAGACAGGGATTCAATTATTTCTACAGAATTGAATTTTCGGTCTACATATACCGCTAGAAATTCCTTTGCGATCATCATAAGTTCTTCCAGCACGCTGTCTGAAACCGTGAAATTATACAGATTTCCAAGCGTTGCTCCATTAATATACTGAAGCACATATCTGGCGTCCTCTGATATATGGATACTTTTCTTAGCCTTGCTCCGACAGTTCTCACACAGGATTCCACCGGATAAGGGATCAAATATCCGCGTCAGCCTGTCGCTTCCACAGATCGGGCAATGAAAGCTCTGCAGTCCCTGTCCAAAGATATCCATGATCTTCAGTTCATATACACAACGGATCAGTTTCACCGGCAGCAGTCCTTTTTTTAATGCATTCAGGCTGACAAACAGCAGATTCAGATAATCTGCCGACCGGTCACCTTCTCTTGTAAAATATGACATCATCTCACAAAAGTAAGATCCGTAACAGTATTTGTTCATATCAAAGGTCAGTTCATGAAAATATTCCTTTGCATCTACGTTGATAAGTGTATATGCATTTCTTCCCGGATATACAGTAAATGCTCCCATGACAAACAGCTGCGTCTTTGAGATCAACTGGCTGCTTGGTCGTCGGACTCCCTTTGCAAATGCTGTGACCTTCCCCTGCTCTCTGGTCAGTATAACAAGCCGTCTGTCATATTCTCCCTGAAGGCCGGAGGAAAGCACGATTCCGTTTAATACTATCTCATCCTTCATGATTCATCCATCTTATAACCATAATTTCGAAGAAGGGTATCGGTATCCCGCCAATCCTTCTTCACCTTTACCCAAAGCTTCAGATTCACATGTGTATCTAATAGCTGTTCAATGCCATACCTTGCATTGCTGCCGATCTTTTTCAGCATTGCGCCCTGTTTTCCGATAATAATACCCTTATGGGAATCCCGCTCACAGATGATTGTTGCATCTATATCCATAAGCCGTCCGTTCGGACGTTCCTTCATCGAATCAATAACAACCGCGATTCCGTGTGGAATCTCTTTATCCAGAAGTCTTAAAGCCTGCTCCCGGATCAGTTCGGATACGATCTGTCGCTCCGGCTGATCGGTGATCGTGTCTTCATCATAGAACTGTGGTCCGTATGGAAGATATTTGAACAGCGTCTTTATCAGTTCATCTTTGTTCTTTCCCTTTAATGCCGATACCGGAACGATCTCCGCATGACTGCAGGCATCCTTATAGGTCGAGATCGCCTTGAATACTTCTTCTTCACTTACCGCATCGATCTTATTTACCACAATGATGATCGGTGTCTTAACACGTTCTAACTGTTCAATGATATACCGTTCTCCTGCTCCGATAAATGTCGTTGCTTCAACGATCCACATAACGACATCTACTTCATTTAATGTTCCCTCTGCCACCTTTAACATATATTCACCAAGCTTGTTCTTGGCCCTGTTGATTCCAGGTGTATCGAGGAAAACAATCTGTCCTTCATCCGAGGTATACACGGTCTGAATACGGTTTCTTGTTGTCTGCGCCTTACTGCTCGTTATCGCGATCTTCTGTCCGATCAACTGATTCATCAGTGTGGATTTACCTACATTTGGTCTTCCTATGATCGCAACAAATCCTGATTTGTATGTATCGTTCATACTTCTCCTTCCATACTCTGTATGTATTCATGTTCTCCATTCGGCACAGAATTCTGTAACCTGTCGGAGAACTATTTACAAATCTATATACTTTCGTTACTTCTATAAAAACTATAGATCTTTTACTTCTTTAAACTCTGCCCGATTCTGTTCGATCTTATCTTCCCCACCGATTGCACAGATAACCCCGCCATCTGTGATTGCCCGGATCACAGGTGCCAGTGAACGGATCGTTTCTACATTTGCAGTAAGCACCTGATCACGTTCTTTCTGAAGCTGCTCATCTGTAATACCTGCAAAGTAACAGGTCTGGCTGAATGCTCCTTCTGCTGATGGTGTCATTGGAGAATCTAACTTCGCGATCGCACCGATCAGATATTTGGTCATATCTCTGTCGCTTGCATCAAAGCCTGCCACATAGTCTGCTGCCTTCTTATAGATATCATATGTCTCCATCAGGTTCGGATCTCTGTAGGATGTAAAATATCCCATTCCTGATCTGGCAAATGAACACATAGCTCCATATGCCCCACCCTTTACACGGATATTCTCCCAGAGATATCCATAGGAGAAGATCACCTGTAGGACTTCCAGTGCTCCGGTATATTCAAATCCTTTTTCTTTATAATTTCCTGCGAGAGCCGCATACTGTACCTGGCTTGCTGTCTTAAAGGCTTCGTTCTTAACAGCTTTTTTCATCACACGTTTTTCTGCAAAAGCAGGTCTGGTCGACAACTTTCTTGCAAACGCTTCAATATCTGCGCCCAATAATTCCTTGATATCATTGTCACCGGTATAAGAGATTGTTACCGCTCCTTTTCTAAGGATCTCGGCAAGCGTTGTCTGCAGCTTCTCAATGATCGCATCTGCATTCTGCTCAAAATCCTGATCCAACTCCTGTAAGAAATCATAATATCCGATTCCCTCTGTCATATCCTTAAATGCCATCACATCTGAGACATAAGACATCGCGCGTGTTGCAGATGTGATATGCCCTGAGGATATCAGATCAGTCTTAAGTCCGGCCTTTTCTTCCGATATAATCTCTTTCAATCTCTTCTTATCCGAAAGCTTCGATGTGAACAGGATCTCCTCGATCAGCTTCAGACCTTCTCCAAGCTTGTCATACATGGCCTTTGTCTTAACGGAGAAGAATGAAAGATGATCCTTCCCGCCATCCTTATACATGGCTCCTGTAGAAAATCCGATACCACCGGTATGGAAATTGATCTGATTGGACAGTTCACTATATGTGTAATGCTCTGTATCCACATATTTGAAAATGCTGGTGAGCAGCTCTACATATGGAACAAACTCTGCATCCAGATCATTGATATCAAATATAAACTCCAGATAACCAATTCCGTTAGTAAAGATATCATGACTTATTAATGGCATACCATAAATGCTGTCCTCACGGTTCTTTAACGGATGGATCTCTTTTCTGATATCAGAAATATTAAGCAACGGAACCTTCTCCA
>OGYY01002400.1_pt1 | contig 13821 bp, 10 predicted proteins | sample 1576671 | NCBI WGS metagenome assembly OGYY01 (sample SAMEA3541593, study PRJEB24748) | human gut metagenome | biome: human gut; feature: human-associated habitat; material: faeces | place: China | collected 2012 | reverse complement strand
TAGTGTATAATAGCGTCGTTAAAAAATTTTACACCTATCTGGATGAGGAGGAATTTGAAGAAGAAGCTCCGTCTGCGCAGACAGATAGTGAATATGACGAACACGATGAAAGTGGATATGATGATATAGAAATTTTACGAGAAGAAGATTTGGAAGATGACGTTCCGACAGAGAAAAACAGGAGACAGAAAAGCCGAAACTGCACATAGATCTGGATTATACGGTGCGGCCGTTTAAAGTAGTGGAAGAAGAATATCTTGAAATTTTTAAAATGTTTCACGTGAAACATTGAAGTGGCTGTGATAAAATTAAATCACAGTAAACAGTAACTCATATACTTATACTAAACTATAAATGAGTAAATTTGAAAAATTGCACAAAACTACCCTGCTAATTTTATAAATGAGTCAAAATCATCGCTTTCCTTTGCACATTGGAAAAGATATCGATACTTTTCCAACTGAACAATGCTGCAGATCTTGTGATATCCGGTCTCGAAAGAGCAGAACTCACCAGTTCCTGCTATACACATGAAATGTGCCAGTGACATAAGCAGCCAGTACCTTTTGATTCCCTGTGCAGAGCGTATCTGATAGCTGTCCAGTGCCAGTTTATCCTTACACTGGCGGAAAAATACTTCAATCGGCCATCGACACACATACCAGGAAAGAATCTCCTGTGTAGACAGGGCTGCGTTTGTACTGATGAAAGCACGCAATGCTTTGGGATTACCAAATGCTTTTTCCGGATAACTCAAAAGAACTACCGCATTTTCTATGCCGTTGAGGTTTCCCTCGTACCGGTACACATAATAGTTTCGTTTTTTGACTGTCACAAGGTCAAATTCACGATGTGTAACAGACAATTCGGCGGCCAGTTCACGAAGTTTCTTTTTCATTCCCGATGGATACAGCAAACGGTTTGTTTTCAAAGCACCGATGGTATGGAACCCTCTCTGTGCAAAGGTATTGATTATCTTTTCAGAAACATACCAGCAGTCGCAAAGAAAATAGGACATTACCGGTGGAACAGGCAGCTCCTTTGCAATGCTTTGTACAATGTCAATCTTGGAAATTGACTTATTGTACATTACAAAAGCATAGTTCAGAACAATGCCATTGCAGGAAAGCATAACAGCAACTGCCTGATGCCCGTAGTCCTGTTTTCCCTTTAAATGGGATTGGTGAAAATACGCATCTTCAATCGGATGTAAAGCCCGTGACGAAGGCTTTGTCTTTGAAGCAATCGTATCGTCCACAATGCAGAAAACAGGCTTTCCGGTGCGTGCTGCTTCTGAATAAATAATCTCTATAACAGAACGTTTTAACGTATCTGAAAGTAGAGAATCATCCCATTTCCCTGAATTAAGGAAATGTGCAATCGTAGTTCTGTGACAGGAACTGTTTTTAGCAAAATCCGTGGTTTTTCCATGATATCCTGAAATGAAAATACTGATTAGGATACTCATAAGATGGTTTATTACTCGGTTCGAATAAAATTTGCATAAGTTTAATTTTTTAAACTGGTTGTATATGAATGAGGAATGATGTATAGTATTTGCGAGAGACACCTTCTTTCGTAAATGTTGCAAATGTTTGTTTAGGCACTTTCATTATACAACACACGGAATCGAGGTGTCTTTCTTTTATGCAAAATCACGAACTTGCTCATTTATAGTAGTAAAAATATTTTAGCATAAACAAAGAAATGCCACAAGAGAAGGTAGTGCTGCAAAGAGACCCTTATTATGGAATAGATACTGGAATCTGAATATTCAAGACCATAGTAAAAGTGAATAAAAAAACATATAAATATTAGATGTAAATTATTGACGTTAACCAAATGGAATTATATAATAAAAATATAATGAAGTTGGGGAAAAGCCTTAGCGCGGAGTAAAAATAGTTTTTGACTTTTAGCCCCTGATATCATATTATAAAAATAATGCATGTTTCCAGTAATATGGAATTAAAAGGGAAACCGGTGCAAGTCCGGTACGGTCCCGCCACTGTAAAAGGGAGCTTTTTATCATATATGTCACTGCTTAAGAGGCGGGAAGACGATAAAATGCGATGAACTTAAGTCAGGAGACCTGCTTGCATTAAAAAAGGTTATTTCTTACGGTGTATAAGAAAGGCTTTATTTTTATACCTAAAATACATTTTAAGAAAAGGATCTTTTTTATTTCAGGAAAGGATGTGAGAAAAGAAAACTTGAATTTTTATACAAATACGACAGAAAGGTAAAAAAGGAATGAAAAAGATAATAAGTTTTATATTGACAATGATTATGCTGCTCACCTGCACCAGTATTTCAGTTATGGCAGCCGATACTCAGAGTGATACAACAAATCAGGACGGAAAAATGACAATAGGAGTGTCCGTATATAATCTGAATGATGCAGAAGTAAGAGCATTTAGAAATTATTTTGAAAATTATGTCGGTATGGCTTTTGATGTCGAGTTTTTATATTCTTCCAGTATAAGTACAGCAGAAGAAGAAATCAGCTTTATCAACGAGCTTCATGAAAGAAATGTAAAGGGAATTATTTCTTTCCTTTCCTCAGATCTTGAAGAAGTTCTTCCGGTATGTGAAGAATATGGTATGTATTATGTACGTGGCTCAGGAACGATCAGTGATGAAATGTATGAGAAAGTAAAGGATAATCCTTATTTTCTGGGAACAATAGGAACATCTGTTGAAACAGAAATGGATGCGGCTGCCAATATGGCGGAGTATTTTGTTTCAGAGGATCAGAATAACCAGAATCATTACATAATAGCATGTGGAGGATCTGCTATCGGTAATGAGATGCATCGTCTGAGAACGATTGGTATTCTGAATAAGCTTCAGGAAGCATATGGCCTGTCATATGAGAAGTCTGTAGAAGAACTGGTGAATATGCAGGATACTGAAGAAATTGAAACAGGCAGTGACATTAAGATTACTCTGGTTCCGGGGTATCCAAAAGATCACCTGGATGAAAAGCTGGCTGATTCGCTGAATACAGGAGAGTATAATGTTATTCTGAGTGTAGTGAGCGCAAGTGATTTTATCAAGATAATTGATGCTTATGAAGAAGAGAACAGTACAGATGTATTGTTGGGTTCCATTGACTGTTTTACAGAAGATACATACGAAATGTTTAATAAAAAGGGATATAACGGCAAGGAAAGAATCGACTATCTTGTAGGAAAATACGGTGCTATCGTTGCACCATCATTTGTTGCCATGAAAAATGCTCTGGAAGGCTTTGCAGAAGATTACCGTGAAGATGGAAGTGCTTTCCGGCTGCAGCAGTCATTCTGGACAGCGGATTCAGTAGATGAGTTTAATAAGCAGTATGCGTTATCTATTGGAATGTATGATAATACATATAGTGTAGAGGACATGATGGAAGTTCTGAAATCCTATACACCGGAAACAAATTTTGAGAAATTCCGGAAATTTACGGAAAAATAGATAGAAAATAAGAGTCTAAAATAATTGACGTATACATGATGGTATGTTATGATAGATGAGTATTCATACGGTCATTTAATGATTTTAGAGATAAGTTCAGACCAGCAGAAGCGTCCTGCTGGTCTGATTAAAAGGGAAACCGGTGTAAATCCGGTACGATCCCGTCACTGTGATAGTGGGTTTTCAGCTGAATGCCACTGGAAGATATTTTTCTGGGAAGGTGCTGAAAATGGGTAAGCTTAAGTCAGGAGACCTGCTTATTTCTGGTAAAAGAGATTCTTGCGGACGACGAGAAATCCTGATTAAGAGTTACAACTTCATGTGTTGCATATATATGTTTGATTCTTTAATGGTAAGATTTCGTGACGGATGTGGGAGCATCTGTCTTTTTTTTCGTTCAAAATCACAGGAATGGACAGTATGAGAAGGAAGAAAAACAACGAAGAAACAAAAAAAGAAAGGAAGTAAAGGATGAAAAAAACAAAAAGAGAATTACTTGTGTTAGCAGCGGCAACAACAGTTGCATTATTAATGGGAGTTACTGTACAGGCGAAGGGTGATGAGAAGGTTTTAAACTTCGGATGTCAGATGTACACAGATGGATGTGTAAACAGTGCAAATGATGAAAACAGTGGATGGAATGCTATGAGATATGGTATTGCTGAAGCATTATTTAAATTCGATGACAATATGGAAGTTATCCCGTGGCTTGCTGAGAGTTATGAAGTAAATGACGAGCATACAGAATGGACGATCAAGCTGAAAGACGGAATTAAATTCTCTGACGGATGTGATTTAACTCCGACAAAGGTAAAAGAGTATTTTGATCACATGAAAGAGGTAGGACCTTCCGGATCTGCCAAACCGGAGAAATATCTGGAATTTGAAGCAGAAGTTACTGTAGATGATGATGCAAATACTATTAACATCAAAACAAGCAAACCATATGCAAACCTTGTAGGACAGCTCTGCCACCCAACTATGGGAATCACAGATGTAGAACATATTGAAAACTACGATAATGGAATTATTGGAACAGGTCCATACAAGATTGAAGAATTCAATGGTGTAGGTGTTGGTTATACATTAGCTGCAAATGAGTATTATCGTGAAGATGTTCCATACGATAAGATCAATCTGCTGTTCATGGGAGATAACTCCGCAAAAACAATGGCTCTCCAGAGTGGTCAGGTAGACTTGGTTGAGAATATCACAAATGTAGCAGATATTCAGGATTTCCAGGACAGTGATGACTTTACTGTTGATATTGCATCCGGTGTACGCTGCGGATTTGCATGGATGAACTTTGATGGTGTTCTTGGAAACAAAACACTTCGTCAGGCAATCCTGATGGCAATTGACTATGATACAATCTGTAATTCCAGAACAATCGGTGGACTTTATACACCAGGATTTTCCGTACTGCCATCTACTCTGAACTATGATTACGACAAACTTGAGAATCCATATACCTATGATCCGGAAAAAGCAAAACAGATTCTGGATGATGCAGGAATCGTTGACACAGATGGAGATGGAATCCGTGAACTGGATGGCCAGAATATCAACCTTAGATATATTTCTTATGAAAACCGTCTTCTGAATGACTTTGCAGATGCTCACGCACAGTATCTTGCAGAAATCGGCATCGGTGTTGTTCCTGAATACGGAAGCTCAGATGATCAGTGGAGTAAACTTGCAGCACTGGATTATGACTTTAATAACAATAACTGGATCACTGTTGGTACCGGAGATCCTCTGGCATATATGGCTAACTGGGCAACTGATACCAGCTACTGCGCATACTCCAACCCGGACTATGATAAGTTATATGAAGAATTAAAAGGTGAAATGGATCCGGAAAAGAGAAAAGATCTGATCTTCCAGATGCAGCAGATCCTGGTAGATGATGCAGCGGTTCTGATTGATGGATACTACAACTCATCTATGATCTACAGTAAGAAAGTTGGTTCTGCACATATCCATACAGCAGATTACTACTGGCTGTCAACAGAAATTACTCCTGCAGAATAAGAAAAGTCTGCGAATTGTGAAGTTACTGAATAGTTACAAACAGAAATAAAAAGAGGTGTCTTTTTTGAGTAAAAAGCAAATAATCAAGCGTTTATTACAGATTGTGATCGTATTGATCGGTATCAGCTTTATTACATTTGCACTGACCTTTATGTCACCAGGTGACCCTGTACGAAACATGTACACGGCAACCGGTGTAATGCCTACTGAAGAAATGGTTCAGGAGACACGCGAGGAACTTGGTCTGAATGATCCGTTTCTGGTGCAGTATACCAGATGGCTTAAGAACTGTCTGAAAGGTGACTTTGGCAAATCATACAGCTTAAATAAACCAGTTACAGAACTTCTTGCAGCCAGATTATGGCCGACTTTGAAACTTACATTAATGGCCATGATCCTTATGCTGGTTATTTCTGTACCTTTAGGTATGTTGTCTGCCATATATAAAGATAAATGGATCGATTATCTCGTCCGGGGAATTACATTCCTCGGATGTGCGATGCCTAACTTCTGGGTTGGACTTCTGTTAATGCTGGCATTCTGTGTTTATATCAATGCATTTCCGGTTATCAGTTCTGCGGGAGACTTTAAGAGTCTGTTTCTTCCGGCTTTGACACTTGCGATTGCAATGTCTTCCAAATATACCAGACAGGTAAGAACAGCGGTGCTGGATGAACTGAGTCAGGATTATGTGATCGGTGCACAGGCAAGAGGAGTAAAGAAATCAAAGATTATCTGGGGCAATGTATTTCCAAATTCATTGCTTCCGCTGATCACAATGTTTGGTCTTTCCATAGGATCACTTCTTGGAGGAACCAGTGTTGTAGAAGTAATCTTCTCTTATCCGGGTCTTGGAAACCTTGCAGTTTCAGCAATCACATCCAGTGATTACAATCTGATCCAGGGATATGTATTATGGCTTGCCCTGATTTATATGGTCATTAACCTGATCGTTGATGCATCTTATGTTTATATTGATCCACGTATGCGTTTAAAGGAGTAGAATCATGAAAAAGAAAAACAGATTTTTAGCAAATAAAACTTTTGTCGTGTTTTCTATTCTTGCAGTCTGTATTATTCTGACAGCAGTATTTGCACCGGTGGTAACCAGAGGGGTTGACCCGTTAAAAGGTTCTCTGGTAGATGCACTGCTTCCGCCATGCAAGGAACATATTTTTGGAACCGACAAAATGGGCAGGGATATTTTTTCAAGAGTTATTTATGGAGCACGTGCATCTCTGTCAGCAACCTTTGGTGTTGTTGCCCTGATCTTTCTGGTGGGAACTGTTACCGGAGTCCTTGCAGGATATTTCGGAGGTGTCATTGATGCTGTTATTATGCGAATTGCAGATATGATGCTTGCTTTCCCAGGACTGGTACTTGCTCTTGCTGTTGCAGGTATTATGGGCGCAAGTATCAAAAATGCGATCATCGCTATTGTAGTAGTAAGCTGGACCAAATATGCGCGTCTGGCACGAAGCCTGGTTATGAAGATCCGTGACAGGGATTATGTATCAGCAGCGATCGTTACCGGTTCCAAAACACCGTATATGCTGTTTCGATATATGCTTCCAAATGCACTTCCTACACTGATCATTACTGCTGCCACAGATATAGGTTCCATGATGCTGGAACTGGCAGCAATGTCCTTCCTGGGATTTGGCGCGAAGCCGCCGGCACCGGAATGGGGTTATATGCTGAATGAAGGAAGAGCGTGTATGCAGTCCGCTCCGTGGCTGATGATCTTCCCGGGTCTTGCTATTTTTGTAGTAGTTGTTGTATTTAATATGCTTGGGGATTCCATCCGTGATATCCTCGATCCAAGAAATGAGTAGGAGGAATAAACATGCTGAAATTAGATAATGTGACAATCTCCTACAAAAATGTTCCAACTGTTCAGAATTTTAATCTGGATATGAAAGAGGGACAGATCGTTTCTCTGGTAGGAGAATCCGGAAGTGGAAAAACCACTGTTATCCGTGCTGTTCTGGGACTTCTTGCAGGTGGCGGTAAGGTCACAGAAGGAAGTATTACATTTGAAGGAGAAGACCTCTTATCCTATACACCGGAACAGTGGAGAAAACTTCGTGGTTCTGATATTTCCATGATTTTTCAGGACAGTGGTGCAATGATGAATCCGACACGTAAAGTCGGAAAAGTATTCACAGAATATATTCTTACTCATGAGAAAATTTCCAAAAAAGAGGCATGGAGTAAGGGAATCGCAATGCTGGAGCGAATGAGACTTCCGTCTCCGGATAATATTATGGAATCTTATCCTTTCCAGTTATCCGGTGGTATGAGACAGCGAGTTGGTATTGCGATGGGAATGACTTATCAGCCGAAGCTTCTTCTTGCAGATGAACCGACTTCTGCACTGGATGTAACAACGCAGGCACAGATCGTGCGTCAGATGATGAAGCTCAGAGATGATTATCATACAGGCATTATTGTAGTAACCCATAATCTGGGTGTAGCTGCCTACATGTCAGATTATATTGTTGTAATGAAGAACGGAAAAATGGAAGACCAGGGAACAAGAGAGTATATTCTGAAAGAATCAAAGAATGAATATACCAGAAAACTTCTGGAGGCAGTTCCATCCCGGGGAGGTGAACGATATGTCTGAAAAAAGAGAAGTAATACTGGAAGCGAAACATGTAACCAGAAGATTTGCGGCATCACATGGACGTACTCTGCTGGCGAACAATGATATTAATCTGAAAATGTATAAAGGTGAAACACTGGGTCTGGTAGGAGAATCCGGATGTGGTAAGAGTACATTTATGAGATTTCTGGTTTCTCTTGATACACCTTCAGAGGGTGAGATTCTGTACCGCGGTACAGATATCACGAAATTAAAGGGAGAAGAACTGAGAAATAACCGTCAGAACATTCAGATGGTATTTCAGGACCCGACCTTATCTTTTAATCCGAAAATGAACATTCGTGATATTGTGTGTGAGCCTTTGATGAATTTCAAAAAGATTAAGAAATCGGAGAAGGATGCTGTCTGCAGAAAACTTCTTGAAATGGTAGAATTACCAGGAGATTTTGCAGATCGTTATCCTCACAATATGAGTGGTGGACAGCGTCAGCGTGTTGCGATCGCGAGAGCACTGGCACTGGAACCGGAGATCGTTGTTCTGGATGAAGCAACTTCAGCTCTCGATGTTTCTGTTCAGAAAACCGTAATTGAACTGATTACAAAGCTTCAGAGAGAAAAGAATATTACATTTGGTTTTATCTGTCATGATATTGCACTGGTTCAGCTGGTGGCACATCAGGTGGCTGTTATGTATCTTGGAAACCTCGTAGAGGTTCTTCCTGGAAAAGACCTCGATATGAAAGCGATGCATCCATATACAAGAGCACTGATGGGTGCAGTATTTGATATTAATATGGACTTTTCCAAACCAATTGAGAGTATTGAAAGTGAAGCTCCGAGCCCGTTGGATCTTCCACAGGGATGCCCGTTCCAGGGAAGATGTGAACATTGCATGGATATCTGTAAAAAGGAGAATCCACATCTTATAGAAGTAGAAGACGGTCACAGTGTTGCCTGCCATTTGTTCAAAAAAGGTGGCAGATAATGAAAAAAGATAGTCTGATTTCTGGAAATATAGGAAAAGCATTATTACTTTTTGTACTTCCACTGATTGCGGGAAGTTTGATTCAGCAGTTGTACACAACGGTTGATGCGGTTATTGTTGGTCAGTTTACCGGAAAAATCGGACTTGCAGCAATTGACTCTGTGCATACACTTTTTAAGTTTCCGCTTAACTTTATGAACGGACTTGCAACAGGTGCAACGATTATGATCTCCAGATATTTTGGAGCAAAAGATAAAGAAGGACTGCATTGTGCAGTGCGGACAGCTCTTTTACTCGCCGGTATTCTGGGAATTGTCTGTGCTGTAGCCGGTGTAATTTTTTCTCCATGGCTGCTTGATATCATGTCTGTTCCGGAAGAAGTCCGTGCAGGATCACTGATCTACTGCCGAATTTATTTTGGCGGAATATGGGCAATGATCCTTTATAACATGATGGCAGGAGTCTTGCGTGCGTTTGGAGATTCTAAAAAGCCATTATATGTACTGGTCGTATGCAGTGTGGTCAATATTGTTGCAGATCTCATACTGGTAGGACTTCTGCATACTGGTGTTGGAGGAGCGGCAGCAGCTACTGTACTTTCTCAGATTGTAAGTGTTGTACTTACCGCATATTTTCTTGTGAAATCTGATTTCCTGGAAGAAAAGATAGGAATCAGAACTATGAGAATCTGCAAAGAGCATATGGGAATGATGATAAACAAAGGTTTCCCGTTAGCTCTTCAGTCCATGCTGTTTCCAATTGCCAATTCTATTGTTCAGGCAAGTATTAACACAATGGGAACTGACAGTATTGCAGCATGGGGAATCTGTGATAAACTGGATTTACTGATCTGGCTGATAGCGGATTCCATGGGACCTGTACTGACTACATATACCGCGCAAAATCTGGGCGCCGGTAAGGCGAAAAGAGTAAAGAAGGGAGCCCTGATCGGTACGGGCTTATCTGTGATCGCGGTAGGAATTATCAGTATTGTCCTTTATTTCGGTTCCGGACTGATCGGACCGTTGTTTATCGATCAGAAAGACGTTCCGACATTGATACCGCTGGTTATAAGATATATGCAGATGATGGCACCGTTCTTTGTATTCTATGCTGTTGCAGCAGCTCTTTCAGGAGCATGCAGCGGCCTTGGAGAAACATTGGTGTCAATGGTTACTACATTACTTACAATCTGCCTGTTTCGAGTAGTCTGCATTCTGGTTGTTTTACCATCATTTGAAACAATGGAATGTATTGTATGGATTTATATTGGATCATGGATAGTGTCAGGTGTCACTTTTACTATTTTATATCTGGCAAAGGTCGAAAAATTCTACCATAAGAAAAGTAAATAAAAAGATTATAATCATTTCGCAAATGATAGATGAGACAGAGGGTGCAGCAGGAAGAAGAATCAGACGGTATCCTCTGTTTTTATATCATAGGAAATGATTCCGTAATGTTCCTATGATATAAGAATTTGATATTTGCAATTTTTTTAACAATAAGTTATTGACAGAGAATAAAAAGCTGTTATAATAAAATTAACAAATGAACAAGTGCTCATATGATGATGTGAAAATCTATTCATGAGCCGGAAAGGAAAAAATACAATGAAAAAGACTTACAAAATCGACGTAGACTGCGCAAACTGTGCAAACAAAATGGAGGAAGCTGCTAAGAATACAGCTGGTGTTAAGGATGCAACAGTAAACTTCATGATGCTGAAAATGATCGTTGAATTTGAAGAAGGACAGGATCCGAAAGCAGTTATGAAAGACGTTCTGGCAAACTGCAAGAAGGTAGAAGACGACTGCGAAATCTATCTTTAATTCAGGAGCGATTCCTGTTGATGATATATTTACGGGAATTGTCGTAAATTAGCAGAGAGGGACTGCAGCACAGAGATATGTCAGACGGTTATGGTTATCCACTGATATATGTTCTGGCGGCGGTCCTGTTTTATAAGAAGTGAGGTATTAAGATGAATAAGAAGCAAAAGAAGATGCTGATCAGAATCATCGTAGCGGCGGTATTGATCGTGCTTTTTTCTAAATTACCGATAGATGGATATGTCAGATTTGGACTGTTTATGATTCCATATCTGGTAATTGGCTATGATATTCTTCAGAAGGCATTTAAAGGTATCAGAAATAAACAGGTATTCGATGAGAATTTCCTGATGGCAGTAGCTACTGTGGGAGCAATTCTGCTCGGAGATTATTCTGAAGGTGTTGCGGTTATGCTGTTCTACCAGATTGGAGAACTTTTCCAGAGTTATGCAGTAGGAAAGAGCAGACGTAACATCAGTGAACTGATGGATATCCGTCCGGATTATGCCAATATTGAAGTAGATGGAAAACTTGAACAGGTAGACCCGGATGAAGTTGAAATTGGTACTGTAATTGTTGTACAGCCAGGAGAAAAAGTTCCGATTGATGGTGTGATCATTGATGGTGTTTCTACTTTAAATACCAGCGCTCTGACCGGAGAAAGCCTTCCAAGAGATGCAAAAGCCGGGGATGAAGTAATCAGCGGATGTATCAATATGACAGGTGTTCTGAAAATCCGTACGATCAGAGAATTCGGAGAATCTACCGTATCCAAGATTCTGGAACTTGTGGAGAATTCCAGTTCCAGAAAATCAAAATCAGAGAATTTTATTTCAAAGTTTGCCAAATATTATACTCCGGTTGTATGCTACGGAGCACTTGCACTTGCTTTTATTCCCCCGATCGTACTTTTGATCATGGGAAAACCGACTATGTGGGGTGATTGGATTTACCGAGCACTTACTTTCCTGGTAATCAGCTGTCCATGCGCACTGGTGATCAGTATTCCTTTAAGCTTCTTTGCAGGAATCGGTGGAGCAAGTAATCAGGGCGTTCTGGTTAAAGGTTCCAACTATCTGGAAACACTTGCACAGACCAGCTATGTGGTATTTGATAAAACCGGTACAATGACACAGGGTGTTTTTGAAGTAAGCGGAGTTCATCATAATGAGATTTCAGATGAAAAACTGCTGGAATATGCAGCTCTTGCAGAATGTTCTTCTTCCCACCCGATCAGTAAGAGTCTTCAGAAAGCATATGGAAAACCAATTGACAGAAACAGAGTCACTGATATTGAGGAAATCAGTGGTAACGGTGTGACTGCAAAAGTGGATGGTATATCTGTAGCAGCAGGAAATGCAAAATTAATGAAACGCCTTGGAATTTCCTATCAGGAATGTCATCATGTTGGTACAGTAATTCATATGGCTGTAGATGGAAGATATGAAGGTCATATTCTTATTTCTGATATTCTGAAACCTCATGCAAAAGAAGCAATTGCTGAATTGAAGAAAGCTGGTATCAAGAAAACAGTTATGCTTACCGGAGATTCTAAACGTGTTGCAGATCAGGTAGCAAAAGAACTGGGAATTGAGGAAGTTTACAGTGAACTTCTTCCGGCTGATAAAGTAAGTAAAGTAGAAGAATTACTTCATCAGAAATCCGAAAAAGAGAAGCTTGCATTTGTGGGTGACGGTATCAATGATGCGCCGGTACTGTCCAGAGCAGATATTGGTATTGCTATGGGTGCACTGGGTTCTGATGCAGCGATTGAAGCAGCAGATATCGTACTGATGGATGATGATCCGCTGAAAATTTCCAAAGCGATTAAGATTGCAAGAAAGTGTATTCATATTGTATATGAGAATATTTATTTTGCAATTGGCATTAAGATTTTGTGTCTGATACTTGGTGCGCTGGGAATTGCCAATATGTGGATGGCTATTTTTGCAGATGTAGGTGTTATGATCATTGCGGTATTAAACGCAATCCGTACTTTATTTGTAAAAAAACTGTAACTGTGAAGGTACTGAACAGTTACAAAAATTTATAGAATAACAGACAGTTGCAGACAGGAAGGAAAATGGTGAAAGCGTGGAAAAATATAAAGACGAGGCTTGTGACTATTATGAAATTCATGAAGATTCAATGGAAATTATAAATAAAACAATGCCAGAAGAGACGGAACTTGAGGATTTGGCAGATTTGTTTAAGATTTTCGGAGATTCTACAAGAATCCGTATTCTGTTTGTGCTTTTCGAAACAGAGGTATGTGTATGCGACCTTGCGAAAGCACTGAATATGACACAGTCTGCAATTTCCCATCAGCTTAGAATCCTGAAGCAAAACAAACTGGTGAAGAACCGACGAGAGGGAAAGTCCATTTTTTATTCTCTGGCAGATGATCATGTGCGGACGATTATCAATCAGGGAAGAGAGCATATAGAAGAAAATTAATCCGATGTGAACGTATGGTAAAAGTAAAAAGCAGGGAGTTGATATTTCAAGTATTGGCTCCCTGTTTGAAAATATAAAAGTTTTATAGAACTAACTATTGAAAGTGGAATTTACAGAATGAAATAAGAGCCTGCCAGTGGATGATAAGATCTGGCAGAGATGGAATGAGTGGAAGGAGAAGATTTGATGCGAACATTACGAGTAGCAGACCTGGAAGCAAAACCGGGTGAGAAAGTATCAGGATTTGTGCACATCATCGGGGCAGAATTCGGAATTCCGGTAACACTGATCTGTGGAGAAAAAGAGGGGGAGACTGTTCTGATCTCCGGTGGGGTACATAATGCAGAATATGTAGGAATTCAGGCAGCTATGCAGCTTGCAGATGAGCTGGATCCGAAGAAGATCGCAGGAAATATCATTGTGATCCGTCTGATGAACCGAAC
>OGYY01002396.1_pt1 | contig 13841 bp, 10 predicted proteins | sample 1576671 | NCBI WGS metagenome assembly OGYY01 (sample SAMEA3541593, study PRJEB24748) | human gut metagenome | biome: human gut; feature: human-associated habitat; material: faeces | place: China | collected 2012 | reverse complement strand
AAACAGAGCCTCGCCCCGCCTGGAGAACGCCAGGCGGGGCGATGCTGTTTATGAGCGGGGTTGCCGGGCAGTTTTCCCTGCCCGGTAGGACAGGGCGATGCACACCAGGGACAGGACGTTGATGGTGGTAAAGAGCAGGTAGGCAGGCAGATAGCCCCCCAGGTGGTCGGCCAGGATCCCCGGCAGGCTGGAGAAGGCCAGGGCGCCGCCGGCGTAGATCACCTGGAGCCGCCGGACCACCGTGGGGTACTGCTCCGGCGCGGCCAGGTCGTTGGACCACACCGAGGGGCCCATGGTGGCGATGGGGTACCCCAGCCCCAGAAACAGCACGGTGAGCACCGCCAGCACCAGGCTCTGGGTGAAGGCCAGGCAGCACAGCACATGGCCCACCACCAGGATGCCTCCGAACAGCAGGGTGGAGCGGCCGCCGCCGATGTGGTCGGTGGCCTCCCCGAAGACCAGCTTGCCCAGGGTGATCATCACCCCGGTGCCGCTGATGATGAGGGCCACCGTGGCAGAGGAAAAGCCCTCGGAGGTAAACAGCACCGACAGGTGGGAGAAGCCGGGGTTGGCCAAGGCCCCCATAAACAGGCTGGCGCAGCCTAGGAGGAGCCACATCTGGCGGGTCATCACCCGCTGGGGGCCCAGGTTGACAGAGGCCTGGGCCGCAGCCTCCTGGGCCTGGGCCTGGGTCTGGCCGCAGGGGAGCAGGCCTTTGTCCGCCGGCTGGTTCCGCAGGGCCAGGAAGATCACCGCCGCCAGGAGAAAGATGGCCACGGCCTCCATCCGGAAGGTGGTGGCCATGGACAGGTTCTCCACCAGGGCGGTGGTCACAGGGGGCAGGACGATGGTGGCGATGCCGCTGCCGGAGGCGCAGATGCTCAGGGCCAGGGCCCGGTGCTGGTAAAACCAGCGGTTGATGAGGATGGACACGGGAATCATGGAGCCCAGGCCGTAACTCACCCCCGAGATGGCCGCCCCGACGCAGAACAGGGGATAGGCCTCGGCCGCGCTGTACAGCAGAAAGGACACGCCAGCCGCCGCTGCGGCGATGGTGGTGCCCACCCGGATGGAGACCTTCTGGTAGTAAAACCCGATGACCAGCATGGACAGAAAGGACACCGCGCACCGCAGGGTGACCAGGGAGGAGGTCTGGGCGTTGGTGAGCCCCTTTTCCTCCATGATGTAGGGCAGGTACACGGAAAACCCATTGGATACCGTGCCCATGGTGACAAACAGCAGCAGGGTGCAGGTGATGCAGATCACCCAGCCGTAGTGAATTTTTTTCATAGCGTAGCCTCCCCCAGGGTTTTTGGCGAGAACCGTCGCCGGCGGTGGCAGATACCAGTATACTCCTCTTGACTGCCATGATAAAATACACATAATATATGTGAAACCATACCGGGAGGGTATTGCTATGGAATTTCGTACCTTACATTACTTCCTCACTGTGGCCCAGGAGCGGAACATCACCCGGGCAGCGGAAAAGCTCCACATGGCCCAGCCCCCCCTCACCCGGCAGATCAAGCGCCTGGAGGAGGAGCTGGGGGTCCCCCTGCTGATCCGAGGGGGCCGGCAGCTCCAGCTGACGGAGGAGGGCCGCTTCCTCCAGGCCCGGGGGCGGGAGATCCTCCAACTCATGGAGAACACCCAGCAGCAGCTGGGGCAGCTGGGCCCTGCCCAGTATGGCACCATCCGTTTGTGCACCACGGAGGTCTCCGGGGCCACGCTGCTGTCGGAACGCATCGCGGCCTTCCATGAGACGGCACCCAACATCCACTTCCAGATCCTGGCGGGGGACAGCACCGAGAACCGGGACCGGCTGGAAAAGAACTTGGTGGACATGGGCATCGTCCGGGAGCCCTTCAACCTGGAACCCTATGACCAGATTGCCCTTCGGCGGGAACCCTGGGGCATCCTGTGCAGCCGGGACCACCCCCTGGCGGCCCAACATCCAGAGACCGTGCCCCTGGCCTGCCTGGGGGAGGTGCCCCTGATGCTCCCGGCCCGGCAGTCTCTCCAGGCGGACATTCACAACTGGCTGGGGCAGTTCCTGCCCCGGCGGAACGTGTTCTGCCTGTATAACTCCATCTTCTCCATCCTGGGCCTGGCCCAGCGGGGGTTGGGGGTGATTCTGGCCCCCCAATCGGTGTGGGCCTTCATCGACCCGGCCAGCTTGGCCTACCGCACCCTTGTGGAGCCTGGCCACCAATCCCGGATTTTCTTGGTCAAGCGCCGGGGGCGGCTGATGCCCCCGGCAGCGGCCCGGTTTTGGGAGTTTGCGGAGGGGTACTCCGATCAGAAGGCATGAAAACAGCCAGGAAAGGGAATCTTTCCTGGCTGGAGGGGTCTTTCACATATGTAAAAAGAATCATGGGGATCAATACGCTGCCGCTTCCTCTGGGACGCTGGCGCGGAGCCGACGGCTGATCTCCTTCACTGCGGCTTCGTAGAAGGCCTGGTACTCCTCCCCTTTGGGGTCCTGGAAGCCCAGGGAGACGTTTTTCACTTGGTAGGCCTCCAGCAGGGCGTGCTTGGCCTCGGCGGAGCGCCGGGCCGGCTCGAAGAACCAGAGGTCCCCGTGGGGGGCCCGCTCCCGCTTTTTCCGGCAGAGGAGCCACCACAGGTCCATCTCCGAGGTGTCAAACCCAAACCCCAGGGAGTACACGTCCCCTAGGATGAAATAGTCCAGCCAGCTGAGGGCCTCCAGCTCCTCGTGGCCGGGCCACAGGGGGTAGCGCTGTTCCGGGGCCCGGTGGGTTAGGTACTCGTCGCAGCAGAAGAGGAGGTTGCCGTAGTAGTAGTGGCCCAGGATCACGGTGTTGGGCACCCTGGCCTCCCCATGGACGTGGAAGAGGGGGATGTTTCCCCGGGCCAGGGGCAGGGAATAATAGGTGTGCAGCATGAAGTATTTCTCTGCCCGGGGCACCGCGGCCGTGTGCCGCAGAAACCGCTGGGGATGGTTCAAGAAGTCCGGGAACAGGGCGCACTCCACTTCGTAGGTGAAGTTGGGGGTGAGGATGCAGTCAAAGGGCAGGGCCAGCAGCCGGTGGAGCTGCTCGGCCAGCCAGGGGTGGACCTCGCACTGGGTCAGCTCCTGCTGCAAATCCTGGAGCGAGACGTCCACATGGTCCTGGCTCAGCAGGACTGCCTGCAGGGGAAAGGGCATGGATTTTACCTGTTCAGTGGTGTAGTGGGTGCGGTTGATTTTCTCCAACAGCCCCGCCCAGGAGGCGCCGCCATAGACCCGGTTCATGCCGTTGCCCAACAGAAGGACCTTGGGGCGGCGGTGCAGGGAAATGGTGAGGGGGGACTTGGTTCTGGTATCGTTTGCCATGGGATCTCCTTGCCGTCAAGATGGGATGGGGGAAAGGCCTTCCACCACCGCTCCATTATGCACTGCCGGACGGGGACTGTCAAGTCAGACCGCCGGGTTGGGGGGACGATTGGGAAAGCCGTCCATTGCCCCCCAGGGGGAAACATGATACAATAGGCGAAACGCAGACCAGGCAAGGGAGGCGAGCGGCAATGGCAAACCGAAAAGGGGGCAAACTGTGGAGCCCAGGCACCCTCAAAAGCCGGGGGTGGACCAAGGAACTGATGGCCCAACTGCTGCCCCGGCCCCGGTACCGGCATTGGAACGGCCGGTCGGTGCCCTGCTGGCGGCAGGAGGACGTCCAGGCGGCAGAGGCCACCGAGGTGTTTCAGAAAAAAGCCCGGGGCACTGCCCCCAAGGGCCCAGCCCTCCAGGCCGCCCAAAAGGCGGCCCAGGCCGGGGCGGCCCTGCTGGAACAGGCCTGGCAGGCCGTCTCCCACCCGGAGGACGGGGCGGGCACCCTGGCGGGGTACTACCACCGCGCCATGGTGGACCATCTGCCGGCGGCGGCCCGGGGGCGGGGGCTGCGGTCCTCCCAGGTGACGGGGTTTCTTCGGCAGTTTCTGGCCCTGGAGACCCGGTGCGACGGGGCCCAGCTCCCGGGGGACCTGACCCACTTTGTCCAGGCGGCGGTGTGGATGGGGGCCAACCCCAAGGCGCCTTTGACGGTCCAGGTGCTGGACCGGTATCCCCAGGTCCTCTGGGGGGCGGCGGAGCAGGCCATGGAGGCCTTTGCCCAGGCCCAGCCGGAGGCCGACGGGGCGGCGTTTTTGGGCCGGGAGGACTTTCCCGTCCAGCAGCTCCTCTCCCGGACCTTGGGGACGGTGTACTCGGTGTGGTACGTTCCCCAGGCCATCCGGACCAGTCTTACTGCCCTGCTGGCCCTGAACCCCAAGGATGAATACCCCGAGGCCCGGGCCATGGCCCGGCACTTTGTCCTCCACCTGGGGGGCACCAACACGGGGAAGACCTATGCTGGCTTCCAGCGGCTCCAGCAGGCGGCCACGGGGGGGTACCTGGCCCCCCTGCGGCTGCTGGCCCTGGAGGCCCAGGAGGTGCTGTTGGACGCGGGGGTGGACTGCAGCCTCACCACCGGCGAGGAGGAGGACTGCCGGGAGGGGGACACCCACGTGGCCGCCACAGCGGAGAAACTGAACCTGAAGCAGCCCTACGAGGTGGCGGTCATCGACGAGTGCCAGATGATCGCCGACCGCCAGCGGGGCTATGCCTGGACCCGGGCCATCCTAGGCGTCCAGGCGCCGGAGGTCCACCTGTGCGCCGCGCCAGAGGCCAAGGACCTGCTGGTGCGCCTCATCGAAAGCTGCGGGGACAGCTATGAAATCGTCTGGCACCGGCGCAAGACTCCCCTGGTGTGCATGGACCACACGGTGGACTACACCAGGGTCCAGCCGGGGGATGCCCTCATCACCTTTTCCAAGGTGGGGGTCCTCAGCGTGGCGGAGGACCTGCGCCAGGCGGGGAAGAAGGCCGCCATCATCTACGGCGCCCTGCCCTACGCCACCCGGCGGCGGCAGATGGAGGGCTTCCTGGCCGGGGAGATGCGGTATGTGGTGGCCACCGATGCCATCGGCATGGGGCTCAACCTCCCCATCCGCCGGGTGATTTTCATGGACACGGAAAAGTTTGACGGGGTGGAGCGCCGGGAGCTCCGCCCCGAGGAGATCCAGCAGATCGCCGGCCGGGCCGGGCGGTATGGTATGTATGACAAGGGCTTTGTGGGGGCCACCCAGAACCTGGGGGCCATCCGAGCGGGGCTGAACACCGTGGTGCCCCCGCTGCAGCAGGCGGTGGCCGGCTTCTCCGACCTGGTGCTCCAGGTGGAGTTTGACCTTTTGGAGGTCCTCACCGAGTGGAACAGGATGCCCACGGTGGCGCCCTATGTGAAGCTGGACATCACCCGGTACCTCACCCTCATCTCCAAGATCCGGGAGCAGGGCTTCCGCCTGACCAAGGAGGAGGAACTCCGGGCGGCCAACATCCCCTTCGATGAAACGGAGGAGCCGTTGCGGGACCTCTTCTTCCGGTTCCTCCGGCTCCACCTCCAGGGGGAGGAACTCCCCCGGCCGGAACTGCCCGAAGGGGGCACCCGGACACTGCCGGAGCTGGAACTCTACTGCCGAAAGCTGGACCTCTACTTCTCCTTCGCCAAGGCCTTCGGCTGCCCGGTGGACGAGGAGGCCCTCTACGACCGCCGGGAGGAGGTGGCCGAGGAGATCAACGAGATCCTCCTTCACCGGCTGAAAAACAACATCCGCTTCTGTGCCGTGTGCGGGGCGGCGCTCCCCCTCCACCACCACGGACGGCTGTGCGAGGCCTGCTACCGCAAGCAGCGGAGGCGGTGAGGGGGCTTTGCCCCCCAGAAAACAGGGATACCGCAAAAAGAGACCGGCAGCGACTTCCCAGATCGCTGCCGGTCCTTTTTTGAAAAGAGAGAAAAGAGAGAGAAAAGAGAGTGTGTAAGGTAAGTCAGATGTTTTTGGATCTCTGCTGCTTACAGGTCATAGGATACGGGACAATTGTGACAAGAATATGGGAATCCTATGGACAAATTGTGAAAGTTGTGTCCGTTTTGTAAACAATGGCTGCCTGCCCTTACTCTGCCAGGAGATCCTGGAGGGTGTCCACCAGGTCCAGCAGGTCGGTTCGGCTCACCAGCAGGCGGCTCTCCCCGTTGAGGGTCACCAGGCAGCTGCTGCTGTCGTACTGGGAAAAGACCAGCGTCACCGTGGGGAAGTTCTCCTTATCCTGGTAGAAGGTGAAGGACAGCTCCTCCGTGCCGGGGGTGGCGTCGGTATCGCTGCCGGTGACCTCCAGGTCTTGGATGCTGTCCAAGGCGTCGGTGATGTCCACGGTCTGGCCGTCCAGCTGGTAGACGTAGGTCTCGGTGGTGTTGCCGTCCTCGTCGGTCTCCTCCTGCACGGTCTTTTCCAGGGAGTAGGTGGTGCCGTCCAGGTTGATCTCCACGCTGGTGACGTCACTCCAGTCCATCAGGACCACGTCTTGGGGCAGCAGATCCTCGCCTTTGGCGGCCAGGAGGGTGTCGGCTACCGTCCCGTCCACCCGGTAGACCATGGAGGATCCGGAGATCCGGGCGTAGCAGGTGTCGCCGTCGTAATCCCCCAGTTCCAGCACGAAGGTGGCGGGGGTCTCCTGGGTTTCGTAGATGGGGTCACCGTTCTCGTCGGTTTCGTTGGTGGCTGCCTGGGTACTCTCGGTGTACTCCACGGTGATGGTGGCGGCGGGGATGTCCAGACCGTAGGTGCCCAGGCTGTCCTCGTCGGCCTGGTAGTCCACGCAGGCGTTCCAGGTCAGGCCGGTGACGGTGGAGACCAGATCTTCTGCCAGGTCGGTGTCCAGGGGGGTCTCCTCCCCGTCCTGATTCCAGAACCAGGTGTACTGGTCGCTGTAGGCCAGGCCGCTGTCCTCCAGGTAGTCCAAGGTCAAGGTGCCGCTGGTGGTCTCAATGGAAACGCTGGTCAAGTCGGTCATAGAGGGGATGGACTCCATGGATACGATATCATACAGCCCCAGAGAGAAGTCCTCCAGAAGGTCGGCATCCACCAGGTAGACGTTGCCGTCCCCCAGGGAGAGGTAACGCTGCCCCCCCAGGCCGGTTTCGTCCCCGATGCGCAGCTCGTACGTGCTGTCTCCGGTGGTGACCGAGATGGCGCACGCCGCCTCCTCCAGGCCATAGTCGGCTAGGTTCTCCGGGGACTCAATGGTTTTGGTGGCCGAGACCTCCTTCAGGGCCTGGACCATGGCGTCCGGGTAGGACGCATCCAAGGGGAAGGCCTCGTTGTCAGGATAGCTCCAGTTGCTGTTTTCGCCCTTGGTGAGCGTGACCGTGCTGTCCTCATAGGTCCAGGACAGTTGGGTGACCTGATCGGGGTCCAGGGAGAAGATGATGTAGGAGGTGTCCTCGGCGGTGCTCTCGTCCTCGTCGGGTACCAAGTGGGCCACCAACAGGGTGACCCCGGTGAGGATGACCAGAGCCAGCAGGAGCACGAATAGTTTTTTTCCGCGTGTCATGGTTGTCATTGGTGTTTCCTCCTGATCCAGATCCGCAGGCCGAAGAGCAGGTAGCCTGCGGGCAGCACAGCCACCAGCAACAGCGTCAGCATAGAGGCGGTGGACGCGCTCATGGTAAGGTACTCGGTGGTGATCTGTTTGGCGTGGATGGAGACCCCTTCCTCCCCTTCGCAGGTCCAGCCCACGCAGTTGAGGAAGAAGTCCTGGTTGGCGCCGGAGACCTGTTGGTTATATTGGTCGTCTAGCAGAGAGGTGGAGCCGACCCAGATGACATGGCTTTCGCTGCCGTCTTCCAAGGTGTCGGTGGCGATGGCGGCCAGAGAAAAGGGCCCGTCGATGTCCCCTTCCTCCTTAGAATAGGTTTCCATGGAATATCCGGCGATCTTGGAGTAGGCGGCATCGGAAGTGGTCAGCAGGGACTCTACGGTGAGGCCGTCCCGGGGGCTCTCCTCCACCGTGATCCCCTGGGCCAGGGCCAGCAGGATATAGTATCCTCCCTCCTGGAGGGGAGAGGTGATGGAGTGGCTCTCCAAATTGGGCAGCAGATAGAAGGGGCTGCCCAGGGCGTAGTTGGCGGTGTCGCCCTCAATGACAACGCCATCGTTGGCAGTCATGCCGTATTCCCCCATCAGGGCTTCCAGGTTGGTCAGGTCCTGCCCATCCTGGGCGGGGTCGGTGAGAACAATGAGGTCCCCGCCGGTGTCCAGGTAGGCCTGGATGGCCTCCACCTCGTCCTGAGACAGGTCGCTGTCTGGGCCGTTGATCAGCAGGCAGTCGGCGTCCTCAGGGACGCTCTCTTCCGTGAGCAGGGAGAGGTCTGCCACCTCGATGTTCTGCTGCTCCACCGCCGGCTGGAAGGAGGTGGACAGATCGTCCTCCCCGTGGCCGGTAAGGGTGTATAGCTTCGGCAGGGTGTCACTGAGGACATAGTCGATGGCGGAGGTGAGGGAACTCTCCCCGGCGAAACTGACGTCGTAGGAGGAGTAGTCACTGCTGTAGGAGTATTCGTAGATGTCCTCGTAACTGACATAGGTGTTGCGGTCGCCGGACTCCACGATGAGGCTGTTGTTGTACACCGTCCCTGAGACATATTCCTGGAGGAAATTGGGAGAGACATCAGGGTCTATGGTCTCCAACGTCACGTAGTCGCTGCGGGCGGCGTAGCGGTCCAGAAGGGTGCCCAGAGTTTCGTCCTCCTGGCCGCTTTGGACGATCCAATAGATGGTGACGTCCTGCTCCAGGCCATCTAAGATGTCTTCCGTCTCTTGGGACAGGGTGTACAGGGTGCCGGCGGTGGTATCCAGTTGGGTGACGGAGGCCGGCAGGGCATTGACCAGGATGTTGGCCACCACGGCCAGGAAGACCACAATGGCCGCTGCTGCTACGCTGTAGCCCCCCACGCGGAAGGCCCGGGTGGTGAGGGAGGCTTTCAGACCGGCCCAGGTGGGTTTTTTCCAAGCCGGTTTGTTCCAGTGGGGTCGTTTCATTCACTCCACCTCCGTTTCTCCAGAGACTGGACGGTGAGGAAGAGGAACACCAGGATCACCGTCAGAAAATACACCAGACACCGGACATCGAAGATGCCGTCGACAAACTGGTAAAACTTTTCAAAGAGGGACAGCTCCTCCACCAAACTGGGGAAAAGACCGGCGAAGCTGTCGCCCCCCAACCCATAGCCCAGAATCAGGGCCACCTCCAACACCACCATTAAGGTAACCGAGACGGGGGTGTTCCGGGTCATCAGCCGGAAGATCAGGCCGATCAGCAGGACCACCACTGTAAACGCGGCAAAGGAGGCAAAGGCCGAGGTGGAGAAGTAGTCGGACAGGTCCGGCAGGAAGTAGCACACCAGCAGCACCACAAAGCACAGTCCTGCAGCCACCCCCTGGCTCTCGGTGATGGAGGAGAGGAACATGCCAATGGCCAGCAGGGCAGCCCCTAGGAACACAAACCCCACCACCGTACTGAACACCGCAGGGAGATAGATGCTTCCGAAGGCAGTGAGAAGCAGGGGATAGACGCAGAGGACGCCTGTGGGGATCAGAAAGATGACCACCATGGCGGCGTATTTCCCGAGGGTTACCCCTGTCATGGACAGGGGAAGGGAGTAGAGAAGCTGATCGGTTTTCTGCCGCTTTTCCTCGGCGATGACCCGCATGGTGAGAATGGGGACAATGATGAGGAAAATGAAAGAGAGGTTGCTCAGCACGTATTCAAAGTTGGCCGAGCCGGCGTTGAGGCAGATCACCATGGTGTAAATCCCCCCGAAGAGGAGGAGAAAGGCGCCGAACACATAGCCGGTGAGCCCGGTGAAGTAGGTGGCCAGTTCATGGCGAAAGACGGCTTTCATGAGGCATCCTCCTCTCGGTCTGGGCTGGCTGCCGCCCCATCGGGGGGGAGGGCGGTGTCGTCGGCGGTGAGTTCCAGGAAGATGTCCTCCAGGCTGGCCCGGGTGGCGGCCATGTGGAGGAGGGGGCGCTGGGCGCTGCTGAAGGCGAAGAACAGAGCCCGGCACAGGTCTTCCGGGGGCTGGTCGGTTTCCAAGGTGACGGCGCAGGCGCCGTCCTCCCGGGGGTGGACGTCCAGGTTGAGGATGTGGTCCAAGGGGGTCAGGATGCGGCAGACCTCCTCTGCCCCAGCCTCGGCCACCAGCTCTACGGCAGCCCCGCCGGCAAAGCGCTTTTCCAGGCCCGCAGGGGTGTCGCAGGCCACCAGCTTTCCATGGGACAGGATGAGGATGGTCTGGCACACCACCTGCACCTCTGAGAGAATATGGCTGGAGAGGATGACGGTATGGTCGTGCCCCAGGTCCCGGATGAGGGAGCGGATCTCGATGATCTGCTTGGGATCCAGGCCCACGGTGGGTTCGTCCAGAATCACCACCTCGGGGTCCCCCAAAAGGGCCTGGGCGATGCCCACCCGCTGCTGGTACCCCTTGGAGAGGTTCTTGATGAGCCGCTGGGACACATCCGCAATCCGGGTGACCTCCATGACGTGGTGGATCTGCCCGTCCAAATCCTCCTTGGCCACCCCTTTGGCCTGACCGACGAAGGAGAGGTATTCCCAGGGGGTCCGATCCAGGTAGAGGGGAGGCCGCTCCGGCAGGTAACCCAGCAGACGCTTGGCAGGGCCGGCCTCCTCGAAAATGTCATGCCCACCCACGGTGACGGAACCCGACGAGGCGGACAGACATCCCGTCATGATGTTCATGGTGGTGGACTTTCCTGCCCCATTGGGGCCCAGCAGGCCGTAGATTTGCCCCTTCTCGATGTGGAAGGACAGGTCGGCAATGGCGGTGTGGGTGCCATACCGTTTGGTTAGGTGACTGACTTCAATCATAGCGTTCCTCCTTTTTCCAACGGGCAGCCGCCCTTTGGGGGGCAGCACCCCAAGCCGTGCCTGGCAGAGCCAGACCCGTTCTTGGGGCTGCCGTCTTTTTTCCTACGGTAGAGGAGGAACCTTAAGTGAGACTTAAAAAACCTGTGAATAAGTTGTGAATGATGGGGGCGGGGGTCCCAGCTGCCGCTGGCGGCCCCCGCCCAAACAGGAACTGGCAGCGGCCTGCAAACAGAGCCGCTGCCAGTTCGTTCCATGAAAAAGAGAAAAGAGAGAGAAAAGAGAGTGTGTATGGTAAGTCAGAGGTGAATGGCTTCCCTGCTACTGACAGGTCATAGGATACCCCCCGATTGTGACCAGAGTATGGGAATCCTGTGGACAAAATGTGAAAGTTATGGCCAGTTTGTAAACAATTCCAAAGGGTGCCCCCTGGGCGGGAAGAAAAGCGTTGACACCTGAGTTATACCGATGTATAATGATATCGCAAGGTATAAAAGGAGGGAATCCCAATGCCAAACCGAAAGACCCACCTGGGGGAGGCGGAGCTGGAGATCATGCAGATCCTCTGGTCCGCCCGGCAGCCCCAGACCGCCCGGGAGATCCTGGCCCAGCTCCAGGGGAAACGGCCCTGGGCCCTGTCCACCCTGATGACCGCCCTAGCTCGGCTGGGGGAGAAGGGGTTCGTGTCCTGCGACCGGTCCACCCGGACCAACCTCTATACCCCCAAAGTCTCCGCCCGGGCCTACCAGGCCCAGGCGGGAAAGTCCTTCCTCCAGCGGCTCTACGGGGGGTCCCTCCCCAGTCTGGTGGCCAGCCTGTACGACAGCCAAGCCATCGGAAAGGAGGACCTGGAGGAACTGAAAGCCTACCTGAACGCGTTGGAAGGAGGGGAGAAGGATGCTTGAACTTCTCCGCGCATGGTTTCCCAACGTCTTGTCTGTGTCCGTCACCACGGGGGTGGTGCTGGCCGTGCTCCTCTTGGCCTCCCCGGCCCTGGCCGGGCGGGTGAAGGCGCGGTGGTGGTGCCTGGCGTGGGTGCTGCTGGCCCTGCGGCTGGTGGTCCCCCTCCAGCTCTCCTTCCCCGCGGCGCCGGTGGAAGTGACCCTGCCCGGGCAGCAGGAGGTGGTCCTGCAGCAGCCGGAGGAAGTCCCCCTTGCCCCACCGGCGTCACCGGGGGAGACGACCCCCGAGACAGCCCCGGTCTCCCCTGCCGCCGCAGGGGAGGCGGCAGCACCAGCCCTGGACCTCACCTGGCTGGACTTGGCGGCCCTGGGATGGGCCGCCGGCGGAGCGGCCTTTCTCCTGTGGCAGGGCGGGCGGTACCTGGCCTTCCGGCGATTGTTGCTCCGAGGGGCCCGACCGTTCCCGGCGGGGGATGCCCTGGCCCAGACGCTGGCCCAGGCCCTGGGCAAGGACAAGGCCATCCCGGTGGTGGTGTGCGCTGCGGCCCCCTCCCCGTTGACTCTGGGGCTTCTGCATCCCCGGGTGGTCCTTCCCCGGGAGGACTACAGCCGGGAGGCGCTGGCAGGCATTCTCTGCCACGAACTGGCCCACTGGCAGGGGGGCCATCTGTGGGGGAAGCTTCTTCTGCTGCTGGCCCGGGGGGTTCACTGGTTCAATCCCCTGGTCCACCTGGCCGCCCACCAGGCGGACAGGGACCTGGAGCTGGCCTGTGATGACCGGGTGCTGGCGCAGGCCACCCCTGCCCAGCGGAAGGCCTATGCCCACACCCTGCTGTCCGTTATGGAGGCGGATACCCGTCCTGCCGTATTTCTCACTACCCAACTGCAAGGAGGGAAGCTCGTCATGAAAGCACGGTTTTACAATCTATTTCACCCTGTGACCTCCCGCTGGGGAAAACTGTTGCCGGCAGCCGCCCTGGCGGTGGTGCTGCTGGCGGGGGGACTGGTGTCCTGTACGGGGACGCCGTCCACTGCTGATACCGCCCTGCGCCTGCCCGCCCAGGGGACCTACGCCGGGGAGGACCTTGGGGTCACCACCGTGGCGGGAGAGGTGGCCGTCCTCCGGGAAAGCGGGGCGCTGTCCCATTGGTTTACGCTTGATCAAGCAGAGGGGACGGACCGTTACCAGTTCCTCTCCGGGGACCAGCCGCAGCCCCTTCAGCAGGGGGACCTGGTTTTGGTCACCGGCACGGTAGACGGCCAGGCCCAGGTGATGGTGGTGGGGACGGAAGCTCCCGCCCTGCAGGGAACCCTTCCCACGTCGATTTTGAGCACGGATCCTGCCGATTTGGCCCAGGCCAACCAGGCCCAGGTTGCCCCGGACCGGCCCACTTACGGGGAACCCAACGGACCCCAGACCGGCGCCACCCAGGGAGGCGTGGTGTCGGTGCTGGCCCGGGAGGGGGACTGGGCACAAATTGAGGCGCCAGGCGGCAGTGGACCCGTCTGGATACAGGCAGAGGAACTGGACTACGCCCTCTCTGACCAGAGCCTGGTGACGGTGGACCTGAGCCGCTACCAGGGGCAGGGGGCCCTCTGGGTCCGCACCCAGGAGGCCCCCGGCCTCCAGGACTACGCCGCAGGGGATGCCTTGACCGCCATCCCAGAGAACTGGACCTTGCCGGCGGGAACCCTGGGGGATTTCACCCGGACCGAGGTGAAAAACGATCTCCTCCTGTACGGGGAATCCTATGAGACGGTGATGCCAGAGGGCTTTTCCGTCGCGCGGTATGCCGACGGAGGGCTCACCCCGGTGTACACCTTTGGGGATGGGGCCACCGTCACCTGGCAGGCATTCTTCAGCCCCGACGGCACGCAGATCGCCTTCCCTTGGGCCCCTTGGGAAGGGGAACAGGGCATCCAGGCCGGAGACTGGCAGGTCCGGGTGGTGGACCTGGGCACCGGCGAGGAGACCGACCTGACCCTGCCCGCCTGGGAGGGCCATTCCCAGGAGATGGTCTGCGTCCAATGGATCGACGACCACGCCCTCCAGGTGACCGCCTACGATCTGACCGCCATGCAGAGCGGGGCGGCGGATGCCAGCATCACTTGGACCTGCACCTTGGCAGGGTAACCCTGCCCCGCTACATAGAAACGTCCGCCGGCGCAGCTGCGCC
>OGYY01002383.1_pt1 | contig 13936 bp, 12 predicted proteins | sample 1576671 | NCBI WGS metagenome assembly OGYY01 (sample SAMEA3541593, study PRJEB24748) | human gut metagenome | biome: human gut; feature: human-associated habitat; material: faeces | place: China | collected 2012 | reverse complement strand
CACGTTTCTTTGTAGCAGGTGCGACAAACTGTGAACTGGACAAGCAGGGGAGAATTCTTGTACCGCAGACGTTACGGGAGTTCGCTGGTCTGGAAAAAGACGTTGTGCTCACCGGAAACCTCAACAGAATTGAGGTATGGAGCAAAGAGAAGTGGAGCGAGAATTGTGATTATGATGATATGGACAGTATTGCAGAGGGTATGCAGGACATGGGTATCATCATCTAAGCATTACGCCGGAAAGAAATCCAACAGGAGACGGATATGGAATTTAAACACAAATCTGTATTACTGGAAGAAACCATCGATGGTTTAAGGGTAAAACCTGATGGTACTTATGTGGATGGAACTCTGGGAGGAGCAGGGCACGCACAGGAAGTGTGCCGCAGACTTTCTGCCAAGGGGAGATTTATTGGCATAGATCAGGACCAAGATGCAATAGTTGCTGCGAGTGAACGGTTGTCCGCCTATGGTGACAGAGTTCAGATTATTCGCAGCAATTATTGTTACATGGCGAATGAGCTGAAGAACCTGGGAATTCAGAAAGTTGATGGAATTGTTCTGGACCTGGGAGTTTCGTCTTATCAGTTAGACAATGAAGAGCGTGGATTTACCTATCGTGTGGATGCACCGCTGGATATGAGAATGGACCAGAGACAGAGCCGCACAGCTGCGGATATTGTGAATGGTTATGATGAAAGAGAACTGTACCGTATCATTCGTGATTACGGTGAAGATAAATTTGCAAAAAACATTGCAAAACATATTGTGGCTGCGAGAGCCAAAGCACCGATTCAGACAACCGGAGAACTGACCGAGATTATTCGGCAGTCGATTCCGATGAAGATTCAGGCAACTGGAGGACATCCTGCAAAGAGAACTTTTCAGGCAATCCGAATTGAACTGAACCGGGAACTTGATGTTCTGAGAGAATCACTGGATGGGATGATCGATCTTCTGGATGATGGCGGAAGAATTTGTATTATTACCTTTCATTCTCTTGAGGACAGGATTGTAAAAACAATTTTCCGAAAAAATGAAAATCCATGTACCTGTCCACCGGATTTTCCGGTATGTGTATGTGGCAAGAAATCCAAAGGAAAAGTGATCACGAGAAAACCGATTCTGCCAAGTGAGACAGAAATGGAAGAGAATCCGAGATCTAAGAGTGCAAAACTCAGAATCTTTGAAAGAAGATATCTTTAATTAAGTATAGAAGTAGAAAGTTGTGAGATGTAGATGGAGAGGACGAACAGAGCAGTCACATCCAGAAAAAACAGAACAAATGCCAGAAATGCCCGTGGAATGTATGTGGATGGGAATGCGGTGCGAAGACTGCAGGAAGTTCCTGCGAGACCGTATCAGGCTCCTGGAGTGCAGACCGCGCGGCGAGTTCGTGAAAATATGCTGGAGAGACCGGCAGCTCAACCGAGACAGCTCAGTCGGGAAGCACAGAGAAACAGAGAAAAAGCAAAGAGCATGGGACGCGGTTTTGTGGTGTTCCTTGCAGTGGTAAGTGTTGCCGTACTTTTTTGCTGTGTCAATTATCTTCAGCTGAAATCGGAGCTGACAGGTAAGATAAAAACAGTTGCTTCTCTGGAAACAGAACTGTCACAGATTAAAGAAGACAACAATGCATATGAGAGTCAGGTAACTTCAGATGTGGATCTGAATACGATCAAGAAGCTTGCCATAGGGCGTCTGGGAATGAATTATCCGAAAGATGACCAGAAAAAGACTTATACTATGCCGAGTAACAGTTATGTAAGACAGTATCAGGAAGTTCCTGAGTCCAAGAGGTGATAGATCATTGAGCAATACCAATACGAGGAATCGAAGAAGACCTCAGAAAAAAATTAATCACAAAATGAGAGGAAAGCTAGTAGGACTATTCGCTGTAGTGCTGCTAGCTTTAGTTGGTTTACTGGGCAGAATTACTTATATTAATGCTACCAGTGGCAAAAAATACAAAAAACAGGTTCTGACACAGGCACAGCAGAAGTATCAGAGCAGTACTCTTCCAGCGAAAAGAGGAGATATTTATGACCGTAACGGTAATATCCTGGCGACAAGTCAGAAAGTGTATTCTGTGATCCTTGACTGCAAGACCGTCAACTCTGATGAAAAATATGTAGAACCGACAGTAAGAGCACTGACAGACGTGCTGGGACTTGATGAAGACAAGATTCGGTCGATCCTTTCCGCCGAGGATACGAAGAACAGCCAGTATCAGATCCTGAAGAAGCAGCTCTCCATGGATGAGAAAAAAGCTTTTGAAGATTATGAATCTCCGGCTGAAGACAGCGAGCTGTCAGATGCACAGAAAGCAGAGCGGGCAAATATAAAAGGGGTATGGTTTGAAGAAGATTATCTGAGAAGCTATCCGTTTAATGAGCTTGCAAATGATGCGATTGGATTTACACTTTCCAGAGATACGGCAGACGTAGGGCTGGAGAGTTACTATAACAGTACGTTGATGGGGACGGATGGCCGTCAGTATGGATATATCAATGACAATGCAGATGTGGAACAGACAATCATCGATCCGAAAGACGGACAGAGTATTGTAACAACCTTGGATGTGGGTGTACAGCAGATTGTTGAAAAATATGTTAATGGATTTAAAGAAGCCATGGGAGCAAAAAATATCGGTGTGATCGCAATGAAGCCATCTACCGGTGAGATTATTGCCATGGATGGCGGGGACCGCTATGATCTGAATGATCCGCGAGATCTTTCCAGCAAGTGTTCCGAAGAAGAAATTGCGGCAATGAGTGATGAAGATACAGTGACGGCGTTGAATGCCATGTGGAGTAATTTCTGTGTTACTGAGACATATGAACCGGGATCTGTTGTGAAGCCGATCGTTATGGCGGGAGCACTGGAAAAAGGCAAGATTTCAGAAACAGATACTTTTGTCTGTGATGGTGGACAGACGTTTGGTGCGAATGGTGATACGTATATCAAGTGTGCGGTATGGCCGGATGCGCATGGTACAGAGGCACTGCGGGATGTTATTGCAAATTCCTGTAATGATGCGATGATGCAGATCGCAGCAAAAATGGGAACAGAACAGTTCCTGAAGGCACAGACATTGTTCAACTTTGGAAGCCGCACGGGAATCGATCTTCCAAATGAGGGATCAGGTGTTATTCATACGGCAGATACCATGGGTGAAACAGAACTTGCCTGTTCTGCATTTGGACAGGGATTTACCTGCACGATGCTCCAGGAGATCAATGCAATGTGTTCTGTTATCAATGGAGGATCCTATTATCAGCCTCATCTGGTAAGTGAGATCAAAGACAGCAGTGGTTCAACTGTAAAGAAATTTGATCCGATTTTTATGAAACAGACAGTTTCTTCAGAGATATCAGCAGATATCCGTTCTTACATGCAGGCCAGCGTGCAGGAAGGTACCAGTGGTACATCCAAGGTACAGGGTTACAGTTCCGGTGGTAAAACAGGTACTGCCGAAAAACTTCCGCGAGGAAATGGTAAATATCTGGTTTCATTTATTACATTTGCTCCGGTAGATGATCCGCAGATTCTGCTCTATGTAGTTGTGGATGAACCGAATACAGAGGACCAGGCCGACAGTAAATATCCGCAGTATATCGCGCAGGGAATTCTGTCAGAACTTCTTCCGTATCTGAATGTTACTCCGGATGAATCTGAAGACGGCAGTGTTCCTGAGACAGAACTCTGGGAAGGATTTAAAGGCCACCTGGTAGATGTATCCGGAAGTAGTGTGGATGAAAAGGGAAATCTGGTGGATGGCAGTGGAAACCGCGTGGATCTTGAAGGAAACCGTATTGATGAAAATGGCTATCTTTTAAATGACAACGGAGAACACAAGCTGGATGATAACGGACAGTATATCATGTCCACATATCTGATTGCGTCTTCTTCGGATTCAGACACTACGTTGAAGGAAGCGATTTCAGATACCAATGTTCCTGCACCACCGGAAGAGGATGAATCGGACACTACAGAAAATAACGATATGGAAAGCGAAGGCATCACAAACGAAGAGGCCGGGCTGGACTAAATAAAGAGTCGTATACATCTCCTCTGGAGAACAGTCATATATTGTTAAGACTGTTTTCCAGAGGATTTTTTTATGAAAAAAAATTATACATTTCATAAAAGGAAAGTGTGGATCGTTTTCTTTTTGTGTCTGCTGATGATCTTGTGTCTGATTGGCAGACTGATCTATCTTATGGGCTTTCGTTCGGATTATTATTATGAAAAAGCGGAGGATCTTCATGAACGGGAAAGAGACATTAAGGCCGCACGTGGTGAAATTGTGGACGCAAAGGGAAAAGTACTTGCTGCAAATAAAACAGTGTGTACGATTTCTGTAATTCACAGTCAGATAAAAGAGCCGGAAAAAGTGATCGCTTTTCTGACAGAAAAACTGGGGATATCTGAGCAGACTGTACGGAAAAAAGTAGAAAAAATTTCTTCCATAGAAAGAATACGTACAAATGTGGAGAAAGAAACAGGAGATGAAATTCGAAATGCAGGATTTGCGGGGATAAAAGTAGATGAAGATTACAGACGTTACTATCCGATGGGGACACTCGCGTCGAAGGTGCTTGGGTTTACAGGCGGGGATAATCAGGGAATCATTGGACTGGAAGTGGAATATGATGATATTTTAAAGGGAAAACCTGGAAAAATCCTGACAACAACGGATGCGAGAGGGATTGAACTGGACGGAATCGGTGAAAACAGAGAAGAACCACAAAAAGGCTATACACTGAGAATAAGTCTGGATGCAGATATACAGAAATATGTACAGCAGGCGGCACAGAAAGTGATGGAAGAAAAACAGGCCGAAAGGGTTTCCATACTCCTTATGAATCCGCAGAATGGAGAAATTTATGCCTGTGTAAATGTTCCGGAATTTGATCTGAATGAGCCTTTTGAACTGAATTCAGGCATGGATGCAGAAGGGATGAGTGAAGAAAAAAAACAGGATCTTCTGAATCAGATGTGGAGAAATCCGTGTCTGAATGATACATATGAACCAGGATCGACTTTTAAGATCATTACGATGGCAGCCGGCCTTGCGGAAGGAGTAGTATCATTGAACGATTCTTTTTACTGCCCGGGATATAAGCTGGTGGAGGACCGGCGAATCCACTGTGCGAACCGAAGAGGCCATGGAGCACAGAATTTTGTGAAAGGTGCGGAAAATTCCTGCAATCCGGTGTTTATTGAGGTGGGATTACGGCTTGGTGTGGATAAGTACTATCAGTATTTTCGACAGTTTGGACTGATGGAAAAGACCGGGATCGATCTTCCGGGAGAGGCGGGAACGATCATGCATCAGGAAGAAAATATGGGAGAAGTGGAACTTGCGACGGTATCGTTTGGACAGTCTTTTCAGATCACACCGATTCGTCTGGCAGCAACTGTGAGTTCCCTGATCAATGGTGGAACGCTGATCACTCCTCATTTTGGAGTGGCGATTGAGTCATCAGATGGAGAAACAGTAAAGGCACTGGAATATTCCAATGGCAGAAAGATTCTGGATGGCAAGATCTCTGAAACTGTCCGGTATATCCTGGAGCAGGTAGTTGCGGAGGGATCCGGGCGCAATGCAGCAGTGGAGGGATATCGGATTGGCGGAAAGACTGCAACATCACAGACGCTTCCCAGAAGTGCAAATCGCTATATTTCTTCGTTTCTGGGATTCGCACCGGCAAATGATCCGAAAGTTCTTGCATTGTGTATTATCCATGATCCACAGGGAATTTATTATGGAGGAACGATCGCAGCTCCCGTTGTGAGAAGTATCTTCGAAAATATACTCCCGTATCTGGGAGTTGATAAATCAGACGAAAAGCCTTATAATCAAACGTAATAAAAAACGAAAGAATGATAAGAGGTGTGAGGATGAATATTCAAGTTGTATTCCCGGTACTGATCTCATTTGCGATCAGTGTGATCCTGGGACCAGTCATCATCCCGTTTCTGAGAAAACTCAAGATGGGACAGACAGAACGAGTGGAAGGTGTGCAGTCGCATCTGAAAAAGGCAGGAACTCCGACAATGGGTGGAGTGATCTTTCTGATCGCTGCAGTGGTTACTTCTCTGTTCTATGTAAAAGACTATCCGGCAATTATTCCGGTACTGTTTCTGACACTTGGATTTGGAATCATCGGTTTTCTGGATGATTATCTGAAAGTTGTACTGAAACGTTCAGACGGACTGCTGGCATGGCAGAAATTTGGACTGCAGGTCGTTGTGACCGGTATTTTTGTTTTTTATATCTTGAACTATACAAATATTGATCTTGCAATGCGTATCCCATTCTGGCCGGATCATTATCTGAACCTTGGATGGCTTGCGATTCCGGTGCTGTTTTTTGCTGTGATCGGTACTGTAAACGGTGTGAACTTTACAGATGGCCTGGATGGACTGGCTTCCAGCGTGACTTTGATCGTAGCGGTATTTTTTACCGTAGTTTCCATTGGAACAAAGAGCGGGATCGAACCTGTGACAGGAGCCGTTGTCGGTGGACTGATGGGATTCCTTCTGTTTAATGTATATCCGGCAAAAGTGTTTATGGGAGATACAGGTTCTCTGGCACTGGGCGGATTTGTGGCAGGTGCTGCATATATGATGCAGATGCCGCTGTTTATTTTGCTGATCGGTCTGATTTATCTGGTAGAAGTACTTTCTGTCATGATTCAGGTAACTTATTTTAAAGCCACTCATGGCAAACGTATCTTTAAAATGGCGCCAATCCATCATCATTTTGAACTGTGTGGATGGTCAGAAACGAGAGTTGTAGCAGTATTTTCTGTAATTACTGCTGTTATGTGCCTGATCGCACTTCTGGCATTATAAGATGTCCGGACTAAAAGGTCAAAATCCACATGAGCTTGCTCATAGGTAATAAGGAGGAAATTAAAATGAATTTACAGGGGAAAAAAGTGCTTGTATTTGGTTCCGGAAAAAGTGGAATCGGTGCAGCAGAGCTTCTGGCGAAAGTAGGGGCGCAACCTGTCATTTATGATGGAAATAAAGATCTTGATAAAGAGACTGTAATAAAAAAAGTTCCAGATTGCAACAATATTGAAGTATATGCAGGAGAACTTCCGGAAGAAGTGCAGAAGAGACTGGATCTGGCAGTGCTGAGTCCTGGTGTACCGACGGATATTCCGCTTGTAAAGAGCTTTTATGAACAGGGACTTCCGGTATGGGGTGAGGTAGAACTTGCGTATCGTACCGGCAAGGGAAGAGTACTGGCAATTACAGGAACAAATGGCAAAACAACTACAACAGCTCTTCTGGGAAAGATTATGAGTGATGCAGAAGATTCTGTTTTTGTAGTAGGAAATATTGGAACTCCATATACATCAAAGGCACTGGAAATGAAAGATAGCTCCACAACAGTGGCCGAGATCAGCAGTTTCCAGCTGGAAACGATCGAAGAGTTTGCGCCGAAGGTAAGTGCAATCCTGAATATTACGGAAGACCATCTGAACAGACACCATACGATGGAAGAATATATCCGTGTAAAAGAACTGATCGTTAAGAACCAGACAGCGGATGATTTCTGTATCCTGAACTATGAAGATCCGGTCCTTCGTGAGTTTGGTCAGAATATTACTCCGAAGGTTGTATATTTCTCAAGTGTACGTAAGCTTGAAGAGGGAATTTATCTGGATGGTGATCAGATCATCTTGAAAACTTATGAAGAAGAGATTCCGCTGGTGCATACCGGAGAACTCAAACTTCTCGGACAGCACAATTTCGAAAACGTCATGGCTGCATCTGCAATGGCATATTATGCAGGTGTTCCGGTGGAGAGCATCCGTAAGAGCATCTGTGAATTTACTGCAGTGGAGCATCGTATCGAATATGTAACAGAGAAAAATGGTGTTGCATATTATAACGATTCCAAGGGAACCAATCCGGATGCTGCAATCAAAGGCATTCAGGCAATGAACCGTCCGACACTTCTGATCGGCGGCGGTTATGACAAAGGTTCCAGCTATGATGAATGGCTGAATGCCTTCAATGGCAAAGTACGTTATCTGGTATTGATCGGCCAGACACGCGACAAGATCAAAGAGGCAGCAGAGCGCCTCGGTGTATGTCCGTGCATCTTATGTGAAAACCTTGAAGAGGCAGTAAAGGTATGTGCAGAAAAGGCAAATCCGGGAGATGCCGTTCTTCTTTCACCGGCATGTGCAAGCTGGGGACAGTTTGACAACTATGAACAGCGCGGAGATATGTTTAAAGAATATGTCAGAAACCTGTAATCGCTGTGGCAGGGCAATAAATATTGATTTCATAAGACCAGATTCCGCTTGGAAATGAACGGGATCTGGTCTTTTGCATATAATAACAGCAAGAGTCCCTGAGGGAGTGGAATGTTTGGATGAAATTCACGTAATCGGGGGAAACTGTCTTCATGGAAATATAACCGTTCAGGGTTCTAAAAATACGGTGCTGCCGTTGATGGCGGGAGCGCTTCTTTATCGTGGCATCAATGTACTGAAAGCCTGTCCGCGAATTACGGATGTTTTTTATATGGAAGAAATTCTTCGGGCGCTGGGGGCAGAAACGTGGTGGGAAGATCATGATCTGTATCTGGACTGTACCCATGCAGACGGAAGTCATGTGCCGGAAATATACAGCGGCAGGATGCGCAGTTCAATCATTCTTCTGGGACCGATTCTTGCCAGAAATCAGCAGGCGGAGATAGGCTATCCGGGCGGCTGTGTGATCGGGAAGCGACCGGTGGATCTTCATCTTTATGTATTAAGGCGTTTTGGGGCGGAAATAAAAGAAGAAGAGAAAAAAATAACGGTCTCCTGTAAAAAGCTTTGCGGGACGGAAATCGTTTTTTCGAAAAGGAGTGTCGGGGCAACAGAACAGGCGATTCTGTGTGCGACGCTTTCAAAAGGTACTACCACGCTTCGAAACTGTGCCAGAGAGCCGGAAATCGTATGGCTCTGCCGTTTTCTGAATGCAATGGGGGCAAAGATCGAAGGAGCAGGAGAGGATTGTATCTGCATCGAGGGAACAGAAAAACTTTGTGGTACGAAGATGCAGATTCCGGCGGACCGGATCGTGACCGGTACGTATCTCTGTGCAGCTGCCGCTACCAGAGGACACATCGTGATCGAGAATGCACCGGAGGGGGAACTGGATACCTTCCTTCAAGTATATAGGAAAATGGGTGGACAATATGAATGGAAGAGTGGTAAACTAATAGCGAATGGAGCCGGAATACAATTTTCGGTTCCGTTTCTGGAAACAGAAGCTTATCCGGGATTCCCGACAGATCTTCAGTCACCACTGCTGGCAGTACTGACTACAGTTCCGGGAATAAGCCGTATAAGGGAGAATATATTTGAGAACCGGTTTAAGATATGCAGTGAACTTACAAAAATGGGGGCACACATAGAAGTTAGGGGAAGCGAAGTAAAGATCTGTGGAAGCAGACTAAAGGGATGCAGGCTGCGGGCAGAGGAACTGAGAGGTGGAGCAGCGCTGGTGATCGCGGCTCTTGCAGCAGATGGAGAATCTGTGATAGAGGGTGTTCCTTTTATCCGAAGAGGGTATGAAGACATTTGCAGAGACTTGAGGTACCTTCAGGCAGAAATCTATATGGAGGATATCTTATCGGTTTGAGTTAATATGAGTTCAGAGGATACAGGTATTAGTTTTTTATGAGAACATCCAATTACAGGAAATTTAAAATAACAAAAAAACAGGCGAAACTGGTCGGAGGAGCTGCTGCTGTTGCTGTTCTGGCCGGGATTATTTTTTTCTTTGCTTTTTTTCATGTATCAAAGGTGGAAGTGATGGAAAGTAACCACTATACAAAAGAAGAACTGAAGGAAATGGTTCTTACAGGAGCTTTTTCTTCTAATTCTGTTCTGGCACCGATCACGTGTTCAAAAAATAATGTGCAGGGTGTGCCATATATTGAAGGATATTCCGTCAGCAGATCCGGTCGGAACTCGATCGTGATCAGTGTCCGTGAGAAAAGTGTAGTGGGTTGTATCCCATATCTTGACAGCTATGTGTATTTTGATCGAAATGGAATGTTTGTAGAAGGCGACAAGACCAGGGATGAGTCTGTCCCCTATTTTGAGGGTATTCAGGTAAAAAAAGTTGTTATGAATGAAAAACTTCCGATTAAGGATGTTGTTCTAAATACTGCGGTTGCACTTTCTACGATTTTTGCAAAAAATGATCTCCAGCCAGATTATATCCAGCTGGAGGATGATTCCACCATAGACCTTATTTATGGAGACATCACGGTAAAACTTGGAAAAGATAAATATCTGGAAGATAAAATGTCCAGAATGGTTGCGATTCTTCCACAGATTACGGGTGAGAAGGGGATCCTTCATATGGAGAATATCACAGAAAGTTCTAAAACAGTGACTTTTGAAAAAGAGGAAGAGGAAGTAACTGCAGAGAACTGGACCGGAGGTTATGATGAAAATGGTGATTATACCGGTGATGGTGAATACGATGAAAATGGCAATTATGTAGGAGCAAAACCAAAGACGGCACTTGATTATGCAAAAGAAAACTGGGTAGGCGGTTATGACGAAGAAGGCGATTATACAGGTTCCGGTGAATATGATGAAAATCTGAACTATGTTGGATCGGAGCCGACGCAGGAACTTCTGGACAGCTTTGGAGACTGGACAGGTGGATATAATGAATCCGGTGGCTTTGATGGTGTCAGCGAGTATGACAAAGATGGCAACTACGTGGGACCTATGCCGGATAATGACGGCACTTCTTCAGGTGATACTTCGGAGGAAGATTCAGAAGAAGACAGTTCTGATACGAATACAGATTCCTCGGATGAAGATACTGAGAGCTACAGTGATGAAGAGTCGGATGGCTGGGATCAGGGAGATACAGATGAGGAATCTTATGAGTGATGGAAATGGCGAATAATAGTGAAAAAAGTATAAAAAAACAAAAATAGTAGTTGATTAATTCGAAAAAAAAATATATGATATATCTATATGCAGCCTGATACGCTGATATCAGGTAAATAAAGGAGGAAGTACATTGTTAGAGATTATGTCAAATGAAGCTGAGTCCTCTGCAAAGATTATTGTAATCGGTGTAGGCGGGGCTGGTAATAATGCAGTTAACAGAATGGTGGAAGAAGCCATCGGAGGAGTTGAGTTTGTTGGTGTAAATACTGATAAACAGGCCCTGACACTTTGCAAAGCTCCAACAGTACTTCAGATTGGTGAAAAGATTACAAAAGGCCTTGGCGCCGGTGCACAGCCGGAAGTTGGTCAGAAGGCCGCTGAAGAGAGCATAGAAGAAGTAAAACAGTTGATCGAAGGCGCTGACATGGTATTTGTTACCTGTGGAATGGGTGGTGGTACCGGTACAGGTGCAGCTCCTGTTATTGCAGCAGCAGCTAAGGAAATGGGAATCCTGACCGTTGGCGTTGTAACAAAACCTTTCCGTTTTGAAGCAAAAACACGTATGAACAATGCTCTTACAGGAATCGAGAATCTGAAGAAAGCTGTTGATACATTGATCGTTATCCCGAACGATAAACTGCTCGAGATCGTAGACCGTCGTACAACTATGCCGGAAGCACTTCGCAAAGCTGATGAGGTTCTGCAGCAGGCTGTCCAGGGAATTACAGACCTGATCAATCTGCCGGCACTGATCAACCTTGACTTCGCGGATGTTCAGACAGTTATGACAGATAAAGGAATCGCACATATCGGTATTGGTGAGGCCAGAGGAGATGACAAGGCTATGGAAGCTGTTCAGCAGGCTGTATCCTCTCCGCTGCTTGAGACAACCATCAAAGGTGCTACTCATGTGATCATCAATATTTCCGGAGATATTTCTCTTATGGATGCAAATGATGCAGCAAGCTATGTACAGGAGCTGACAGGTGAAGATACAAACATCATCTTTGGTGCTATGTATGATGATTCTGTTGCAGACTATGCTAAGATCACAGTTATTGCAACCGGATTATCCGATACAGCTGCAAAGACCACTCCATTTGGTACAAGAAGCAATACAACACCATTTGGTGTACGTAAACCGGCAGCAGGTACATCTGCACCGTCTTCCAGTACAATGTCCATGCCAAGCTTCAGTCTGCCGACTATGAACAATGGTTCTTATACAGGCAAAGTTCCGACCAGCACAGTACAGAAGAAAGATATCCAGATTCCGGATTTCCTGAGAAACAGATAGGAAGCGATAGGATCAGAAACTGAATGATTCAGACATAAAAAAGACGCTGTTTGATGCAGCGTCTTTTTGAGCGTCAGGATCAGCATTTGCAGGAGAAGGTATTACATTTTGTTTCGTTACATCCGTCTGTGCTGCATCCGGCCACATCAATGGCAGAAGCCGTACATTTGTGCTGATCGTTATAGGTACATTCCTGAGCTTTACAGTTGATGTTGATTTTTTCACAGCCGCAGTGATGAGCTTTGCTGTTTGTCATACCGGCAGTCGCGCGGTCACGAAAACTTCCACAGTTTGTTTCATCTGCACGATGAGCATTATCTCCTGTAATCTCAATATCGCCTCTGGAACAGAGCTCATTTTCATTGTAAAGACATTTTGTGGCACTACATTTCAGAATTGTCATAATAGAAGCCTCCTTCTTATATAATGATATGATTATGCATAACAGCAAACGTCATGCAGGAATAGTATGCGCTGAAAAAATAAAAATATGTATAAAAAATAACTTGACATTATATAAAAGACATGATATCTTTTTAAAGTACGTGGAAAACAAAGCAGAGTTTCACTCTCACCTCAGCGCATATAATGCGACTCAGGTTGATATATCGCAGCAGGCTGATCTACAGAGATCGGGGAATGCACAGAGATAAAAATGAAAAAGAGATTTCATTTGGTTATCCCTGGATATAGCAGAGTGTGGAAACTGTCCATACTCTTTTTTGTTTTCATAAGACAGGGTGGAGTTACTGTTCCTATACAGTAGCTGAGAGATTCAGGTTTATCATTTATTTAAATGTATGGAGGTGTACTACAATTAGCAATTTAATGATTAACGAACAGATCAGAGACAAAGAGGTACGTTTGATCGGACCGGATGGAGCACAGCTTGGAATCGTTTCTTCAAGAGAAGCATTTGCAAAGGCTCAGGAAGCCGGACTTGATCTTGTTAAAATCGCACCGCAGGCAAAGCCGCCGGTTTGTAAAATTATCGACTACGGCAAGTATCGTTATGAGCTCTCCCGTAAGGAAAAAGAAGCTAAGAAAAAACAGAAGACAATTGACATCAAGGAAGTACGTCTTTCTCCAAACATTGATACCAATGACCTGAAGACGAAGGTCAATGCAGCAAGAAAATTTCTTTCTAAAGGAGACCGTGTTAAGGTTACATTACGTTTCCGTGGAAGAGAAATGGCACATATGGCAAGCAGCAAACATGTACTTGATGATTTTGCAGAACATCTTGCAGATGTGGCAGTTGTTGAGAAAGCCCCTAAGATTGAAGGCAGAAGCATGACAATGTTTCTCAGCGAAAAGCGTTAAGCAGTTATCACAGACAGCGTGTTTTGGCACGTGTTCTTGATAATAAGAAATAAAAAACAGTACCACGAATTAAGGAGGAAATAATTATGCCTAAGATTAAAACTTGTAGAGCAGCAGCAAAACGTTTCAAAAAAACCGGAACCGGAAAAATCATGAGAAATAAAGCTTATAAGAGCCATATCTTAACAAAGAAATCTCAGAAGAGAAAGAGAAATCTGAGAAAAGCTACTGTTGTTGATTCTACAAACCTTAAGAACATTAAGAAAGCACTGCCTTATTTATAATAATAAGCAGCAGATGATATTGGAAGACGAACAGGAGGAAATAAGAAATGGCAAGAATTAAAGGCGGATTAAACGCAAAGAAAAGACATAACC
>OGYY01002375.1_pt1 | contig 13957 bp, 17 predicted proteins | sample 1576671 | NCBI WGS metagenome assembly OGYY01 (sample SAMEA3541593, study PRJEB24748) | human gut metagenome | biome: human gut; feature: human-associated habitat; material: faeces | place: China | collected 2012 | reverse complement strand
TGCCCTTCAGGATGGACATGGAAGCCAGACCTGCGGTGTAGTGGCTGTGGATGTCCACGGGGATCTTGACGGTCTTTTTCAGCTCGGAGACCAGCTCATAGCAGGTGTAGGGCTTGAGCAGGCCGGCCATATCCTTGATGCAGATGGAGTCAGCGCCCATCTCCTCGAGAGTCTTGGCATAGTTGGCGAAGTACTCGTTGTTATGTACCGGGCTCAAGGTGTAGCTGATGCAGGCCTGAACATGGGCACCCTCCTTGTTGGCTGCCTTGATGGCAGTCTGCAGGTTGCGGGGGTCGTTCAGCGCGTCAAAGATACGGATGACGTCGATGCCGTTGGCAACGGACTTCTGGACGAAGTACTCGACGGCGTCATCAGCGTAGGGACGGTAGCCCAGCATGTTCTGGCCGCGGAACAGCATCTGCAGCTTCTGATGGGGCAGCTCCTTGCGCAGGATGCGCAGACGCTCCCAGGGGTCCTCGTCCAGGAAGCGGATGCAGGAGTCGAACGTAGCGCCGCCCCAGCACTCAACGGAGAAATACGGGATCTTGTCCATTTCGGGCAGGATGGGGCGCATCTCGTCCATGGTCATACGGGTGGCCAGCAGAGACTGATGGGCGTCACGCAGGACGACCTCAGTAATCTTAATGGGTTTCTTAGCCAATGTGATTCACCCGGCCTTTCTATTAGTTCATGGTGATGAGCAGGTCGCCGGAGTTGACAACGTCGCCCTTGCGCACATTGACGCTGGCAATGGTGCCGTCCTGCGGAGCGCTGATCTCGTTCTCCATCTTCATGGCCTCGAGGATCAGCAGGGTGTCGCCAGCCTTGACGGAGTCACCGGCCTTGACCTTGACATCCAGGATATTGCCGGGCATGGGAGCGGTGACGGAAACGGCACCGGCGGCACCGGCAGGAGCGGCAGCAGGTGCAGGAGCAGCGGCGGGAGCCGGAGCGGCTGCGGGGGCAGCAACAGGAGCAGCAGCGGCAACGGGAGCGCCGGTGCCTTCCTCAACGGTGACATTATAAGCAACGCCGTTAACGGTAACGATCAGGTTTTTCATGGAAAAGTCCTCCCTATTTCAAGGTTGATGATTACAGCGTGATATTGCCGTGCTTCTTAGCCAGGCGCACAGTGCGCTTGCTGGCCAGCATATCCAGAGCCTGAGCGACAGCGCCGCGGGCGGTGGCAGCATCGGCAATGGCGTCAGCAGCACCGTTGGTCACAGCGGCATTGGCGCTGCAGACCTCCTTGGCGTAGGCGGCAGCCTTGGCCTTGGTGGCGTTGACGATGTTATCGGAAGCGAAGATCTCGTCCTTGTACAGAACGGTGACAGCGGCCTCGGGAGCCAGCGGGGCTACGGTGCAGCCCTGCACGGCAACACGCCAGTCAGCGCAGGCGGCAAAGACCGTGTAGGCAGGGCCGACGGCCTCACCGGCCAGTACGGCGACCTTGACGGTGGTAGCCTCGGCGTAGACACCGGCCATACGGGCAGCCTGACGGATGCCGCCAGCCTGATCGTCGCCCTCGCTCTTGCCGAAGCCCTCGGTGTTGACGACGGTCACAACGGGGATACTGTAGGCATCGCACAGACGAACGAAGCGGGCAGCCTTGGCGGTGCACTTGTGGCACAGGGCGGCCTTCTCGGTGGCCAGGATACCAACGGCGCTGCCGTTGATGGTAGCCAGCGCGGTGACGATGTTCTTGCCGTAGCCTGCGTACAACTCCACAGTGCTGCCCTCATCGGCCAGAGCGGCGATCGCGTCGGCCGCGGAGTACTTGACGAGATCAAGAGCCTTGGAGGGAGCGGCAAAGTCGAACAGCGCAGGACCGGCCAGATTGTTGGCGGGCAGCAGGGCGACGATGGAAGCAGCCTGCTTGGCGGCGGCAACGGCGTCCGCAGCGGTAACAGCGGCGACACCGGCCTTGGCGGCAAACGCGGCAGAGCCGGCGTTTGCAACCTTGTCCTCAGCGTTGAACGGAGCGTTCAGGAACAGCTCGGCATCCTCTGCCATGACACAGACGTCCGCGGCAGCGGCGTTGATGGCGTTGGTACCGGCGCAGGTACCGGTGATAACGGCGACCTGAGGCACAACGCCGGAAACGCGCGCGATCTCTGATGTCAGGCGGGCGTTGGCGTTGAGCAGATCAAGACCGCCCTCAAGCTTGGCACCCGTGGAATCATAGAACGTAACAACCGGTGCGCCGGTCTCGGCGGCCATCTCCAGCACGCGGATATTCTTTTCAATATCCTGCACGCCGACGGGAGAACCGTCCTCAAACACGACGTAGGCGTTCTGGCCGTTTGCACAGCCGTAAGCAGCACTCACTGCGCCGTCGGTAAACAGCGGCGAGTAGGTGCCGTCATCAAAAAATGCTGCAAGGATCTCTGCCTTGCCGGGCTTATTTACTGCCATACAGTTTCCTCCTATGGTAAAGCTGACTGTTTTTTATAAAAATACTTTACAAAAAATCCGCCATTTAATTGAATTATACTACGTTCGCGACGTTTCCACAAGTGGAATTTTGCACATTTTTCAGAATTTCCTGCAATTTTAGTCAGAATTTGTGCGCTTTTTAAGGGGGCCGGGACGGCGGGCCGGGCTGGCAGCACGGCTCTCCCCTTTGCCGGCAGATTTCATGGCTGCGTTGCGCAGGGCATTGATCTCGCTCTTTTTCAGCTCACGGTACTCGCCGGGCTGCAGCATACCGAGCTTGACGGGACCCTCGGCGCTGCGGCGCAGGCGCACGACCTGCAGGCCGACAGCGGAGCACATGCGGCGGATCTGGCGGTTGCGGCCCTCGTGCAGGGTGATCTCCAGCACACTGCGGCCCGGCTCATCGACCACGACGTGGATGACGCAGGGCCTGGTCTTGACGCCGTCATCCAGCACAACGCCGGACGACATCTCGATGATCTGCTGCTCAGTGGCGCGGGGATTGACCGTGACGCGGTACAGCTTGCCGACACCGCCGGACGGGTGAGTCAGCATATTGATGAACGCGCCGTCATCGGTCATGAGCAGCAGCCCCTCGCTGTCCTTGTCCAGGCGGCCCACCGGGCGCAGCATGGCGGGCACATCGGAAACAAGATCCATGACGGTCTTGCGGCCACGGTCGTCAGAGCGGGTCGTCAGATAGCCGCGTGGCTTGTGCAGCATGATATAGGTGTACTGGCGCTTGCGCACGATGCGCTGTGTCTGCCCGTCGATCATGACCTTGTCATAGTCGGGGTCCATCTTGTCGCCCAGGGTGACCGGGTGGCCGTTGACCTTGACCTTGCCCGCAGCAATCAGGCGCTCGGCCTCGCGGCGGGAGCAGATGCCCTGGTCGGCCAGTACCTTTTGAATACGTTGTTCTGCCATTAAAATTTATACTCCTTATTCGGCGGGTGCGTCAGCAACCGGCTTTTCTTTCTTGATGAGCGCAGCGACCTTGTCCACCAGCTCCGGCAGCGAGGCTATAACGTTGTCAATGGCGGAAACCTTCTCCACCAGCTGGACGGTGCGCACATTGCCGTTGGAAACGACGAGGAATGCCACCGGTGTGACCGAGACGCCTGCGCCGCTGCCGCCGCCGAACATCTGCTTGTTGGAGCTGGGGGCGACGTCGGAGCCGCCGGACGCAAACCCGAAGGTGACGCGGGAGACCGGGATGATGGTGGTGTCATCCACATGGATCGGGTCGCCGATGATGGTCTCGGCGTTGACCATGTCGCGAATTTTCTCGATGGTGACGCCCATCAGACCTTGAATAGGATGTTCAGCCATTGTAAGTTCCTCCTTTTATCGAAAAAAGAAATCGTTTATGCCTTTGCAGCGGGCTGCAGCTGCGGGTTCTTCCACAGACGGTGCAGCAGCCGGATGACGAGCCAGAGCAGCACAGCGGCGCAGGACGTCAGACGGAACGAGACGATACGCTCCCCTGCGCGCTCGCCGGTGAAATCCGGCTCGAGCCAGAGGCGGTCACTCTGTACGCGGATGTACTGCTGAACCAGAGCCAGCAGATTGTTGGCAAGCGCCATTTCGGCGCCGAACAGCTCGGCGGTGGCGCTGGCCTCGTCGGCGGTCACGGTCCAGAAGATGTCCAGCCCGGACACCCGCACCGAACGCAGCAGGTGGCGCCCCAGCCAGTCTGTGTGGCCCAGCATGCACCGGGCAAATGCCATCGGGTCATTGGACAGCAGCTGCATAGCGGCGTCGATGCGCGCCGAGATGCCGAACGGCAGACCGCTTTTTTTCGCGCTGCCCTCAGTATCGGCGCTTTCAGTGGGGACAATGTCAGCAGGCTTCGGCGCTTCTGGCTTCCCCTGAGCCGCGGGCTGCCGGGCGACGGTCTGTGCGGACTTTGCGGCGGGCTTGTCCGGCTTGACCTCCACGGTGACGGATGCCTGTTCGCCGTCCGCCGTCTTGCGCACGGTCTGCCCGGGCGGTGCGGCGGAGGCGGGCTTTTTCAGTGCTTCCGGCTGGCCCTTGCGCGGCCAGAGCGTGAAGTGCAGCGGTCCGTAGCAGGCCGTGGCCCGCACGCTGCCCGGGCGGTACGCAAACCGAACGCCCAGCGGTATCAGCAGGGCGACGAGCAGCAGCAAGAGCGCCGCCAGCAGCACCCAGCCGATCAGTCGGAGAAGGAACAACAGAATGGCCATAAGCAATCACTTCCATTCCAGCTGACCGTCGTCGCCTTCCATCTCCTCCGGCTCGGCGCTCTCGGCAGCCTCGCCGTGAAGCGGCGGCAGGTCGGCCAGACTGCCGAGGCCAAAGACGCGCAGAAATGTGTCCGTAACCTGGAAAGCTACCGGCTTGCCGGGCAGGTCCAGGCGGCCCGCCTCCTCGATCAGTCCCTTGTCCAACAGCTTGGTGACGGTGGACGACGAGTCAACGCCGCGTACCTGCTCGATAAAGCTGCGGGAGACGGGCTGATTGTAGGCAATGACGGCCAGTACCTCCAGGGCGGCGGGCGAAAGCGGCGCGTTGCGGCGGGTGTCCAGAATGCGCTTGACCATCTCGCCGTAGTACGGGCGGGTCGTCATCTGCCAGCGGGCAGGTTCGAAGTACAGGATGACCATGCCGCTCTCCTGCTCATCGTAGCGCTTTTGCAGCTTTTGCAAAAGCGTGGTGACCTCGTCGGCGTCCAGCCGCAGGGCGTCGGCCAGGCGGGCGGTCTCCACAGGCTCGGCGTGGGCAAACAGCATGGCTTCAAGAGAGCCGAGCTCCTGTCGTTCTGTCATGGCGTTTTGTCCTTTCTTCTGCGGTGTGTGCGGTCCAGCTGCAAGGTGCCGCTGTCATCGACCTTGACGCGTCCTGCGCGGATGAGCTCGAGCAGCGCCAGGAAGGTCGCTACGTTTGTGCTGCGGCTTTCCTCGTGGCTGAACAGCTGGCCCATTTTTTGCAGGCTGCCCTTGAGCAAGCCGCGCAGCATGTGGGAGACGCGGCTGGCGACGGAGACAAACGGCGCGGTGACGAGCGGCTCAAATTTTTCCTGCGTGGGCTTTTTCTTGCGGGTGCTGCGGCCCATCAGATTGAACCACGCCTGCACGAGCCAGTTCGGGTCATGGCGGCGGGTGTATTCGGCAGCGCCGACCAGCGGCATCGGCTCACGGGCCACGGTGTACAGGTCACGGGCACGGCTGCCCAGCTGGGCGGCCACCTCCTTGCAGGCGCTGTACTCGATCAAACGCCCGGTCAGCTCGGCCTTCATGCGCTCGGCCTCGGGGCTGCGCGGCAGCAGCAGGGCGCTTTTCATCTGCACCAGATGCGCCGCCATGTCGATGAACTCGCTGGAAATCTCCATCCGGTCCTGCTGCATCTCCCGGATGGCAGCGGTGTACTGCTCGATCAGCTCCATGATGTTGACATCATAGAGGTTCATTTTATTTTTGCCAACCAGGTACAGCAGCAAATCCAGCGGGCCCTCAAAATCTTCTATTTTAAATGTCAGAACTTCCGGCAAAAACTCAATACCCCCAAAGCAGCTCCACAAAGCCTGTCAGGTGCAACATCAGCCGCCACATACCGTTGACAAGCCAAGACAGCGGCGCGTCCAGCAGACCCAAAAACACCAGTGCCAGCACGGCCAGCATAATATATCGCTCATATTTCATCGCCCTGAAATAGAGCCGCTGCGGCAAAAACAAGAGCGCAATGCGGCTGCCGTCAAACGGCGGCACCGGCAGCAGATTGAAAACCGCCAGGCTCAGATTCATGGCTACCATATAATATAGGAACATCGTCAGCACGGGCACGGCGTCCCCCAACCCGCTGTACCAGCACAGCTTGTACAGGATCATCGACACCCACGCCAGCAGCAGATTGCTGGCAGGCCCCGCGGCGGCGGACAGCGCCATGCCGACCTTGGGGTTCTTATAGTTGTACGGGTTGATTGAGACGGGCTTGGCCCAGCCGACGCCGCCCACCAGCATGCACAGGGCACCCAGCGGGTCAAAGTGGCGCAGCGGATTCATCGAGAGACGCCCGGCGCACACGGCAGTGTCATCACCCAGCAGGTGGCTGGCCAGCGCGTGGGCCGACTCGTGAAACGGGATGGTGATGAGCACGACAACAGCGCGCAGCAGATACTGCACGATCACCGCGGGAGACAACAATCCGTTCAAAAGGTAACACCACCCCATTAAAAGCTTAGTCTATTATATCGTAGAAACGGCGGCAAGACAAGCCCTGTAGGCACCGAAAACACAATATTTAGCGCCTGAATCAAACAAAAACGCAAAATTATGAAAAAAATCAAAATTTTTTCTGTCAAAACACTTGCATTTTCGCGCAGTATACGCTATACTATTAAAGCTATTGAAAAGGAGGTGCAAGCAATTATGGCCAAATGTTCTTGCTGTGGCAAGGGTGTCACGTTCGGTATCAAGGTTTCTCACTCTCATCGTCGGAGCAACCGTACCTGGAACCCCAATGTCAAGCGCGTGAAGGCGATCGTGGACGGTTCCCCGAAGTATATCTACGCCTGCACCCGCTGCCTGCGCTCTGGTAAAGTTACCCGCGCGGTCTGATTGGAAGGAAAAAATGCCGGTCACATCGTGTGACCGGCTTTTTCTCTTTTACGCTTGCTTTTTTAGGAGGTGGGTCTATGCTCCCCCGTGACCCTGTAATGCTGTTGAGCTATGTAAACACCCAACTGCGGGACCGCGATGCCAGTTTGGACGCGCTGTGTGACCGTGAGGAGACTGACCGTGACGCGCTGTGTGCGGCCCTGCGCGAGATCGGCTATGAGTATGACGCTGCACAGAATCGCTTTGTGTGACGCCGGTTCGAGTGAAGTTTGAGAGAGGAAGTTGAAGTACCCGATGAATTTTATCTTTGTCAGCCCGCATTTTCCCAAGACCTACTGGAATTTCTGTGACCGTCTGCACCGCAACGGCGTCAATGTGCTGGGCATCGGTGATGCTCCGTTTGACGAGATTCCCTGGGAATTAAAGCAGTGCCTGACTGAGTATTACCGCGTGAATGATCTTGGCAATTACGACGAGATGCTCCGCGCTGTCGCGTACTTTACCTTCCACTATGGCAAGATCGACTGGATCGAGTCCAACAACGAGTATTGGCTGGAGATGGACGCCCAGCTGCGCACGGATTTCAACATCAATACCGGTGCGAAGAATGACTTCATCGAGCGCATCAAGTACAAGAGCAAAATGAAGGAAAGCTACATCGCCGCGGGTGTACCGGTGGCGCGCCACCATATTGTCAGCACACTGGCCGAGGCCCGCGCCTTTATCAAGGAGGTCGGCTATCCGGTCATCGTCAAGCCGGATAACGGCTGCGGTGCCGAGGCGACCTACAAGCTGCGCAATTTCACCGAGCTGAAAGAATTCTACGCCGAGCCGCATAACGTCCGGTACATTATGGAGGAGTACATCAACGGCACCATCGTCAGCTTTGACGGTGTGGCCGACAGCCATTGCGTGCCGCTGTTCTACACCTCCAACGTGTTCCCCACCCCGATGCTGGACATCGTCAGTCAGAAAGGCGACCTCTCCTACTGGACGCAGAAGTCCGTGCCCGCTGCGCTGAAGGATGTGGGCTTCCGCACCATCAAGGCGTTCGGCGCAAAGAGCCGCTTCTTCCACTGCGAGTTCTTCCAGTTGAATGAGGACAAGCCGGGTCTTGGCAAAAAGGGCGACTACGTCGCGCTGGAGGTCAACATGCGCCCTGCAGGCGGCTACACGCCCGATATGATCAACTATGCGAACTCGGTGGACTGCTACCAGATCTGGGCGGACATGGTCTGCTACGACGAGGTACGCAACGCCGAACTGGACGGCCCGAAATATTTCTGTGTCTACGCAGGCCGCCGCGACTGCCATGAGTACAAGCACACCCATGCGCAGATCATGGCCAAGTACGGCTCCCGTATGCGGATGTGTGAGCGCATTCCCCAGGCGCTGCGCCTGGACATGGGCGACTGGATGTACACGGCCGTTGTGCGCACCACCGCGGAGCGCGATGCGTTTATTCGGTACGTGCAGGAGCAGGCGTAACGAAAAGGCTTCCCCCTTGGGGGAAGGTGGCCCGAAGGGCCGGATGAGGGGCGAAGCGTCCGTGGCTGCCCGTGAACGAGAGGCCGTGGCAGGGCTCCCCCCCTCATCAGTCGCCTTCGGCGACAGCTTCCCCCTTGGGGGAAGCCTCTTACTTATATAAAACAGGAGCCTGACCGGCTGTGGTCAGGCTCCTGTTGGTTTATTTCAGCTTCACGCTCTTGTGGTATACGACCAGTGAAATGCCCGCCGTGATGACCTCGGTCACCCAGAAGGCGTTCCAGATGCCGTCGGCACCCAGCAGGCGGCAGAACAGCCAGGCCAGCGGCATGATGACGGCAATGTAACGGCACAGCGAGATGACCAGTGACTGCACGCCCATGCCGAGACCCTCCAGCGAGCCGGAGGCGACGACTGAAATCGTCGAGACGATGAAACCTACGCAGATGATGCGCAGGGCCGACGTACCGATGACGATGGTCTCGGCGTTCGAGCTGAAAAGCCCGATCAGCTGGCCGGACAGCGCCAGACAGAGCACCGTGCCCACGGCCATGATGGCGGCACACATGCCCATGGACGTGCGGTAGAGCTTTTTGACGCGGTCATACTCCCCCGCGCCGTAGTTGTAGCCGATGATGGGGCGCAGACCCTGCACAATGCCGTTGGCGGGCAGGTACAGGAAGGTCTGCAATTTATAGTAGATACCCAGCACGACGACATAGCTTTGAGAGTAGACGGCCAGCAGCGAGTTCAGAAAGGTGATGAGCACCGAGGGCAGCGCCAGATTCAGGGTGGCCGGTACGCCGATGGAATAGAGCTGCAGGGCCATTTTGGCGTCCGGCTTTAGGCAGCCGGAGCGCAGCCTGACCGGGATAGGGCTGACGAAGTAGACAATCAGATAGAAGATGACAGGGACCATCTGGCCGATGCCGGTAGCCAGCGCCGCACCGGCAATGCCCATTTTGGGGAACGGGCCGATGCCGAAAATCAACAGCGGGTCCAGAATGATGTTGCAGACCGAGCCGCCCATCAGGCCGATCATCGTAATGTTCATCCGGCCCACCGCCTGAAAGATCTTCTCAAACGCCATGGCGGCCATGATGACGACGGCAAACATAAAGGCAACGCGGGAGTAGGTCACGCCCATGGCAATGACGGTCTCGTCGCTGGTGAAGGAGCGCAGGAACCGCGGCATGATGGCGGTGCAGACGATGGAAATCACGACGCCGTGGATCAGCGAAAGCACCATGCCGTGGGTGGCGGCCATGTCAGCCTTTTCTTTGTTGCCTGCCCCGAGATGCAGCGAGATCAGCGCGGCAATGCCGATGCTGAAGCCGATGGCAATCGCGTTGATGAGGTTCTGCACCGGGTAGACGAGGGAAAGCGCAGTCATGGCTTCCTCACTGATGCGGGCGACAAAGAGGCTGTCCACGATGTTGTACAGTGCATTGACCAGCATCGAGACGACCATAGGCAGGGCCATTGAGGTCAGCAGCGGAAAAATCGCCTTTTCTTTCATGAAGGTATCGTTCATAGGCTCCTCCTTTTGACACAACAAAAACCACACAACGCTTTCCCGGAAAGAAAGCGTTGTGTGGCGAAAAGTAGTATCAGAACTGTAAAAATCCACACCTTGTTTTAGGTGTTCCTATTATACAAACCGGCGCGGAATTTGTCAAGCCGCTTGCAACAGCTGCGCAAAAACGGTACAATAAAGACAAAAATCGTATTGCGAGGGAAAAGACATGAAAAAGCTATTGGTCTCCGGCGCAGGCGGCTTTGTGGGGGCGCGCATCATGACCCAGCTGGCGGGGCGGTACGAGCTGTGCGCCTTCCCCCAAGGAATGCTGGCCGCAGCGGATGAGCAGACCGTGGCCGACTGGGTGCGGCACAAGCAGCCGGACGTGATCGTACACACGGCGGCGCTCTCCGACACGGGTTACAGCGAAAAGCACCCGGACGAGTCCTACCGCGCCAACGTTCTGCTGCCGTGCTGGATGGCGGCTGCAGCGCAAAAAAGCGGCGCAAAGCTGGTTGCGTTCAGCTCTGACCAGGTTTACACGGGCCTTACTGAGCACGGGCCGTTTGACGAGGATACGCCGCTCTCCCCCGCCAACGTCTATGGCCGCCACAAGCAGGAGATGGAGCAGCGCGTGCTGGATATTTTGCCCGATGCCGTGCTGCTGCGGGCGGCCTGGATGTACGACCTGCCCGGGTACGGCCTGCCGATCCGCGGTAACTTCCTGCTGAACCTGCTGACCGCCGCTATGCGGCAGGAGACGCTGCGGTTTTCGGCGCGGGACTACCGCGGCATCACCTATGTGCGGGAGGCCGTGGAGCGGCTGACCCAGGCCATGGAACTGCCGGGCGGTGTGTACAACTTTGGCAGCGAGAACGACTGCGACATGGTCACGACGGCCCGGCGCGCCTGTGCGCTGCTGGACATCCACCCCGTCATAGAGACGGCAGACTGGCCGCGCAGCCTGCTGATGGACGGCGGCAGGTTCCGTGCGGCAGCGGGTGTCGGCTTTGACGATACCCTGACGGGTGTACAGCGCTGTCTGCGGGATTACAGTCTGCTGAAATAAAGCTGCAATAAAAAACCTGTACCGGCAAAAGCGGTACAGGAATTTTTTTACATCTCGCCGCGTCCGGCCATGGCACGGTACAGCGTCGTCTCATCAGCGTATTCCAGACTTGAGCCGACGGGCAGGCCATAGGCCAGGCGGGTCGTTTTGATGCCCAGAGGTTTGATGAGTTTAGCGATATACATCGCCGTGGCCTCGCCCTCCACCGTCGGGCTGGTGGCCATGATGACCTCCTTGACGGTGTCATTCAGACGGGCCAGCAGCTCCTTGATGCAGAGCTGATCTGCACCGATGCCATCCATCGGCGAAATCAGGCCGTGCAGCACATGGTACAGGCCGTTGTACTCGTGGGTGCGCTCAATCGATTTGATGTCGCGCGGGCCCTCGACCACACAGATGATGCTGCGGTCCCGCTTCTGGGAGGCGCAGATCTTGCAGACATCGCCGGTGGTGTAGTCCTGGCAGATGCGGCAGCGGTGCAGGTCACTTTTGGCGTGCTCAATCGCCTTGGCCAGCTCCATGGCCTGCTTGGGCGGCATCGACATGACCTGATAGGCCATACGCACCGCACTTTTGCGGCCAATGCCGGGAAACTGGGCAAACTGGTCGATCAGATTTTCCAGCGGCTCAACATTGTTGTTGAACATAGGCAGCCTCTTAGCCCAGACCGGGGATGTTCAGACCGCCGGTCATCTTGGACATCTCCTCCTCGGAGTCCTTGTCAACGGCAGCGGCGGCGCTGTTGACGGCGGCGGCAATCAGATCCTCAAGCATTTCAATATCATCGGGGTCGACGGCCTCGGGCTTGATCTTGACGGCGGTGATCTCATGCTTGCCGTTCATCGTGACAGTGACCATCTCACCGCTGGCGGTGCCGGTGTACTCCTTGGCTTCGAGCTCCTCCTGCTTGGCGCGGATGTCGTCCTGCATCTTCTGGACCTGACGCATCATGGCGTTGGGATCGGGTCGGCCATAGCCCTTGGGCAGTCTTGCTTTCATGGTTGTATCCTCCAAAAATAATTATTTATCAACGATTTTCAAATCGACACCAAGCGCCTGCATCGTGTGCAGGGTCTCATCCAGGCTGACGGCAGCGGTGGTGTCGTCGGTCTTTGGCTCCTCATAGGGGCCGATACTGTACTTGGTGCGCGATACACGGTAGATAGTTTCCTTAAGACGCTTGCTGACCTCCCGGTTATTGCGGATATAATCGCGGAAGGCGTCGCTGCACTCAAACAGCACGCGCTTGCCGTCGCAATAGGCCCGGGTGCCGCGCAAAAAGGAGATGAGCATCGCATCATTCTCCTCCAAATCGGCCAGCACGGCGGGCCAGAAGGCGAACGGCTCCAGCGGGCCTGCCTGCCGCGGCGGCTCGGCCTTACGCGGGGCCGGGGCAGCGGGTGCTGGCGGTACCGGCGCGGGAGTTTGCTGCGGGGCGGGCTTCAGCTCCGGCTGCACTGAAGGGGTTTTAAAAGTTCACGGATAAAATATCTGGCCCCGATATTATAAGAAGCTGACAAGTCACAGTTATATCTTTTTCCCGTCTGAAATGCGCAGAGGCTGTGATTTCTCCAGTCACGCAGGACTATCCCTGATCCATCATACGCAAGCCTGCTCGTATTCCATGCACAGATCCTGGATATGCGCATCCCTTTCCTGTGTGCCTGATGTTCACACCGTTTCTGGATATCCCGTTTTCTCCAAAGCTGCAGTTTCTGCCTCTTACTTCCCGATATCTTTCCGTTCATTTCCAGATACTCAAATACGATCACATCTGCATGATTCTCCCATGCATATTCTGCAACTGCCCCTGCGATCTTTCTGCTTAATTCTATATTCAGACGTCTGGTGTATGCCCACCTTTCCCCTGCCTGCGCAGATCCATGTTCCCTCTGGAATCTCCGGATTCGTCCCAGTGTGCGGTACATACGGTCTTTTTCACTGGGGAAGTCAATAAACTTTCTCCCCAGGACAGTTCCGTCTGCCCGCATGATGGTACAGACTGCATCCGTATTGATTCCCAGATCCACACTGCAGATGATCTGCCCTTTAACAGGTGTCTGAGTAAGCGTCACTTCTTCTATATAGGAAAAACGCAGGAAATATTTATGGTGTCTTTTTTCCAGTGTCGGGGCAGATGCCTTTTTCCCATACCAGTTCCTGCGCAGGTATTCCATATCCGTATGGCTTAAACACACACGGAACCATCTCCAGTCATGCCCGTCATACAGTTTCAGGTATGCCTCATCTTTTCCCTCTGTCCCTTCGCGGTACATCACATCCCGGTAAAAGACCGGCATGGCATGGTTTTCACAGGTAAAATTCGGTTTCCCGGAGAGTTCTCCCGCTGCCTCCCACTGTTCCATCCGGCTTTCATAGGACGATACACTTCCCAGTGCATGCTGGATGGCAGCTCTCCTGAGATAAGAAGGCATCTTCGGAAAACGGATGTCAAAATCAAAGTGGGCATGGTTCTTTTTCGTTGTGTGAATCAGATGTTCTGCTGCATTAAAGCGTTTTTTTGCTTCCGGGATCATTTTCAGTTCTGCCCACACCTGTTCATAGATTTCCGTCAGATAGCTGACCGCCTGACGATAGATTTCCAGTGTCTGGCGGATTGGGATATTCTGTTTTCGTATTTCCACACCATAACTGGATACCGTCTGCATTTTCTTCTCCTCTGAACTGTTTTTTTATTTTGTGCTATGAACAAATTGTACCATAGATATCTTATTCTGTAAACATACGTTCTTTTTTTAACAAAAAAATTGCGCGTCTAACTCATCACTGAAGTAACGAGAATGCGACGCGCGGTCATTCAACTTCTGAAAACTGATCTTTTCCAACATTACATAATGGGCATTCAAAATC
>OGYY01002363.1_pt1 | contig 14027 bp, 9 predicted proteins | sample 1576671 | NCBI WGS metagenome assembly OGYY01 (sample SAMEA3541593, study PRJEB24748) | human gut metagenome | biome: human gut; feature: human-associated habitat; material: faeces | place: China | collected 2012 | reverse complement strand
CGCCGCGGAGCGCGGGCTGTACGTCCAATCGCACCTGTCCGAAAATAAGGGTGAGATCGCGTGGGTCAAAGAGCTCTGCCCCGACTGCGCGCAATATTGGGAGAGCTACGACCGCGCGGGGCTGTGGAAGGACCATACCGTCATGGCGCACTGCGTCCACTCCGACGAGCGCGAGCGCGAGGCCATGCGCGAGCATGGCGTCGTCACGGCGCACTGCGCGGGGTCGAATATCAACATCTGCTCGGGCGTCGCGCCCGTGCGGACGCTGCTGCGCGAGGGCAACCTCGTCACGCTCGGGTCGGATATCGCAGGTGGCGCGCTGCTGGCGATGAACAAGGTCATCACCATGTCCATCCGCGCGTCGAAGTTCCGCCACATGCAGAGCGACGGAAAGGACGAATTTCTGACCGTCGAGGAGGGCTACTACCTCGGCTCCAGCGCAGGACACGAGTATTTCGGCGGGCACGGCGGATTTGTCCCCGGCGACTATATCCACGCCATTGTCGTCGACGACTCCGACTTTACCGAGGCCGCGCATCCGCTCTCGGTGCGCGAGCGCTTCGAGCGCGCGATCTACATGATGCACCGGCACAACATCGTCTCCGTCTGGTCAGAGGGGAAAAACGTCGTTTGCTGATGAAAAGCAGGGGAGAGGGCGCGGTCCTCTCCCCGATTTTGGAAAATCGCAAAAATTTTTGGACAAGCTATTGACAAAAGGCTATCTTATTTGGTATAGTAGCTTCTGTCCTGTCGAGCAGGAATATTTGGCGGCATAGCTCAGCTGGCTAGAGCATGCGGTTCATACCCGCAGTGTCCCCGGTTCAAATCCAGGTGCCGCTACCAGATGCACGGGATGCGAAAGCATCCCGTGTCTCATATGGCCCGTTGGTCAAGTGGTTAAGACACGGCCCTTTCACGGCTGTAACATGGGTTCGAGTCCCGTACGGGTCACCACAAGGCAACTCGTAAGGGTTGCCGAATAGGGAGGCTTAGCTCAGCTGGTTAGAGCGCCTGCTTCACACGCAGGAGGTCACTGGTTCGAGTCCAGCAGTCTCCACCAAAACCTCACTTCTTCGGAAGTGAGGTTTTTCTTGTTTTCGGCAAAAGGAAAGACATCGTGTCTTTCTCGGGAAAAACAAAAAGAGGGAACGGAAAAACCGTTCCCTCTTTTTTCATCAGATAGTGGCCGCTTACTTGGCGGCGCGGTAGAGGAAGGAAACGATCTGCGCACGCAGGCAGTTGCTGTTCGGGGAGAAGGTGGTGTCGCTCGTGCCGGTGGTCACGCCCGCGTTGACGGCCCACTGCACGGCGGGGGCGTAGAAGGCGCTCGCGCTCACATCGGCAAAGGCGTTCGTGCCCTCAGCCGCCGGTGCGCCGGCCGCTCTCCACTGGAAGGTGACGGCCTGTGCGCGCGTGACGGAAGCATCCGGGGAGAAGGTCGTGCTGCTCGTGCCGGTGGTCACGTTGTTTTCCACCGCCCACGCAACGGCCTTTTCGTAATACGCGCCGCTCTTCACGTCGGTGAAGGACGTGGTCATGGACTTCGGCTCGGGGCTGCCGTTGGCTCTCCACAGGAAGGTGACCATCTGGCCGCGCGTGCAGCCCGCGTTCGGCGCAAAGGTCGTGGCGGTCGCGCCGGAGGTGATGTTCTTCGCAACGGCCCAGACAACGGCGTCGGCATAGTAGGCGTCGTCGGCGATATCGGTAAAGGGAAGCGACGCGGAGCCGTCGTAGTTCTTGTCGCTCAGGACGGAGGAGAAGAGGAAGTTGCTGAGGTAGGCATACTCATCTCTCTGGTGGACCTTGTTGGTCAGGGAGTTTGCAAAGAGGACAACGTTCATGCCGTTTTCCTTGTAGGCAAAGCCCTGCACGCCGCCGTTTAGGTAGGCCTTGAAGCCCGCGGCGCGCTCGGCAGTGTTCGTGGGGATGAAGCCCTCGGTGGGCGTCTTGGTCTTGTCGCTCTTGACGAGCACCGTCGCGCCCGTGGGAACGGCGGAGAAGAAGCCGAGACCGTAGGCGTAGAGGATATCGTCGCCGTCAGCAATGTAGCTCGCGTTCATAAGGGTCTTGTTGGGATAGACAACGGGGGTCAGGCAGTCCATCGCGCCGTCCAGCTCGGTGTATTCCACGCCGACGATGAGGTCAGAGGCGGAGGACGCTGCGGAATAGCTGTAACCGATGTACGGCAGGCCGTTTTTCACGGCGGTCTTTGCGGCGGCGTCGAGCTTCGTCGCACCTGCGGCGGCGTCCGCCTTGGTCACGTCGGAGGTCGTGGTGAAGCCCATGAGGTTCATCGCGGCGGTATCATAGTTCCAGCCGGCGCTCTGGCTGATCTGCGGCGCGTAGACAAATCCCTTCTCGCTTTCAGCAGGCGTGCCGGGGACGTAGACGGTCGGGGACTTGGTGATGATCTTCGCCTTCACGCTCGTCTTGTCGACGCCCGCGGCAGAGAGCAGATACTTGCCCGCGACGGTCTGATAGTCGGCGTAGGAGCAGATGAAATCGCCCATGTGGTCGCCGCTCGTGACCATGCCGACGGTCTTGCCGGCCTTGAGAAGTTCGTTGACGGCGGCGGTGGAGTCTTCGGAGGCATTGGAGAGGATGACGTCCTTGTTCTTGTCGCCGGTGAAGCAGGAGGTCAGCGCCTTGGTGTAAGCGAGGGCGTCGTCGTGATCCATCGCGTCGCCGCAGACGGCGGAGATGCTCTTGTAGGCGGCGGGCTCGGCCACGGCGACCATGTCGAAGCCGCGCGTTTCATTGAAGGAGGTGATGCCCTCGGAGTAGAGGATCGTCCAGCCGTTGATGAGCGTGCCGTCATACAGCACGCCGTTGGCGACAGAACGCTTGGCCTGATACATCGAGACGATCATCGTACCGGCGGGGTAGGTAACGCCGTCATAGGTGAATTCCTTTTCAGTCACGTTGACCTTGACGTCGTTTCTCGTGAGCCACTCCATCATGTCGGCCGCGGCCTGAAGGTTGGTCTGGTTCTTGCCGTCGAGCGGGATGATGTAGCACTCGGGATAGAAATTGCCGTTCTGGCCCGTGCCGTTGTACTCGGGACGGAAGACGTCCATCTCCGCGCCCTCGACGTCGTTCTGGTCGCACAGCCACTGGCCGACCATGCTGTAGGCGTCGGAGTTCAGGTTGTGCACGCCGCGCTGATAGATGGTGATCTGGGATTCAAGATAGGAGATCTTTTCGGCGGCAACATAGGCGGCGTTGCCGAGGATACCGTACTGCGCCGCCTGAGCGGTATCATCGTTGTAGGCGGGCAGCTCAACGGTATAGGCAACGGTGCCCTGCAGCATGGCAAACTGGGGAGTGTAGCTCGTGGACATATCGTCCCACGGGTCTTCCCAGTAGGTCTCGGTGCCGTTGCCGGTGTAGCTCAGGTAATCGCGCTGGGGGATGACATAGCTGTTGTAACCATCGTTGTTGGCGACCGCCGCGATGCCCAGCGCCTCGCCGCCGGTGATGAGGTGCTCGGCGAGCAGGTCGTACTCAAAGTTCGGCTCGTGCGGGGGATCGCAGGGCTCGCACTGGAAGGCCTGCACGCGACCGTGGAACTCGGCAAGCGACATGGGGTTGAACGTGCCGATGAGCTGCTGCATGTTGGCCGTCTCGCTCGTGGTCTGGAAGGAGTTGTCGCGGTTGAGGTCATAGCCATTGGTGGAATGTCTCGTCAGGTAAGTACGTCCGTCGACATTCTCCTCGGGGACGAGGATGAAGAACACGTCGGACAAAAGCTCGTCCTTGACGTTCACGCTCTTATTTTCGACGGTGTAATACTCTTCAAGGTCGACCTTGCCGGACTTGCCGTTGTTATCGACCGTCAGGTAACCTAAGTAGCTGGCCTTATCCTTGACGAGGTCGGGGATGGCGACGCTGCCCTCCGCGCCCACAGGGCCCATCTCTTCCTTGAGCTCTTTTTCGCCCGCGGCGGTGAAGCCAGTGAGCGTCTTGTAGTCGATGGTCTTTTCGCTCGTGATCATCTTGGCGAAGTCGAGCACGCCATCGGTGGCGGCGACCTCGTTGGAGTGGATGTTGGAATACATCACGGGCACGCGGATATCGTCGAGCGCGCCGGACTTGATCTGGGCGAGCACGGCATCGGGATCGGTCTCGGCCTGCTCGGTCAGGGCGAGCCACTTGCTCACGCTCGCCTTGGAGTCGGCCACGATGAGATAGGGCATATCACGGCCCGCGGTGGACTGGCCCATGGAGAATTCTTCCACGTAGAGACCGTTTTTCGTGCCGTTTGCCACGATCGTATCGAGTTCCTTGTAGATCTCCCACATGGTGTTGAAGTTTTCATACGGCGCAACTTTGACGCTCACGGAGCCGAGATCCTTGCCGCTGTTTTTGGCGACGAGATCAAAGTAGCCGCACAGGTCGATGTAGTAGCCGCCGTTCACATGGGGCACGCTGTAGTCGACGCTGGTCACGCCGGTTCTGCGGTTGGTGGAGTAGAAGTAGTTATTCACGTGGAAGCTCACGTCGAGGACGGTCTTGCCGTTTTTCTCGCTTGCGGAGAGCTTGATGTCCGTGAACTGGTGCTCGTCGCCCTCGGTCAGCCAGTCATTCAGAGGGCCGCCCGCGTAAGCGTAGGGGAACAGCTCCTCGTTGACGTAGGGGCGGGAATCGTCGCGCTCGAGCGAGAGCGAGACGGTACCGGTGCTGACGGCCGCGGCGAGCGCATCCTTCGTCATGCCGGACACGGGGATGGAGAGGGACACGTCCTTGCCGTTTTCATCGGTGACAAGGGTGATGGTCGCGTCGACCGGGAATTTCGTTCCCAGCAGCGCATCGTCCTTGGGGTTCATGTCCTGGTAGCTGACGGCGAACGCGGACGTGACCGCGAGCGAGAGCGTCATTACCAGGGCCATCAGCAGCGCGAACGCTTTGCTGACAGAGTTTGGATAATGTTTCATGGTTTTCGTCCTCCAGAGTGGTCTTATGCCGCCACACACAGCGGCGGAAAGTTGATGCGTTCAGTGTAACTCAATAAAAATACATAGTCAAGGGAATATTCATACCTAATCCCGCCAAATTTCAGCGTTGAATCTGTATTTTTGTTCATCATTTTTCACAAAGCAGTGCGTCAAGCCCCCGTCTTTCAGATCCTTTTGTGAATGCATCCGTAAATTTATACAGAATCGCGCTGCATAGGATATTCTTCTTCGCCGCGATTGCAAATGACGGCGGGGCGCATTATAATAAGAGGCAATCATCATTCAAACGCAGGAGGAACCGAATATGCGGCTGCAAAGCGCGATTTTTACACTGGGCGATACCCTCTTCACCCCCGACGGCGCGGCGCGCGAGGGACTCGACAAGGCGCTTTCACTTTTTAAGATGGAGGGCGTGTGGCTCGGCGCGGTGACGGCGCTCAGCGCGGAGGACGCGCAAAAAGCGCTCGAAAAGGCGGGGCTTAACTCGTATTTCCGCTTCGTGCTGACAGAATCCGTCGCGCTCTGCAAGGCGGACAGCGGCACGATGTTCGAGCGCGCGATGAAGCGCCTGCACTCGCAAAAGGACGATACGATCGTCTTTTCCAGCTCGCTTGCGGCGATCCAAAACGCGAAGGACGCGGGTTTTCGCACCGTGGCGGTGCAGGGAAGTGCGGGCGCGGCGGACTGGTCGACGATGCAGCAACTCGCCACGCAGAGCCTTGCGCAGTACAGCGAATTGCTGTCAGATTCTGTGTGAATTTTGGGAAAACGACAGGATTCGGCGTTTTTTAGTTTTAGTTGCAGTCTTTCTCAACGGTGATATAGTAAGAATATAACTATCAGAACGGAAGGTTCGCGCCATGTCGGATTTCTACTCGACTATCATCTTCCTTTCGGTCTTTATTATGATTATCATGGACATGCTCGCGAGCGGCAATGATCTGATGGAGCATGACAAAAAGCAGACGGTTTACACGATCTCCGTACTGGTATCGCATGCATGGTATCGGAATGGTTCGGCGTTTGGATGGACGGAGCCGACCCGTCGCTGCGGACGCTGCACATCCTCGTTAAGACCATCGAGTTATCCACAGCGCCGATCATCACTGTGCTTTGCAGCGACCTGATGACGCCGCTCAAGCATAAAAAGCTCATTTATACCCTCATCAGCGTCCACGCGGGGCTCGAGGTGCTGTCGGCTTTCTTCGGCTTCATCTTCTCGGTCGACGCACAAAACGTTTATCATCACGAAACGTTTTACTGGGTCTACGTGCTGACCTATGTCAGCGGCGTTCTGCTGTTCATTGGTCAGCTGCTGAGCGAGAGTTCGCACCATTATGGCCTGTATCGGGCGCTCGTTATCGTCCTGCCGGTTTTTTCTTCTGTGGGCTGTTCCTCCAGTACGGTGCCGGAGTGCGCATCATGTGGGCGTGCTCAGCGGTCGATGTTCTGATGGTTTACATCCTGTATTCCGAGCTCACGCAGAAAATCGACACGCTGACTCATCTTCTGAACCGCCGCAGCTATGAGAGCCGTCCCGCCTCGTTGTGCGGGCACGCAGTCATCTGCTATTTCGACGTGGACGAGTTCAAATCCGTCAACGACACCTTTGGCCATGGCGTGGGCGACGCGGTGCTTGCCGAGGTCGGCTACTGCTACCGCATCGGCGGCGACGAATTCTGCGTCATCGCGCAAATCTCCGACACGGCGGCGGAAAAGTATCTTTCGGAATTCCTGCACGAGCTGACGGCACGGCGGGTGAAAAAAGAGCACCTGCCGCACGTGTCGGTCGGCTATGCGTGCTTCAATCCGGTGCTCGGCAGCGTAGAGGATGCGATCAAACGCGCCGACCGGATGATGTACCACTACAAGCGCAAGCGCAAAAGCGAAGCGCTCACAAATGATGATACCGTAAAAAGCTGACGATCTTTTGACCGTCAGCTTTTTGTATCTGCTTTTATTTCGCCTCAATCTCCGCGTCCTCCTGCGGCTGGAGCTTGCTGCCAAAATACGCGAGCACCGCGCCGAGAATGGCGCACGCGACGCCCCAGACCATCTCCGCTGTCGAGGCAAAGTCCGTCGGAATGATGATGAGCGTGGAGGCAAGCACGATGCCGATGACAGCGTGATAAGCGATGGAGTAGTGCGTGTCGAAAAGCCTGCTCACAATGCGGGCAAACAGCGCCATCACGCCGGCCATGCCAAGCCCCCAGGGGATGAGCACGGCAAGATCAAGCTGCGCAATGCCGTCGATCAGCGGCGTGAGAAGGCCGACCGCCATCAGGATGGACGACGACGTCATCCCCGGGATGATGAAGCTGAAGCCCCACAGCACGCCGCAGAAGAGAAAGCCCCAGAAGTTTGCGGGCATCTCGGCAAATGAACTGAACTTGACGGCCATCAGCGCGCCGAACAGGGCGAGGAAGCTGACGATCAGCGAGATGTACGAACCGTTGCCGCGCCCCTGCGTGCCCGCCTCGTGCCAGAGGTCGGGCAGCGTGCCGAGGATGAGCCCGATGAAGAGGCACGTGGCGACGGTTTCCGACTGGTGAAACAGCGCAAGGATCACGCTGCCGCCGCCCAAAAAGCCGATCGCCCAGCCGATGCCGACGGCAAGCAGCATCCGCCAGTAGCGTTGAAGCGCGCGCCTTGGGTGCGTGAGCAGCTCCATCGCGGGGCGGTAGATGCCGAATACGACTGCGAGCACGCCGCCGGAGATGCCCGGCAAAATCGCGCCCGCGCCGATGATGATACCCTGCACAATGCGCATGATACCGTTTTTGATGCGGGAATTTTTCATATTGCTGCCTTTTTATGTGCTGCGCCCGCCGCAAAGCGGCGGAACGCGACGCGGTTTAATAGCCCTTTCTGCGGTCGACGAGGTGATGCATCGGGCGGCCCGCGGCGTAATTTTCCAGATTTTCGCAGAAGAGCTGCACGTTGCGCTCGCAGGTGTAGCCGAGCGTCATGTTGCCCGCGACGTGCGGCGTGAGCAGGAGGTTCTTGGCCTTGCGCAGCGGATGATCCGCAGGCAGCGGTTCGGGCACGACGACATCGAGCGCCGCACCGGCGAGGTGCTCGGAATCCAACGCTTTGATCAGCGCGTCCTGATCGATGGCCGTGCCGCGGCCGACGTTGACAACATAAGCGCCCTTCGGGAGCAGCGCCATGCGGTCTGCGTTCAGGATGTTCACCGTGTCGCTCACCGAGGGGAGAGACATGAAGAGAAGGTCAGTCTCGGGCAGGAGCTGATCGAGCTCCGTGACGGGATGAACGGCGTCAAAGTCCGCGTTCGCGCGGCCGCTGCGGCTGACGCCGGTCAGGCTCGCGGGATGGAACGCGCGCACGCGGCGGGCAAATTCCGTGCCGATGTCGCCCGTGCCAAGGCACGTGACGCGCGCGCCGTGGAGCGAGTGGATGCCGCCCGGGAGCACGCGCCAGCCGCCCTCGCGGATGATCTCGGTGTATTCCATCTGGCGGCGCAGCAGCATCAGCGAGACCATGACAGAATGCTCGGCGATCGTCGTGCCGTAAGCGCCCGAGGCGTTCGTCAGCAGGCAGTCGGGATTCTGATACAGGTCGTCGCGGCAGAAGCGGTCCACGCCCGCCCAGCAGCTCGCGTACCACTTGAGATTGCGTGCGCCCGCGATAACGCGCTGGGACGGATGGCCGTAGAGGATCGTGCAGTCGTCCACATTGCCCTCCGCCGCCCTGGACGAGGGGAAGAAGACGATGTCGTAGCCGCAGCGTGCGGCGGTGTCGCGCAGCGTCTTTTCGTAGGCCGGAGTCAGGAAGTCGATGATGACGCCGATTTTTTCATTCATGGTTCAATTCCTCCAAAATCATTTCTGCGACGCGCAGGCCGTCGGCCGCGGCACTCATGATGCCGCCGGCGTAGCCCGCGCCCTCGCCGCAGGGATATAGACCGCGCAGGGCGGATTGAAAACTCAAGTTGTCGCGCACGATGCGCACAGGCGACGAAGAGCGCGTCTCCACCGCCGTCAAAACGGCGTCGGGCGCATCGAAGCCCCTTAATTTCCGCCCCAGCATCGGAAGGCCCTCCTCGAGCGCCTCGCACACAAAGGGCGGGAGACAGCCGTGCAGGTCGCACCAGCGGACGGAGGGAAGATAGGTCGGCACGACCTTTCCCGCTCCCGTTGACGGGCGATGCTTGAGAAAATCTTCGACCCGCTGGGCGGGGGCGGCGTAATTTCCGCCGCCAAGGCGATAGGCCGCGTCCTCCAGCTCGCGCTGGAACTGGACGCCCGCGAGGGTATCGCCGGACGGGAAATCCTCCGGCGTAACGGAGACCAAAAGTCCGCCGTTGATGTTCTCGCCGTCGCGCGCAAATTCGCTCATGCCGTTTGTCACGACGCGCTTTTCCTCCGACGCGGCGGCGACGACCTCGCCGCCGGGGCAGACGCAGAACGAGAACACGCCGCGCCCCTTTTCCGTGTGGCAGGAGAGCTTGTACGACGTGGGTGGGAGGCCGTAGCGGCCCACCGCCTCCTTATATTGCGCTAAGTCCATGTCGCGCTGGCGGTGCTCGATGCGCACGCCGACGGCAAAGGGCTTGGGCTCCATCGGCACACCGCGCTTTTGCAGCATTTCGAACGTATCGCGCGCGCTGTGGCCGGGCGCGAGCACGACGTGCTTTGTGGGCAGCGTGTACTCCCCCTCGGGGGCGCTCACGCGCAGCGCCGTGACGCTGCCGCTGTTCTGCTCGATATCCACAACCTTGTGGGAAAACCGAACTTCGCCGCCGCGGTCGATGATCTCGCGGCGGAGATTTTGCAGCACCACATATAATTTGTCGGTGCCGACATGAGGCTTGGCGTCGACTAAAATATCCTCGCTCGCGCCGAAGCGGACGAACTCCTCTAAAATATAGCCGTGGCGCAGGTCCTTTGTGCCGGTGTTGAGCTTGCCGTCGGAAAATGCGCCCGCGCCGCCTTCGCCAAATTGCACGTTCGAGGTCAGATCAAGCTCACCCGTGCGCCAGAAGTGCTCGACATCGCGCTTTCGCTGCTCGACCGCGCGCCCGCGCTCTAATAAGATAGGTCTTGCGCCGCAGCGGGCCAGCAGCAGCGCGCAGAAAAGGCCCGCGGGCCCTGCGCCGATAACGACAGGGGAGACCTCCGGCGCTGAAACAGGCGCGGGCGGCGTATATTTCTTCGGCGCGTAGGGCTGCACATTTTTATTCTTGCAGCGCCGTAAAACGCCGGATCCGTTTTTGACCTCGACCGCGCAGGAGCAGACGAGCTTCACGCCCTCGCGCGCGTCGATGGAGCGGCGCAGGAGATGAACGGAAACAAGCGCCTCCTCGCTCACGCGCAGCGCGTGCGCGCAGGCCGCGCGCAGCTTGTCTTCCTTTGCTCCCACAGGGAGCTTCAGATTGTCGATGCGAAGCATGTGCGCCGCCTCCTTTTTCTCAAGTCGCGTTTCATTTTATTATGACGGAAAGGAAAGCGCAAGGGGAATCGCGCGATTATCACAGATTCTTAAAAAAGTCATCGGGAATTTAAGAAATCGTCAAATAGCGTTCAAGAAATATACATAAATATGCCCTATGATAACACCATCGAAAGCAAAGAGGCTGCAAGCAAGGGTCTCAGTCCATAGGAGGTCATCATCATGTACGAAGACGAAAACAACCTGTATCACTACAGCTATCGCAAGGGCGACGAGCAGAACCCCAACGCCCCGATCGACACGAAGAACTACGCCGAGGACCCGTGGGATAAGAATCCCGGCGGCAGCCCGAAGAAAAAGGGCGGCCACGGTCTTTCCGGCAAGGTCATCGCGCTGGCGCTGGTGTGCGCGCTCGTCGGCGGCTTCATCGGCGCAGGCGTGAGCGGCGCGACGACCAAGGTCAACAAGACGAGCGTTCAGGTCAGCGACCGCGAGGTCGCGCAGGTGCAGACCGTCAAGGTCGACGGCAAGACCGAGATGACCATGGCGGAGGTCTACGCCTCGAATGTCAACAGCGTGGTGTCCATCAACGTCTCCGCCACCACGAACTACTTCGGCCAGCAGGTCGAGACCGCCGCCAGCGGCACGGGCTTTTTCATCACGGAGGACGGCTACATCCTCACGAACCATCATGTTGTTTCCGGCGCGAGCAGCGTGAGCGTGACGCTCTACAACGGCGAGAGCTACGACGCGAAGGTCATCGGCAGCGACGAGGACTATGATATCGCCGTGCTCAAGATCGACGTGACGGGCGCGACGCCCGTGGTGCTGGGCGACTCGAGCAAGCTTGCCATCGGCGAATCCGTCGCGGCCGTCGGCAACCCGCTCGGCGAGTTGACGTTCTCGATGAGCGAGGGTATCGTGTCGTGCGTGAACCGCGCCATCAACGTGGACGGTACGCCGTTCAACATGATCCAGGTCGACTGCTCCATCAATCCCGGCAACTCCGGCGGCCCGCTCTTCAACAGTTACGGTGAGGTCGTGGGCATCGTGTCGGCCAAGTATTCAAGCTACTCCAACACCACCGTGGAGGGCATCGGCTTTGCCATTCCCATCAACGACGTCGTGTCGCTCGTCAAGGACATCATGACCAACGGCTATGTGACCAACAAGGCCTACATGGGCATCACGCCGCAGACGATGACCGCGCAGATGGCGCAGCAGTACCGCTACGACGTGACCAAGGGCGTCTTCGTCTGCTCCGTTGACCCGGACAGCGCCGCCGACAAGGCGGGGCTCAAGCTCGGCGACGTCATCACGAAGATGGACGACAAGGATATTGCATCCTATGAAGACCTCGTCGCGGCCAAGAAGAGCTACAGCGCGGGCGACACCGTGACGCTGACCGTCTACCGCGAGGGTAAGACGATCGAGGTAGAGCTCACCTTCGACGCAGCCCCCGAGACGACGGAGACGAGCTCTTCCGACCAGAGCACCGACAACAGCTACAATGGTAACGGCGGGTACGGCAATGGCGGCAACGGCTACTACTCCAATCCCTGGGATTTCTTCAATAATTTCTTCGGCTACGGCGGCTGAATGCCGCAAAGCAGCAAAAAGGCGGAACCTCTTTTTGAGAGGTTCCGCCTTTTTTATTTTTTTGTTCGCGGTTTTATTTGTTGCGCTTGAGCACCTCGCACACGAGCGCATAGACGCGCGCGGTGGAGGCGACGTTCAGCCTCTCCTCCACCGAGTGCACATCGTGCAGCTCCGGTCCCATGGAGAGCGCGTCGAGGCCGGGGATCTTTTCGATGAAGAGTCCGCACTCAAGGCCGCCGTGGGTGGCTTCGATCTTCCCGTCGTGGCCGGTGAGGTCGCGGTAGACCGCTTCGATCTCCTTGCGGAGGGCAGAATTGCGGTCGTATTGCCAGCCGGGATAGTTGCTGCGCTCGCCCACGGTGCCGCCGCCGAATTCGACGATGGCCTTCACGCGCTGAATGAGCATATCCTTCTGCGAGGCGATGCAGGAGCGGACGGAGAAAGAGCACTTCACGCCGTGCTCGTCCGTGCGCATCACGCCGAGGTTGAGAGAAGTCTGCACAAGACCGGGGAAGTCGGCGCTCATCTCCTGCACGCCCTGCGGCAGGGCAAGGAGCACGTGCAGCAGTCTCGACGTGTCCGCTGCGGAGAATGCGGCCGGAACGTCAGCCTTTTCGCACACGAGGGAAATGCCGCCGTCGGTAACGGCGTACTCATTTTTGAGCGTTGCGTCGAATTCCTTGATGAACGCCTCGAACGCGGGCGCATCAGCCGCGGAGACTGCGGCAAGCGCGTCGGCGCGCAGGCAAATGACATTGTCGAACTCGCCGCCCGTCAGCTCATGCACGCGCAGCGAGGGGCAGCGCTCCATCGCGCTATACAGCGTGCGCGCCATCAGGCAGTTGGCGTTGCCGCGGCCCTGATTGATGTTCATGCCGGAGTGGCCGCCCTTGAGACCCGAGATCGTCACGCGGTAGCCGGTCATGCCGTCCGCGCGCTCCTGCGGCGCGTTCAGCGCGCAGTCAAGGCGCACGCCGCCCGCGCAGGACACGGTGAAAACGCCCTCTTCCTCAGAGTCGAGGTTCAAAAGCTTTTTGCCCTTCAAGTCCGAGCAGTCCAGCGCGAACGCGCCGTCCATACCGACCTCCTCGTCGACGGTGAAGACCGCCTCGATGGGGGGATGGGGGAGCGTTTCGTCGGATAAAATCGCGAGGATCATCGCAACGGCGATGCCGTTGTCGCCGCCAAGCGACGTCTTGTCCGCCCAGACCCATTCGCCGTCGGTACGGACGTCGAGCCCGTCGCGCGTCATGTCCTTGGTGCAGTCCTCGGTCTTGGCGCAGACCATGTCGATATGGCCCTGCAAGATAATGGGCGCGGCGTTTTCATAGCCGCAGGAGCCGTTCTTCCAGATAATGACGTTGTTGCACGCCTCCTGACGGTATTTAAGGCCCAATTCCTTCGCAAAGCCGACGCACAGGTCGCTGATTTGCTTCGTATTTCCGCTGCCGTGGGGAACGGAGCAGAGCTTTTCAAAATAGTAGAATACCTTTTCCGGCTGGAGATTTGATAAGACCGCCATGATATCCTCCCGAATTTTCTTAGTTGATCTGCTTGCGGCGGCTCAGGTTCATCGTGCCGTCCTGCATGTCCTGAATGCTGTCGAGGCTCTTGCCCGTACCCTCGGCCACGCACTGGATGGCGTTCTCGGCCACCATGGCGTGGATGCCGGTGCGGGCGGTGACGAGCTTATCAAAGCCGCGGACTAAGCTGCCGCCGCCGGTCATGACGATGCCGTTGTTCGAGATATCGGCCACGAGCTCGGGCGGGGTCTTTTCAAGCACGAGGTGGACCTCCTCCATGATGCGCTCGACGGGCTCTTCAAAGGCCTCGAGCATTTCCGCGGACGAGACGGAGATGAGCTCGGGAAGGCCCGTGATAAGGCTTCTGCCCTTGACCTCCATGGTCATTTCCTCTTCCGGCGGGAAGACGCAGCCGATCTGCATCTTCATCTGCTCGGCCGTGCGCTCGCCGACGAGCAGGTTGTGCTTGCGGCGCATATACTTGACGACGGCCTCGTTGAACTGGTCGCCCGCGATCTTGATGGAGGACGATTCGACG
>OGYY01002360.1_pt1 | contig 14052 bp, 11 predicted proteins | sample 1576671 | NCBI WGS metagenome assembly OGYY01 (sample SAMEA3541593, study PRJEB24748) | human gut metagenome | biome: human gut; feature: human-associated habitat; material: faeces | place: China | collected 2012 | reverse complement strand
TGGCGGCGCTGCTGGAGGCATGGAACGCCAAGGGCTTGACCACGGCGGAGGCCATCGAGGCGCACCTTGCGCAGGTGCGGGCGCTGAACCGACGCATCCGCGACCTGATGGAGCTGTGCGGCCACCGAGGCGGCTGCACGCAGGCCAACCGGGAGCTGCTTCTGACCTGGCAGGCGGAGTGGGGCCTGCCGGATGCGCTGGTGAACCTGGCGGCGGAGCTTGCGCGGGGCGTGGACAAGCCCATGCCTTATATGAACCGTCTGCTGGAAGGCTGGCGCAAGTCGGGCGCGCTCACCGTGGAGGCGGCGCGTGCCGAGCACGAGCGCTTCCAGTCCTCGCAGAAGGGGACAGACCGTCCCGCCGCGCCCGCCAAGCGCGTGATCGAGCAGCAATATGAGCAGCGCACCTATGATCCCGACGAATTCGATGATCTGTCGGAGGAGCAGCTGGAGGAGTTGAACCGCAAATGACGCGAGAGCAGATCTTGGCCCGGCTGGAGCAGGACTATGCCCGGCGGCGGGAGGACAACCTGCGCCTGTTTGAGCAGCGGCGCGAGGAAGCCTGCCGCCGGTGCGAGGGCCTTCGGGAGCTGCTGGAGAAGCGCCACGCCGAGGTGGTGGCGGGCGTGCGTTCCAGCCTGATCAATCCCCGGCGCGACCCGCAGACCAACGCCGGCCTGCCCGCGCGCATGGCGGAGTGGAACCGGCAGATTCGGGAAAAGCTGATCGAGGGGGGCCTGCCGGACGATTTTTTGCAGCCGGTCTACACCTGCGCCGTCTGCCGGGACGAAGGGTACGTCTACGACCCGTCCCGCCGCATGTGCGACTGCATGCGCCGGGAGCTCAACCGCCGGCTGATGGAGCAAAGCGGCCTGGGCGCGGGGACGGGCACCTTTGAAACCTATGACGCATCCGTTTTTTCCGATGAACCGGACGAGCGGGGCATGTCCCAGCGGCGCATCATGGAGGCCAACCGCGATATCTGCCTGCGCTATGCGGACAGCTTTCCCGATACCGAGGTGCGCGACCTGCTCCTGATGGGCAAGAGCGGCCTGGGCAAGACGTTCCTCATGCAGTGCATTGCGCGCCGCGTGGCCGAGCGCGGACACCTGCCCACCTATGTCAGCGCATACCGCTTCTTTGAAACAGCGCGGCAGGCCTATCTGGACAACGACGGCGCCAAGCTCGCGCCTCTGATGGAAGCGGAATTGCTGCTCATCGACGACCTGGGCACCGAACCGCTGATGAACAACGTGACCGTGACGCAGCTGTTCAACCTGCTCAACGAGCGGCAGATGAGCGGCCGGCACACCATTCTCAGCACCAACCTGAGCATGAACGAGCTGCAGGAGCGCTACACCGAGCGCGTGACCTCGCGCCTTCTGGACAAAGGCGTCTGCCTGCGCGTGGGATTCGTGGGCGGCGACGTGCGCCGGGGGCGCAGGCGAAAGGGGAGGGAAGCGTGAACATTCAGATTTATGTATCCACCAGAAATCCGGACGTGCTCAAGGCGGAGCGGTTTTTCAAGGAGCGCCGCATCCCCTATCAGCTGATGGACCTCAAAAAGCACCGGCTGGGCAAGAAGGAGCTGGAGCTCTTTGCCGCCGCGGCCGGCGTCAAGGCCCTGGTGGACCGCTCCGGCAAAAAGGCCCTGGAGCGCCCCGTGGCCCACATGTCCACCGACAGCCTGATCCTTGCCGAACTGATGAACGACCCCATGGCGCTGGTCAGCCCGATTGTGCGAAGCGGCAACCGCGTCACCGTGGGCGCGGATGAGACGGAATGGAAGCGCTGGGTAGAGCTGGAAAAATCGGCTCCGCGCTGATGGTATTCATAGAAATGCAGAAAAAAAACAATCTAGGAAGGCGTTTGCCCATTCCGTCAGGAATGGAACCAATCGCCTTCCCAATTCTTTTTACGACAACCATACCTTATGTAAATCGGTGTTTTTTTAAGTAGACTTTTGCGGTTTGAATGTGTTATAGTACATTGTGTATTGTATGCTTTGCAGAAAGGGACGTTTGGGTTGATCTGTATGGATTTTCGATGGCGAGGGCCGGTGAGAGGCAGGACGCTGGGAGGGTAATCGGCATGGGGTACCGGCGGGAAAAAACCGGTATTTCAAAGTCTACTTTTGCATACTGCCCTCAAAGCGTCCTATGTACAATGCTGCCGCGCGGTCCAGGCCGTGCGGCTTGGTTTTCGCCCCGCGCGGAAACGAACTGAACTTTGCGGCGCGCAAGGCTTTGCGGCGCGCTTTCGGGAGGGACTCATCGGAATGCTCAGATATGTCGTCAAGCGTGTATTGCTTGCAATCCTAACCGTATTCATCATCGCGGCCATCACCTTTTTTGCCATGAACGCCATCCCCGGCGGGCCGTTTGCCAGTGAAAAGGCCAAGGACCCGGCGGTGGAAGCCATGCTGATGCAGCGCTTCCATCTGGATAAGCCAGTGGGCGAGCAGTTCCTGATCTACCTGGGCAACCTGGCGCACGGCGATTTCGGCATTTCGCTCAAGACGGGACGTGAGATTTCAGACGTGATCTCCGAATCGTTCTCGGTATCCGCCACGCTGGGCGGTATGGCGGCGGTGCTGGCGCTGATCATCGGGTTGGTGTTGGGATCGGTGGCGGCGCTCTGCCGCGGCCGCTGGCCGGACCGCGTGATCATCTTTGTGACCACGCTGTTTGTCTCGGTGCCCAGCTTCATTCTGGCCACCATTCTGCTGCTGGTCTTCAGCCTGCAGCTGCAATGGGTGGGCGTGTGGTCGCCCAACAATCCCAACTACGTGCTGCCGGTGATTGCCCTGGCGCTCTATCCCATGGCTTACATCACCCGCCTGACCAAATCCAGCATGCTGGATGTGCTGGGACAGGACTACATCCGCACCGCCCGCGCCAAGGGCGTGCATGAGTGGCTGGTCATTTTCAAGCACGCGCTGCGCAATGCGCTCATCCCCGTCATCACCTACGTGGGCCCCATGACCGCCTACATCCTTACCGGCAGCATGGTGGTGGAAACGGTATTCACCGTGGGCGGCCTTGGCACCAAGTTCGTCAGCTCCATCAACAATCAGGACTACCCCATGATTATGGCCGTCACCATCTTCCTGGCGGTGCTCATGGTGGTCGCCACGCTTCTCAGCGACCTGATCTACAAGGCGGTCGACCCGCGTATCAAGCTTGATTGAGGAGGATGGCGGTAATGCGTGAATTCAAAGAAGATCAGCTGCCCAAGAAAAATCTCTTGAGCCTGCAAATTGATCTGAATAAGTTTTCTCCTGCTACGGACGAGGAAAAGCAGCAGCATGAAACGATGCGGGAATCCACCACCTTTTTCCGCGACGGCATGCGCAAGCTCTTCAAGAACCCGCTCGCCGTGGCCAGTCTGATCGTGCTGGCGGTGTTGCTGGTGATCATCGTGGTGGTGCCCTCGGTCTATCCCTATTCCTATTCCCAGATGATCGAGGTTAACGGCAAGCGCGACAAGACGGCCAAGAATCTCGCGCCCTTCCAGTATTCCGAAAATGAGCTCAAGGCCATCGAGGAGGGGCAGGAGATCTTCCCGCACATCTTCGGGACCGATGAATTGTGCCGCGACTACTTCATCCGCGTGGTGTACGGCGCGCGCGTTTCGCTTCTGGTGGGCCTGTTCGCCAGCCTGATCGTGCTGGTGATCGGCCTGCTCTACGGCTCCATCTCCGGCTACTGCGGCGGCAAGGTGGACCTGATCATGATGCGCATCGTGGACATCATCTACTCCCTGCCGGATACCCTGATGGTGATTCTGCTCTCCGTGGTGCTCAACCAGGTGCTGGGCAACGCCCTCAAGGGCACGATTCTGGCGCAGGTGGGCACCAACATGCTCAGCCTGTTTGTGGTGTTCGGCCTTCTGTACTGGGTGAGCATGGCGCGTCTGGTCCGCGGCCAGATTCTCTCCATCAAGACCAACGAATATGTCCTGGCGGCCCGGGCCCTGGGCGCCAAGCCCGGCCGCATCATTCGCAAGCATATTTTACCCAACTGCATCAGCGTCATCTTCATATCCGTTGCATTACAGATCCCGTCGGCCATCTTTACCGAGAGCTTTTTGAGCTTCATCGGCCTGGGCGTGCAGGCGCCCATGCCCTCGCTGGGCTCCCTGGCCAACGCGGCGCGCGGCGGCATGCAGAACTATCCGTGGAAGATGCTCTTCCCGGCGCTGAGCATCTGCCTGATCGTGCTGAGCTTCAACCTGCTGGGCGACGGCCTGCGCGACGCCTTCGACCCCAAGCTGAGGAGGTAATGAACGAATGAGCACACCGCTGTTGCAGGTGAAAAACCTGTGTACTTCGTTTGACGTGGACGCCGGCGAGGTCCGCGCCGTCAACGGGATTTCCTTCAGCCTGGACAAGGGCAAGGTGCTGGGCATCGTGGGCGAGTCCGGCAGCGGCAAGAGCGTGACGGCCTATTCCATCATGCGCATTCTCGTCGAGCCCGGCCGCATCAAGAGCGGCGAAATCCTCTTTGACGGTCAGGACATCGTGAAATTTTCCAAAAAGCAGATGAGCGAGTTTCGCGGCAAGCGCGTCTCCATCATCTTCCAGGACCCGATGACCTCCCTCAACCCCACCTACACCATCGGCAACCAGCTGCGCGAGGCCATTTTGCTGCACACCAACCGCAACCATGAGCAGGCCAACGCCCGCGCCGTGGAGATGCTCAAGCTCGTAGGCGTAAACGAGCCGGAAAAGCGCCTCAAGCAGTATCCGCACGAGCTGTCCGGCGGCATGCGCCAGCGCGTGATGATCGCCATGGCCCTGGCGTGCGAGCCGGATATCCTGATTGCCGACGAGCCCACCACCGCGCTGGACGTGACCATTCAGGCGCAGATTCTGGAATTGATGAAGGACCTGCAAAAGAAGCTGGGCATGGCCATCATCATGATTACGCACGACCTGGGCGTCATCGCCGACATGTGCGACGAGATCATCGTGATGTACGCGGGCCGCATCTGCGAGCGCGGCACCGTGGACGAGATCTTCTACAACCCCAGGCACGAGTACACCAAGGGCCTGCTTCGCTCCATCCCCAAGCTCGATACCCGCAACCAGCGGCTGATCCCCATCGCGGGTTCCCCGGTGGACCTGACCAGCATGCCCGCGGGCTGCGCCTTCGCCTCCCGCTGCGACTGCGCCATGAAGATCTGCCTGACGGACCTGCCCGAGGAGCTGCCCATCAACGAAAATCACCGGGCCGCCTGCTGGATGAACGTCAAGCGCGTCTATGACGAAGCGAAAAAGGAGGGGGCGGCGCAATGAGCGAGTACATTCTGGAGGTGCGCGACCTCAAGCAGTATTTCCCTGTGCGTACCGGCTGGTTCGGCACGACGCCCCTCAAGGCCGTGGACGGCGTGAGCTTCGGCATCCGGCCGGGCGAGACGCTGGGCCTGGTGGGCGAATCCGGCTGCGGCAAAACCACCGTGGGCCGCACCATTCTGCACCTTTACAAGCCCACCTCCGGCGAGGTGATTTACAACGGTACGCCGCTCACCCCGGCCAATATCGACCAGTACCGCAAGGATATCCAGATCGTTTTTCAGGACCCGTATTCCTCGCTCAACCCGCGCATGACCGTGGCCGACATCGTGGGCGAGCCGCTGGACATCCACCATCTGTACAAGAACAAGAAAGAGCGCGATGAAAAGATCGCCGAGCTGCTCACGCTGGTGGGCCTCAACAGCGATCACGCGCGCCGCTACGCGCACGAGTTCTCCGGCGGCCAGCGCCAGCGCATCGGCATCGCCCGCGCCCTCGCGGTGAATCCGCGCTTCATCATCTGCGATGAGCCCGTCAGCGCTCTGGACGTGTCCATTCAGGCGCAGATCATCAACACCTTTGAGGACCTGCAAAAGAAGCTGGGCATCGCCTATCTGTTCATCGCGCACGACCTTCTGGTGGTGCAGCACATCAGCCACCGCATCGCGGTGATGTACCTGGGCCGGATCGTGGAGGTGGGCACATCCGAGGATGTGATCGACCGTCCGCAGCATCCCTATACCCAGTCGCTGATTTCGGCCATTCCGATTCCCGATCCTGACACGGCCCGCACCCGCCACCGCATCCCGCTGGAGGGCGACGTGCCCAGCCCGCTGCACATGCCCACGGGCTGTCCGTTCCGCACCCGCTGCCGCTACGCTACGGACAAGTGCGCCAAGGAATGCCCGCCGCTGGCCGAAACCGAACCCGGCCACAGCATCGCGTGCTGGAACCCCCATTACTGACTCTGAGGGCGGTGCAAGCCGCCTTTGGAAATAAAAACAGGAGGATCATAGAAACATGAAAAAGTTGCTTTCCGCCCTGCTTGTGATGATGATGCTCGTCGCCTGCATGGCCCCCGCGCTTGCGGATGAAGGCTCCGAACCCGATTGGACTCATTACGATGAGCTGATCGCGGAGATCAAGGCCACCACCGATGTGGTCGCCCGTGAAGCCCTCATGCATGAGGCTGAGGACATGCTGATGGAGACCGGCGCCATCCTGCCGATCTACTACTACAACGATCTGTACATGCTGGACTCCACTGTGACCAACGTGTACAGCAACCTCTTCGGCTACAAGTTCTTCATGTATGCCGACAAGGGCGATGACACCACCCTGCGCGTGAACCTGGCTTCCGAGCCGGACAAGCTGGACCCCGCGCTCAACAGCACGGTGGACGGCGCCTCTCTGGCGGTCAACTCCTTCGGCGGCCTGTACACCTACGACGCTGAGGGCCAGTTGGTGCCTGACTTCGCTACCGGCTACACCGTGAGCGACGACGGCCTGGTGTACACCTTCACCCTGCGTGACGGCCTGAAGTGGTCCGACGGCAGCGACTTGACCGCCAAGGACTTCGAGTGGAGCTGGAAGCGTGCCGCTTCTACCGCCACCGCCGCCGACTACAGCTACATGTTCAACGGCATCAAGGGCTATCCGGACGATCTGGCCGTGAGTGCCTCCGAGGATGGCAAGACCTTCACCGTTGAGATGGCTGCGCCCTGCGCCTACATGCTGGACCTGTGCGCCTTCCCCACCTTCTTCCCGGTGAAGCAGTCCGAGGTTGAGGGCGCCGAGGGCTACCTGGATGCGGATGGCAACATCCTCAACCCCAACGCCTGGGCCACCGAAGCGGGCTTCATCAGCTCCGGTGCGTACGTGCTGACCGAGTGGAAGCACAACGAGTCCATGGTGTACGAGAAGAACCCCAACTACTGGAATGCCGAGAACGTGAAGATCGAGCGCATCGAGCTCATGCTCTCCGCCGATGACACCGCCATCTATGCCGCCTATCAGGCCGGCGACCTGGACTTCATCGACACCGTGCCCACCGATCAGATCGCGTCCCTCAACGGCATCGATCCCGAGTTCTACGTGGTGGACAACCTGGGCACCTACTATGCCAGCTTCAATGTGAAGAGCCCGCTGTTCGACGGCAAGACCGTGGAGCAGGCCAACGCCATGCGCCGCGCCTTTGCGATGCTGGTGGACCGTCAGTACATCATCGACACCATCGGCCAGACCGGCCAGAAGGCTGCGAACACCTTCGTGCCCGCCGGCATGGCGGATGGCCACGGCGGTGAATTCCGCGTGGATGACGACGCCTACACCTATCCCGTGGAGACCGGCTACTTCAGCACCGAGGTCGATGTGGAAGGCGCCATCGAGCTGCTCAAGAGCGCTGGCTTCGAGTTCGACGCCAACAACATGCTCTCCGCCTCCACCCCCATCAGCTTCGAGTACCTCACCAACGAGGGCTCCGGCAACGTGGGCATCGCCGAGTGCATCCAGCAGGATCTGGCCGTGATCGGCATCAACATGACCATCCGCACCTGCGACTGGAACGTGTTCCTCAACGACCGTAAGAACGGCAACTACGACATCGCCCGCAATGGCTGGCTGGCCGACTTCAACGATCCCATCAACTTCCTGGAGATGTGGACCACCGATTCCGGCAACAACGACTGCCAGTTCGGCCGCTAAAAAAGCCGATAACCCAAAGAGGCCCCGCCAGATGGCGGGGCCTCAATGCGTTTGCGCGTATACGTCTGACGCTCAATCGCCTTCCAGGAAGCGCTTGAGCTGCGAGCGGTTGGCGGGAAGGTCCGGGGTCAGGACCATCATGCCGTCGATGGTTTCGTCCACATAGGCGCCGTCGAAGGGTACGTGTGCGCCCTGGATGTCCAGCGTATCGCACCCGAGCAGCGGGGCCAGCGCCGCCAGATCGGACAGCGTCAGATCGGTTTCCACCTCGTCAAGCAGCGTCACGGCCAGGTTCAAAAGCTCGAGGAGGTTCATGGCTTTCACCTGTTCCGCCGCGCTCTCGATGAGCTGCTGCTGCCGGCCGATTCGCTGAAAATCGCTGTCGATCTTGCGGATGCGGCAGTAGCTCAGGGCTTGCCGCCCGTTGAGCAGGTGCTCGCCCGCCGTTTCCAGCAGGCCGTCGTCCGCCGCAAGGCCCACCTGGCGGTTGTAATCCTCCAGAATCTTGTTGAGCTGCTGGCGCTCGGACTTGGTGATGTCCGCTTCCACGCCGCCCAGCAGGTCCACCGCCGTTACCAGCGTGGGGAAATATGCCGTCAGGGTGTGGTCGGCACTGACGCCGAAGTTCTCCTCCAGCGTCTTGAGAAGCAGCTCCTCGCCGCCATAGAAGTAGGCCGCGTTGAGCCGGTCCTTGCCGTGCCCGGGGATGGTGACGTACAGGTCGCGCAGGAACGAAACCAGCCGGATGCGGCCCGCTTGGGGATCGATGCTCGCCAGCATCATCACATCGCTGCGGCCGGCCCGGCCCGACGTGTCCACGCCGATGAGCAGCACGGTGAAGGGGTCCGCCGCTTCCGCCCGCGCGGCCAGGCAGCCAAAGAGCACAAGCGCCGCGCAGACAAACGCAGCGGCCCGTTGAAACAAGCGCTTCATAAAAATCGCCCTCCTTTGCGTTGGTGCCTAGACAACGCAGAGAAGGGCGATTTTGTTGCAGCTGGACGGATTTGGTCAGGTATAGTCGGTGTCGAACTGCACCACCAGGCGATAGCGGTCGTCCAGCGAGCGGGCGTAGGCGTTAAGGGACTTGAGCAGCGCGTCGCGGCCCTTGTAGCCGGCGGGGGTGACACAGTCGAAAATCAGGTTGATATGCCCCTGGCCCGGCACCATGCGGAAGTCGTGCAGGCTCAGGCAGGGGTCGGTGTTCTTGAGGAAGTCCGACATCTGCTGATGAACGCGATTCACGTTTTCGTCGGAGGTGACAACGGGGTCCATGTGGATGCAGATGGCCATGTGCATCTTCTCCCCGATCTCGCGTTCGGCGTCGTCGATCGCCTCGTGAATGGCCACGATGTTGGCGTCCGCGCTGACCTCCGCGTGCACGGAGGCAATGCAGCGGCCTGGGCCGTAGTCGTGCAGCACCAGGTCGTGGATGCCCAGGATGCCCTCGCGGGCAAGGAGCAGCTCGCGGATCTGACGGATCTTTTCCGGGTCCGGCTTGCCGCCCAGCAGGCTGTCCACGGTATCGCGGCAGACCTCAAAGCCCGCCTTGAGCACCACGGCCGCCACCACCAGGCCGATCCAGCCGTCAACGGCCCAGTCAAAGGCCAGATAGGCCAGCACGCTGAGCAGCACCGCGCCGGTGGAGAGCACGTCGCCCAGGCTATCCTTGGAGGCGGCCAGCAGCGTGCCGTTGTGGATGGCGGAGCCCAGCCTGCGGTAGAAAAAGAACAGCCACAGCTTGAGCAGCACCGACGCCACCAGAATCGCCACGACCACCCATGACAGGGTGAGGGGTTCTGGGTTTAGGATGGAGGACACACCGTCGCGCAGGAGCTGCAATCCCATGAGCACGATCAGCGCGCCCACGGCCAGCGAACCCAGGTATTCCATGCGCCCATGGCCGAAGGGATGCTCCTGATCGACGGGCTTGCGGGCCAGGCGTGTGGTGATCAAGGTGACGATGCTGCCGGCGGCGTCGGAGAGGTTGTTGGCGGCGTCGGCCATGATGGCCAGCGAGCCGCTGAGCAGCCCCATGAGGAACTTGCCGGCGGACAGGAGCAGATTGACGGCGATGCCCGTCACGGCGGCCAGGGTACCATAGGCGGCCCGGACATCCGGGTCGTCGACGCGGTCCGCCTCCCGGATGAAGCGGCGAATCAGCCATGCGGTCAAGGCAAGGCGCCTCCTTTGGATGGATATGGCCGGTATATGCGGCAATGTCCGATCATTATACCAAAAGCGGCACGCTTAGACAAGACAAATCCTCCGCGCTCCGCCGGGCGGTCAGCGGGAGCGGCGCGCCAGCCCGTCGGCAAAGGCCTTCAGATGCGCGGGCACGTCGATGCCCTGCGGACAGGCCTTCACGCACTGGCCGCACGCCACGCAGGCTGCGGGGTGCTTTTCGGCGGCCAGGGCCTCGACGGGCTCCGCCGCGGAGGAGGACAGACGGAATGCGTTGTAGGCGGCCAGCAGCATCGGAATGTCCAGCCCGGCGGGGCAGCCGTCCACGCAGTAGCGGCAGGCGGTGCAGGGCACGGCGTTCTTCATCCGCTCGGCCAGGGCCAAAAGCGCCTCGCGCTCGGCAGGGGTCAGGGGATCGGGACGGGAAAAGGTTTCGATGTTTTCTCGCAGCTGCGCCATATCGGACATGCCGCTGAGCACCACGTGCACGTTGGGCAGGTCCTGCACGAAGCGGAAGGCCCATTCCGAGGGGCTGCGGCGCGGATTCAGCGCGCGCAGGGCTTTCTCCCCGGCCGCGTCCAGGCGGGCCAGCCGCCCGCCGCGCACAGGCTCCATCACCCATACGGGGATGCCCCGTGAGGTCAGCAGCTCGTATTTCTCCCGCGCGCTTTGGAACGTCCAGTCCAGATAGTTCAGCTGAATCTGGCAGAAGGACAGCTCCTTGCCATAGCGGTCCAGAAATTCGCGCAGGTTGTCCATCTGCCCATGGCTGGAAAAGCCCAGGTAGCGGATGCGCCCCTGCCGGCGCTGCTCAAGCAGGTACTCCACGATGCCCAGCTTGGGATCGCAGAAGGTGGGGGTGGTGGCTTCGCACACGTTGTGCAACAGGTAGAAATCGAAGTGGCCTACCCCGCACTTTTCCAGCTGCTCCTCAAAGATGGAGGCGGGGCTGCGCCCGGCGGCGGCCACGTGGCTGGGAAACTTCGTGGCCAGCAGGTAGCTCTCGCGGGGATAATCCGCCAGGATGCGGCCCATGATGCGCTCGGACTCGCCTTCATGGTAGGGGTAGGCGGTGTCGAAGTAGTTCAGGCCGTTTTGCATGGCATACGCCACCATGTCGCGCGTCCGGGCCTCGTCCACCCGGCCGGAGCCGTCCGCAAGCAGCGGCAGGCGCATGGCGCCAAAGCCCAGCAGCGGCAGCGTGAGATCGTGAAACCTGCGGGTCAGCATCGTGATCGTTCCTCCCTGGGCGGCCGCGCATGGCGCGCGGCCGGTAGATATCCCCAGCATACCACGTGCGGGAGGTCCTCTGTCAAGAGCTGGACGCCATTTTGGCCGCATGGCGGAGGGAAAATAGGCTTTGCAAAATACAGGCAACTGATATATACTGGTTGATGACAGGAACGGCGAAAAATCGCCATCCCCCAAAAGTAATGCGCCATAAGGCGACAGGAGCCACGAAATGCAGAAAGTATGGATTATCGGCGCGGGCCCCGCCGGACTGACGGCGGCGTACGAGCTGCTCAAGCACGGCTATGACGTGACGGTTCTGGAACAGAGCCACGAGATCGGCGGCATCTCCAAGACGGTGCGCTACCAGGGCAACCGCATGGATATCGGCGGTCACCGCTTTTTCAGCAAGGACCAGCGTGTGATGGACTGGTGGGCGGATATCATGCCCCTGCAGGGCGCGCCTTCCTTCGACGACAGGGTGCTGGGGCGGCCCGTGCCGCTTTCCGCCGGCGGTCCGGACCCCGAAAAGGAAGACCGCGTCATGCTGGTGCGCAACCGCGTAAGCCGCATCTATTACGCCAAGCACTTCTTTGACTATCCCATCAGCCTTAAGATGGAGACGCTCAAGACCATGGGCTTTGCCACCACCATGCAGGTGGGCATGAGCTTCCTTTGCGCCACGCTGCGCAAGCGTCCCAACGACAACCTGGAAAATTACTACATCAACAGCTTTGGCAAAAAGCTCTACGGCATGTTCTTTGAGGGCTATACCGAAAAGCTGTGGGGCCGCCATCCCCGCGAGATCGACGCCAGCTGGGGCAAGCAGCGCACCAAGGAACTAAGCATCTTTGGCATCCTCAAGGATATGTTCTCCAAGGTGTTCGTCTCCAAGGAACAGCGCAGCAAGCATGTCCAGACCTCGCTGATCGAGGAATTCCGCTATCCCAAGTACGGTCCCGGCCAGCTGTGGGAAACCGTGGCCGCCGAGGTGGAGAAGATGGGCGGAAAGATTCTGCTGGGTGCGGAGGCCCTGGGCTTGACCACGGAGGTCGGGCGCGTCAGGAGCCTGCGCTACCGGGACGAGAGCGGCGAGCATGAGGCGGAGGCGGATGTGTTCTTCTCCTCCATGCCCGTCAAGGACCTGGTGGCCGGCATGAACGACGTGCCCGCGGACGTGGCGCGGGTGGCGGCGGGCCTGCCCTACCGAGACTTTGTGACGGTGGGCCTTTTGGTGGACCGGCTGAACCTCAAAAACGAAACCGCCCACAAGACGTTGGGCAACATCGTGCCCGACTGCTGGATCTATGTGCAGGACACCAATGTGAAGCTGGGCCGCATCCAGATTTTCAACAACTGGTCGCCCTACATGGTGGAGGACCCGGAGCACACCGTGTGGATCGGGCTGGAATATTTCTGCAACGAGGGCGACGATTTCTGGAACATGAGCGAGGAGGCGTGCGTCGCGCTGGCGGCGCGCGAACTGTGCACCATGGGCGTGATCGACAGCCCGGACCATGTGCGCATGAGCCACCGTGAGCGCGTCAAAAAGGCGTATCCTGCCTATTTTGACACCTACGACGAGATGGACAAGGTCGTCTCCTACCTGAACACCTTTGAGAACCTGTATTGCGTGGGCCGCAACGGCCAGCACCGCTACAACAACATGGACCACTCCATGGCCACGTCCTTTGAGGCGGTGGATAACCTCGTGGCCGGTATCAAAACCAAGGACAACGTCTGGAACGTCAACACCGAGCAGGAATATCACGAGGAAAAGAAGGCCTGACGCCTCCGTTTCCCGCGTTCCAGTGCAAGGAGGCTCCGTATTGCTTCGTTTTATCCCACGTCAGGCGCGTCCGCTGGACGAGCGCGCCGCGGCCGCGCTTCGCCCCTACGAGGGGGTAACGGCGCGGCTTTTGTACGCGCGCGGCATCACCGACGCGGCGCAGGCCGGCGCGTTCCTGAACCCATCGCTGGAGCGGCTGCACGATCCCCTGCGCATGCACGGCATGGCGGAAGCGCTGGCGATTCTTACGGACGCGCGGCAGAGCAGGCTGCCCGTGGTGGTCTACGGCGATTACGACGTGGACGGCATCTGCGCCTGCGCGCTGATGACGCAAGCCCTGCGCCGCTTTGGCCTCAGGGCCGACCCCTATACGCCGCTGCGGGAGGCGGGCTACGGCCTGAACCTTTCGGCGGTGGAGCAGCTGGCCAGAGATTATCGCGTGCTGGTCACGGTGGACCTGGGCATCACCAACCACGAGGAGGTGCGCATGGCCCGGCGGCTGGGCATGCGCGTGATCGTGACCGACCACCACGGCCTGGGGCTGGAGGAAAGCCCCGCCGACGCGGCGCTCAATCCGCTGCTGGGAGACTATCCCTTCCGCCGCCTGTGCGGCACGGGGGTGGCCTTCAAGCTGGCGCAGGCGCTGCTGGGGCTGGAGGCGTGCCGGGAGTATCTGGACCTGGCGGCCCTGGCCACCGTGGCGGACATCGTGCCTCTGGAGGACGAAAACCGGATTCTGGTGTCGCTGGGGCTCAAGGCGATCGCGGGGCGAAAGCGGGAGGGTATGCGCGCGCTGCTCCGGGTCAGCGGCGACCCCGACCCCGTGGACAGCGAGGCGCTGGGCTACCGGCTGG
>OGYY01002358.1_pt1 | contig 14066 bp, 25 predicted proteins | sample 1576671 | NCBI WGS metagenome assembly OGYY01 (sample SAMEA3541593, study PRJEB24748) | human gut metagenome | biome: human gut; feature: human-associated habitat; material: faeces | place: China | collected 2012 | reverse complement strand
CAACATTTATAACGATCCTGACGTTGCGCACTATGACTATGACCCGGAAAAGGCATCCGCCTTTTTGACCATGCGCCGCAGGTAGTCCACCTTCTTGATGGTACCAAGTCCGGGATTGGCCTTGATCCACATTTTCTCGCTGCGGTACTCGTCCCGCTCGTCCAGCTCGTAAATCCACGCCAGGAACGTGTCATCGTCAATCGAGCCGTCAATCACACCGGCAGCATACTCGTACTGGGCATCGAAAATGCTCTCGCGCACAAAGCCGTTGGTCGAGATGGAGAACAGCAGCGGCTGCTCGCGTGCTGACATGGACTGTTTCATGTCATCGTAGATGGCGCGGTTCTTGATAGCGGCCAGCTCGTCCACGAGTACGCCGTGGGCGTTCAGACCGTCGAGCGTGTTGGTGGCCGAGGCCAGCGCCGTGATAAAGCCGAGGTTGTACGGATAGTACAGGTCGCTCTGGCGCTTGCGGATAGCCGCCGCCAGCTCTGGCGACTGCTTTCGCATATTGACGCAGGCGTTAAAGCTCTTCGCTGCCTGTTCCCGCTTGGTTGCGATGGAGTAAATCTCCGGCGCACCCTCGCCGTCGTTGACGAGCAGGTCGATTTCGATACCGGCGCACTCGGTCGTTTTGCCGTTCTTACGTCCCTCAACGATCATGCACTCCTGATACTGCCGCAGACCGGTGTGTGCATCGACAAAACCGAAGATGGCCTGCCAGCGTGCTTTCTGGAACAGCTCCAAGCGCAGCGGTGCGCCGAGCTTACCCTGCGGCTGCTTGCAGAACCGCTCCACAAACTCAATGTGACGGTTTGCCAGGGCTTCATCGAACACCCACGGCCGGTACTTCTCCGGGTGACGCAGCTTGTCGAGCAGGACGGCGCACAGCGTTCTGACCTTGCGGCACGCGGTGATTTTGCCGGTCAGTACCAGACAGGTGTACTGCTCAAGCCAGTTTTCACCCTCCGGTGCCGGTGTTTTCTTGGCTTCGCGCTCCATGCGTTTAACAAGACGTTCTCTCGCCTGTCTGGGGTCTGTTTTAGCTGCCGTACTGCTCACCTCCTCCGGTTTCGCCTGCTTTTGTGCTCTGACGGACGCACCCGGGCGATCCCATTGCCGGATGTGCCGCCGTATCCTTGCCCATATACTCGATATGGGTGGACGGAATGGCAATACCGTCCGTCACAGCGCAAAAACAGAAAGAGCCGACAGCACCATCTCTGGCAGTCTGTCGGCTCTGGGCTCGTAGGCCTCTGGCTCTCGTTGTTACTTCTCGTTGCCGGTGTTCAAATTGGACACCGTTTCCCGCATTTTCCGGTGCGGGCACTCCGTCACCTGCGATGCCCGCGTCCAGGCGCTTTCGCAAAATCCCTGGCTGTTGATCATCGGGCAGGTCAGCGGACAGATCGTACGCTTTCCCATCAGCCGATACGCCTCCCTGAGGCCATGCGCTGCCACTCAGTCAGGGCATTCATTTCCCCGTTGGACTCCGGCAGCAGGTCGCACAGCGTCTTGATGACCGTGGTGTAATTTTTGATCATCGTGTTGTACACTTCGACCTCCGGCGACTTTTTCGTGCCGAACTGATTTTCGCCGTTCTGGTACTCGGACACACAGCCGTTTTCGTTGATGGAATCCCGTAAATCCTCCAGAGTTACGGCCATAAAAGCCGCGTTATCCATGAGTTTTTCGGCGGTTTTCCGCTTGTTTTCGTCCATTTTCGCAAAGACTTCTGCGAGCTTCTCGCGCTCGCGTTTTATTCTTGTTTCGGCCTTCGGTTTTCCCATGCCGCACCTCCTCTCAACTACACCCCTCCTGCACCCGTCACTCGGTGAAATTTGAGTGGGGGGTGCGGTCTTCCGCAGGTCAGCGCCGCGGCTCGAATGGGGGGGAGTAGGTTTCCGTCGTCATCAAAGCCGCAGCGTGCGCCGCTGTGCTTTGCCATGTGCTCAATGTCGTGGCAGTGATGGCACAGCAGCTCAAGGTTGGACCAACCGAGCGTCCGTGCTGGGTCGTTCATGTCCTGCGGCCGCAGTGCCTTGCGGTGGTGCACGATCAGTCCCGGCTTGCCGCATCGCTCGCACAGTCCGTGCCGGCTGACCATGTAGGCCTCGCGGGTGTCGCGCCATGCCGCCGAGTTGTAGAACGCTTTCGCCCAGGGTTTAGCCATGGTCGTACTCCATCATGTCATGCAGCGCCAGTGCGGTGCTGGCGATGATCTTGTTAATCCGGAAGATCCGCTCGGTCAGCCGATAGCGCTGTTCGAAACTCGGCTCATCCTTGCGCTCTTCGATCAGCTCCTGCCGCCGCTCGCGCAGCCGGTCGAGGTTGCGCTTGTACTCAGGTATCATCTCGCGCACCGTTTGCACGCGGCTCACCGCCTTTCTGGCAAAATAAAAAGCCGACGGCGTACACTCCTCACGGGAATGTTACGCAGTCGGCTCGGATCTCGATGGATTCTGGCTCACGCCGTCAAAATCGACGACGGACTCGCTTTTGCACTTTTCGCACCACAGTGGGAAATGCCACAGGTGGGTTTCGTTCAGCGTGACCTGCACGCGTGTCGGGCGTCCGCATCGCGGGCACACGATTTTCTTCTTCTGTTTATGATTATACACTCGTTTTCCGCTCCTGTCTACCCTTTCGGCGTTGTTTCTCCGGCCCTCTGTCATATGTTATAGACAGTTCCAAGCCAGAATCAACGCGCTTGTGACTGCGCGCTGTCTTACTATTATAATGTATGGTTTTCGGCAGCAGGTATTTGATGTACTTGCAGCTGGCTATCTCGTTGCGTCCGCCGCCCTCATCGAGCACCTGTGCTCCGGGCGGTGCATCAACGGTCGTGCCGTCGTCCACCCACTCGTAAGTCGTGACCGGTCGGGCAAGGTTGCGGCTGCCGACAAACTGCTTTTTACCGTTGAGCGATGCCTCGCGTCGCTCCTTGGTTAAGTAACCGGACCAGCCGTCGTATCCGCGCTCGCGGATGTAGTTGAGCTGAATGTCATCTCCCCAAATCCATAGTGACCGCATCAGCTCCAAGTCACCGCCTGCGGCGTTGATGATAATGTGCGCGTGAGGCCGGTGGTCTCCGTGCCTGCCCTCGAGCACATAAATGTATTTCAGATCCGGAAGACCTCGCGCCTTGCGGTAGGCCCGCATCTGTGCAAACACCTTGCCGAGGTGCTTGCGTGTCACGTCGGCGCTTTCCGGCAAGTCCGCATCTCGATAGGTGACGGTCAGCACTAAATCGCCCTCGTCGAAGTTGCACGCCATCAGCTGCTCCAGCTTGCGCTGGGCGGTGTTGGCGTTGGTGCGCTGGATCTGTTCCTCCGTCACCTCGCGGATGCGCTTGCGCTCCTGCTTGCTGGCGTTTGGTCGCGGCACTGTGTAGGTGATGTCCCACACCAGCCGTCCAGCTCGGATTGTCTTTCTCCTCTTCATTTTTCCTCCAACAGTGTCCAAATTGAACACCACAGCGGACGAGGCTGTCCCCGTCCGCGTGTAGTTTTATAGAATATCCTCGATTTTATGAATTGTCAATCGTTATTTTCGAGGCGGACGTAATTCTCGCCTTGTTCGATTAAGACATTCGTTTATATAATCGGCTGCGTGCATGATTTCAAACTTCTCTGTGTCGGTAACGATGAAAAGTTCACCGTTACCATCACGAATTCCGTGTTTCTCGCCGTTTGATAATTCAATATCAATCAGACACATATGTCTCGGAAGTGTGGCTTTGACAAATTCTGCTTCGTCATTATGTTCGCCGAGTTTCCAGCGATAAAACATCGTTTTACCGCGCAAAATCTCGTTCAGAAATTTTACATAATGCTCAGCACGCACGCTGATGCATTCACCGTTTTCCCCAACGAACTGCATGAAAAGCGCGTTCGGGATATACACGGGTTCGAAATCTTCCAATTTCATGTTTATTCGCTTCTCCTGTTCCATGCTCTGACAGCTTCTTCTTCCGTTGCAAAACAAAATTCATTCATATTCAGCATACATTCATCATTTAAGCAATATGGAATATATGCATCTTCGTAAGGAGGGCGACTGTTGATATGATAAGCAATAGCGCTTTCACTTCCGCAGAACGGGCAAGGTTTTAATTCAGTCATCATACTTTCCCTCCCAGCGCTGTCAGCCGTACCATCGGGCACTGCTCGCATTTGTCTACCAACGCCTCATAGTCCAACTCATATGGGAACTTGCAATACTCATCGCATAACTCGCTCGCGAGCTTATTCACCGCCTGCTCCCAGCAGCCTGTATGGAATACCGGACCAGAGCGCACACCCTGTCCGCAAAATTTACACTTAGCCATTATTCCGGGAACACCTCCGTCCACGAGCTGACGAGGATATTTGCTTCGCACTCCTCATCGTCCAAATCCGGGGAATACCACGGGAAATACCACTTGCCACCCTTATAGATATACTCGCGGTACCGTCCGGCACAGCCGCACAGCTTGCACAGCACCTGAGCGCCCTCGGGCGGCTTGTGCTCGGACAGCCTATGCCACACGTTCTCCGCCGGCTTGCCGCAGATCATTTCAAATGGGTCAATGCCGGCGTGTTCCGCCAGTTTAAACAGATCGTCCAGCCGCGGCGCCGTGGTTACAATCGGGTCCTCCGCCCACAGCCATGTCATCGCATACCGCTGCGGGAAGTCCTCCAGATCAGCAAAGCCGCAGATATCTTCGTCCTGCAGCGCATTGAGGATATTTCGCCGCGCCTGCGCAATCGGCGATGCATTAAACGCCTCAATACGCTCCTGCTTCTGCACCTCGCGCTCTGCCGCGCTGCGATCCCTATCCAACCGTTGCTTGACCTTGCCGCAGACGTTATTGCAGCTCTCCGCCTGCTCGCACTCGTGGCAACAGCCGGGGCACTCGCCGCGCTTTACCGCTGCCGCACGCTTGTCCGCGCCGGTGCACGGCTGCTTCGGGTGCGGCTCCTCCGGACATGTCAGCGGCGCAAACTTGTACTCCTTTACCTTACGGTGCGTTTTCACTTTCTTGGCGTCCAGACTGTACAGGCAGCCCTCGTAAGTATTGTGCAAGTCAAGCTGGAGGATATTATCACACTGGCTCAGCTCGTAGGCGGTCGACTCATTGATGCGATTGCGCTTGAGGTCGGACGCCCACTCCTCGATCAGCCCCTTGTCGATGGCTTTCGCGCGGGCGATCTGGCTCTCCGAGGTCTTGAGCACCTCGGCGACATAACTGCGCAGCTTGCCCGGCAGCTCGACCACGCCGCGCTCCTGCAAATCCTTGAGCGCCGTCTCAATCTCCTTTGCCGCCTGTGCGGTGTACTGTGCGGTCAAGCCGCCTCCTCCTCGCGCCATCGTGTTGGTCCAGTGCAGGATCAGCGTCTGGATGGACGGGTCAAGGTCAGCGTCAAGCACGATACAGGGTGCGGTCTTGCAGTCGAGCAGCGCCAGTGCATTCCGGCGGCGATGTCCGGCGAGCAGCAAGTACCCGCCCTCGGTCTTGTGGCGTACCACAAGCGGCTGTTGCAAGCCGATAACCTTGATGGACTCCGCCAGCTCGTCAATGCCGGTCTGCGCGTAGCTGTTGTTCTCGTTTTCCTCGATTTCGGCCATCGGGATTTGCTCCACCCGCATTTCTCCGGTGTTCGATTTGGACACCGCCTCGCCCATCAGCTCCGCAAGGTTGAATTTCTTAGCCATTTACTGCACCCCCATAAGTTCTTCGACCCATGCTCGGTAGTCGCGGGCAGCCGCCGAGGTCGGAGACCATTCTGTGATGGCCTTGCGTGCAAAAACCGCCTCATCTACCTTGTCTGTGCGCCGGATCATCGTCCGAAATACGCGCCCCGGGCAGGTCTCCCGGATGTACTCCTCGCCATCTCGCACGACCGGCGAGTTATGCCACATCGTCAGCAGTGCGCCGGCGATGCGCGTCGCCGGATTGATCTTGCGGACGCTCTCAATCTGCTCGATCAGCTCGTCCATACCCTCGATCTCAAAGCGGCCGATTTTAAGTGGGATAATCACCTCGCTGCTGGCTGCGATCGCGCCGATACTTGCCTGCGAGAATGCCGGCGGGCAGTCAAAAATGACGTAATCATAGCTGTCGTCCTCGATCACTGCGTCGCGCAGGTCGCGCATCGCGCGGACCGCCATCTGCGACGTATACTCGCTATCCACGCCGAGCGTTGCGAGCGACATATCAGCCGGGATCACATCCACGCCCGGCATCGTCGAAAACTCGATCACCTCGTCGTAGCAGACAGCGCCGCCGGTGAGCAGGGCGGCCAGACCGCCGCGCTCCTCGGTATCTACACCGCAGTAGCGGCTTGCGTTGCCCTGATGATCGACGTCCACCAGCAGAACGCGCTTGCCATAGTCGGCAGCCAAAATGCCTGCAAGGTTCACGGCGGTGACGGTCTTCCCGACGCCGCCCTTTAGGTTTACAATAGAGATCGTTTTCAAGATGTTTTCGCTCCTTTTTCGTGTTTCAGTGGTGTTACTTCGTTCGCGGACCGTATTTCCGCATCGTAACACCATGCTTTTCGAGCACCGCTCGCACCGTTTTGCTTGAGCGGTGCATGCTTGTCGCCACGATTGCAAGCGGCATTGTCTCGTACATTTCGCAGATTTCCTTTTCTTCCTTATCCGTTAACGGTATGCGCGGACCTCCGGCCGGTCTGCCGCCGTTCGGCGGTGCAGGCTGGATTTCCTTGTGGGCCACGCCGCGTGTGTCGCGGTCTTGGGTGTATACAGTTTCCCGGTAACTATACGGCACGCCGAATACACCGATGCCGGATACCTCGACCGTTTCGTAGATGCCCTTCGGGTGCCGCCAGATGACGCGGCGCTGCTCATTGCTCTGCATTGCGGTGCTCCTCTCTCCGGCGCTGATGCTTGATATACCCGAGCACCGCACCGATTGCCTCGGCTCTCTCACGGTATTCCCGCCGCATTTCCGGCGGACATACCTTGCTTTGCGCGTACAGTCTGCGGCGCTCAAACCGCAGGCGCGGGATTGCTTTGCTTAGCCTCATTTCGTTTCTCCATTCGCTTGATATGTCGTGCCGTTGCCAACTCGCCGGTCTGATACTCGCAGAATTGCTGGATATCGCCCTCGAAGTTCAGCACCAGCTCGCCGAGCCGACCCTCCTTGTTTTTCAGCACCCGCAGGCGGCGGGAATTTAACGGCGCGTCCTCGTCCGGGTCGATGTACAGCGCAAGAATCGCGTCCGCGTCCTGCTCGATCTGTCCGGACTCTCGCAGATCGGTCATCGTCGGCGCGGCGTCCGCGCGGCTCGTTGCGGCGCGGGAAAGCTGGCTGAGCGCTACGACCAAAATGCCGTGCGTCTGCGCCATTGCGTGCAGATCGAGCGAAATGCGCGTGACCTGCTCGAATCGGTCCTTGCCCTTGCCCTGGAGCTGCTGCAGATAGTCGATAAAGACGATCTTGTGACGGCGGCGCAGCGCGGTCGAAAGGATATCCTGCACCGTCCAGCCGCTTGCGGGGATCATCTCCAGATCCAGCGCCGTGATCTCACCCTGCAGCCGGACGATGCGCTCCATTTCCTCCTGCGTCAGCTTGCGCTGGTTGATGTGCCCGAAGTCCACGATCGCGCGGTTGGCGATCAGGCGGTTGGTCAGCTTGGCGGGCGAGGTCTCAAGGCTGTAAAAGCCGACCTTTGCGCTCTGCGCCATGTGCGCCGCCATCTGTAAGCCGAGCGCGGTCTTGCCCGCCGACGGACGCCCCGCAAGAATGACAAAATCGCCGTAGTCGCTGTACAGCCGCGTGTCCAGCTTGTCCAGACCGTAGGCGATGAATTTCCGCTCGGTGGACTGGTCGTCGTAGAATTTAAGCATTGCGTCCATCATGCCGACGATTTGTGTGCCGCTACGTTCTCCTGCGGCAGCCGCCGCCTGAGATACAAGCGCCCGTCCCTCCGCACTGGTGTGGCACGAGGCAAGCTGTGCGGCGATCTCGTGCAGGCGGTAGACGCGGGTCTGCTCCTGCATGGCGCTGACGTAGGTGCGCCACGGTCGCGCCGACGGCGTCACGTCCATACACTGCATGAGCAGGTCGTTGTATGCCGCGCCGCAAATGCCGCGGATCGTGACCGCGTCCACCGGACGCCCAGCCGTGAACAGCTTTTCGGCTGCCTTGTAGATCGCGCGGAGCTCCGGCACGGTGAAGTCATCCTCGTGCGTCACCGCCAGCAGCTCGCCGGTGATTTCCGGCGAAAGTAGCAGACTGCCGATTACGCTGTACTCCGCGTCCAGCGTTGCTTTTGCGTTTACCATTGCTCGTAGTCACTTCCTCTCGGTTTGCTCTCCGGCGGCTTGCCCGCCTGCTTTTCGTCCTCCCAGCGGCGGGCGTTAAGCCATGTGGCTGGGTTCGGGATAAACCGCCCCGCCTCCCGCTGCCAGCTGTCCTCGCGCTTTTGCCATTCCAGCGCCGCGAGGATCTTAGCCAGCAGATCAGCATCTGCGTGCAGCTTGTCCCATGCTCGCCGTGCGGGCTTCTTGGCAACGTGCTTGGGATACGCCGCCCAGAATTGATCAAACAACTCGTTCTCCCCTGTGGGGGTAAGGGGGTTATTATTTATACTTGTAATATTCTCCTTTATATACTGGAAGTTTTCTTCTATGGGGTGTGGAAGTTTTTCTCTATCCCCATGGAAGTTTTCTTCTATGGGGTCTGCCACCTTTTCGGCGGCGTCCTGTGCGCTTGCCTGCACCCAGATTTTCCGTCCGATAACAGCGTTGGTCGCGTCATCTCGGATCATCTCAATCGTGATGTACCGGCACTTTGCCAGCGATGCAATCGTGGCTGATATCGTCCGTGCAGACTTGCCGAAAACCTCCGCAAAATAACCGTTGGACGCAGAACAATAGCCCTGTCGGTTGCACAGCGCCGTAATATCGCTGTACAGCAGCCGCGCGAAGTCGCTCAGGCGCTTGTCGTACCGCACATCGGCGGTCAGAATGCTGTAATAGCTCGGCTTATCCGTTTTTAACCCCTCCCAACAACAACGCCAGACCGACCACCCCGGCCAGCACCGCACCCCACAACGGCAGCGTGCCGTTGTCCGTCAGCCCGGCCGTGAGCAGCAGCAGCGCAAAGCCAATGCCGACCATGCGCGGGCGCACGCCCTGGCAGCCGCCATCGAGCACCTCAAAATCCGGTACTTGACGCTTAATGGCTGCTGTGGTATAATAATTATAAGATGTTTTTGTATTTGCGCTTGCAACGGTTGCCGCCGTGCAGGCGCTTTTTCTTTGTCCGTTTTTCATTTTTCTGCTCCCTTTGTGCAAAAATCGAGTTCCAGTGCCGCTGTTACGATCTCATGCAGTTCCCGCATGATGGCGTCGTACAGCGGCTTTTCGCTTGCGTCGATGATGCCGTCCTCGCTGATGAGCAGCAGGTCATCCAATCTGCCGACCTTGGCAAATTGTCCGATCAGACGGATGAGCCGCATTGTTGCGTGCTCCAGCGTCCGGATACCGACCTCCGGCAGCACTCCTGCAAGGTCTCCGCTCTGGATGTGCTGATAGCAGAGATACGGAAAGTCGTAAATCTGCGCCATGCGAAGCACCGTGCTGTCCGGCGGACGGCGGCGGCCCTGCTCATAGGCGCCGATTGTCTCCACGCTGATGTCCAGTCGCTCGGCGGCGGCTTCCTGCGTCAGACCCTTCAGTTCGCGTGCGGATTGATAGATATTTCTGTTGTTTCGCATACTGGTGTCCTGGCTCCTTTCGGGTATATAATTTTCACAGAATAAAGCCAACGCGCTGCTGACGCAGCATTTCAGCGTCGCGCTTCTCCTGCTCCTTTTCGTAGCGGTAAACCTCGTCCCAGCGGATTTTCCAGCCGCCGAGCTTGACCGCGCTGAGCACGCCCATGCGGATCAGCTTGCGGATGTAGTCCGGAGAACAGATCCAGCGCTCTGCCAGCTCGGCAGGCGTAACGTATTTCGCAGCCATCAGATTGCCTCCTTTTCGTCCTTGTACAGATCGTCCAGCGTGCAGCCGAGGTAGATTGCGATGTCCGGCAGCAGTCGGGACGGAGGGTACAATCCTTCGCTCTCCCACTTGACTATTGCGGTCTGGCCAACACCAAAATGTGCCGCCATATCCACCTGCCGCAGACCCTTTGCCTGTCGCAACTCTTTAATCCGTTTCATTGTGTCACCTCCTAATATTACTCTCTGTGTTATTTACTATATATCACTGTGAGTAATATGTCAAGCTATTTTAAAAATATTTTTCACTTTTTGAAATATCATATTTTCTGATATCACAAAAAGTGCTATTATACCAACGAGGTGAACTGTATGATACGCATTAAAGAGTTGCGCACCGAAAAGCAGATATCACAGAAAGATTTAGCCAAGCACTTCCATGTGGCACAGAGTACCATCTCAAGCTGGGAAAAAGGCGCACGTGATCCGGATACAGCCACGGTAGCCGCACTGGCTGCTTTCTTTGGTGTATCAACCGATTACCTGCTTGAAAAGACCGACATTCGATCCGATACGCGCACAACGCTAGACGATGATGACATCAAGTTTGCGCTTTTCGGCACGACTGACATTGACGATGCAACATTAGAGGACATCAAGGCATACGCACGTTTCAAGCGTGAACAATATAGCAAAAGGTAACTTTATGGATCGCAGAACGAGCTTATATCTATACGCATGGCGGAACCACATTGACGTGGACTACTTCCCCATGCAGACAGCCGAGGCTTTCTCGGTTCCGATTGGCGGCACCTGCGCTATTGCGCTGGATCCGCGCAAGATCCGCTCCTCTGCCGATGAGGCGGTCAAGCTGTCGCACGAGCTGGGTCACTGTGTCTACGGTGGATTTTATAATCAGTACACGCCGCTGGACGTCCGCGCCCAGCATGAGAACAAGGCAAACAAATGGGCGGTGTACCGGCTTATCCCTTGGGGCAAGCTCAAGCAGGCTGTGAAGAGTGGCATGACCGAAGTGTGGGACTTGGCCGAGTATTTTGACGTGACCGAGGATTTCATGCGCTGGGCGATCGCATACTACACCGAGCGCAAAGGACTGAAATTTGAATAAAAAAAACGGTGTCCAATTTGGACACCGGAAGGGATAATGGACTATGGGCTTACGTTTTCGGAAATCGTTTAAGATCGCGCCTGGCGTGCGCGTGAATATCAACAAGAAGTCGGTCGGCGTTTCCGCCGGCGTCAAGGGTGCGCGCGTCAGCGTCAACAGCAAGGGGCGCGTCACTAAGACGGTCGGACTGCCTGGCACCGGTCTGAGTTATACCGACACCTCAACACTTGGTAAAGGCACGGCTGCGCCACGTACTACGCAGCAGCCTACCGTTTCACCGCAGCCGATTCAGCCGGCAACACATACTCCGGAGGTCAGTCAGACCAAAGCAAGCAACACATCCGCCAAGCTGCTCAAGGTTCTCGCGCCGATCCTATGTGTGATGGCGGCAATTCTGATGCTGGCCTCTCCGATTGCGGGCGCTGTACTCTATCTCATCGGCGTGTACCTCAGTACCGTCCCCGCCACCTATCAGACCCAGCAGAATCACACCGCTCCCATCCCGATCTTCAAGCGCAAAGGCGTAATCATTGCACTGGTCGTTGGCGTGCTCTGGTTGATCCTGTGTCGCTCTATTTAACACAACAGCAGACCCTCTCCCCTTGGGGTCTGCTATATTTTCAACCACGTAATCGAACAAATGTACGTTTTTAAGGAGAAATACCACTATGAGTTCACAAAATTACAAGTACAAAGCCAGCTTTGTCGTAGGACACAAGCCGGACGGCAAGCCAATCCGCAAGTACATCCAAGACAACAGCAAGGCAAAATTCGACGTCAAGGTGCGTGCCCTGAAAGCACTGACCGATCGCGGCGGCACGCCGAACAAATTCACGGTTGAGCAATGGGCGTGGCAGTGGTATCGCACCTACAAGGAGCCGCATATCGGCGCGTCCCAGCGCAATACCTACGAGGCGCACTTCCGGCTTCGCATCTGTCCGCAGATCGGCGCAATGGCGCTTGCCGATGTTAAGCCGTACCGGCTGCAGCAGCTCATCAACGAGGCCACGACCGATGACGGCAAGCCGCTGAGCGCCAGTAGCGCAGAAGAACTGCGCTACATCATCCGCGGACTGTTTGAGCAGGCGGAGATCAACGGACTGATCCCCACCAGTCCGACGCGCAAGCTGGAAATCTCCGCAGAGCCGCCCAAGAAGCGCCGCTCTCTGACGCAGGATGAGGAACGGATTGTGCGCGAAGTCGCCAAAAAGCACTACGCCGGTCCGTGGGTGCTGCTCATGCTGGACTGCGGTCTGCGCCGCGGCGAAACTGTAGCCATCGGCGCAAAAGATATCAAGGACGGTCTGCTCTGCGTCTCCCGAGCCGTTGAGTATAAGACTAACAGCAATCAAGCAACGATCAAAGAGCCGAAGAGTGAATCCGGCGTGCGCTTCGTTCCCATCCCCGCTGAACTGGTCGCGCAGCTGAACACAAAGACGCGCTATTTTTTCCTGCAGAAAGATGGAACCATGCTGACCCAGACCAACCTGCGCCGCATGTGGAGCAGCTTCCACCGCGCCTGCGATCGTGCTGCCGGTGCCAAAATATACCGCAATAAGATCATCGAGCACGCCTTTGCCGAGGATATCACGCCGCACTATCTGCGACACACCTACTGCACCAATCTGTACCGGCAAGGCGTGGATTTAAAGACCGCGCAATATCTCATGGGGCACGCGGACATTTCCACTACTGCCAACATCTACAGCCATGTCACCGAGGAGGATGTTCGGAATATTACTGCTAAAAGAGGAAAAAATAAGGGTGGAATTAAGAAAAACCCCTATTTATAAGGCTAAAATGTAAAGGAGTCAAGTTGAACTCCTGACTATCTTTTGCAATCCTACATCATTTTCGGGAAAAATCCTACATGAATCCTACATCGCTTATCATTTTTGCGCTATTTTGTCGTGTGTGTCGCGCCGTTCACGGAAAACGCACGCGCCGAAAATCCGAACTTTCTCGCCTCCCAGAACAATTTTCATCGCAAAACAAACAAAACCCCGTCATTTCTGACGGGGTTTCAACTGGTGGACATTAACGGGTTCGAACCGCTGACCTTCCGCACGTCAAGCGGATGCTCTTCCAGCTGAGCTAAATGTCCAAATCAGGGACGGCGGCTGCCATCCCTGCTGGCTGCAAGTTTTTACTTGGTCTTGCTGCGGCCCAGATACTCACCGGTACGGGTGTCGATCTGGATGCGCTCACCCTGCTCGATAAAGATCGGAACCTTAACAACAGCACCGGTCTCAACGGTAGCGGGCTTGAGTACGTTAGTAGCAGTGTTGCCCTTAACGCCCGGCTCGGTCTCAGTGATCTCGAGCTCAACGAACAGCGGCGGCTCAACTGCGAAAACGCTGCCCTTGTAAGAAAGAACCTTAACGTTCTCGTTCTCCTTCACGAAGCGGAAATCGTCGCCCAGAGTATCCTTGCTGATCGGAATCTGCTCGTAGGTCTCGTTGTCCATGAAGTAGTACAGGTCGCCTTCATTGTACAGATACTGCATCTCGCGGCGCTCTACGAAAGCCTCCTCGAACTTAGCAGTCGGGTTGAAGGAGGTCTCAGTAACCGCACCGGTTACGACGTTCTTCATCTTGACACGAACAAAAGCAGCGCCCTTGCCCGGCTTTACATGCTGGAACTCAATAACCTGCTGTACCTGACCGTCCATTTCAAAAGTTACGCCGTTACGAAATTCACCTGCGGTCATAATCGCTATGCCTCCAAATAATAGTATTTTTTACATCATTAAGCATCATTCGACTGTTCATACAAAACAGTGCTTGTATATAATACCCTATTTTCGCGTATTTTGCAAGAGGGTAACGCATATTTTCTTGAAAATTTTTATTGCGGGTTGAACCCGGCACTTTCCTGCACCGGCGGACCGGGGGTGCTCGAACTGCGTCAGCAGGTTCGCCCTAACGGGGCGGCTCCTTTTCCTGCACCGGCTGAGCGGGGTACACGAACTGCCGCAGGCG
>OGYY01002357.1_pt1 | contig 14066 bp, 11 predicted proteins | sample 1576671 | NCBI WGS metagenome assembly OGYY01 (sample SAMEA3541593, study PRJEB24748) | human gut metagenome | biome: human gut; feature: human-associated habitat; material: faeces | place: China | collected 2012 | reverse complement strand
GCCTCTGGGGATGCATATCCAGTACGGCGGCGGGGCAGTCGGGATCGACGCCGCCTGCCATATGGGCGCGCTGGAAGCCGGCGGCATCACGATTGCAGTACAGGGCTGCGGATTGGACGTGAACTACCCTCGTGAAAATGCCGCCATGCGGAGCCGTATTCTTGAGCAGGGCGGCGCGCTGCTGAGCGAGTATCCGGCGGGATCGCCTCCCTGGCCGGCCCACTTCCCCGTGCGCAACCGGATAATGAGCGGATTGGCTCAGGGGGTCTGCGTGGTGGAGGCGCCGGCTCACAGCGGTTCGCTGATTACCGCTGCCAGAGCCCGCGAACAGGGCCGGGACGTAATGGCTGTGCCGGGTCCGGCTGGGATGCCGGCCTATGCCGGCTGCAACCGCCTGATACAAAAAGGCGCGTATCTGGTCGACGGCGGAATCGACGTTTTACGGCAGTACCGCGATCGGTTTGGCGATATGCTGGACATGGAAGCCGCCAAAGCGGTGACGGTTCCGTCATGGAAGGCCCTGCAGCCTGTCCGACCGGTTAAGCCGGAGCGTCAGGGCCGCCCCTCTCCGTTTGGCATAAAAAAGGCGAAAAAAACGCCGCCCACACCACCTCCGGATCCTCAGGCGCAGTTGGCAGAGGTATCGCAGGAAGCGCGCCGGCTGTACGGCCTGCTGGAACAAACGCCGCGAAGTGTGGACTGGCTTTCGGAGAAAGCAGAAATGACAGCGGCCCGGGCACTGGCCGCATTAACGGAACTGGAAATAGCAGGAGCCGCCCGCGGTTACGCCGGCCACCAATATGGCCGCCTGCCGGCGGATGATGAATAATAAAGCATACAGAGGATGATGAAGGCAATATGGCAAAGCTGGTCATTGTGGAGTCCCCGGCAAAAGCCAAAACCATTAAAAAATACCTTGGTCCCGGCTTTGATGTGGTGGCCTCCATGGGCCATATTCGGGACCTGCCAAAATCGCTGCTGGGCGTAGATATCGAGCATGGCTTTAAGCCGCGCTATACCGATATTCCCGGCAAGTCGGCGCTGATCCGGCAGCTTAAATCCATGGCCGCCGACAGCGACGGCGTTATTCTGGCAACCGACCCCGACCGCGAAGGGGAAGCCATTTCTTGGCACCTGATGCAGATGCTCAAAGTAAACCCTGACGAAAGCAGCCGGGTGACGTTCAATGAGATTACCAAAAGCGGCGTGACACAGGGGATGGAGCACCCCCGCCAGCTGGATATGGACCTGGTCAACGCCCAGCAGGCGCGCCGGATCCTGGACCGCATTGTGGGATATAAGCTCAGCCCCTTCCTGTGGAAAAAAATCCGCAAGGGATTGTCGGCCGGACGGGTTCAGTCCGCCGCCGTGCGGATCGTGGTCGACCGGGAAGAAGAGATCCGCGCATTCGTCAGCGAAGAATATTGGACGATCGACGCGCTGCTGTCCGCAACTGAAAAAGGCAAACAGTTTGCCGCCAAACTTTACGGCACGGAAAAAGGCAAGCTGAAAATCACCGATAAAGAGCAGGCGGACGCTATTCTTGGGGATCTGAAGGCAGCCGATTTCCTTGTTAAAAAGGTGAAACGCGGCAAGCGGTCCATCTCTCCCGCTCCGCCGTTTATCACTTCCACCATGCAGCAGGAGGCCAGCCGCAAGCTGGGCTTTGCCGCCCGGCGCACCATGAAAGCGGCGCAGGAACTGTATGAAGGCGTGGAAGTCGAAGGGATCGGCGCGGTCGGCTTGATCACTTACATGCGTACCGACTCCCTGCGCATTTCCGAAGATGCGCGGCAGGAAGGCAACGAGTATATCCGGGAGCGGTACGGCAGCCAGTACCTGCCCGAAAAACCGCGTTATTTCAAATCACGCAACAACGCGCAGGATGCGCATGAGGCGATCCGGCCCTCCATGCCGTCCTTGACGCCGGAGCGGGTGAAAAGCTCGCTGACCGCCGACCAATTTCGGCTGTACAAGCTAATATGGGAGCGGTTTATTGCCAGCCTGATGGCCAATTGCGTGCAAGATACCTGTCAGGTGGACATTGCCGCCAATCAGTATATTTTTAAAGCCTCCGGCTATACCGTGCGGTTTGAAGGCTATACGGTATTGTATGTGGAGGGCAAGGACGAAGAAGAAGAGGCCAGTGGGGCGCTGCCGCCGTTTGAAGAAGGCGACAAGCTGTTCCTGCGGGATTTGAAGGGTAACCAGCACTTCACCCAGCCGCCCCCCCGCTACACGGAAGCGACGCTTATCAAAACGCTGGAGGAAAACGGCATTGGGCGGCCGTCCACGTACGCCCCCACCATTGGCACCATCCTCAACCGGGAGTATATTGAGCGGGAGGGCAAGGCGCTCAAACCGACCGCGCTGGGAGAAGTGACGACCCAGCTCATGCGGGAACAGTTCTCCGATATCGTAGACGTGGAATTTACAGCGCATATGGAACACCAGCTTGACAGCGTGGAAGCGGGTAAGCGCGACTGGATCAGTATACTCGATGATTTTTACAAGGGTTTCGCCGACACATTGGAAAAGGCGGAGGAAAATCTGTCGGGGGAGCGGATCAAGGTTCCTGAAGTGGAAAGCGACGAGGTCTGTGAGCTCTGTGGGCGCAAAATGGTGATTAAATCCGGCCGCTACGGCAAGTTCCTGGCCTGCCCCGGCTATCCCGACTGCAAAAACACCAAGCGGATTGTAGAAAAAACCGGCGGTGTCTGCCCCAAATGCGGAGGTGAAATTGTCGGGAAGAAGTCTAAAAACAACCGTAAGTTTTACGGGTGTTCCAACTATCCCGACTGCGACTTCGTTACCTGGAGCGAGCCGGTCAGCGAGGTCTGTCCCCGCTGTGGCAAAACCCTGTTTAAAAAGAAAGGCCGGAACGCCGGCTTGTACTGCGCCACCGAAGGCTGCGGCTATGAGCAGGAGCCTGTGGCCAAGAAAAAGGATAACGACGAATGAATACGGACAGCATACTCGTAATCGGCGGCGGGCTGGCCGGCTGTGAAGCGGCGTTTGCCGCCGCGGAGCAGGGCGTGCCGGTCCGGCTGCTTGAGATGAAACCCGATCGCTACACGCCGGCCCATCGCTCCCCTTTATTGGGGGAACTGGTGTGCTCCAATTCGCTCAAGGCGAAACGTCTGGGCAGCGCGGCGGGTCTGTTAAAAGAGGAAATGCGGCGGATGGGATCGCTCTGCGTACCTGTTGCCGATGACTGCGCGGTGCCGGCCGGCGGCGCGCTGGCGGTGGACCGGGACCGGTTTGCCGAAGAGGTAACCCGCCGCATTGCAGGCCATCCGCTGATAACGGTGGAGCGGGGTGAAGCGGCCTCCCTGCCGTCGCGGGGAATCGCCGTTGTTGCAACCGGGCCGCTGACAGCGGAACCGCTGGCGGCGGATATCCGCCGGCTGTGCGGCGGGGCGCTGAGCTTTTATGACGCCGCGGCCCCGATTGTGGAAGCGGACAGCGTCGACGCGGAGCGGTCGTTCTGCGCCTCCCGGTATGACCGGGAGGAAAGCGGGCAGGGCGATTATATCAACTGCCCTATGAATAAGGAGGAATACGAGGCGTTCCATGCGGCTTTAGTATCCGCCGAACGGGCGCCTCTTCACGATTTTGACCAGCCGGATGACCGGCAGGTCTACGAGGGCTGCATGCCCATTGAAATCCTGGCGTCGCGGGGACTGGACGCCATCCGCTTTGGCCCCATGAAGCCGGTAGGCCTGCGGGATCCCCGCACCGGACACCGGCCGTGGGCGGTGCTGCAGCTTCGCCGGGAAAACGCCGCCGGTTCTCTGCTGAATCTGGTGGGGTTCCAGACCAATCTGACCTTTCCGGAGCAAAAGCGGGTGTTCGGCTTGATCCCCGCCCTGCACGATGCGGTATATGCCCGCTATGGCGTGATGCACCGCAACACGTTTATCGACTCGCCGCGCGTTCTGCGACCGGATTATGCGCTGAAAGCGCGGCCGGATCTGTTCTTTGCCGGGCAGATAACCGGTGTGGAGGGATACATGGAATCCGCCATGGCGGGGATTTTGGCCGGGCAGAATGCCGTGCGTCGCCTGAAAGGACGCGAACCGTTGATACTGCCCCGCACCACCATGATGGGGGCGCTGACGGCCTATATCAGCGATGGAACGGTCGCCGATTTCCAGCCCATGGGGGCCAATTTCGGCATCCTGCCGCCGCTTCCCGATAAAATCCGGGACAAACGGCAGCGGTATGAGGCGCTGGCCGGCCGGGCGCTGGACGAATTATCGCCGTATCAGATAGGGAAAGGATGAACGATATGAGAATCGTAGTAGACGCTTTTGGCGGGGACAACGCACCGCTGGAAATTATCCGGGGAGCGGCCATGGCCGTGGCTGAATATGGCCACTCCATCGTACTGGCCGGCGACGAGGCCAAAATCCACCGGGTGGCGGAGGAGAATAGTATTTCCCTTGCAAATATGGACATAATACATGCGCCGGGCGTCATCGGCATGGACGATGAGCCGCGGGGCATCCTGAAAGAACATAAGGATTGTTCCATGGCGGAGGGCCTGCGCCAACTGGCTGCCGGTAACGGCGATGCCTTTGTAACCGCTGGCAGTACCGGCGCCATGATTATGGGCGCCACCTTTATCGTTAAACGGATCAAAGGCGTATCCCGCGCGGCGCTGGCGCCGCTGATGCCATCCGACCAGGGCCCCTTTATGCTGATCGATTCGGGCGCCAACGCGGATTGCCGGCCGGAGATGCTGTTGCAGTTTGCTCAGATGGCTGCCCTGTATATGGAAAGCGTCATGGGCCGCAAGAGCCTGGACGACGTATCGGTGGGTCTGATCAATATCGGCACGGAGGACTGCAAGGGCGGCACCCTGCAGCATGAGGCGTTTGCCCTGCTGAAAGACAGCGGACTCAATTTTGTCGGCAACGTGGAAGCGCGCGACATCCCGTTCGGCACGGCCGACGTGTTGGTGGCGGACGGCTTTACCGGGAACATCGTCCTCAAAATGATGGAAGGCGTTACCGACGCGCTGCTCAAAAACATCAAAAGTATTTTTATGACGAATACTAAAACCAAACTGGCCGCGCTGATGGTGAAGCCGCAGCTGGCCGGATTTAAAAAGCGTATGGATACGTCCGAGTACGGCGGCGCGCCGCTGCTGGGCGTCAGCAAGCCGGTAATCAAGACGCACGGCAACTCCAAAGCGCCGGCGATCAAGCACGCCATACGGGTGGCCGCCACCTTTGCGCAGGCCGGCGTGATCGACAAAATTGCGCAGGCGGTGCAGGAGACTAAAACAGGAGCGGATTAAGACATGGTACGGGAAGTAGTGGCGCAGTTTGCGGCGGAAGAATGCGGGTGCGACCCGGACGCAGTGGAAATGGATTCGCTGCTGGACGACCTGAACATCAGCGACGACGACCGCAGCGAACTGGCGGTGCTGTTGGAGTCGCTGTATATGGTGGAAATACCGGCGGAGGCGCTGGAGGCGTTCCAAACGGTCGAGGACGTCGTGGGTTATATTGAAGATCGATTATAGGAGAACGAACATGGATAGGCAATTACAGGAATTGATGACACGCATGGGCTATACCTTTCAGGACAGCGCGCTTTTGGAAAATGCCCTGACACACTCGTCTTATGCCAATGAAGGAAAAGGCCGCTGCCCCAGCAACGAACGGCTGGAGTTCCTTGGCGATTCGGTGCTGGGGTTTATCACCGCGGACGATCTGTTCCGCAGTGAAAAGGGCGCGGAAGGGGAGCTCACCAAGCTGCGGGCCTCCCTGGTTTGCGAAAAAGCCCTCAGCGCCTATGCCCATGAGCTTCATCTGGGCGAATATCTCCTGCTGGGGCGGGGAGAGAAACTGTCGGGCGGGGCGGACAGGCCCTCTATTTTATCGGATGCGTTCGAAGCCGTGATTGCCGCCATGTACCTGGACGGGGGCCTGGAGCCGGTACGGGAGTTCTTGCTACCCTTTTTAAAAAAGGAGCTGGCCAATCAGCGCCGTCGTAAATTTAAAGATTATAAAACCTATCTGCAGGAAATCGTGCAGCAGAACCCGGAAGAGCGTTTGGAATACGTCCTAACCGGGGAGTCCGGACCGGATCACCAGAAAAAATTCACCGTGGAAGTGCATTTGAATTCCAATGTGATCGGCACCGGCCGGGGACACAGCAAAAAAGAGGCGGAACAACTGGCGGCCTGTGAGGCGCTTAAGCTGATGGGCTATGACCGGATCGACTGACGAAGGGAAGGACGGCCATGCCCCATACCAACGTCGCCTTATTTGTGCCGCATGCCGGCTGTCCGCATCAATGCAGCTTCTGCAACCAGCGCGCCATCACCGGAAGCGCCGTTGTCCTGCGGCCGGCGGAGGTGGCGGCTGCTTGTGAGCGGGCGGCGGCGACCATGCGTTCTGCTCCGGGACAGGCGGAAATCGCCTTTTTCGGCGGGAGCTTTACAGCCGTGGATGAGGCTTATCGGACGGCGCTTTTGCAGGCGGCTTATCCCTATGTGGAAAAAGGCCTGTTTGCGGGAATTCGGATATCCACCCGTCCCGACGCCATAGACGAGGCCATACTCACGCAGCTCAGGCGTTTCGGTGTCACCGCCATTGAACTGGGCGCCCAGAGCATGGACGACAATGTGCTGCGGCGCAACGGACGGGGTCACACCGCCGATGATGTGGAGCGGGCCTCGCGCTTAATACATACTTTTGACATAGCCCTCGGCCTGCAGATGATGACCGGATTGCCGGGGAGTTCACCGGATACCGACCGGGGCACTGCTGCGCGGCTGTGTACCCTGTGCCCGGATACGATGCGGATTTACCCCGCCGTCGTTATGGAAGGAACGCTTATGGCCGACTGGTACCGGGCGGGGAGGTATATCCCTCCCACGCTGGAGGAAGCGGTTGGGCTGGGAGCGGAGCTGTTGCAATTTGTGGAATGGGAGCGGGGCATCCCGGTGATCCGCATGGGTCTGCACGCCGGCGGGGAGGTGGAATCCGCCTATGTGGCGGGTCCCTATCATCCGGCATTCCGGGAGCTGTGTGAAAGCCGGCTTTACCGGGGGCTCGCCCATGAAGCCCTGCGGAGAGCCCCCCCACAGGGCGGCCGCGCGACTCTCTGGGTTGCACCGAACGCCCTGTCTAAAATGATCGGTCACAAACGGGACAATATTGCTTGGCTGGCCAGCCGGGGTTATACCGTGGCCGTCCGGGGCGATGGGGCTGTCCCCTCCCGCACCGTGCGGGCAGACATAGAAGAACGGATGTGAATCAATGATACTCAAGGCGCTGGAAATCCATGGTTTCAAATCCTTTCCCGACAAAACGATTCTGCGGTTCGGGCAGGGAATGACCGCTGTAGTCGGGCCAAACGGCAGCGGAAAATCGAATATCAGCGACGCCATCCGTTGGGTGCTCGGTGAGCAGTCAACCAAGAGCCTGCGCGGCTCCAATATGGAGGATGTCATTTTCAGCGGCACCGCCAAGCGTAAGGGCGTAGGTTTTGCCGAAGTATCGCTTGTGTTTGATAATTCGGCCCGTAAACTCGATTTTGACGCGGACGATGTCAAGGTTACCCGGCGGTATTACCGCTCGGGCAAAAGCGAATATATCATCAATAATGCCGCTGTGCGGCTTAAAGACGTACAAATGCTGTTCATGGATACCGGCCTGGGACGGGACGGCTATTCCATTATCGGACAGGGGCGGATCGGGGATATCGTATCCTCCAAATCCACCGACCGGCGGGAAATATTCGAGGAGGCAGCGGGTATCGCCAAATACCGCTATCGAAAAAATGAAGCGGAGCGGCGGCTAGCCGCCACTGAGGACAACCTGCTGCGGCTGCGCGATATTGTGCAGGAGCTGGAAGCCCGGGTGGGCCCGCTGCGCCAGCAGGCGGAAAAAGCAAAGCAGTTTCTTGAAATGGCCGGCGAGAAAAAGGAGCTGGAGATCGGCGTGTGGCTGCATACCCTGCAAAGCAGCCGCGACACCCTTCGAACGCTGAGCTCCAAGCTGGAATTGGCGCGTACGCAGTATGAACAGGCTGGCGAAGCGGTGGCGGCGGCGGAAACGGGAATGGAAGCGGCCGGTCGGCTGTCGCAGGAAATGGCGGTCGAAATGGACGCCCTCCGCCGGCAGCAGCGGGAACAGGAGGAGCAGGCCGGCCGGTTTGAGGCGCAGGCTGCGGTGCTGCGCAACGACCAGGAGCATAACCGGGAGAATATCGCCCGCATACAGGGGGAGATCGCCCAGTCACAAACGGGCGACGAGCAAATTGAGCGGGACAGGCTTCAATACCTCCGGCAGCTCGAAGAACTACGCGGACGGACAGCGGAAAAAGAACATGATCAATTGAAGCTGACGGAACAGTTGGAGGCCTTGTCGCGGGACAGCGACCAGCGTTCCGGTGAAATGGAGCATTTGTCCAAAGAGGCGGCGGCCATTGCGCTGCGGCTGTCCGACGCGCGTGTACAGGAGGTTACGGCCAATTCCTCCCTTGCTGAGATAGCCGGCCGGCTGTCACAGCTGGAGGAATCCGCCGCCGCCCAGACTGGCCAGACCGACTCCGCTGCCCGCGAACTGGAAGAATGTGAAGCTGCCTATCAAAGCTGCTGCGAACGGATAGAAGCGCTGCAGAACGAAGCCAAAGGCTATGAAATGCGGCTGCACAGCCGCGAAGCCAAACGGGACGAGGCCAAGCAGGCGGCGGATCAGCTTATGCTGGACGTGCAGGAAAAACAGCGTCGCGCCAAAATCCTGGAGGATTTGGAACGCAACATGGAGGGATTTGCCCACAGCACCAAAGCGGTGATGCAGCAGGCGTCCCGGGGGGCGCTGCGCGGCATCCACGGGCCGGTTTCCCGGCTGATAAACGCCGACGCGGCGTATGCGCTGGCAGTGGAAACCGCTTTGGGCGCCGCCGGCCAGCATGTTGTCTGTGACCGTGAGGAGGACGCCAAACGGGGAATCGCCTGGCTTAAGGAAACGCGCGGCGGCCGTGTGACATTCCTGCCGTTAAACACTATAAGGGGCCGTTCCCTGACTGAAAAAGGGCTGGAGGGTGAACCCGGCTTTGTAGGACTGGCCAGCGACCTGGTAACCGGCGACACCCGGTATCAGGAGATCATCCGCAGCCTGCTGGGACGCACGGCTGTGGCGGAGGATCTGGATTTTGCGGTATCGATCGCGCGTAAATACGGGTATCGGTTTCGCGTGGTGACGCTGGACGGCCAGGTGGTAAACGCCGGGGGCTCGATGACCGGCGGCTCCAGTGTGAAAAGCGGCGGGCTTCTGTCCCGGCGCAACGAAATTGCCGCCATCCGGCAGGATGCGGAAAAGCGGCAGGCATCCGCCCGCGAGGCCATGGAGCGGTTCAAGGCGCTGCAGCAGGATGTAGCGGCAGCTCAGGCTGAGCTGAGCGGTACGCAGGGAGAGCTGTCTACCGTGCAGGAAGATAAAATCCGTTTTGAAGGCGAGCGGCGGCGACTGTCCGGTCTTGTGCAGGCCGGTCGTGGAGCACTCCAGTCGTTGGAGCAGGAGCGCGATGCGCTTCTGGCCCGTACGGAAGACATGCGCCGCACGGCGGCGCTGGCACGGGAACAGGCCGAGGCGCTGACCCGGGAAAAAGAAGCGGCCGATGAACAGATGAGCGCCATCAGCGGTGGCCGCCAGCAGCTGGCGGCCCGGCGGGAGACGATTGCCGCGGCGCTGTCCGAAGTCAAGTTGGCGGTGTTGGGTCTCCAGAAAGAGGGCGAGGCTGTGGAGCGGATGCTCGACGACCTGAGCTCCCGGCAAAAGGATGCCGCCGGATATCGACAGAGACTGGCGGATCAAATCCGTCAGCTGGAGGAAAACGCTAGAATTTTGGAAGAGCGGGTGGCGGAACAAACCGCCATGGCCCGGCAGCAGCGTCAGCAAATGGCGCAGGCGGAGGAAACACTGGAACGCCTGACAGCCCGCCGGGCGCAGCAGGAAGAGGAACAGACGACGCTGCGCCGCCAGAGCAGGGAAAAGAACGAAGAGCGCGAACGGGCGGGACAGGAAGTGGCGCGGCTGGAAGAAAAATATGCGGCCGCCGAACGGGAGACCGAAGACATCGCCCGCCGGCTCTATGAAGAATACGAACTGACCCGTGCGCAGGCAGAAGACATCGCGCGGCCGATCGATGATCTGGCCGCGGCCACCCGCCGGCTGAACGAGCTTAAAAATAAAATCCGCCGGCTGGGAAGCGTCAATGTGGACGCGATCGATGAATATAAAGAGGTCAGCGAACGGTATGAATTTTTATCCGCGCAGGTGAAGGATGTGGAAGTGTCCCGCGCGGATCTTCTCGGACTCATCGACGAGCTGACCGTGCAGATGCGGGATATTTTTATCGAACGGTTCCAGCAGATCAACCGCTATTATGGCGAGGTGTTTGCCGAGCTGTTCGGTGGGGGCAAGGGTGAGCTGATTCTCACCGACCCGGACGATATCCTGCGGTCGGGCATCGAAATGAGGGCGCAGCCTCCCGGCAAAAAAATCCTCAACCTGGAAGTGCTGTCGGGAGGGGAAAAAGCGTTGGCCGCGATCGCGCTGCTGTTCGCCATCCTGAAAGTGACCCCGTCGCCCTTCTGCGTGCTGGATGAAATCGAAGCGGCGCTGGACGACGTCAACGTAGACCGCTATGCGGCCTATTTGCGGCGTATGTGCGACCAGTCGCAGTTTATTGTGATTACGCACCGCCGGGGTACGATGGAAGAGGCCGATGTATTGTATGGCGTGACCATGCAGGAGCAGGGCGTCTCCAAGCTGCTGGAGCTGCGGGCCAGCGAGGTGGAAGCCAAACTGGGTCTGTCCGTGAATGCCGGCTAAACCTCTGAGGCCGGGGGTCTGAGGATTGAAAAGACTGGATGGCACGACGCTCCGGTGCGCCGTTGCATTTTTCTAATAGGTCATGACATACGGATGATATACGGACGCGGCTAACCGGTGTTCGTCCGCAGAAGGAGGTTACACGCATGGGCTTTTTCAGTAAAATAGGGCAGGGGCTTAAAAAAACGCGGGATTCGCTGATGAATTCGGTGAATTCCATGCTGCATTCCTTTACCCGGATCGATGAGGACTTGTTTGAAGAACTGGAAGAAATCCTCATTATGGCGGATGTGGGCGCCAATACGTCCGCCTATATCTGTGGAGAGCTGCGGAAAAAGGTCAAAGAGCAGGGCGTGACCGCCCCTGAAGAGGTGAAGCGCCTGCTGGCGGAAACCGTGGCTGAAATGCTGCGCGGCGGACAGGAGCTGCGCATGGGGACCACCCCCTCGGTCATTTTGGTAATCGGCGTCAACGGCGTGGGCAAAACCACCACCATCGGCAAGCTGGCCGCCAACCTGAAAGCGCAGGGCAAGCGTGTTGTCCTGGGCGCGGCGGATACTTTCCGCGATGCGGCGATCGAGCAGTTGCAGGTGTGGGCCGACCGCGCCGGGGTGGAACTTGTCAAACATACCCAGGGTTCCGACCCGGCGGCGGTGGTGTTCGACGCGATCAGCGCGGCTAAAGCGCGGTCGGCCGATCTGGTCATCTGCGACACGGCGGGCCGCCTGCATAATAAAAAGAACCTCATGGAAGAGCTGGCCAAGATCAACCGGGTTATCGACCGGGAGCTGCCGGACGCGGATAAGGAAGTGCTGCTGGTGCTGGATGCGACCACCGGGCAGAACGCGGTCAACCAGGCGCGCGAATTTAAGAATGCCGCCGGCATCACGGGCATTGTTTTAACCAAGCTGGACGGCACCGCCCGCGGCGGGGTCGTACTGGCTGTGCGGCAGGATCTTGACGTGCCGGTTAAATACGTCGGCGTAGGGGAGGGCCTGGATGACCTGCAGCCCTTTGACCCCGAAGATTTTGCGCGCGGACTGTTTACCGAATAAGGAGGAAACGCCATGCAGTTTATTGTCGCCACACACAATGCTAAAAAATTAGTGGAGCTGTCCCGTATTCTGGAGCCGCTGCATATCGACGCGGTAACCGACCGCGACTGCGGCATAGCGCTTACGGAAGTGGAGGAAACCGGAACCACGTTTGAAGAAAATGCGTTTTTGAAAGCCGCGTCCGCCTGCCGGGAATCGGGACTGCCGGCCATTGCCGACGACTCCGGCCTGATGGTGGACGCGCTGGACGGCGCGCCGGGCGTTTATTCGGCCCGTTATGCGGGGGAGAACGCCACCGACGCCGATCGAATTGAGAAGCTGCTGCGGGAGCTGGATGGCGTCCAGCCGGAAAACCGTGGGGCGCGCTTTGTCTCGGTGGTATGCTGTGTGTTCCCGAACGGCGACACTCTCTACGCCCGGGGCGAATGCCCGGGCAGCGTCGGATTTGCACCGCTTGGAAACGGCGGCTTTGGGTATGATCCCGTATTTGTGGTGGATGGGGGGCGTACCTACGCGGAGCTGACAGCACAGGAGAAAGACGCGGTCAGCCATCGCGGCCATGCGCTGCGCCTGTTCCAGGACAAGCTGCTTGAGTATTTAAAAGCGGAATCGGTATAAGGGGCGCTGTCCCGCGCTTGCCTTACATCTCCCCTTATTATAAATACTTGACCGCCTAATGGATAATTTATAAAAACAGGTACGGTTAAGGGATAAATGGCTGTATAATAAAGAAAGCGATTATGAATTTGGGCGGTGAAGGGAAAACCAAGCGCTGGCTTTGGCGCCGAAGCGTTTGGATTTTATATACGCCTATTAGGGCGGGCGAGAGAGGGAAACGGCCATTATTTGCGAAAACGTTTTATAGGATAAACCACCTGCCCGTAAGTAATTTTGACAGATTCCACTTGTGAAAAAGGAAGGAAGGACCATATGACAAGCAAACAACGCGCCTATCTGCGTTCGCTGGCCAATCCGCTGGAGGCCATCGTGCACGTCGGCAAGGGCGGCATGATGGATACCATCGTCAAACAGGCGGATGACGCCCTGAAAGCCCGGGAACTTATCAAAGGCAAGGTGCTGGAAACCGCGCCCCTGTCTTCGCGTGAAGCCGCCGATCAACTGGCATCGGCCGTATCGGCTGACGTGGTGCAGGTGATTGGCCGGGTATTTGTGCTTTACCGCCATAATCCGGAAGAACCGCAAATCAAACTGCCCCGCTAAAGGAGGAACGCCTTATGCTATGGCGCAAACGCTATGAGCCGGTGGAAGCCGAACAGGTAATTACTTGCGACCATTCGATAGAGGTTTGCCGGGAGCTGCTCATCCAGTGGTGTATCCAGACCCGCTCAGGGGCCAGCCATACGCAGAGCGGGCTGGTGGTTAAGCCTTTCGGCCGGGAGGAATTCCGGGGATATTTCCAGTACGATACGGCGGAGGAAAAAAATTACTATTACAAACACTATTTCCTCCGTATCTGGTTGAAAGAGAGGCCGGACGGCGGCTGTGACATCCACTATCAGCGGGTGTTCGATACCCTGACCGGTCGGATGCTCAAGCCGCTGGGCGTCATTTTAATCGGCACGGCGATTGTCTGGCTGATTATCATGCGCCAGACCACGCAGGCTTGGGTCTATTTGCTGTCCCTGTTTATGGTCTGGCTGGGTGTGTGGCTGATCCTGCCCAAAATCGAGAGCCGCGACCAGGGGGCCGAAGTGGGAAACGTACTGGAACAGGCGGTCGCGGGAGCGGACTGGCCCGAAACGGAAAAGGAGTAGGCATTTATGCGCATTGCGTTGCTGGGAGGTACGTTTGATCCCATTCATAACGGACATCTTGAGCTGGCGCGCGCCTTTGCGCGGCGGCTGAATTTGGATAAGGTGGTGTTGATGCCCACCGCCGTTCCCCCGCATAAGCTGAAAACCTCGATGGCGCCTCCGGATAAGCGGCTGGATATGTGCCGGCTGGCGGCAGGGAATGATCCGCTGTTTGAAGTCTCCGACCTGGAAATTTCCCGGGGCGGCGCGAGTTTTACCGTCGATACGCTGGAGCGCCTGATTGCTTCCTGTCCGGGGACAGAGTGGTACCTGATTACGGGCGCCGATATGTTTTTAACGCTGGGCTCCTGGTGGCGGTTCTCGGATATCGCGCGCAT
>OGYY01002349.1_pt1 | contig 14099 bp, 10 predicted proteins | sample 1576671 | NCBI WGS metagenome assembly OGYY01 (sample SAMEA3541593, study PRJEB24748) | human gut metagenome | biome: human gut; feature: human-associated habitat; material: faeces | place: China | collected 2012 | reverse complement strand
TTCGTAAGTATAAGAATACTCGCGTTTTTGCCTCATGTCAAGCGATCGCACGATAGGCTCTAAATAGAAAGGGCTTAATATCAGCGAATTGAACGCTGATATTAAGCCCTTTGTTAAATATAGGGAAATAGGGAATTCCAAGAAGCCCATAGTATCGCATCTATTCTATTCGTGTACCATCCATATGCAAAACGAATTTTGTCCTTTCGGTATATATGACAGTTCCTTTATATGTTCCGCTTTCGAAGTCTTCATATAAACTATACAGTCTTAGATGTTCCTTGTCCAATAGATTAACCTCATCGCCTCTCCTTCCCAGAAGAGATACAAATTCATAGCTTCCAGTATATTGCACATATTCTTTGTTACTTATATCCATATAAAGCGAAACAAATTGGTGCGATATATAAGCAAAGCAGATAAGCACAAAGACTATTGCAGATATAAACCATTTTTTTGCAAACCATTTCTGCTTTATACCAATTATCATTATAATTATAAGGATAATATTTGGTATAATTATCGGAATTGCTCGGATTACTAGATGGCGAATTATAGAGTTAATTGCTTCCTGGTATTCTCCCATGCAAATCACCTTTTTTGAAGATTAAGGGTATTAATTTTAACCGTATAGTTTTTGTTATGTAAGTACTTTTGCAACAAAATCAACTACACCAGCAGGAATATCTATTGCCAGATTAATTTTCTGCCCAAGAATTTTATATTTTGCTTTAATCCGCATTTTTTTGTTTTTTAACGCCTTCCTATTTTTGAAATGATGCTTTTTCAACTTTGATATTTCTTTAGCTGTTTTTTTGCCAAGACACTTTTTAATTGCGGCTTTAACTGCGGCAACCGCGGCACCTTTCAATACTTGTTGCAAATCAAATCCACGACCCGCTATTAAGTTGGTAATTTGATTCAGTACCGAACCCAGAACTTCAAGAACAAATCTTCCGATAATTTGCTTCTTTCTAGAGAAAGGATTAAGAGTATCTATTGCCCAGGAAAGAGCTTGTTCTATATAATCGCCAGGATATGCTTTAAAAGAAACATTTTTCTTGTAAACAAGTTTTTTTACCAAATAAATTGCAAAATCGATGAACAGTTGAAATACGATGCCAAAAACAGCACTCAAAAAAATTTCGGCTAATTTCTTAATAAAAAAGGCGCCTGTGACATCTTTTCCATTGACAGGATCGTTTTCACAATACGTAAATAAGTTGATTAGCTTGGTATCAGAATATTTAGAAAAGACTTCCGCATCATCGGCATTAATAAACCGAGCGGCATCGGGATCGTAATAACGGGATTGTAGATAGTACAGGCTGGTTTCGGTGTCGTAGTAATACCCACGATAGCGGAAGGGGTTGACGTTGGCAACGTTGGTAGAACTGGTGATGACCGTTCCGCTGGCACTCTTGACGGACAGCACCTTGCCCCAGGCGTCGTAGGTATAGCGGGCCACTACCTCGCCAGATTTGTTGGTGATGGCGATAACATCCCCCTGCAGGTTCTTGAGGAAGTAGTAAGGGGTGCTGTTATACAGGATGCCGCAAACCTCGTCTTCGTTGTCATAAAGGGGCGTCAGGCTGGTGCTTCCCCAGGTTTCCTTGAGAATTTTGGTGCCGTCCAGCGTATAGGTGTGCTTGACGCCGCTTACGGTTTTGGAATTACGGACACCATTAGAGGTATAGGTATAGCTGTAACTGCCATAGGATTTGAGCTGCCGGCCCTTCTCCCACGTGAGGGTTTTCCCGCGGTAGTTGGTGGGATTGCCCTGCGCGTCGTAAGCAATAGACTGCCCGTTGAAAGAGGTAAGACGATCCTTCCAGACGGAGTCCCCATAGGTATAGGTATTCGAGCCCTTGGTAAGGATATTCCCGTAATTGTCGTAGGTCATGCTGCCCACGAGAGTGCCGTTCACAGTTTCAGTCAGCAGCTGGCCCAGCGCGTCGTAGGTATACTGGGTGACGCCGTCCACACTGTCGGTTACCTTGGTGATGCGCTCCTCCGCGTCGTACTCATAGGAGAGGGTGCGGCCGTCCGAAAGAACAATCTGACTGACAAGCTGGGTGGTGGGGGAGGACTTCAACTTGTCGTTTCTCACGTGCTCGTCGGTCTTTTTACCGGCGTGATAGCTGAACTGGCGGGACACAAAGCCGGAGCCGAGCTGGAGTTCGTCGAACACCTTGCGGCCAAACGCGTCGGTTTTGCTGTGGCTGGTGATCGTTTTGTCGCCGACCTTAAATGTGACGATCGGGTTCCCGTCTTCCGGATTCTCGTAGAAATATTCCTGCTTGGCGCCGGAGGCGGGGACAAAGCGCTTGCTGGTCAGCTTACCATCCTTGTCATAGGAATAGAGGATGGAATTCACCAGGGTTCGGGATGTGACCACCTCGCTGCCGTTCACGGTAATGCCGTATTCCGCGGAACGGACTATTTTGTTGTCTTCGTAAGTATAAGAATACTCGCGTTTTTGCCTCATGTCAAGCGATCGCACGATATTTCCTTTGCCGTCGTACACATATTTATAATGCGCAATCAGGCAGTTGGCTGCGTCACACCATTTTTCCGCCACCATCTGGCCGATGGTGTTGTAGCTGGCTCTCATAATGTGACCGTTGGCGTATTTGACCGCCTTCAGCCGCCCGTTGCCGTTTTTATAAGTATAAGAGACCAGTTTATTCGTTTTGCCGGCCACGCCAATGCTTTCGAGATTATGATAGGCGTTGTAGACCAGAGCGTATTTCATGCCGTCGCCGCGGGTAATCTCAGTAAGATTATCAAAGGCGTCATAGGCGTAGGATACATGAGCCATAACCGAACCGTTCGGTCTCTTGCTGGTTACCTTGGCAACGCGCCCCGCCGCGTCGTATTCATAGGCGGTCTTATTGCCGCATCGGTCGGTAACCTCCTCGTTGCGGGAGGTCTCCTCGTCTACCGTGTACAGCGTGTTGTGCCCGCAGGCGTCGGTTTCGCGTATGAGGTCATTGCCCGCGTTTTCTTTGCCATTGCATTCGGAAGTGTAACCAAACGCGCGGTAGATAGTGCCGAATTCGCCGTCTGTAAACGTGGTTTCGGTCAGGGAGTTTCCAAAGGCGTCCTTGAGTTCTTCAAAGGTGGGCAAATCCTCTTGATTGTCTTCGGTTTTAGGGGGTGTATTGGAGGTTTCTTCTGTTTTCGTTTCTTCGTCTTCCTGTGCGGTAAAGTCGGATTCAGAAGCCCATAGTTCCACACTATCCCGTGTCAACTGAATATCGTCGAAATAAGCGGTACCGCAGTTGTAGTTATAATCGCAATATACGGTTAGTTTCTTTACCGGACGATATTTCTGTTTGGTAAACTGTACCGTGGCAAATTGCCATTCTTCAGTGCAGGGAGAAAACACGGCGGTATATTCTTCAATATCCTCCGGCGCCACCGGATCCCCCTCAGCGCGGGATGTGTTAGCATATTGAATGACTGCTCGCAGTTGGAATTGTGGTTTATTACAACCGTTACGTTCCCGGTCGACAATGCCGTAGCCTTTCGCCCAACCGGACAGGGTAAAGGTTTCACGAATGCTGGCATTATATTTAGCCGCGATATCTTGGCTGACAAACCGTTTGTCGGCCAAATCGCCCGAGATACAAAGAGACCGGCTGAGATTAAACTTGGTTGCTGTTGAAATGGATACGCCCTTGCTGCTGGACGTCCATCCTGTCAAGCCGTGTTCAAAGGCGCCGTTATTCAGCATGTTGTAATCGTTAGCATAGGCGTTGCTTTCGAGCTGGGCGGCATTAAGCGACATATATCCGTCGCCGTCCATATAAATGCCCACCCGCACGCTCATAGAGGTTTTTAATTCGAAGGGGGCTACTAAGCGAGTACTTGCCGATCTCGTTAATCGTTCACTTTCGGCAAGTATCGTACCATCGGTTTTGGTTACCCGGATATAAGCGCTTCCACTTGAAGAATATGTACAGGGCATCATATAGACTGAGAAGGTATACTCCCCGGCCGGCAGGGTGCTGGTGGTCTGGTAAATACCGGCCGCTTTGGCCTTCGAATCGCGAAAATATACATAGTAAGCTGACTTACCATACTGGGTATCCATATCCATATTGTCATAATAACTTGAACCGAGTTTTGAGGTGTCAGTCGTAGTCTTGGTCCAATTGGATGAGCCATCAAAGTTGGAATTTAAAAGCAGGTTATTAAAACTGCACACAATTCCCGTATCCCCGGCATAGGGGTTGATGCCGCTGGTTCCGCCTTCCACGCCGACGTTGCCGGTATCCTGGGAATAGGCGTATTCGCTGATGATTTGGCCGTCGTCGTCAAAGGTATAAACCGTTTTAATCACATTGTTAGCCGTTTCCCCTTCGTCGGCGTCCTTTGGCTCGGTGGTCTGGACGATGGTGCGTCTGGCCGCCGCCGAGAAAGAGTAAGTGGAGTTGGGGCCGGCAACAAAGGCGCCGTTTTCCACACCGTATTCCGATACGCGGTATACCCGGCTGCCGCTGTAGGAATAGGCGACCTTATATAAAGCGGTATTGCCCGCATCCTTGAGCACAACCGCCGCCGGCTTGTTGGCGGTGTAGGTGATCTCCGCTTTCCGTCCATCAGGATAGGTGACGGTGGACAAAAAGTTGCTGTAAATGTAGGTGTAACACACGCTTGACCCGTCGGGCGCGGTGATGGAGGTCAGGCGGCCGTCGGATGTGTAGGCAAAGCTGAAATCCCGGCCCGCGCCATCCGTGACAGATGTGATGCGGCCAGCGGTAAAGGTGATATCCATATGGTTGCCGAATTCATCGGTAACGCGAATCAGGCGGCCGCTGGTATCAAACAGGAGCGTCTCCGTGCCCTTCTTTATGGTCCTCTTATAGGGATCGTAGAGCATTTCCTCGTCGGTTACATTCACAAACAGGTTATAGCAGTTGTTGTTCTCACATATCTGCTTATCACTTTTTTTAAAATAGGCCTCATCGCCGTTTTCACCAATAAACACATACCCGCTGTAAAGGGTACCCTCATGCTGGAAGGTTGTGGATACCATACTCTGCATCACGTTGAGCTTCCATCCCTGCCCGACATCCATAGCGCTGAAATTGGCGGTGTTCAGTTTAATAGGGTTGTTATAGGAATAATGGGTGTTAAGCAGCGCGCTTGTGTACAAATGTTTAATGGTAACCGGCATCCGGTTGCCGCCCCAGGCAAAATCCTCAGATTCCAGCATCAGGTTTCCGCACTGCAGGTCAACGCTTCCCGTACCGAACCGGCCCAGTTCATGACTGTGGGTGCGATAAGAAGTGTTCACCCCGTAGCTGGATTCATAGGTGATGGTCAGCTTAGGGGGATAAGCAGAGTCATTGCATCCCCGAATGACCACCGTATCACCATACTGGGACACGGCTTCTTCATCCATCATTTTCAGCACCAGATTGGGGTAGGAAGTCTCTCCCTTATTCATGCTGTCGTAGATGGAGGTGATATCAAAGGTATAGGTTTCATTAATACCCTTTTTCATCTTCAGGTAATCGATGGGCAGGGCATTGTGATAAGGGGTGCAATCTCCTTTTTGAATGCCGTTGGTCACTTTATAAAGTCCCAAATTGGGATAGGTGTCGGATTTGTTATCCGCGAGGAACTGGGTCAGCTCCAATTCCACTTTTTTAATACGGGGATTCCGCGGCAGAGTGGGCATTCCCAGGTTAATATACATACGGGATGTGCTGCAACTGCCGTCACTGTTTTTGCTGGATGTTACATAATGATAACCATACAGGATCATCTGGCCGTCTTTCCAGCTATAGGTGGACATCTGACTGGTACCGCTGACCGTGATCTGTGGATCGATGGTGACGGGGAAGGCCCGATCCTCAGCGTTCATCCATTCGCTGTCGGCAGTGACGGTAAAGCTGATGGTTCCATCAGCCAGGGGCTTCATTTCATAAAATACTCCGGTCGAAACCACACCGGCGGCGTCGCTCATATACGGCGCGGGAATGCAAAAAACTTCCTCGCCGGTTTCCAGGCTGGAAAACACAACGCGTTTGTCGTTTTCCCGATATTCAGCGGCTACATTTTCGCAGTTGATAATAAAAGGATACCGGTAAACGGCGGCTTTCTCCCTTACGACAATATTTTCCTTGACACCGTCTCCCATAACGGTATACTCCATGTCGGTGCCGGCCATGACATTATCAAACATAAGAGTGCTCCGCGCGGGGGCGGCGGCCCGGTTTTCCGCGCTTTTGCGCAGCCGCGGCACTACCCCTACATGCATTTGACTTTTGGGCCTTTTGGCGGACACGGTGACGCGGTGCATGCCCTTTTCGACTGAAAACAGTTCACTGTTGGTTTCTTCACGGCTGAAGCGTGCGACAAAACCGTTTCTTCGGTTACGGAAATGACGGCCGTCTTCCTCCTCTTCTAGTGTATTGTCGATTTCATCATAGGAAGCAGTCTCTTCGTTGAATACGTGAATGGATTCGGGGTAATACACCGCCTGCTCGGTGCCATCGCTCATGTGGAACACCTTGCAGTTTTCACCACGCATCTGACGAATTTCTCCCACCGCAAATACGGCGGTTTCCGGTTCTTCAGCTAATGCCGGGGCTTCATCCTGTACATCCGGTTTACTGGCCGCATCGCCCGATCCGGTTATGGGTTCGGCATTTGCGCTCTCCGGCGCCAGATAAATGTCTTCCTCTATTCCGGTTTGTTTTTCGTCCATGTTGTCATTCCTTTCTGTATACAAAATATTTATTTAAAGTTGATTTCAAGAATCTGTGGCGCGAAATAACTGTCGCCTGTGGCAACCGCGGAAAAGCCGCTTCCCTTCACTTTAGTTCTTAAAATCAAGCCTTCCGGCGGAGTAATGGCGTGCGTTGTTGGTTCTTGTATTAAATCCGTTATATCCAGGCTTTGATAGCCGGGAGTAGTTATGGAATCCGCTATGGATTCCGTTATAGCGATCCGGTTGTCCCAGTTTGAGCCAAAGCTGCAAAACCTTCTCGCAACACGGAAAGCCGTTAAGGCGATATCGCTTTTGCTGAGTTTGGGAAGATGCAGGACCACTCTGCCAATTTGCTTATCCAGCAGATCGGACAGCCGGGAAAAGTCCGGACGTGTGTACAGCCACTGTTCACCAAACGCGGCGGTATTGCCGATAAAAGCGGCGCCACCGAACGCATTGTTCTCCGCAGGGTGCCCGCTTTCCACGGTGGTGTCCTGAAACAGCTTCGATTCATATAGGTTAACTTCAAACAGCAGGCTTTGCCCTAACGGGCTTTTTGGTGACAGGCCGATGGTATAGCCTTGGTCGGTGTTTTGTTGATAGTCGATAACAGCCGGTGCAATGACATGCCCGTCGCTGTCCGTAACGCCGATACAGGAAATCGTGACAAACGGTTTATATTCCTCGCTCATAAGGGCAAAGTACTTATCGTTCGCGCGGATACTCAAAAAGGGCTTGCTGCACGTTAGAATAAATTCGGTACGCTTTCCGCCGGAACAATCGGATTGACAGGCAATTCCGTTGGTCGTTGGATACAGCGTATGTCTGCCCCAGACCAGGCCGCGTCCCTCGGGATATACATTCCCGCCTTGCAGGGACAGATAACAGCTCCCGTCCGGGCTATCCAACCGAATATCCTGCGCAACCGTGATGTGGGCGCTGCTGCCGGTGAGATGAAAACCATCATCCAAACGATCAAAACTCAGGTTAACCAGTTTTCTTGTCTGCTGGTTATAAATAGGGGTGCTGAAGCAATATGCCGTTTTTGTACCGTCCTCTTCGGCGGCCACCAGCCGGTAGCGGTTGCTGTTTTGGAAATCCATAAAAATTGGTTTTCCATGGCGAAGGCTGATAATTTCTTTTACTATGGATTGATTCATAAGCCCATCCTTTCTCTGCTGTTTTTAATGGCTGCTTTTGTACTGAAAAAGCGTTGAGATTTGCTGGTTCCTTTTCCAGTACGCTGAATAAAGTCAGCGGGATTACTAAGAATTCCCCGGCGGAACAGGGCCAAAGCCATTTTATTAAGCTCAACATCGGCCGCGGGTTCCCGATCCGGAGCATATTCAATTTCCAGTTCGTAATCCACCGTATTCAGGTATGTATTTTGATCAAGCTCTATCCGGACCCCTGGTTCTGGAGTGCAAACCGTGCGCATGGTTGTCAATTGCCCCATTTTCTTTAAGCAAAGCGGCCCCAGCGGAAAGGTGTCCCACACCTTGTCCGCCGGAAAAGAATGCTCAAGGCTGGCGCCTTTAGGGCCGGGCCGATGCGATTTAACCGTTGCGATAAGCTCATGTCCTTTTTTTCGGATACGACAGGTAATGCCCCTTGCATTAAAAAACAGGTTTTCCGTATCGTAGTAATAATTTACTTGTGTCGTGCAGACGCTATCCCGGCAGGCATTATCCCGCAAAAACCAATATTCCTCCTGCGTGAGCAATACTTTCTTTTCAAGTTCCAGCATGCTGGCCACCCCGTATAATTTTACCGCTGCCGTTTTTAGGAAGCTCGTCAACCAGAGTGATCAGGGTTGGAATTTGATAGGGGAGGAGCGTGTTTATACACATCTGCTTCACGTCTTTGACGTCCTTAAAATCCCCCGAAATATCTATGGCTATCTGAACCCCTTTTTTAGGATCTGCCACGCCATAGGCCAACACTTCTTTTGTGCGGGGGTCCTTTTGGAGTGCGGCTTCGATCTCCTGCGGGTATATATTCATGCCGGCGCGGATAATCATCTCATCGCTTCGGCCTTTTATGGTAAGCCATCCACGCTCATTTTTACAGGCGATGTCTCCTGTGCAGAGCCACCCGTTCCGCAGGATTTTTTGTGTCAGCTCCGGTTCCTGATAATAGCCGGTCATCACGTTGTCGCCCCTTACCCACAAAATGCCCTCTTCCCCGTGCGCCACTTCGCAGCCGTCCGAACCGACAATTTTCAACTGGACACCGGGAAGAGGAACGCCTACGCAGGCGGGCATTTCGTCAAAATATTCCGGCGGCAGGTAGCTGATGCGCGGAGATGCCTCTGTCAGGCCGTATACAAAATAAATTTTTGCGTTTGGAAAGGCTTTTCGAATGGATTGTCTGGTGGCCTCGCTCATACATTCGCCACTAATGCTGATGTGTTTCAGGGGCAATTCACGATTCTGCGATAATCGAGCCAGAAGATTAACCAGTGTTGGAGTGGAGCAAAACGCCGTAATCGTATGTTTTTCAATCGATCTCAGCAAAAGGGACGGCTGAAACGGCTGGGAATAAAAACGAATGTTAACGCCGTTTATAAGCGATGTAAGGAATTCCCCGGTTAAAACGGCGGCATGATACAGGGGCCTGGATATTAAAATGGTATCTTCTCTGCCAATGGAAAAATAATCGGCGATATCCCGGACGTTGGTCTGGATATTTCGTTCGCTGAGCATAACGCCTTTGGGAACGCCTGTCGTACCGGAGGTACACATGATTAAGGCCGGCGGTTGGCTGGGGGAACGGTACCGGGACCCAGTCAGGCGGCAAATGCTCAGCTCGCCTCCCGCGTCTGTAATGCAACACGTCGGATCGATGGTATCCAGTATTCTTTGGCAATGCCGCTCACCATATCGTACAGGCAGGGGCACGGCCGTCACCCTGGCCGCGAAACAGGCCAGCAGGGCCATGGATGCGGCCATCTCAGATTGACAATAAATTGCGCAGCTGCTTTCGCCTGTTATCTTCTTGGCAAACGTCTCAGCGAAAACAACCAGCTCTTCATAGGTCATAGCGGCTTTGTCTTCACAGACTGTTTGCGTAATATGTTTCAGCATATTCTCCCGTATATATGTCCATAAACTCAAGTCTTCATAGCTCCTTCCATATCTTCGATAAAGTTTTTCAGCAAAGTCTCCTCCTGATCCTTCATGGCTATCAGTTTCTGCCGGATAACCGGTAACAGGGCGTCCCGCCGCTTCATATGGTGTGAGGCGTAAAGCATCCGCATATTATCCGCTTCTTTCACAATTTGGCCGTAGCGGTCCCCCATCTTATGCCCCAGTTGCAGCTTGCTTTCAACCGCCTGTATTCGTTGGCTCATAACCGTTTTGTGCTCCCAAATCAGGTGAAAAACCCGGCTGTCCATCCGTTCATACGGGATATAACCCTCCGCCAGCTTATCCAGATAGAGGGCGATATAATCGTGAACGATACACCCATTAACGACTCCATCCTGTTCGGGAGGATATTTTTCAAAAGTGGAATTCAAATACTCTTTCAGATTTGTACAGATGTCAGTCGGCGATAGTTCTACCGGGTCGTTTTTGGGCTTCAAGCCGCATATCGCCCCGTACTGCTGCTGTTTAAACATGGCTTTACGTCCGTTGTCAAAGGCTTTTTGCGGTGTTTTAAAAACCCGATAAATCCAATTCTGGTCATAAGCAAAAATACGGTATGTTTTATCCGTCTGGTCATATCCGCAGATTAAGCCGTCATGGTTAAAATGCTTTTTCTTGTACCAGCTTTTACCGGATACATAGTAATCGTCGATCCCATGGAACGCGACGTAGTAGCCATCGTCCAGCAGCGCGCGTATGACGGGATGAACGTGACCGTTTAAATACTTCATAGGCAGTGCATGACGATCCAGATAGGGATTATCCACGGTGAAAGACAGCGGGATTTTAATATCCGGGGTTGTACGGCCCTGTAAAAACCCTTTTGTACACTGCAAGTTCATGACCTGGTTGTAGTACCAGTTCCGGATACTTTTGTTGTTTTTCAGCACGGCGCTACCATTGCCTTGGTAATGATAGGTGCTGTACAGCGGTTTCACAATGGGCAGCTCAACAGCTTTTTTCATTTGGTTCCTCCACATATCGGCGTATCAAATTCGCAACATCCGCAACGTATATCAAATCAAATGGGTTTAAATCCGATTCTTCCAGCTCAATTTGAAAAGCCTCTTCTAGTTCCACCAACAGCGTTACCAGCCCGAGACTGTCCAGTCCTATATCCGCCAAAAGCGAATCCGATTCCTCAATGGTGTCTACGCCGCTTAATCCTTTTAGTATTTCGTATACCTTTTGCTTGTTCTCTGTTTTCATATCTGTAGGGCCTTCCTTTCTGCAATGGCCAAAATTTGCTTATAGGTTTCTTCTTCCGCACCACTGCTGTCAACATAAACACCGCCGTTGGCCTTACAGATCGCCCAATACTCTTTCCGCAGACGATGCTGAAGGGCCATATCGATATAATTGTCCTTTTCTTCTGCCCGGCTTCTGACCCTGGCTACCGCGGTTTCTACGGGGACATCCAGGAAAAAGGCAATATCCGGCTGGACAATCGATTTTGCAATGTCAAAAATCCATTTGTCGCTCTCATAACCCCGGGCGTACAAATTGGCTAAACAGGAATAAAAATACCGGTCACTTATGACAATATTCCCGGCTTCCAGAGCGGGAAGAATCGTTTTATTGACATGCTGAAGCCGGTCGCTTGCCGCTAGCAGGGATAGACTTCTGTAATCAAAAGCTTTGTGATCGGGAGAATCCATATAGGTTCGGAATATTTCGGCGTTCCGCACGAAAGACGTTGGCTGCCTGGTTAAAAACAGGGTCGCGTTTTTTTCAAGATCGGAGGCTAATCGTCGTATCATTGTTGTTTTTCCACAGCCATCCAATCCGCAGAATGTAATCAGCAAGCCGTTGGTCCTATGCGGCGGCATTTTCAGTTTTCGCACGACTCCACCTCCTTAAGCAGCTGCATTCTGTTGGCGGCAAAGAAACGAACCTTAAGATCCGGTTCAGTAAATATATAGGATTTGTGTTCCTGGGGGGACAATACCGTGTTCAAAATTTCTTCTTTTCCGGCCAGTTCCTGCCGCGCAAAATAAACGGCGGCGTCATTATGGAGGGGAAGCAAAGCCGCCGTCCATAAAATAGCGAAGCTGCAAATCTCCGCCATGTCGAGCTTTTTGGCCCGTGCGTACAGATCTTGCAGGTCAAACGCGGTAAGATCCTGTAGCAGCAGGTAAATATCCATGAATTTATATAAAGACATATCGCGTTTCATCTTCACCCAGGGGAGTGTGGTTGCCTCCTTATATAAATGACCGCACAGGTGAATGAAAAAATCGTATCGGCTGAGAGTGATCAGATTTAAACCGTCGATCGTGACTTCCCCGACCTGTTCCAGCATGCTGTCCACTTGTAGCGTGGCACTGTTTTTGAAATCCAGTGAATAATTGATATCCACTTCGAGGAATTTGAAAAAGGAACGGTTGATTTCTTTTATATATGGCACCGTTTCGCCACGCATCATTTTCGATTCAATAATTTCCTGCCTTGCTGCCGGTACAAATTTACTGCCGCGAATATGCCCCTGCCTAAAACCTGCCCGGGATAAAACAGCTCCAATTTCCGTCACATCGGAAGGCCGGACAAGCAAGTCGATATCGCTGGCCGTGCGATATCCTTCCGGATACAGCTTTCCAAGGACAGCGCCTTTCAGCAAGGCGTATTGCCCCCGGCAGGGGGTTAAAATATCTATGAGCTGTTTCAGGCAGGCAAAGTAGTTTTTGTTTCTTTCAATGTTTTGATAGTAAGCACCCTGCAAAGAATTCCTGAATTCACGGTTCACAAGCCCCAGCAAATGATTTTCTTTTAAAGTTCCGTAAGCAATTCCCTGCATACGATTAAAAAACAAGTGGCCCAGAACAGCCGGGGTGGCATTCTCCGGCAACAGGTCTTTCAACCTGTCCGGCTCATTGGTTTTGTAACTGCATAATTCAATAAAAAGCTCTTTTTCCTTCATATTTGTCTCCCATCCATGTGTTAGTTGATCTGATCTAAGGTTTTGTGTGACTGGATTTACACAGCTTCCGTTTGTTTCTTGTATTTCACATAAAAAACCTGGCAAATAAAAGCTGATGCATAAGCAAAGCAGCTTTTATTTGCCAGGTTCCTCTTGATAATTTAACAAGTCCAACGTATCTCTTCGGCAAACGTATTCATTTGTTGATGGGACTAGCCGATTAAACGGTAGCTTTTCCCTTTAAAACCTCTGCACGAGTCCCTGTGGTCTCAACCGTATATCCGTTTTGTTCAAAAGCAACCTGCAAAAAAGCGCCGCATTTTGGACAGTTTACTTCCACGTGGGAACTTGGCGTTCCCCGAAATAAATTCCGACCGCAGATGGGACAGCTTGCTTTGTATTTCTCCGTCTCCAATTCATTCACCTCTATCAGCATGTATTCCCATGCCCGTATTTGGTAAATAACCATTATACCCGGTTTTTAAACGAATACCTTGACAGAAAAAATCATCTGGTATAGAATAATAACCGGAAGTTACTTTCATTAGTAGTGTACACCCGTTTCGGAAGTTTGTCAATATATAACCGGAAGTTTAGCGCGGACTGTATAAAGAAAGGTTGCTTGTTATGACATTTGGAGAAAAAATTAAACAGGCGCGTATCGCGCTCAATCTGTCGCAAAGCGAGCTGGCGGCGAAAACAGGCATTTCGGAACGCTCTCTTTATACATATGAGCAGACTGGTACTATGCCAAGGAGCGGCAATATGAAAAAAATAGCCGACGCCCTCAATGTGTCCGTCAGCTATCTGCTGGATGAAGACGAGGCAAACCAGCACAAAAATTTGGATCAGGACGTGTTTCTGGCCAACGTAAAACATGAGTATGGGTATCGGGGTGCCAGAGAAGCTGCCGAGGTACTCAACAAAGCTTCGGCCCTGTTTGCCGGCGGAGAACTCAATGACGAGGCTAAGGACATATTTTTTCAGTCGCTAATGGAGGTTTATTTGGAATCAAAAGCGGAAGCCCGTGAAAAATTCACTCCCAGAAAAAGGGTTAGCCGCAGAAGAACTGAAAAACCGGAGGAGTAGCCGCTGCTGTACTGGAAAGTGCTGTTGCCAGGTTATGGCGAATTTTTGAAAGGACACGTCGTTATGGCTAACATGAACTATATATCGGAAACGGTGGGAAAACTCATCAACCGGTATGGCACCTGCGATCCGTTTGCTATATGCAGGGAGTTGGACATTCGTATATGGTATAAAGATCTTGGCACCGCTATAAAAGCGTATTACTTCTATCAGTCCA
>OGYY01002339.1_pt1 | contig 14158 bp, 9 predicted proteins | sample 1576671 | NCBI WGS metagenome assembly OGYY01 (sample SAMEA3541593, study PRJEB24748) | human gut metagenome | biome: human gut; feature: human-associated habitat; material: faeces | place: China | collected 2012 | reverse complement strand
TCGCGCTGGTCGCCCCGCCCAATCCGTTTTGGATGTCGACGAGACCGTCCTTCGCGTCTCCGAGCAGCGCCGCAGCACCTTCCGACGTGGTGCCCGAATCGCTCAGAAGCGTACCGGTCGAGTCCATAAGGCCCGACGCGGAGCCGACGAGGTTCGCGAACGTCCCGGTGTTCGTCGCCGCGTCGTGCAGGCTCTCGATGCCCGTATCGAGCGTGGCGCTCAGGTTGGCGATGAAATTCACCACCTCGTCACCGCTCATGAAGTCAAGGAGCGTCGAGCTGGTAGCCAGGCCGATATCGCCCACCGTCGACGTGAACGTCTCGTCGATCTGCTGGCGAATCGTGCTCGCGCCCTTATCCGTCACGCGCGGGGCGATGGCGTTCGCCTTCTGGTTCTCGTAGTAGATGATGTCGGAATGCTTCACCTCGGTGGAGAACAGGGTCATCATGTTCGCCGAGAAGTCCTCGGGAATCACTACCGCGGCGTAATACGTTCCCGCCTTGACGCCTTCGATCGCGTCGTCCTCGTTCACGAACTCCCAGTCGAGCGCATCATTGGCACGCAGCGACGAGACGACCGAGTCCCCGATGTTCACCTTGATGGGCACGAGGTCGCTGAGATACCCCTCGTCCTCGTTTGCCACCGCCACCTTGAGGTTGCCGGTGTTCCCATACGGATCCCAGCTTCCCGCGATGTTGAACCACGCGTACAGAACGGGGACGATCACGAGTCCGACCATCACGATCATGCCGATCACGCTCTTGCGGATATGCTCGATATCGTTTCTGAACAGCTTCCAGATGTTCTTCATCATCGATCGCCTCCCTTCATCTCAAGCTCTTCCGTCTCGCGCGAGCCATCACCGCATGCCCCCGGGTCCCGATCGGGTCGAGAAGCCAGCGCATCGTCTTCTCGCTCCCCCGGCAACACCATGCCCGCCGCCCGCGCGGCAAGAGGCGAAAGCGTCACATGCTCGCTGATCTCGCGGCGCATGCCCTCATCCGAGAGCTCGGCAACCCGCAGCTGTATGCGCATACTCTCGCGGAAATACTCGACGACGATCATGTAGGCGTCGGCGATGATGATCGAGACGATCCACAGCACCAGCATCACGATCTTGCCGTCGATGCTCAGATCAAGCGTCGCGGTCAGCACGAACAGCACCACGGGCAGGCCGAACACCAACACGAAGCCGCCCTTGATGAGCTTTGGATAACGCTGCTCGAAACGCTCCGCGCGCTTCAGCAGGTCCCGTCGATAGCTCTGCGCATCGAGCAGGGCGCGCATCGCGACGCGCAGCGAGTAGCGCTCGCGCGGACGGTCGTCCTTCTCGCAGATCATGACGCCGGTCGTTGAAAGCTGGCGATCGAACAGCACGTTCAAGTTGAGCAGCATCGGGCGGAGCACCACGCCGATGCCGAGCGCGACGAGCAAGAACACGCCGAGCGCCAGCAGGTTGAAGAGATAATCCATGCCGTACATGCCGCCGATGGTCTCGCGCATCGCGTTGATACCGTAGGTAAACGGCAGCAGGGGATGAAGCCCTTGGAAGAATGCCGGCATCATCTCGATGGGATACATGCCCGAAGAGCCGGGGATCTGCACGATGACCAAGATGACCGCGATGGCCTTGCCGATATGCTTGAAGGTGATGCCCAGGGCATAGATGATGTTCACGTAAACGAAGGAGATCAGCACGCCCGCCAGCATGAACAGCGCGGGCTGCACGCACTGGACGCCCAGCACCAGGTCGCCCGCGCATACGATGAGCGCCTGCACCGCGCCCAGCGCGACCAACAGCAACCAACGGCCGAAATAAGCCTCCTTCGCCGTGAAGGCGCCCAGCCCCTCGGGATCGACCTCGAGCTTGATGATGGCGATGAGCACGAAGCCGCCGACCCACAGCGCCAGGTTGGTATAGAAGGGGGCCACGCCCGATCCATAGTTGGCAACCGGATACACCGCCTTGGTGGTTAGCGTGACCGGAGAGGACATGAAGTCCGCCATATCCTGCGCGTCGACGTCCAGGATGCTCGAGAGCTTGTCGAGCGCTTCCGTGCTGCGCAGGGCGGCCACATCGGTCACCGTATCGTCAAGCGTCTGCTGGAGCTTCTCGAGCGAGGTATCCGTCTGGTCGACCGCCGCCTTCGCCTGGTCGAGCGTCGCGTTCAGCTGATCGAGCAGGCCGCTCGCCTGCTTGAGCGTCGGCTGAAGCCCGGCGACCACGCCCGTCAAATCGCCCGCGACCGCCGAGAACGAGTCCATCCCGCTTGAGAGCTGCGGCATGACGTTCTGGGCGAACTCCTGCTGCGCGCCCGATACCGAGGCGATTCCCTGCTGCGCCGCATCGTTTAAAGCGCTCGAGGCGCCCGCGACCGCGGAAGCCGAGTTCTTAACGTCATCGCTCTGGGTCTGCAGCGCCGTCTTCACCGACTGCAGCTGTTCCAGCTGACTCTCCAGTGCGCCGATGATCGCGCTCGTCTCGCCTACGCCGGTGATGTCCTTGATATCGCTCAGGATCTGGCTGACGTCGTTGATCACCATCTGGGTATCGGCCAGCGCGCCGTCGACCTTGCCCGCGGCGCCCGTGATGGAGCCCGCTGCCTGGCCGATCGCCGTATTGGCCTTCGACGACGCCGTCCCCAGCTGAACCATGCCGTTGGTCAGAGCGGTGTTGAGCGAGGTGTTGAATGCGCGCGAAGAGGACCGGGCCGTGGCGAGCAGCCGGTCGCCCTCCTGCAGCGCGGTGGTAAGCGCGGGAACCTGGTCGGATAGCGCCGACAGGGTTTTCTTCGCCGAATCGACCGCGCTCTTCGTCGTCTCGATCGTTCCGGTGGTGTCGCCCAATGCGGAGCGAACGCTGCCGAGCGCGGTCGCCGCCTGCTGCACGCCGCGCATCAGGCTGCTCTGCGCCCCGTCGCCGTGCTCGTCGATCTGCACGGCCGCAGCCTGCATCTGCTCGACCAGGGTCTCGCTCACCGTGGAGACGAACGTTTCGTTGATCTGCTCCTCGATGGTCTGGGCACCGGTATCGGTCACCTTCGGAGCGATGGCGTTCTTCTTCTCGTTCACATAGTACAGGAGCTGCGGCTGGTCAAACTCGCCCGTAAGCATGCTGATGAGATCCGCGCTGAAGTCCTTCGGAATCACGATGGCGGCGTAGTACTCGCCGGACTCGACGCCTTCCTTCGCCTCTTCAGACGAGGTGAAGACCCATCCGAGCTTGTCGTTCTCCTTCAGCTTCTCAACGGTCTGCGCGCCGGCATCCAGCTCGCCGACGAGGTCGTTCACAACGCCCTCGTCGTTGTTGGCGATCGCCACGCGCACGCCCTGCGTGTTGCCGTAGGGATCCCAGTTGGCCACGATGTTGTACCACGCGTACAGCGACGGAATTATGCAGACGCCGATGGTAATCACCAGGGCTACCGGGTTTTTGAGCAACCGCTTCACATCGCGCTTGAAAATCTGAAATACCTTCTTCACTTGCACCATCCAACCTGGTCGACGTCGTTCCCCTCATACGCCGCCCGCCCACTTGCGGGGGCCCCATCAGCACATCATCGATACGATTTTCTGCACTATACAACGACTGTGTATAAACGTACACATGGGGAGAAACATGATACCCATCCTTGCGCAAACAAACACATTCGAAGCATATCTAACATTTGTTTCATTATCTTTAGGGGAGCATCAGGGCGCCTGCCGAGATGGCGGGCCATCGGAGCGCGGAAAACACCGCGCCGCGCCGCCATACCGCATCGCTACGATATGGCGGCGCGGCGGGGTCGCGCGACCGTCAGATTCGGTTATGGCATCGTCGCGCCTAGCGGCACGCCCAGACGTGGTGCTCGCTCACGATGAAATCCACGGGTACGTCGAAGCGCTCGACGGGCAGCGGATTCGAGCTGATCTGCATCGTGCGGGCCAGAGCGATCTTGTCGCCGGGATAGTGCCACAGGAAGCGGTCGTAGCATCCACCGCCGTAGCCGATCCGATGACCCTGTGCATCGAACACCAGTCCCGGGACCAGGCAGACCGAGCCGAACAACTCGCGCTCTTCAAGCCTCGCGCAGGCGGCGGGATCGGGCTCCGCTATCCCCTTGTAACCTGGAACGAGCTGGCAGCGCCCCTCTATGCGGTAGAACGACAGCTCGCGCGTCCGCGGATCCACCAGGGGTACCGCCACGCGGCGACCCTCGGCCAGCACGCGATCGATAATGGCGTGCGTATCGATCTCGCATGCCAGGGAAACGTATGTCAGGACCAGCGGGGCCTCGCAAAAGATGGGAAACGAGAACAAGCGCTCGGCGATGGCGGCGTCGGATCGCGCGGAGGCATCGGCGGAAAGCCTCTTCCGCGCCGCGACGTATCCGGTGCGCAAGGCACTCTTATCCGCATCGGTGCCATATGAACTTGCCATGCATTCCTCCGAGCCACCCCGTCCTCATTGCTTCCCTATTCTATCAGGTGCCATCGAACAGCGGACAAGCGCCCAGCAATCGGGCGGCCAACACGCCCAAAAAGACATGTTGACCGCCCTGGGAAACACTATGGCTGCGCAGCCGAACCCGTCTCGGTCGCACACGGCCGCCGGTCGCTTCGGCATCATCCGGCCGCAAGACCGGCGTGACACAGGACGGCGGCGCCTGCTCGACGGGCTACATCAAGCTGCAGATATTTTGCGCGAACGCCACGGGGTCGTCGGGCAGGATGCCCTCGACGAGCAGCGCCTGGTCATACAGCAGCCCGGCGTAGCGCGACAGCTTCTCGGTATCACCGTCTTGCTGGGCGGCAACGAGCTTCTCGAACACGGGATGCTTCGCATTGAGCTCCAGCACGCGCACGCTCTTGGGCATGCCCTCGAGGTCGGCCTCGGGACCGCGCGCCAGCACCTTCTCCATCTCGAGCGACAGCGGGCCTTCGGTCGTGATGCATGCGGGGGCGTCCGTCAAGCGCGCGGACACCGCCACCTTCTCGACCTTATCGCCCAGCGCGTCCTTCATGGCCTCGAACAGATCGCCGTGCTCGCGCGTCGCGTCCTCGGCCTCCTTCTTCTCATCCTCGCTCGCCAGATCAAGGTCCCCCGTCGCGACGTTCTTGAACTCGATGTCGCGGTCCTCGAGCTCGGGCTCGGCTCCATCGGCGACGGCCTTGGCGGCAGCCTCGCGGGCGGCGTCGTCTTCGTACACCTTCGGCAGATCGCGAGCATGATACGAGCGCATGGCCTGGAAGGTGAACTCGTCAACGTCCATGGTGCACAGCAGCACGTCGTAGCCGTGGTCGAGCACGCCGCGCACCACGGGCATCTTCGCCAGGCGGTCGCGGTTGTCGCCGGCGGCATAGTAGATCGCCTTCTGCCCCTCGGGCATCGCGGCCGCGTACTCGGCAAGCGTCACCATCTTGTTCTCGCGCGCGCTCCAGAAGAGCAGCAGGTCCGCCAGCTCGGACGCCTTCATGCCGTAGCTCGAGTAGATGCCGAACTTCAGGCCGCGGCCGAAGTTCTCGAAGAACGCCTCGTACGCCTCGCGCTCCTCGTCGCACATCGCCTTGAGCTCGCTGTTGACCTTCTTCTCGATGCGCTTGGCGATCGCGCGCAGCTGACGATCCTGCTGCAGGGTTTCGCGCGAGATATTCAACGAGATATCGGCGGAATCGACGACGCCGCGCACGAAGTTGTAGTAATCGGGCAGCAGGTCGGCGCACTTCTCCATGATCATGACGTTGGAGCTGTAGAGCGCCAGGCCCTTCTGATAGTCCTTGCTGTACAGGTCGAACGGCGCGCGGCCGGGAATGAACAGCAGGGCATCGTACTCGAGCGAACCCTCAGCGTGGAAGCTGATAGTGCGCGCGGGGTCGTCCCAATCGTGGAAGGTCGACTTGTAGAACTCGTTGTAGTCCTCCTGGGACACGTCGGAGGAACGCTTCTTCCAGATGGGCGTCATCGAGTTGATGGTCTCGAGCTCCTGATAGTCCTCGTACTGCGGCGTATAATCGTCGCCGGCATCATCGGGGCGAGGCAGTTCGCGGCTCTTGGTCACCATCATCTGAATCGGATAGCGAACGTAGTTGCTATAGCGCGTGACGAGGTCCTTTAGGCCCCATTCGCTCAGATAGGTATCGTAGTTCTCGCCCGGCTCGCCGTTCTCGCCCGCCGTGTTCTCACGGATGGTCAAGATGACATCGGTGCCGTGATCGGGTCGCTCGGCGTCCTCGATGGTATAGCCCTCGAGGCCGTCGCTCTCCCAAACGTGGGCGGTCTCTTCGCCGAACGCACGCGAGACGACGCGCACCTTGGAAGCGACCATGAACGCCGAGTAGAACCCGACGCCGAACTGGCCGATGATGTCGACGTCCCCGCCCTGGCTCTCCGCGTTCTCGCGCTTGAACTCCTGGCTACCCGAATGCGCGATGGTGCCGAGGTTGCGCTCGAGCTCCTCGGCGGTCATGCCGATGCCGTTATCGGACACCGTAAGCGTGCGGGCATCCTTGTCGAACGAGATGCGAACCGCGAGGTCACCCTGATCGAGCTGGACGCTCGAATCCGTCAGGCTCTTGAAGTTGAGCTTGTCGACCGCATCAGACGCATTGGAGATCAGCTCGCGCAGGAAGATCTCCTTGTTGGTATAGATGGAATTGATCATGAGGTCGAGCAGCTTCTTGCTCTCCGTCTTGAACTCGCGCATATGCACCCTCCAGCTGCATGGGGCGATATCGAAGCCGCCCCGATTCATTGACGGCACCTATCCTACCCATATTGACGCTCATAAAACCTAAGCCATAAAGACTTAGATTATTTGCGCAAAATGGAACAGAGATGTCGCTGCAAGAAGCGCCCGGCTGAGCAGCGTCTCGGACAGCGCCGGCCCAGCCAAAAGCCTCGGTCGATAGCGGGCGCTGCGCCCACTGAACAGCAGCATCTTCTTAAACAGCAGCATCTTCTTGTACTCAGCTTTGGGACAGGCACCGCTTGAGGGCCTGCTTGAGGATACAGCTTGAGGCCGGGCATTGAAGCCATGGCTCCAGGCCGGGCATTGGAGTCATGGATCCAGACCGGCATTGGAGTCATCCAACGCCGTATCCGCCATCGCCCCTCCTTGCCGCATGGCTCCAAGCCGCCATTGGAGTCATCCAACGCCGCATCTGCCATCGCTCCTCTTTGCCACGTGACTCCAAACGGGCATTGGAGTCACGGATGTCACAATATGTCAGCGATAATTGGAATCCTTGACTCCAAGAATGCCATGGGGCCCTGGGTGTCAAAATTGGACGGCAAAACATGACAAGTGAGGCTCCAAGAAAGCGAATGGAGCCACGGGAAGCAATACAACGGGGCTTTTATTGACGTCCACAACTCCGAAAACGAAAGAGGAGCCACGCAAAACAGCCGCGCGGCGACTGCGCCGAACCCAATATCGCCCCTCAAATTGCTATCGCTTCATGTGGCGTCCGCGAATGGAATACTTCGCACGGGCCGTCGAGAGGTACTCGTAATGGCGAGCGCAATGGGCATCGCTCGCAAGATAGCTGTACAAGAACTGGTTGAAGAGCCGTTTGGCGTACTTGCGCTCCTTACCGAAGCGACCTCCCGCGATGAAATCCGCGGATGCCTGCAGCTTGCAGTCCATGTGCACGAGGTTCTCGGCGATGCGGATGTCCTTCTGGACCGCCGCATAGCGCTCGGGATGAGCGATGATGACCTCGTATCCCATACCCTGGAGCTCGTAGATCGTACGCTCGAACGAGGTGAATTCAAGCGCCCCCGCACGCGTGGGCAGCTCGAGCAAAAGCTCGTTGCTGCCATCGAAATGCAACCGCTCGGCACTCTGGACGCCGAGCTCCATCAACTTGGAGTAGTGGACCTCGAACCCCATCTGCAGGGGGAAGCCGTCCGCATGGGAGCGCAGCATCTCAAAAGCGGCCCACATGGCATCGAAGTCGAAATAAGGGTCGCGGCAGTGCGGGGTGCACACGATCGATGTGACCCCCGCAGCCTTCGCAGCCTCGAGCATAGCGAGGCTCTCATCCAGGTCGCGCGCGCCGTCATCCACGCCGGGAAGAATATGGCAGTGAATATCGCGCATCGTCGGACCGCCTATCGCTTGGCGAATCGGCTGCCGCCACCCTGCGGGCGCTGAGCGCCGTCCGCGGACGAGACCGCAGGCAGGTCGCTTTCGCTCAGTAGCGCGGAATCAACCGGCTGGGACGCGCCCTTGGTGTAGTAGGAATAGTAATCATTCGCACCCTGGTTGCAGCAGTTCATCACAGCGCCGATGATGTTGACATCGCCCTTGCGCAGCTGCTCGACGGCGGCAACGACCTCGTTGCGCTTGGTGAAGTTCTCGCGGATAACGAACACGACACCATCGACCAGGCGGCCGACCTCGGCGGCATCGACGAAAGCGCCCACCGGCGGAGTATCGATGACCACGTAGCGGAACTGGCTCTCGAGATGCGCGATCAGATCCGCGAATCGACGCGAAGCGATGATATCCGCAGGGTTGGGGATATGCGGCTCGCAATCGAGGAAGAACAGGTTCATCTGATCGGTCTGGACCAGCGCCTCGTCGAGCGTCATCTGCTCGGACAGCACGGAATACAGGCCGCCCGTAGCGTGAACGCCCAGCAAGCCCGCGAGCGTGCGACGGCGCATATCGCATTCGACCAACACGACGCTGGCGCCACTCGAGGCGATCGCGCGGGCGAGGTTGCACGCCGTGGTGGACTTGCCCTCCCTGGGTTTGGCGGACGTGATGGCGATGGACTGGATCGGACGGTCGACGCCGGCGAAGCGAATGTTTGCCAGCAGGGTCTTCATAGCGTTTTGAACGGCGAGCTTGCTGTTGCCCTTGCGCTTTTTGATTGCCATGGTTACTCACCATCCTTCGTCATGGGGATCCAACCGATCACCGGGATACCGAGCAGCTCCTCTGCATCCTCGGCGTTGCGAACGCGGGTATTCAGCATATCCATGAGCACGATGATGGCGACGGCGGCGAAGAGGCCGGCCAGGAAGGCGACGGCGACGTAGAGCGCGCGATTGGGACCGGAAGGACTGGCGGGCGCCTCGGCCTCGTCGATCACGTTGACGCTCTCAGCCATCTGGACCTCGCGGGCCACCTCGGATACCTCGCGCGCCATGGCGTTCGCGACCTGCGCGGTGCTCGCGGCGTCGGGGCCGGTGACGGAAAGCGTGATGACGCGCGACGTGGTCTCGCTCGAAACGCTCACCTTGTAGTTGGCCAGGCTCTTCATAGAGAGCTCCTGCGCCGTACCCTTCAGAACAACATCGCTCTGAAGCAGGCGAGCGACGTCGTTCGCGATCATCTGCGAGGCATTGAGGTCCGAATAGTTCGTGCCCTCTTGCTCGCCGCCCGTGCGCGCCAAAATATACATGCTGGTCTGAGCCGTGTACGTATTCTCCATCACGAAGAAACTGGCGGCACCCATAACCAGCGCGCAAGCGATCGGCAAAACGATCACCAGCGCCATATGCTTTTTAATCAGCTGAAATAACTCGAGCAGGGTCATCCCATAAACCTCCCCAACGATGCAGTAGCCCTCATATGGTAGCGCATCGGTATTGATGCGCCAAAGCGCAGCGGGCTCACCGCATGTTCCACATACAACCGCAGCAATGCCACAAATGTAGGTTATGCAACGTCAACGTGGGAATACGTCTTGGGGAACCGAACGGTGATGCACGTCCCCTCTCCGAGCTCGCTTTCGATCCGAATCGTCGCATCGTGGAACAGCGCGGCGTGCTTGACGATCGCCAGCCCCAGACCGGTGCCCCCGCGCATCTTCGAACGGCTTTTATCGACCCGGTAGAAGCGCTCGAACACCTTCTCCTGCTCGTCCTTCGCGATGCCGATGCCCGTGTCCTCGACGCGGATGAACGGAACACCCTCCTCGATGCCGCAGCCCAGCTCGACCGTCCCCGCGGGGCGATTGTAGCGAATCGCGTTGCTTGCCAGGTTGTATACCATGCCGTCGAGCAGCCGCGGCACCCCCTCGACGATGACGGGGTCGCACGCGCAGGAGAGCTTGACATCGGAAGCCTCCGCCACGCCCTCGAGCCGCTGCACGACGGAATCGATAAGACGGGGAACGTCGACGGGCTCCCGGGACCCCAGGGTCTCGAGGGCGCCGGCGTCGTCGCTATGCTCGGCCTCGTCGAGATTGGACAGGATGAGGATATCGTTCACCAGCGAGGTGAGCCTTCCCGCCTCCGCGTGGATGCGGCGGGCGAAATCGCGCTGGTCCGCCTCGTCCTCGACCATGCCGCTGCCGAGCAGCTCGGCATAGCCCGAGATCGCGGTGAGCGGGGTCTTGAGCTCGTGGGTGATATTGGCGGTGAACTCGCGGCGCATGCGGTCGTTATCGGCCAGCACGCGCATCTGCCGCTTGAGCTCCTGCCGCTGGTTCTCGATGCGCTCGAGCATGGGAACCATCTCGGCATACGCGTGCTCGAGGTTGTTCTTGGGATGATCCAGGTCGACCAGCAACAGCGGCGCGATGATGGCATCTGCCTCGCGGCGCGCGGCGAACCACGCGATAACCGCCGCGACCGCGCTCAGCGCCAGCAGCGGGACGAGCAGCCGAGCGAAGATCGCGATATAGCCCTCCTGCGGCTTTGCCAGGCGGATGATGCGCCCGTCGCTCAGGCGCACCGCCTCGTAGATCATGGTCTCGCCGATCGTCGAGCTGGCTCGCTCCGCCGACCCCGACCCGGTCTGGACCGCCTCACGAACCTCCGGCCTGCTGGCATGGTTGCCCATGACCTGCGGATCCTCTTCGTTGTCATAGAGGACGGTGCCGTCCTGCGCGAGCAGCGTCAGGCGGCTGTCGCCCAGATCGAGCGATTCCAGCAGTTCTAGGCTGCTGGGGCTCTGCTCCAAGGCGGCCGCGACGACGTCGGCCTCCTCGCAGAGCTCCTCGCGGGTCGATTCGACCAGGTTCTTCTGCAGATACGCCGTGCCCGCCAGCGTGAACGCCGCGATCGCCACGATCGCCACCAGAAAGATCGTCGAGAAGACGCGATGGGAAAGCGAATGCTTGGCCTTCACCGTCCGCACGTCCCCTAATCCGTCGAGCGGTCGGCGAAGCGATAGCCCACGCCGCGGACCGTCTCGATGCAGCCCGCGCGCTCACCGAGCTTCTGGCGCAGCGTCTGCACGTGCACGTCCACCGTGCGGGAGCCGCCGTCGAAATCCCAGCCCCACACGCTCTGCAGCAGCGCCTCGCGCGAGAAGACGATGCCCGGCTTGCGCATGAGGTACTCGAGCAGCTCGAACTCGCGCAGGGTCAGCTTCACCTCGGCGCCATCGACCGTTACCTGGCGATGGCTCGGCGACAGCACGATGCCGTTCGCCGACAGCGTATCGCCCACCTTCTTCATCATGCCGCCCCGGCGCAGCAGCGCGCGGCAGCGGCTGGTAAGCTCCATGAGCGAGAACGGCTTGGTCAGGTAGTCGTCGGCGCCGCCATCGAGCGCGATGACCTTATCCAGCTCGGTGTCCTTCGCGGTAAGCATCATAATGGGGAGCGTGGCGGTCTCCTGATCCGCACGCAGGCGCTGCAGGATCTCCAGGCCGTCCGTATCGGGAAGCATGATGTCGAGCAGCACGGCGTCGGGCACGCGCTTGGCGACCGCCGCCTTGAACTCGCTGTCGCACGAAAAGCCCTCGGCCTCGATCCCCTGTTGGCGCAGCGCGTACAGCGTCAGGCCGCGGATGTTGTCGTCGTCTTCGACGTAATAGATCATGAAACGTACCTCCCAACATGCTTACCAGCCATCATACCCCCTCGCCGCTATCCGAAGCGCCCGGTGAGGTAATCCTGCGTGCGCACGTCGCGGGGATTGCGGAACAGCTCGCCCGTCTCGCCGTGTTCCACAAGCTCGCCCAGCAGGAAGAACGCCACGGAGTTCGAGATGCGCGACGCCTGCTGCATGTTGTGCGTGACGACCACGAGCGCATAGTCCTCCTTGAGCTCGAGGGCAAGCTGCTCGATCATCACCGTCGAGACCGGATCGAGCGCCGAGGTGGGCTCGTCCATCAGCAGCACCTCGGGCTTCACGGCGAGCGCTCGCGCGATGCACAGGCGCTGCTGCTGGCCGCCGGACAGACCCAGTCCGGACTGCTTCAGCTTGTCCTTGACCTCGTCCCACAGCGCGGCGCGGCGCAGCGAATCCTCGACGAGGCCGTCCAGCTCATCGCGATCCTTGATGCCGAGGCCGCGCGGACCGTACGCCACGTTATCGTAGATGCTCATGGGAAACGGATTGGGGCGCTGGAACACCATGCCGACCTGCTGGCGCAGGCGCGTGACGTTGTAATCCCGGTAGATTTCCTGGCCGTCGAGCTCGATCGAGCCCTCGATGCGGCAGCCCTTCACCATGTCGTTCATGCGGTTGAAGCAGCGCAGCAGCGTCGATTTACCGCAGCCGGAAGGGCCGATGAACGACGTGATCTCGCGATCCTTGATATCGATCGACACGTTCTTGAGCGCGTGGTGGTCGCCGTAGAACAAATCGAGATCGCGCACGGTGATACGCGACGGATGGTCCTCCGTCTTCGTAAGCGCTTCGTTCAGCACGCCCATCTCGGCGTTACGCGCGGCATCGACCGCCGCGTTCCACCCCTGCTGTGCCTCGTCCACCTAACAGCCTCCTCTTACACCGCCGGGTATAGCTCATCAGATGGTACGCGACCCGTTTCATGCAGGCGAAAGGCGCATGTTAAGACAACGTAAGCTCCGGGCGGCACGCCTACGCGGGCAGGTCGATGCTAAATACCGTGTGCTCCGGCGTGGAGATGCAGCTGATCGCGCCGTCGTGCGCGCACACGATCTCCTTGGCGATCGCCAGGCCCAATCCCGCTCCGCCGCGATTGGTCGCGCGCGCCGCATCGAGACGATAGAACTTCTCGAAGATCACCTTCAGCTTGGGCTCCGGGATGGGGTCGCCCTGGTTTTCGAAGCTGATGCGCACGGTGCCGTCGGAGCGGCGCTCGGCGAAAACGCGAATGGTCGAGCCCTCGTAGCTGTACGCGATCGCGTTCTTCATCACGTTGTTGAACACGCGCGCCATCTTGTCGCCGTCGACCAGCACCGTCAGGCCGTCGGGCACGTCGATCTCGGCGCGCTTGCCCTGCTCGGATAGGATGGGATAGAACTCGTCGGCCACCTGAGCCAGCATGAGCGCCAGATCGATATAACCGCGCGTGAGCACGATATCGTGGAAGTCGAAGCGGGTTATGTCGAAAAACTCCTCGATCAGCGCATCGAGGCGATGGGCCTTCTCCAGCGCGACGCCGGTGAAGCGGACGCGCTGCTCGGCGGGCAGGTCGGGCGCCTCCTCGAGCAGCGAGAGGTATCCCACCACGCTCGCAAGCGGCGTTTTGAGGTCATGCGCCAGGTAGGTCACCAGGTCGTCCTTGCGGCGCGCCTCGTCGCGCAGGGCCTGATCGCTCTGGCGCTCGCGGGCCCGCACGCGGTTGATCGCCCCCTCTACCTCGAGATAGTCTCCATCCAGGTGGTCCCAGCTATCGCGATGGTCGACCAGGCGGTCGACCACGTGCCGGGCGATGACCTCGTCGGCCTGCTCGCGGCCGCGACGCTGCCCGTACATGAACATGGCGCGCCCGGCGAAGAACGTTCCGCACACCGCGAGGGCGAGGAAGAAGCCGCAGAACATGAAAAAGTAATCGATATCCAGAAACAGAGGGCCGGCCGTCCTGCGAACCACATGGCCCAGCAGCAGCAGCGACTCCCACGCGATGCCGCCCATCACCACGCTGCGCCGCACGTTGATGAAGCGGTCGACCAGGATGTAGCCCACCAGATAGCAGAAGAGCAGCACGACGATGTTGCCGATCCCCACGAGTTCGAACAGCAGCACCGCGAGCACCACCAGCGCCACCACGCGGCTGTCGAAGAACACCTTGAGCTTCTCGAACGCGTCCTCGATGTGATCACCCGAAGCCGCGACCGCAGCGACCTGGCCGGACGATGACGCGGCGTCGGAGCCGACCGCCTCGCAGCCCGCGGCCGCAGGAGGGCTTCCGGCTACGACGACGCGGGAAGCCGCCCCGTCCCCGCACGGACGCGCCCTTGGCGGTCGGCGCGACTTATACCGACCGATGGCCAGAATCGC
>OGYY01002337.1_pt1 | contig 14160 bp, 11 predicted proteins | sample 1576671 | NCBI WGS metagenome assembly OGYY01 (sample SAMEA3541593, study PRJEB24748) | human gut metagenome | biome: human gut; feature: human-associated habitat; material: faeces | place: China | collected 2012 | reverse complement strand
GCACCGCCTCGTGCTCGCGGCCCTCGAGCGCCAGCTGCACGTACTCGGCGGTCTTAATCTTCCCTACCGTGCCGGCGACGTCGAGGCGCTCGGTGTTGTGGGAGGTGTAGGCCTCGTCCGCCTGGGTCTTCACGTCGCCCTCGACGAAGAAGCTGTCATAGTTGAGGTCACGAGAGTCGCAGGCCACGCGGTAGTAGCCGCCCATGTCCTCGGCGCGCAGGCGCTCCTCGCAGGTCATCAGCGTCTCGTAGAGCTTCTCTCCGTGGCGGGTGCCGATAACCTTGGTGCCGACATGGCCGAAGACCTCCTGCACCGCCTCGGCGAGGTCGCCGATGGTGGAGGCCGGGGCCTTCTGGACGAAAAGGTCTCCGGGGTTCGCGTTCTCGAAGGCGAACTGGACAAGGTCGACGGCCTCGTCGAGGTTCATGAGAAAGCGGGTCATGTTGGGGTCGGTCACCGTGAGCGGCTCGCCCTTGCGGATGCGGTCGATGAACAGCGGGATCACGCTTCCGCGGGAGCACATCACGTTGCCGTAGCGGGTGCAGCAGATAGTGGTGCGGCCGGCACCGTTGCGCGCGTTGGCATAGATAATGGACTCCATCATTGCCTTCGACTTGCCCATGGCGTTGATGGGGTAGGCCGCCTTGTCGGTGGACAGGCACACGACGCGGTCCACGCCCTCCTCGATCGCGGCGTGCAGCACGTTGTCCGTGCCGATTACGTTGGTGCGCACGGCCTCCATGGGGAAGAACTCGCAGGAGGGCACCTGCTTCAGGGCGGCGGCGTGGAAGATGTAGTCCACGCCGTGCATGGCGTCGCGAACCGACTGGGCGTCGCGCACGTCGCCGATCAGGAACCGAACCTTAGATGCGAGCTCGGGGCTCTTCTCCTGCAGACGGTGACGCATGTCATCCTGCTTCTTCTCGTCGCGCGAGAAGATGCGGATCTCCTCGAAGTCCGTGTTCACGAAGTGCTTGAGCACGGTGTTGCCGAAGCTGCCCGTGCCGCCCGTAATCATGAGGGTCTTACCTGCGAATGGCGCGTTACTCATTATTACCTCCAGTGATATTAGTACGTCCATATTCAGACAAATGGAGACGGTTCGACTGACGAGTCGCCCAGCCACCATCGCACGAAAAACGCTTGACAAAGACCTCGCGACGAATCGGCCAGCCATTCACAATGGCCAGATACGTTGGCACAAGAATCAAGCCGGTATAGAGCAAGTGGGTTTGGGCCAAGGTTGTATTGATAAATAGGCCAACGAATAGAAACGCAGCCGGAAGGGACATCCATCGAAAGGCTGGGTAAAACAGCGCGAACATTAAAGCCAACCATGGAACGATACCGTACACGGCGGCGTATGATACAAACGCGGCTGCAGCCAAACCATCTCCAGCGGCACTCGCCGCACGAAAGAGCGCATCATAACCAACACCCAATGGATGGCTTGCCATTATCTCCAAGCAGACATCGATCATCTGATCGCGATAGGCGCCGGTGCCAGCAGATAGATCAAGACCACCATCTAGCCCCGAAAACAACTTGGAAAACACCGTAACAGTTAAAACGCTATTCTCTGGGTCAACCCAATACTGAACGAGCAGCCCCAAGACAATCAGCAGAACGAGCGCCAAGATATATACCTTAATATTCTTTGCCCCATCTTTGGATGGGGCAAGTAAATAAACAACAAAACAGAGCGTCATGCCAATGTAGCCAGTAGTCGATTGACAGGTAATCAGCGCCAGGACCGTTGCGATCAGACGAAAACGAAACTTCGCCTCATTCTCAATATGAAGGTGATTCCTCATAAAGAGGAGGATGAAGAGAGCAGAATTCAACACAACTTGGTATTTACCCGGCTCTGTGAATACGCCGCAGTTTCTGTACTCATGCAACTCAAACAGGCTATAGAAAAATGTTCCCCTGCCATGAAGGTAAACCTCCCAAGGGACCGTGCCCATAACCCCGGATACAAAACTGGGACCCAGCACTACGGGTGCTAAAGATGGAACAATGATGAATAGCGCCCATGACACAACGCTAACAATCGCAAAAAAGGTAACGACGTTCAGCCAACGATCAAGGAAGTGCTCCACATCGCAGCATATGGCAAGCTGCGTAATGAGAACGCATGCGGATAGTTCAGCAAGCGCATCAAGGCCAACTCCACCAACCAAAAACCTGCTAACTAGCGTGGTAACGATAAGTAAACATGATATAGCAACACCGTAAGACTCGCGGAACTTCTTGCTGACAAGCACCGTAAGTAGAAATAAGGCAATTATCCCGTAGCTATAGGCTGACTTAGCGTAAATGTAAATGAAGGTGCTTCCGGGCATTAAATACATGGCATAAATGAGGAAGTATTGCCAAATCGTCACAAGCTTCACATCAAGCAACCGCGACAAGCCATTTCGATCATTCACCACAAGCATCACCTGAGGGGAAAATAACGCTCTCCCACTTTCGAGCAATCACATCAACAGAAAGGCGCTCATTGATCTTGGTAGCCTCACTGGCCAATCGTTCGCTCAGGCCAGGCTCTTCAAGAATGGCGAGTACTCGATCAGACATCGCGTCCACATCGCCGCAATCGACTAAGAATCCATTAACCCCATCCTCGATCACGGCTTCGGCTCCACCTCCAGCGCAACGCGTGCTTACCGTCGGAACTCCCATCGCCAACGCCTCAATCAGGGAGTTCGACAGCCCCTCCCAATCGGAAGTCATAAGGTTCACAGATGCGGTTGAAATCATTTGAACCGCATCCTTCCTAAAACCCATGAAATCAACGCTCTGGAGTACCCCAAGGGAATCAGCAAGTTGGCGAAGCTCGTCAAGCAAATCGCCTTTTCCGTATATCTCGAGCCTATATTCGGGAAATACCTTGTGCACACGCTCGAATACCCTGAGCATCATGGGGTAATTCTTTTGCTCCGCAAGCCTGCCGGAAGCAGCAAGGACGTGTCTACGCTTTGAAAAGGGAACCATTTTAGGCAAACCATCCGAGAGCGGGTTTTCTATGACAAGACCCTTTCGCTGCACGCCTCGTGGAAAACAAAGGGCCTGCCGCTCAGTCTGACATACGACAGCGTCCGCGCGCGAAGAATACAACCAATCACGGAGAGGAAACAACGCCCTCCTCCCGTTAAAATCATCTGAAGGGAAGTTTCGGGAAGAAACAACCACTCGATTAGGGAGACCGAGCGATGCAAGGAGGAGCAGGAGATTCTGGTCAGATAAAAAGGACATGAAAGTCGAATCGGGATGTCGTCTCATCTCTCGACGAATCGCACGGATCTGCTCAAAGGGCCCATTCTTTTCTTGAGGGCAAATGAGTCGAGCTTCAACGTTGGGATTCAGGTCGTAAACGCATGTTTTATCTTTCGTGATCAGAAAAGTGAAATCATGACCGTCCACAACCATCTGGTTAGCGAGTGCAACAGCAACTCGCTCTGCGCCTCCACCGGACAGCGCTGGCATAACCATATAGAGTTCGTGAGGTTTTGTTTGCATCTTCTCTCCCCCGGGCATTAACTTGGCTAGATGAGAGCTCGATCGAGCACCAAACCGTAAAAGGTTTTCATACCATCGAGGCACTGTTGAAACTCCTGTTTCCAGGTTAGCTTGAATAGACACGTGTTGGTGTTCAGGTCGTCCCAGGCACGCTGGTCAAAGGGCTTGTCGAGCAGCGAGATGAGGTCGTCGCAACGGGGATTGTTGGGCTCGATCGTGGCGAACGCCGCAGCGATTGCGGGGTCGTGGCGCTGGGCGAGGACGATGAGGTAATCGACGAGAAGGTAGTCAATAAGCCTGTCGCTCTTGCGCCAGTACTCCAAGAAGAAGTCACGCGCGACAACGAAGGGGCGACGTCTTGCGGCATCGCAGGCGAGCGAGTAACCGGCAAACATGCCGCACGCCACAGACGCATGCAGGTAGTCGGGCCTCTTGATGGACCACATGGGGAGGTCTAGGTAGCTCTTCAGCGAACCACTGCAAAAGAAGGTCGCATCGAGCCACATGCCACCGTGCTCTGCGAGCAACGAGAGCCTCAGAAGGTCAGAGAGATTCGTCCTCGACATCACCCCTGCGCGCACCTTCTCGAGCACCCACTCAGGGATGTCGACGTACTCGGAAAGGTTCTCGTCCGTGATGACGACGACCTCGTGTCCGCCGGCGTTGCGGCGCACGGAGTCGATGCACGCCCTCACGATCTCGGGGGCGTTCTCCTCGCCCTGCCACCAGCACATCCAGATCTTGCCCTCGAGAGCGGGGTCGAGTGGTGGAAGCGGCGCCCCGTAGTCATACGAAGCGTAATAATCGCCAAAGCGTCCTTCCAAGTACTTGAGGACCGTCTCGTGTTTGCGCAACAGGCGCTCCCTCACCTCAGGGGGCTCTTTGTAGCCATTGCGACTCATGACCTGAATGTCGAGCTTCGCACGAAACGTATTGATCGCCTCGGGCCACGAGGTAGCCCTGGCGATGCGGACCGTCGCCCCGATCTCCTCGCAGGAGCGGTGCACGATCCGCTTGATGCTGTTGTGGCCATTAGCCATTGACGGCCTCCTCATACAGCTCAACGAGCTGGTCCATGAACTTGTCGCGCGAGCAGTTCTCGCGGACGTAGGCGCGGCAGCTCTCCTGCATCCGCACGTACACGGGAGCGTCGAGGAACGCCTCGGCGCCGCGGACCATGGCATCCGCCATGGTTGCGACGTCGCCGGGCTCACATGCAAAGCCGGTGACGCCGTCTGCGACGAGCTCGGGGATGCCGCCTATGCGCGTGCCGACAACGGGCGTGCCCGCTGCGAACGCCTCCACGATGGAGTACGGCATGTTCTCTCGACATCGCGAGCTCGCGATGGCGAGAGAAGCCCTCTCGACATACGTTTGGAGAGTGTCCCCGGTTTGGTAGCCAGCGAACTCGATACGCGGGGCGCTATCCAGCGAGGCGGCGAGTTCCCTGAACTCGGCGGCATCAGGACCATCGCCGACCACGATGAGCCGCATGTCCCGAGGCAGCGACGGAGCCGCCGCGTCGAACGCCCTAAGCAGCACATCAACGCCCTTCTCTGCAGAAAGGCGACCAAAGAAGAGAAGGTAGGGGCTCTCCCTATCGGTCACGTCGCCCGCCACCCCCGAGGCGCGGGCGAGGATAGCATCGTCCGCGAAGTTCTGAAGCGCCAAGACCTTGCCCTCTGGCCAGCCGCCCTCGATAAGCTTTGAACGCATGAACCTCGAGGGGGCGATGACGCGGTCGATCCGCTCGTTGGAGTGGTGCGACCTGTTGAAGGACGCCTCAAGCGCCGCAAGCGCGCTCTTGGCGCGCGATCCCTTGACGCAGCGGTTCTCGATGCAATGGCGATATTTCCCGTCCTCTAGACAAGCGTCGCAAACGCGCCCTTCACCATCAAGCATGAGGTAGCCAGGGCAAATGGTCACGTAGTCATGCGCCGTGTAGAAGACGGGCACATGATGCTCCTTTAGATAGGGGGCATCTAGAATGGACAGGGTAATCTGCCTGTGAACGTTGTTGAGATGCACGACATCCGGACGAAATTCCTCACATAGGGCTTGGAAATTTCTCTTGGCCTCAGGCGAATAGATGAGGGCAATGCCATCGCGGACTGCAGAGAGAGGATTCTTGACATCGTTGTACTCACGCTGTGTGACAAAGTATTTGTCCCATTTGCATGGCAGGTTGTTCGGGTGTTTCATGGAGAAATAAGCGACCTCGTGCCCCATGCGCTCGAGTTCGGACCCTACGGTGAGGTAGTAGGTCTCGGCCCCACCTTTTCGGTAATGGAACTTGTTCACCAGAAGGATCTTCATCGGGCTTCCCCCTCGTAGACGGCAAGGGTCCGCTCAACAACGGAATCCCAGGTGTATGTCTTCTCAACGTGCGCCTTCGCGGCGATGCCAAGTTGGCCGCCGCGTCCACCGCTTGCCAACAGGTCACACAGGACGCCGTGCAGCGACTCGGCGCTCCCTTTCTCAAACGTCACGCCGTTGTCGGCGAGCACGTCCGCGCATTCGGGAATGTCGCTCGTCACGCAGCATCGACCATACGCCATCGCCTCCAGCAAGCTCATGGGCATGCCCTCAACATCTGAAGGCAGCACATATGCGTAGCAATTTGAATAAAGCTCCTCGAGCGGCTCACCGCTCACGAAACCCGTGAACACGATGCGCGGGTCGTCCGAAGCAAGCTCATGAAGATGCGACTCGAAATCGGAAGTATCCGAGCCTCCACCAGCGATCACCAGCTTTTTATCCGTATCGAGCCCCTTGAACGCCTCGATGAGCAGCTCGGGACGCTTCTCTGGAACCAGACGACCCAAGAACAGGAGGTAATCCCCTTCTGAAAGTCCCCACGTAGACGCAATGAAATCCGCCGGGCGCGGAATCTTTCGATCCATTCCGTTGGGGATCACTATCGAATCGCGACCGTACATATCCTTGAAATATCGCTCGGCAGATCTTGAAAGGACGATAAGGCCGTCGGCTTTTTTGGCCGCAGCCTTCTCCCCCATCTTGATATACGTACTAGCGAGCTTGCCCCACTTGGCACGTTGCCAATCAAGGCCATGGATAGTGGCCACGGTGCGAATGCCAGCCCAACGCGCGAGGGACAGCGGTACACACGGCCCTTCCGCATGGTAGTGAATCACATCGGGACGTTGGCGAATCGCAGCGAGCGTCGCAAAGAACGATGAGCTCAGCGCGGCGAGGCCCTTCTTGTCTATGGTCCTGACGGGCACGACCCTCACGCCGTCCACGACGCGCTCACATGCATCCGCGGCGCCGCCGGTCATGACGTTCGAACCCGAGCGGTCGTAGCAGGTGACCTCGTGGCCCAGCGCCGCCATGCGCCGCACGAGCTCGGTCACCACCACCTCGACACCGCCTTCGCGACTGCCGTAGTGTTTTTGACCGATCATCGCAATCTTTAGAGGGCGCCCCACTAGTACGCCCCCTCGCCGGTAAAGACGACCTTGATAGTCTGCAGGATGGTCCTGAAATTCACCCGGAGGCTGCGCTCGCGGATGTACTTCAGGTCGAGCTCCACCATGTCGTCGAAGTCCAGGTCCGAGCGCCCTCCCACCTGCCAGTAGCCGGTGAGGCCGGGCTTCACCGCCAGTCGCTGCATGGCCCAGGCGTCGTACTCGGCGACCTCGTAGGGCAGGGGCGGCCGTGGCCCCACCACCGTCATCTGGCCCAGGAAGACGTTGATGAACTGGGGGAACTCGTCGATGGAATGTTTGCGCAGAAAGCGGCCGACGCGGGTGACGCGCGGGTCGTCCTTCATCTTGAACATCGCGCCGTCGACCTCGTTGCAACCCTGCAGCTCCTTCAGGCGCTCGTCGGCGTCCTCGTACATGCTGCGGAACTTGTACATGGTGAACTCGTGCATGCGCCCGTCGCGGTGCGTGCGGCAGATGCGCTTCTGGCTGTAGATGGGGCTGCCCGGGCTCTCCAGGCAGATGGCCGCGCAGATCAGGGCGCCAGGAATCAAGCCGACGGTTATCACGGCACCGGAAAATACGATGTCGAAGACGCGGCGGCAGGCGCGGTACACCCACTTGCCGCGGTTGGCATCGCGCAGGTCCTACATGGCCTGGTAGCGGTCGTACGGGCCCGCCTTGGCCACGTATTCGGCGCGCTCTTTGCTCACAGGCACGGCGTTGTTGGTGGCAGGATCGATCCGCTCCCCCGCTTCCGGCTCTACCCCAACGCTTGCTGCAGTTGAGGCACTATTTATTGTTGTACTGTTGATTCCCCCGGACACCGACGCTTCCTCACAATCCCTAAGCCGATGCGAGTCTTTACGCGCCGTCCGCACATATCCAGTTCTATATACGCCACGCTCTTGCGCCTGTTGACGCTGGTGATGCAGCCCTCCCTTCCTTTGAGGGGCCCGCTGAACACCACCACTTTGTCGCCTTCCATAAAGCCCTTGCTCATGGGAATCACACGATCGCCCTCATTGGTGAAGGCCCCCAGCCACGCGCGGTCATCCTCTCTAAGCGGGCAGAAGGAGTCTCCGGACGTGAGCAGGCGCGTGAATGCATGCACGTTCTTAAGACGCTCGTACAGCGCTACGGCGTCATTGGTAACAGCGATCACATAGCCGGGCAGCAGCAGAGACTCCGCCGGTACCCATTGGCCCTTGACCTTTTTCTCCGTGGCAAAGCGCGGCGTAAAGCATTCCTTGAGAACGTCTTTGCCCGCCACGCGCTGGATTATCTGGCACATGGCGGTTTCTTGGCCGGTGGGAACCTGGACAACATACCAATCACCCGAGGACTTCTCCTTTTGGATTTTATGGCCCTCGCCCGTATCGCCGGGCCCCTCCATGGGTATAGAAGACCCAGGCTTTTGGCAAGCCTCCAACGATGAGCGCGCAGCGTTCTCGCCCATAGTATCCGTCCCTCCCTGCGATTGCATATGAGTGGGTAGGACCCACACCTCGCAAGCGCATGGCTTCGCCCCCACCGTAAACGGTGAAAAGCTGGCATATAGAACTCGCGCGACATCCAGGGCCCACACCAGGCACCGCCCCTTTTGCGCACGATATGTTTGAACGGCCGCATTCCTCGCTACATCAAGAAATGAGCTGTGCTCAAGATTGTACTCAATGAGTGTGCTTGCATTGGTATCAATTTATCTTTTAATGTCATGATTTGACGCAGATCATGCTTGCTACCTGCGATGATAGTCGGCCACAACGATGTTATGGTTTGGTAACGTCAACCAAAACTCGTCCAAATTGCAAAACCCACCACACCTTTGTCACAAATATCCCCGTTCTTTTGGGGTTAATTGCTCTAGCCCGGTATCGGTAACCGCACACGCACCGCGCCCAAACGTGCACGGAGTCCCCGGCGCGCTCCGCCTGTCCCCACATAGACGGTGGGGTATCGAGTTGGCGCGCCGCGGGAAGAATCATGGCGTGTCTACCGCTTTTCCGGACCCATGAGAGGACCGATCCACCATGAAGATCAAGCTCTATGAACTTCGCCCCGATGAGCAGGCGGCATTCTCCCGCGCCGCCGCTGCGCTGCCGGATGGCTACTCGATCGACGCCGTGGCAGAGCCCCTGAGCGCGGAGAACATCGATGCGCTCGCAGGGTACGAGGCCATCGTCATCACCAACAAGTCGCTGCTCACCGCAGACATCGTGGCGCGCCTGCAGCAGCTGGGCGTGCGCTACGTATCCAGCCGCTGCGTGGGCTTCAACCACATAGACCTGCCCGCCGTGAAGGCGGCCGGCATCCGCGTGTGCAACACCACCTACCCGCCCTACGGCGTGGCGGAGTTCGCCATCATGCTCATGCTCATGGCGCTGCGCAAGTGCAAGCCCGCCATCTGGCGCATGCAGGTGAACGACTACTCGCTTGAGGGCCTGCTTGGCCGCGAGCTGCGCACCATGACCGTGGGCGTGATGGGCACCGGGCGCATAGGCCGCGCCGTCATAGACTACCTGGGCGGCTTTGGCTGCAAGATCTTGGCGTACGACCCCTACCCCGCCCAAGACCTCGCCGCGCGCGAAGGCGTTGAGTACGTAGGCCTGGATGATCTCTACCGCGATAGCGACCTTATCACCATCCACGTGCCGCTGATGGATTCCACCCGCAACATCATCGATGCGGACGCCATCGCCAAGATGAAAGACGGCGTTGTGCTGATCAACGTCAGCCGCGGCGAGCTGGTGGATACCGACGCCCTGATAGACGCCGTGGAATCCGAGAAGGTGGGCGCCCTTGCCATGGACGTCTTCGAGGATGAGGGCGGCATCTACCATGAGAACCGCATGAACGATATCATCTCCAACCGCAAGATGGCCTACCTGCGCCAGTTTCCCAACGTGCTGCTGACCAACCACATCGCCTTCTACACGGACGTCGACGTTGACAGCATGGTGGAAGACGGTATCGCCAACATCCCGGCCATGGTGGAGGGGCGCTGCACCACCGAGCTGTAAGTTCCCGGCCCGCGCGATGGCTAGCACTTGACGGCGGGCGCCAGTCGGGGCGGGCGGCGGGCGTGCTTTTCGTCCACAAAACCCATTGGACGGAGCCGCCCATAGAGGGCTCAAGGCCGCTCGCAGAACCGTAACGCTCCGTTCACACGGGCGCGATAGCTTGCGGCCATACTAGAATCATTACGCCGGGAAGCCTACAGGGAGGGGGCTACCCGGCATTCGCTTACCCAAACGCAAGGAGTTCTCAACATGGTTGTATCGGGCTGTACCGAGCAGACAATGAAGTACCTATCCTTACTCTCCCAGCAATTTCCCAACCAGCAGGCGGTGTTCACCGAGATCATCAACCTGCAGGCGATCCTCAACCTGCCCAAGGGCACCGAGCACTTTATGAGCGACGTGCACGGCGAGTACGAGGCGTTTATGCACATCCTCAACAACTGCTCGGGCGTGGTGCGCGAGCACGTCGACCTTATCTTTGAGGACATGGGCGCCCGGGAGCGCGCCGACCTGTGCACGCTGATCTACTACCCGCACGAGAAGATCGAGCTGGTGCGAAGCGAGCGCAAGGACTCCCCCACCTGGTACAAGACCATGCTGGACCAGCTGATCACCGTGGCGCGCAAGCTCTCGAGCCGCTACACGCGCTCCAAGGTACGCAAGGCCATTCCGCATGACTACGCCTACATCATCGACGAGCTGCTGCACACGCACCCGGATGAGAACAACTACCGTGTGCGCTACCACGAGCGCATCATCGACTCCATCTTGGAGACGGATTCTACCGAGGACTTTATCTGCTCGCTGGCAGAGCTGATCAAGCGCCTGGCCGTGGACCACATCCACCTGGTGGGAGACATCTTTGACCGCGGCGGCGGGGCGTCCAAGATCATGGACCGCCTAGAGCGGTGCCACGCGCAGCGCCTGGACGTGCAGTGGGGCAACCACGACCTTTTGTGGATGGGCGCGGCCGCCGGCGAGCCCGCCTGCGTGGTGACCGTGCTGCGCAACAACCTGCGCTACGGCAACTACGAGATCTTGGAGAACGACTACGGCATCTCGCTGCGCAGCCTGGTGGCCTTTGCCGACCGCACCTATGCGCCCGGCGAGGCGATCTCGCCCTTGATCAAGGCGATCAACGTGCTGCTGTTCAAGCTCGAGGGGCAGATCATCGCCCGCCACCCGGAGTTTGATATGGAGGGGCGCCTGCTGCTGGACAAGATGGACCTTGAGGCGGGCACCATCGAGCTTGAGGACGGAACCTGGCCGCTGGTAACGCGCGACTTCCCCACCGTGGACGCCGCGCACCCCTACGAACTCACCTGCGAGGAGCGCGAGATAGTCGACAAGCTGGTGGCGGAGTTCCGCGCCTCCGACCACCTGCGCCGCCACGTGAACCTGCTGTACTCCAACGGCTCGATGTATTTGGCGAGCAACGGCAACCTGCTGTTCCACGGCTGCGTTCCCATGAACGAGGACGGCACCTTTAGCGCCATGAACTGCATGGGCACCTGGAAAAGCGGACGGGACTACCTGGACTTTTGCGACAGCATAGCGCGGCGCGCCTGGCGCGATGGCGACCAGGAGGCCCTGGACTGGATGTGGTACCTGTGGATCGGCTTTAAGTCGCCGGCCAGCGGGCGCTTGGTAAAGACCTTTGAGCGCGCCTACATAGAGGACAAGTCCACCTGGTCCGAGCCCATGGACCCCTACTTCACCCTGACGCGCGAAGAGGGCCCGTGCGACGCCATCATGCGCGAGTTCGGCCTGTACGCGGGCGGGCACATCATCAACGGCCACACCCCCGTAAAGACCGTGCAGGGCGAGCAGCCCATCCGCGCGAACGGCAAGCTGCTGGTGATCGACGGCGGCTTCTGCTCCGCCTACCACCCCGCCACCGGCATCGCCGGCTACACCTTGATCTCGAGCTCTCGCGGCATGCGCATCAAGGCGCACGAGGCGTTCAAGAGCGTCGAGGAGGCCATCACCAGAAACGCCGACATCCAAAGCGAGACCACCAGCTTTGAGCCGCACGAGCAGCGCATCATGGTGAGCGACACGGATACCGGCGACGTGATCCGCGGCCAGATAAGCGACCTGCGCCAGCTGCTGGACGCCTACCGCAGCGGCCTGATCGCAGAGCACCGCGCGGAGTAGGCGCGTAGCGCCTCGCCCCCTTTACTGTAAAGAGGCGGGGGTCCGGCTGTGTCAAAAAACGACTTAGTGCGGAGGTTTGGCCAAATAGTGCGTTAGTGCGGATTGGGGGAGCTCCGAAGCGGCTCCTGTATTCATCGAGCGTCGTCGCCCGGGCCTTCTAGCTCGGGCGATGCTGATACCTTATTCATAAGGTACCCACCCTATCTCGTCCTCGTCCCGCACTAATGCATTATTTGACACGATTTGGACCGCACTAAGCGACTATTTGGTCCAGGGCCCGCACTAAGCGATTATTTGGCACAGCCCAGATTCCGCGGCAGCGCTCTATTTGGCCCTGGAACGCCCTCGCGGGCTACTTGCGCTCTATATCCAGGTGAATCTCAGGCACGCGGGCAAGGTCCGCCAGCGTCACGCCGTCTACGTAGTCGTCGATCGCCTTCTCCAGGCCGGTCCAGAACTTGACGGTGGAACACAGGTCCGCGCGGGTGCACGCCCCCTCGAGCCCGTCGCAAGCCACGGTGGCGGTGGTGCCCTCCGCGGCGCGCAGGATGTCGCCGGCGGTGATCTCGTCTGCCGGGCGCGCCAGCACGTAGCCGCCGCCCTTGCCGCGCACGCTGCGCAAAAGCTCGGCGTGCATCAGCGGGCGCACCAGCTGCTCTAAGTATTTCAGCGAGATCTTTTCGCGCTCCGAGACCTCGCGAAGGGCGATCTTGCCTTCCTCGTCCCCAAACGCGGCGATATAGATCATAAGGCGCAGCGCGTAGCGCCCTTTTGACGAGATGAGCATGCAACCCTCCTTTTGGTCAATCCACCATGCGATAGCGAAGCGACCGGACGCCCCGCCACACGGGCACGCCGTTCGAGCGCACGGGCGCACGGCCCGGAAAACCCGGACGCCCGGGCCCGCGAACAACGTCGGCGGCCAACGCCATCAATCGCACATAAATCTTAGTGGATTACTCGGATTTATCCTTGACTAAAAACGGTACAATCTTATCGTTAATCCGAGAGAATTCCTAGGGTTTCTGCAAAGCGGTCGGGCGCAACACAACCGTAACAACCAAACGCCGCCTTCTGTGCCCCACGCGCCACGCCGAGCGCGACTGAAACGCGCATCAGCACGCAGCAAGCCCGTAAGAACAGAAAGGCGCAGCACATGACCACCACTGCTGACTCGCTCCTCTCCGTTCGCGGCCTCACCGCGTCGGTGGACGAGAAAACCATCCTGCACGGCGTGAACCTGGACGTCGCCGCCGGCGAGACCCACGTTCTCATGGGCCCCAACGGCGCCGGCAAATCGACCCTGGGCCACCTGGTCATGGGCGACCCCGCCTATAGCGTGGACGAGGGCTCCATCTTCTTCGACGGCCAGGACGTCACCGAGCTCTCCTGCGACAAGCGCTCGCGCGCGGGCCTGTTCCTGTCCTTCCAGGCACCGGTGGAGATCCCCGGCGTGCCGCTGTCCAGCTTCCTGCGCGCCACCATCGCCGGGCGCGAGGGCCTCGAGATGAAGGGCAAGCAGTTCCGCCGCCGCGTCACCGAGCTTGCAGGCGAGCTCAACATGGACGTGTCCTACCTCAACCGCGAGCTGGGCGTGGGCTTCTCCGGCGGCGAGAAGAAGAAGGTCGAGATGCTGCAGCTGCTGCTTCTGCAGCCCAAGCTGGCTATTTTGGACGAGACCGACTCCGGCCTGGACGTGGACGCCCTGGGCGTGGTCTCGCGCGGCATGGACGCCTACCGCAAGCAGACCGACGGCTCGCTTCTCATCATCACCCATAACACGCGCATCCTGGAGCACCTTAAGGTCGACCGCGTGCACGTCATGGTCAACGGCCGCATCGTCCGCGAGGACGACGCCTCGCTGATCCCCTGGATCGACGCCAACGGCTTCGACACCTTCGAGCGCGAGGCTGCGGCCCAGCTCGAGGCTGAGCGCGCCGAGCGCGAGGGCGACGAGGACGTCTACGCGTACGCCGCCATCAGCATCGAGGGGGACGGCGACTACGGCGGGG
>OGYY01002325.1_pt1 | contig 14205 bp, 14 predicted proteins | sample 1576671 | NCBI WGS metagenome assembly OGYY01 (sample SAMEA3541593, study PRJEB24748) | human gut metagenome | biome: human gut; feature: human-associated habitat; material: faeces | place: China | collected 2012 | reverse complement strand
TCCGATCTGGATGGGAATGGTGTCGCGGGCGCGCGCGCCTGCGCGGGCCGCGCGGGGGAGCGCCTCCATGATTCCCGAAGCGATGCTGGCGGGATCAGCCTCGCACAGAAAGCCGTTGTCCCCATGCGTCACGCCCTCGGCCGAGCAGCTGCCGCGCACCAGCAGGGCGGGCGTACCCATGGCCGCGGCCTCGCGCACCACCATGGGCGCATTGTCATATACCGAGGGAAAGACCAGCAGATCGGCCCGGCGGTAGAGCGAGAGGATCTCCTCCCGGTCGCCCACAAAGCCGGTAAAAAGCACGCGGTCCTGAAGGTTCAGGGAGGCGGCCAGGGCCTTGAGCCGCTCCAGATCCTGCCCCGCGCCCGCCATGACAAGCTGGAAATCCTCCCCCTGATCGCGCAGCAGCGCGCAGGCGCGCAGAATCAGATGCGGGTTTTTCTTGAAATCCATCTGCCCCACGAACAAAAGGGTGCTGACGCCGTCGCGCAGGGACCGGCGCGCCAGTACGCGACGGTACGTCTCGTCGCTGACGGACTGCGGGTCGGTGCCGTTGGGCATGGTAATGACCGGCCCCCGGTAGCCGTACTGGCGCAGAACGTCCGCGGTTTTGTCATTGACGGCCCACACCTCGTCGCAGGTGTTGTAGAACGACACCACGTATTTCAGCGCCCACAGCGACAGGCGGCGGGAATGGGTGACGCGGTAAAAATCCTCGTAATACTTGCTGTGAAAGGTCGCGACCAGCGGAATCCTGCGCCTGCGCGCGATGCGGCGCGCCGCGCGTCCGGCCAGAAAGGGGGTATGGGCATGGACCACGTCAAAGGGCACGCTGCGCGCGGCGCGGCGAAAATCCCGGCCCAGCGCCGGGATGCCCACCCGGTAGGGTTCGCCCGGAATGGGCATGCTGGGATAGAGCAGCGTTTCCAGGCCGGGAACCGACGTGGCGGCGGCATCGCGGGGGGCGATATACAGGCACCGGTGCCCCATGCGGGACAGCGTCTGGCAATAGGCCAGCATCACCCGGCCCACGCCGTCCAGCGCCGGGGGATAGGTTTCGCAGAATTGGCCGATGATCACAGGGGCCTCCTAAAATCGCAAGGAATAAGCCGCAAAAAGGGCGGCACGCCAGCATTATAGCAGAAGCGCGGGGCGGGCGCAAGGCGGGACGGGTTGCGCCGGAGCCTGCGTCGGGATATACTGTGAGGGTGCACAATGCCGGAGGAGGATAGGAAAGGATATGCCAAACATTCAGGATCATGCCTTGTCGGCAGGCGGCTTGACGCTGGCGGAGCGCCCCTTCGACGCGCTGGACAGCCTGATTTTGACCCAGCTGGTCTACATGCCCATGGAAGGGCTCATGGACCGGGGCGAGCGGCCCACGGTGACGCAGGCCTGGGCGTATATCCGCGAGCATGTGGACTACGAGCGGCTGGACGTGTTCCAGAAGAAACGCTACCGCCTCTTTGAATGCTGCGCGGGCCTTTCGCGCTACCGCGACCTGGTCATGCACGATTATGTGAACATCATCGACGGCGTTATGGAAATGCAGTTCTGCGCCTGCACGTGGGACCTTTCCGCCGGCGAGCGCTATATCGCCTTCCGTGGCACGGATCTGACCATCGCCGGATGGAAGGAGGACCTGAACATGTCCTTCATGACCGTCCCTTCGCAGAAGGAGGCGGTCGCCTATACCGAGCGGACGGCCCGCCGCGGCATGGCCCTGCGGCTGGGCGGACACAGCAAGGGCGGCAACCTGGCGGTATATGCGGGCGCGCGCGCGGCTTCCTCCGTACAGGAGCGCATCCTGCGGGTGTACAGCTTCGACGGGCCGGGCGTGGATGAGGAGACGCTGGGCTGTGAGGGATACGAGCGCATCAGTGCCCGTATCGAAAGCTACATTCCCCAGAGCAGCGTGGTGGGGATGCTCCTGCACTATCATCCCCGGTACACGGTGGTGCGATCCACATCCATTGGCATTCTGCAGCACGACGCCATGACCTGGCAGGTGGAAAACGGCGCCTTCGTGCGTCAGGACGATCTGGACATGAGCGGCAAAATCACCGACGAGGCCATTCATACCTGGCTTCAGAGCATGGACATGGACCAGCGGCGCGAACTGGTGGATACGCTTTACCACGTGGTAGACGCGTCGCAGGCCGAGCTTGTGACCGACCTGGTGGACGACTGGCGGGACAGCGCCGTGAAGGCGCTGGAGGCGATTCGGGAACTGGATCCGCAGACCAAGGCCAATGTGCGGCGGATGCTGCGCTCCCTGTTTTCGTCGGGCGCGGGCGGGGCGGTGCGCACGGTGCTCTCGCACCTGGCGGGGCCGGCGAAGCACGGGGACGGCGAGCGGTAGGGATGCGCGGAGGGAATTCACAGAGAGAATATTTACAATAGTCTGCGGCGGCCCCGTATCGGGACCGCCTCCTTTATTTTCGTTTCAAAAAGGTATTCGCCGTCTGGCGGATGCAGGCTTTTTCATCGAGGCGCAGGCTGCGGTAGCAGGCCAGCAGGGAGCTCTCCTCCTCAGTAAGAAAGAGCGGATGGACGGAGCCGTCTGAAGCGGGGCTGTCCGTGCGACCGACAAGGTAATCAATAGAGGTACCAAAATAATCGGCCATCCGAATCAGGATGGCAATCTCCGGTTCGATATTCTGTGTTTCGTATTTATGAATCGACGGCTGGGTCACGAAAATCGCGTCGGCCAGCTGCTGCTGGCTGACGCCGCGTTCCAGCCGCAGCGCCTTGAGGTTTTTGACCATTTGCCCACCTCCCGATGCCTAAGTTTAACAACGTGGGGGAATGAATAAAATTCTTTAAGGTTATTATTGACAATAATGTGTGGTCATTGTATGATAGCTAGGAAGAATTTCCATGAAAAACATGGAAGGCAAGGAAAGGTGAAACCAGATGCGAAAGGGAAAGGGAATCGTGAGTCTGCTGCTTGCGGTCCTTATGGGACTGTGCTTTGTCATGCCAGCTGCTGCCGAAGAATCTTTGCCGGCAACTTGGACGTATAATTTTAACGGAATGTGGTACGCAGACGGCGACAGTGAGATTACCGTGGATCTTGAGGATATATGCATATACTTCCCAGGTCTACGGCTTATGTTGTTTCCGACGGTCGACGCCTTTTCAAACCGTGATTATTCCACAGCTAAAGAATATTCCTTCGAATGGTCGTTGGCGTCGGGTATTGACAACAAGGGGTGGAATATCCGCAATGACGCGGAGAATAGAAGCGTTTTCATTTCCAGAACTGGCAGCGGAACGGCGGCTCAGGATGCGGAACGCTTTAAAAACCAAGATCTCTTTACGCTCAAGGTTTCCAAAGATGGGAGACTGCTGACCACGATTACCTGCCATATGAATCAACTGGCGCCTGTGCCTACCTGGCGGGATGATATTGTTTTTGGCCAAAAAAAGAAAGTGTATTTTACGCCGGGCGAGTCACATACGATCCAACTGGGTTCAGCAGCGCCCAGCATCACCGGTGGAAAAACGATGCTGTTCAGCTACTATTATCATGTAATCGGCGAGAATGGAATGGCAATTTCGGCAGAACCGATTGAGGAAAATATTCCGACCCCCTTTATCACCTTTGTCCCACCGGCTGACGCGGATGGCAACATGGTCCGTTGGGATGTGACCACAGACGATTGGCTGGGCAGGTATTGGAACGGATACGTGGACTTTGTTCTTGTGGATAGAACGTTGCATCCTGAAGGCGGTGATGAAGGCGAGCCCGGCACTGAGGACTCCATTAAAGTACCTCAGACGGGCGAAACGCAGGAAAAGTTTACGGTGCAGCCAAACGCCTCGATCAAGCTCAAATTGCCCGCGGCGTCGGGTGCAGCGGGCCGCCAGCTGCTGTACAACTGGTATCGCAGCACAGACGGGGGCTACAACTTTGCTTTCCTCGCCTCCAGCATTACGCCTGAACTGACGATAAATAATACTGAAGAAAAGGGCGGAGTGTACTACTACATCTGCGACGTTCAATATGCGGACGAGTCCGGTGAGAATGCCATCCTCTACAAGACGTTATTTGAAGTAACCTTGATCGGACGCGACGGCACCGTCCCCACCCCGCCCGACGAGCCCGTCACCCCCGGCGGCTCCGGCACCGCCACCAACGTCCCCAAGACCGGCGACGAAACGCCGCTGGCTACGCTCGGCACGCTGCTGCTGCTGTCGTTGCTGGGGGTGGGCGCGCTGCTGCTGTACCGCCGCCGCAGCGCCTGAAAATAAGCAAAACATGACATCTCGTGCTGGGAGCGTCCAGCGGCCAAAACCGCCGGACGCTCCCTTTTGCGTCTGGCGGGACGGTCCGTTCCCCCGCCGGACGAAATCCCTTGCTATTGCGTAATTTTTTGGAGCAAAAAACATTGACTTTTTTGTTGACGCCGTGCTATTATGGTATGGTTGTCCGCAGTATGCGTTTTTCGCATGCCCTTTTTGCGCGAGAAAGGCGCGGAAATCAGGCGGCGCAAGGCGCACAGCCGCGGACCGGACTTACGCAGCTTTGAACGCAGAAGGAGGCGTGGCTCAAATGGAAGCGCTGCTCAAGCAGGCCGGCAGGCGCGTGGTGGGCACCAAGCAGGTGCTGCGCGCGGTTGAGGAGGACCGGGCCGCGCATGTCTTTCTGGGCAAGGACGCGGACGGCTTCATCTACCACAGGCTCAACGCCCTGTGCGAGGAGAGGCACGTGCCGGTCACCGTGGTGGACAGCATGCAGGAGCTGGGCAAGCTCTGCCAGGTGGACGTGAAAGCGGCGTCCGCCGCCGTGCTCAAGTAAGGCGCGGCATTCCCCATTCAACTATAAAGACGCCAGGGTTGCGGCGGTTTTTATAGCACATCAATTCGGAGGTGTTTCCATGCCCACGATCAATCAGTTGATCCGCAAGGGACGGAAAAAGGTCGAAAACAGGTCTACGGCTCCTATCCTTCAGGGCTGCCCGCAGAAGCGCGGCGTGTGCCTGAGCGTTAAGACCACGACCCCCAAAAAGCCCAATTCCGCCCTGCGTAAGATCGCCCGTATCCGTCTGACCAATCAGATCGAAGGTACGTGCTACATCCCGGGTATTGGCCACAACCTGCAGGAGCACAGCGTGGTGCTGATCCGCGGCGGTCGTGTGCGCGACCTGCCCGGCGTGCGCTACCACATCATCCGCGGCGCTCTTGACACGGCCGGCGTGGCCAAGCGGATGCAGGCGCGTTCCCTGTACGGCGCCAAGCGGCCCAAGAAGTAAGACGTTTTCCTGCGCTGCGTTTGCAGCCCCTTTCGGAGTGGGCGCAGGCGTTCGCTCCCCCGCCCGTGAGAATCGAAGCGAGGCGGAGGACGGGCACACCGCGTGACTTTCCCGTAGGTCGGGAGCGGTCGATGCTGAAGGCCGTCAGAAACCTGTATGCAGGCGCGCTTTGAAAACGCATTCCCGGGACCCCAAATCTTACGCTGTGCCACAGGCACATTGCGGCGATGCAATCGCCACAACGAAGGAGGAAATCAAATGCCCCGTCGTGGATTTATCCCCAAGCGCGAGGTGCTGCCCGATCCCGTTTACGGGACCACCGTGGTCACCAAGCTCATCAACCAGATCATGCTGGACGGCAAGCGCGGCACCGCGCAGCGCATCTGCTATTCCGCGTTTGACACCATCAAGGAAAAGACCGGCAAGGACGCCGCTGAGGTGTTTACCGCTGCCCTTGGCAACGTGTCGCCCCAGCTGGAGGTCAAGGCCCGCCGCGTGGGCGGCGCCACCTACCAGGTGCCTATCGAGATCCGCCCGGAGCGCCGTCAGACGCTGGCCCTGCGCTGGCTGGTTGAGTTCAGCCGCAAGCGCGGCGAAAAGACCATGGCCGAGCGCCTTGCCGCCGAAGTGATGGACGCCGCCAACAACACCGGCGCCGCCGTCAAGCGCAAGGAAGAAATGCACCGCATGGCCGAGGCCAACAAGGCCTTCGCGCACTACCGCTGGTAATGCGCAGGGGCGCGGGCGGGGCGCCCGCGCCTGGAAGAAGAATGAGAGAAAGCCGAATTTGAAAGGAGACCCTCTGTTATGCCAAGAAGTCACCCGTTGGAAAAGGTGCGCAATATCGGCATCATGGCCCACATCGACGCCGGTAAGACCACCACGACCGAGCGCATCCTGTTCTATACCGGGCGCGTTCACCGTCTGGGTGAGACACACGAGGGCGCGGCCACCATGGACTGGATGGCGCAGGAGCAGGAGCGCGGCATCACCATCACCTCCGCTGCGACCACCTGCCATTGGAAGGGCCACCGCATCAACATTATCGACACCCCCGGCCACGTGGACTTCACCGTGGAGGTGGAGCGCAGCCTGCGCGTGCTGGACGGCGCCGTGAGCGTGTTCTGCGCCAAGGGCGGCGTGGAGCCCCAGAGCGAAACCGTATGGCGCCAGGCCAACAAGTATCATGTGCCCCGCATGGCCTATGTCAACAAGATGGATATCATGGGCGCGGACTTCTTCCGCGTGGTGGACATGATGAAGGACCGGCTGGGAGCCAACGCCGTGCCCATCCAGCTTCCCATCGGCAAAGAGGGCGATTTCAAGGGCATCATCGACCTGGTGCGCATGCGCGCGGAGGTCTACTACGATGATGAAGGCAAGGACGTGCGCGATGAAGATATCCCGGCCGAGTTGCTTGCACAAGCCGAGGAGTATCACCAGAAGCTCATCGAAAGCGTGGCCGAGAGCGACGAAACCCTGATGGAGAAGTTCTTCGAGGGCGAGGAGATCACCGTGGAGGAGATCAACGCCGCCATTCGCAAGGCGACCATCGACTGCACGATGAATCCCGTGCTCTGTGGCACGTCCTACCGCAACAAGGGCGTGCAGCCGCTTCTGGACGCGGTGGTGGAGTACATGCCCTCCCCGCTGGACATCCCCGCGATCAAGGGCATTGATCCCGACGACCCCGAGAACGAGATGGAGCGTCATCCCTCCGATGATGAGCCCTTCTCCGCCCTGGCCTTCAAGATTATGACCGACCCGTTCGTGGGCAAGCTGGCTTTCTGCCGCGTCTATTCCGGCATGCTGGAGAGCGGCAGCTACGCTTTCAACTCCACCAAGCGCAAGCGCGAGCGCGTAGGCCGTCTGGTGATGATGCACGCCAACCACCGCGAGGAGGTTGACTGCGTGTACACCGGCGATATCTGCGGCATCGTGGGCCTCAAGGACACCACCACCGCCGATACCCTGTGCGATGAGAAGAACCCCATCATCCTGGAGTCCATGGAGTTCCCGGACCCGGTCATCCAGGTCGCCATCGAGCCCAAGACCAAGGCCGGTCAGGACAAGATGACCATGGCGCTGGTCAAGCTGGCCGAGGAGGACCCCACCTTCAAGACCTACACCGACCAGCAGACCGGCCAGACGATCATCGCCGGCATGGGCGAACTGCATCTGGAGATCATCGTTGACCGCCTGATGCGCGAGTTCAAGGTTGAGGCCACGGTGGGCAAGCCCCAGGTCGCCTACCGCGAGACCATCCGCAAGGCCGCCAAGGCCGAGGGACGCTACGTGCGCCAGACCGGCGGCCACGGCCAGTTCGGTCACTGCTGGATCGAGATCGAGCCCGTCAAGCCCGGCGAGGGTTACTCGTTTGAGAACAAGATCGTCGGTGGCGTGATCCCCAAGGAGTTCATCGCCCCCATCGACGCCGGTATCCGCGAAGCCGCGCAGAGCGGCATTCTGGGTGGCTTCGAGGTGGTGGACTTCAAGGCCACCGTCTACGACGGCAGCTATCACGAGGTTGACTCCTCCGAGATGGCCTTCAAGATCGCCGGTTCCATGGCGTTCAAGGAAGCGCTCACCAAGGCGGACCCCTGCCTGCTGGAGCCGATGATGAAGGTTGAGGTCATCATCCCCGAGCAGTACATGGGCGACGTCATCGGCGACATCTCCAGCCGCCGCGGCCGCATCGAGGGCATGGACGCCCGCATGGGCGAGCAGACCGTGCACGCCTATGTGCCGCTGAGCGAGATGTTCGGCTACGCGACCGACCTGCGCAGCCGCACCCAGGGCCGTGGACTGTTCACGATGCAGTTTGACCATTACGAAGAAGTGCCCAAGTCGATCGCCGAAAAGGTGACCGGCACGCGTAAGGGCGAATAACCCGAACGAAAGCACCCAGGTGCTTGCAAGCATATTCCAACCACTGTTCTTTGGTTATGAAGGAGGAAACAACTCATGGCTAAGGCGAAATTTGAACGCACCAAGCCGCACGTTAACATCGGCACGATCGGCCACGTTGACCACGGCAAGACGACGCTGACGGCGGCGATCACGATGACGCTGGCTCAGCTGGGCGACGCGCAGGCGATGAAGTACGAGGACATCGACAAGGCGCCCGAGGAAAAGGCCCGCGGAATCACCATCAACACGGCGCACGTGGAGTACGAGACGGACAAGCGTCACTACGCGCACGTGGACTGCCCGGGCCACGCTGACTACGTGAAGAACATGATCACCGGCGCTGCGCAGATGGACGGCGCGATCCTGGTTGTGTCGGCTCCCGACGGCCCGATGCCCCAGACCCGTGAGCACATTCTGCTGGCCCGTCAGGTAGGCGTGCCCTACATCGTGGTGTTCATGAACAAGACGGACATGATGGACGATCCGGAGCTGCTGGAGCTGGTGGAGATGGAGATCCGCGAGCTGCTGAGCCAGTACGAGTTCCCGGGCGACGACATTCCGATCATCAAGGGCAGCGCGCTGGTGGCGCTGGAGTACGTGCAGAACGGCGGCACCGACGTTCGCAACGCGAAGGAGACGCAGTGCATCTTCGAGCTGATGGACGCGGTGGACGAGTACATTCCCTCTCCGCAGCGCGCAACGGATCAGCCGTTCCTGATGCCTGTTGAGGACGTGTTCTCCATCACCGGCCGCGGCACGGTTGCCACGGGCCGTGTGGAGCGCGGCGTTGTGAAGCTGAGCGACACGGTTGAGATCGTTGGCCTGATGGAGAAGCCGCGCCAGGTGGTTGTGACGGGCGTTGAGATGTTCCGCAAGCTCCTGGATCTGGCGGAAGCGGGCGACAACATCGGCCTGCTGCTTCGCGGCGTGCAGCGCAACGAGATCGAGCGCGGTCAGGTTCTGGCCAAGCCGGGCACGATTCATCCGCACACGCACTTCATCGGCCAGGTGTACGTGCTGACCAAGGAAGAGGGCGGCCGCCACACGCCGTTCTTCAACGGCTATCGTCCCCAGTTCTACTTCCGCACGACGGACGTGACGGGCAACATCAAGCTGCCCGAGGGCGTTGAGATGGTGATGCCCGGCGACAACATCGACATGGAGATCACCCTGATCACCCCCATCGCCATCGAGCAGGGCCTGCGCTTCGCTATCCGCGAGGGCGGCCGCACGGTTGGCTCCGGCGTCGTGTCCAAGGTTATCGAGTAATTTGCAGCCGCTTCGCCTCCGCGGCGGCGTCTGGCAGCCCGGAAGCGAACGGAATAGACATGCAGCGGCCCTTCCGCCCGTCAGCGGGCGGGCGGAGGCGGCCTTTCCCACATCGACGAGGAGGTGGCGAACGTGGCAAGCGTTGCCCGCAACAAAGTGATGCTCGCCTGCACCGAGTGCAAGCAGCGGAACTACAATTCCATGAAGAACAAGAAAAACACCCCCGACCGCATCGAGCTGAACAAGTATTGCCGTTTCTGCAAGAAGCACACTGTGCACCGCGAGACCAAGTAAGCCGGAAACGTCAAACTTGCGAATGGAGTGAAAACCATGACGGAAAAGAAGACCAAGGGCGCGAAGCCGAACTTCTTCGTTCGCTTCGGGCAGGGATTCGTTGGCTTCTTCAAGCGCATCGGCCTGGCGTTCAAAAACATGTGGCATGAGCTTCGCAAGGTCACATGGCCCACGCGCGAGAAGCTGGTCAACTATTCGGTGATCGTGGTTCTCTTCATGCTGTTCATGATGGTCATCATCGGCCTGCTGGATACCGGCGCGACGCAGCTCGTGAACCTCATCATGAGCGCGTAAGGAGACAGCCATGGCCGAAAACAGCAAAGAGCCGTGCTGGTATGTGGTGCATACCTACTCCGGCTATGAGAACAAGGTCAAGGACAACATCGAAAAGTCCGTTGAGAACAACCCCGAGATGCAGCGCCTGATCTTCGACGTGCGCGTGCCCGTGGAAGACGTGGTGGAGATCAAGGGGAACAAGCGCGTGAAATCCCAACGGAAGGTCTATCCCGGCTATGTGCTGGTGCATATGATCGAAACCAGCGAAAGCTGGTATCTGGTGCGCAACACGCGCGGCGTGACCGGCTTTGTCGGCCCCGACTCCAAGCCTGTCGCCCTCACCCCCGCTGAGGTGGACATGATGCTCTCCACGCAGCAGAACAGCGTGGAGTTCGGCATCGCCATCGGCGAGGAAGTGCGCATCCTCTCCGGCCCGCTGGAGAATTTCACCGGCGTGGTGGAGGACGTGGACACCGTGCGCCAGAAGCTGACCGTGAAGGTCAAAATGTTCCTGGGGCGCGAAATGCCCGTTGAGGTGGACCTGCAGGACGTTGAAAAGGTCCAGCCCAAATAAGGCGCCTGCGCGCCGCAAAGCTCCCTCCGGGGAGCTGTGGGAGGAACGGAACAGCCGTTCCGCCATGACCACATCGAAGGAGGTGCCATTCCCATGGCAAAGAAAGTCAAATCCATGATTACGCTTCAGGTTCCCGCCGCCAAGGCGACCCCCGCGCCGCCGATCGGTCCCGCGCTGGGCCAGCACGGCGTGAACATCCCCGGTTTCTGCAAGGAGTTCAATGAGCGCACCCAGAAGGACGCGGGCATGATCATCCCCGTGGTCATTACGGTGTACACTGACAACACCTTCTCCTTCATCACCAAGACGCCGCCGGTTCCCGTGCTCATCAAGAAGGAGCTGAACCTGCAAACCGCCTCCGGCCGCCCCAACCGCGACAAGGTTGGCAAGCTCACCCAGGAGCAGGTCCGCAAGATCGCCGAGATCAAGAAGCCCGATGTCAACGCCACCGATATCGAGGCCATCATGAGCATGATCAAGGGTACCGCCCGCTCCATGGGCATCACGGTTGAGGAATAAGACGACCATTTGTGGGAGGACATTGTGCCGTTAGCACCACAGGAAGGACAGTAGCATGAAACACGGAAAGAAATATGTGGACAGCGCGAAGCTGATCGACCATCTCAACGCCTACGACCCCGCCGAGGCCTGCGAGCTGGCCTGCAAGACCAGCAAGGCCAAGTTTGACGAAACCATCGAGATTTCCGTTCGCCTGGGCGTCGATCCCCGCCATGCCGACCAGCAGGTCCGCGGCGCGGTGGTTCTGCCTCACGGCACCGGCCGCACCGTGCGCGTGCTGGTGGTCACCAAGGGCGACAAGGTCAAGGAAGCCGAGGCCGCGGGCGCGGATATCGTCGGCGGCGAGGAAATGATCCACAAGATCCAGACCGAAAACTGGTTTGGCTTCGACGTGATGATCGCCACCCCCGACATGATGGGCGTCGTCGGCCGCATCGGCCGCATCCTGGGCCCCAAGGGCCTCATGCCCAACCCCAAGAGCGGCACCGTGACCATGGACGTGGCCAAGGCCATCACCGACATCAAAGCCGGTAAGGTCGAATACCGCGTGGACAAGACCTCCATCGTTCACTGCCCCATCGGGAAGGCTTCCTTCGGCCCCGAAAAGCTGGGCGAGAACCTGCAGGTCCTCATGGACGCCATCAACAAGGCCAAGCCCGCCGCCGCCAAGGGCACCTACGTTCGCAGCGTGTACCTCAGCGCCACCATGGGCCCCGCCATCAAGGTCAACCCCTTGAAGTTCTAAGGGCTGCCAGACAGCATCAGGCCCCCGTTCCGCACGCCGGAACGGGGGCCTTTGTGTCGTTTTTCTATCGGACGCGCTGATAAAGCTCGAAGGCGGGATTGGCATAGACCAGGACGAGCTCGTCAGCGGAGTTACCCAGCTCCTGTCGGATGATGCCCAGCTGGTAGCCCGTATCGTCCAAGTATAGCAGGAAGTAGTCCGCAAAATCCACGTCCTGACGGATGGTCTGATAGGGGAGAAAAAAATCATAGGGAGTTTTGAGAGAAGGTGAGATTTGCAGGTTGAAGCTCAAGCGCCCGGTGTTGAGATAGAGGAGGCGGGGCTTGAAGAAAGCAATGGTTGCATTATCGGGGGTGTTTTGGCGGATGTACTGGTACACGTCGACCGCCTGCGTGGAAAAGGCGTCCGAGACAGGCTTGTCCTGGCCGCGGGTTGAAAAAAGCGCGAGGCTCTGATTCAGGGAACCTAACAGTAGCGCGCAGGCGATCAGCGCCGGTACGCCGTGCGACAAAAAGCGCAGGGCGCGGCGATAAAGGTCGTCCATGTGCGGCAAGACCAGCCTGTAAGCCCGAATCGCGCCCTGGCAGGCAAACAGCAAAATCAGGGGTAGGCAGATATAGAGGTAGCGAAGCCCCTGTTCATACTCCAGAAGACAGGTTCCGATGAAGGTACCGATCGCAAGAAGGAACAGGGGAAGGTCCTTTGGGAAGCCTACGCGTGCAAAGCCATAGAGCCCAAGGGCCAGAAGGAGTAGATGCATACCGCCGAAATAGAGCAGACCGTCATGGACGCCGCAAAGCAGGCTGTTGACCCAAGAGGCGAGGCGGTCGGCATGCAGCTGAATCTGGGCGAAGAACTGCGAAAGGCTGACGTTGCCGAGATCGGATACATTGGAGGTGGGCACGGGAAGAAACTGATAGGAAATCAGCAGACAGAGGGCAAAAATGAGAAAGGGAAGCAGCTCGGACAGAAGGGAGGCAAAAACCCGTTCTTTGCGGGTGCGCCAAGCGTTGAGCATGGCCGCGAGCAGGCAGGTCAGGACGATGGTGATGCCGTTGAGGCGGATGACATAGGCCGCCCATAGGGACAATCCCAGCCCCAACGCCAGCAGTACGCGTCGCCAGGCTGGACGGCGGAACGAATCCAGAAAGACCTCCGAAAGCAGCAGCGTCAGCATGGAAAAGAACAGAAAGGGCAAATCGGTGGTAATGGCGGCGGCTGCGTCAAAGATGTCGGCAGAAAAGACCAGCAGAACCGTCAGAAAAACGGACGGGAGCCATGAAAACCGGCGGCGGTAAAACAGGAACGCCACCGCTGCCAGCCCGGCCAGGCACAGCATGCCAGGCAGCTTGTAATAGATGATGGTGGAATAGGTCTGCACATCATAACCCAAGAGGCGGTAAACAGGCACCAGCATCAGCGGGAAACCCCAAGCGTAGACAAGAGAATCCGCGCCGTCGGACAGAAAGGACAGCTCACTGGGATGCATCACCAGGTTAAGACGCGCCTGCTCATCGAGGGTACCGTTGGCGATTGCGATGGCCTCCGTGAGATAGCCCGCGAAGTCATCTCCCCATTCATGGCCGGAATTGCTGCTCAAAAGCGCCGTACCGAAGGTGAACAGGGCCAGCAGCAGCGCCGTGAGGGCCGTGATCCAGCGGGTTGTACGCATGCTTTTTCCTCCTTCTGCGCCCGGAGGCACTTACCAGCATTATATACCAATTTTGGGAAAATGGGAAGGCGCGTGTCCCTTTGCCTCCGCAGACAAGATATGCTATACTAGAAAACAGCGCCAGGGAGGTGAGCGGCGGTGTTTCAGCGGGACTACATCCTGCGCATGATCGAAATGATGGGCGACCTGATGCGGCGCGTCAAGGAGCTGATGGACGAGCTTGCGCAGATGCGCCTGTTGGAGGAGGCCTGCCGCAGGCAATGCGGCCTGCCGCTTTCGGCGCTTGAGACGCTTAGCGCCGCGAGCCTGACGGAAATGCTTTCGCCCACGCCGCGCCTGTTTGCCAGCGAGCTCATCTACCTTCGCGCCATGGCTTCGCCGGATCTCTGGGAGGAGGGCCGCATGCTCAGGCTCAAGAGCCTGCGCCTGCTGCTCACGCTGGCGGAGGAGGGCCCGCTGTGCGAGCTGCGCGCGCCGCGCGTGCAGGCGCTCAAGGTGGAACTGATGGACCTGCTTTTGCCGGAGGACCTGATGGCCTGCGCCGCGTTTCTTAGGCAGGGCGGGGCATATGCGGATATGGAGGATGCGCTGTTTGAGGCGGCGGAGCGGTGCGCCCTGCCGGAAAGAGAGGCGTGCGTGCGGACGGGGGCGCAGATGCTGCGCGAGGCGGCCCGCGCGGACGCTTCTC
>OGYY01002308.1_pt1 | contig 14316 bp, 6 predicted proteins | sample 1576671 | NCBI WGS metagenome assembly OGYY01 (sample SAMEA3541593, study PRJEB24748) | human gut metagenome | biome: human gut; feature: human-associated habitat; material: faeces | place: China | collected 2012 | reverse complement strand
CCTGGGGCAGTCTGTCCGGCGTCCGCCCGACGAAGCTCACGACGCGCGCCCTGCTGGAGGGCAGGACGCCCGCCGAGGCGGAAAAGCTCCTGCGCACGCGCTACCATGTCTCGCCGGAGCGCAGCCGCCTGTGCGTCGAGGCCTCGGAGGCCACGGTACAGGCAGCGCAGCTGCTGCGGCCGCAGGATGTTTCCGTCTATGTCGGCATTCCCTTCTGCCCGACGCGCTGCGCCTACTGCAGCTTTGTCAGCTCGTCCATTGAGCGCTTTTCCGGCCTGTTGGAGCCGTATCTCGACGCGCTGATACGCGAGATCGCCCATACGGGCGACCTGCTGCGTGCGTCCGGCCGGACGGTCCGCACGCTGTATATCGGCGGCGGCACGCCCACGACGCTCTCGTCCGCGCAGCTGCGCAGGCTCATGGAGGCGCTGCGGACACATATTGACTTGACAGAGCTGGTAGAATATACGGTGGAAGGCGGCCGCCCGGACACGCTCGATGCCGAAAAGCTCGAAACGATCGCGTCCATGGGCTGCGGCCGCATGAGCATCAACCCCCAGACCATGAACGATGCCGTGCTTGCGCGGGTCGGCCGCCGCCACACTGCGGCGCAGACCGTGGCCGCCTATGAGGCGGCGCGCGCAGCGGGCTATGACGCTGTGAATATGGACCTTATCGCGGGCCTGCCCGGCGACGCCCCCGGGTCGTTTGCCGATTCGCTGCGGCAGGTGCTGGCGCTGGCTCCGGAGAATGTGACCGTCCACACGCTGGCCCTCAAAAAGGGCGCGGACCTCTATGCCGGGCGGATGGAGCTTCCCTCGGCGGACGATGTGGCGCAGATGCTGGCCGGAGCGGAGACCTCGCTCCGTGCGGCGGGCTACACGCCCTACTATCTCTACCGGCAGAAATACATGTCCGGCAGCTTTGAGAACATCGGCTGGTGCCGCCCGGGAACGGCCGGACTTTACAACATCTATATGATGGAGGAGATGCATTCCATCGTGTCGCTCGGCGGCGGGGCCATGACGAAGATCAACCTGCCCGACGGCCGTCTGGAGCGCTTCCACAATCCCAAATTCCCGCAGCAGTATCTCGAGCGCATCGACGACGTTCTGGCTCAGAAGGACGCGGCGTTCCGCCTGCTGTGAGGCACGGAAAGGAAATTTATGGACACTTTATTTTCCAATGTGACGATCGTGACCATGGACGAGGCCATGCACGTCTACTTTGACGCCTACCTCGGCGTAACGGACGGCAAGATCAGCTATCTCGCGCGCGAGGCCCCCAAGGAGAAGACAAAGCGCCTTGTTCCCGGCGAGGGCATGGTGCTCATGCCCGGCCTCATCAACTGCCACACGCATCTGCCGATGTCCGTGCTGCGCGGCTATGCCGACGATGTCGAGCTTTCGAGCTGGCTCAACGACTATATCTTCCCGCATGAGGACCGGCTCGACGGCCGCAGCGCCAAGGCAGCCGCTCTGCTGTCCATTGCCGAGTGCGTCCGCTTCGGCACGACATCCATCTCGGATATGTATAATTTCTGCGACGAGATCGCCGAGGCCGTGGCCGAGTCCGGCATCAAGGCCAACATCGCCCGCGGCGCGACACTGTTCGGCGAGGACTTCGATTTTGAAACGCACCCCGCCTGCCGCGAGCTTGTCGCCCTGAAGGAAAAGTGGGACGGCTATGACAACGGCCGCATCCGCGTCGAGGCCTCCGTGCACGGCGAATATACCTCGGACTACCGCCTTTGGGACGCGCTGAGCGAATTTGCCATCAACGAGAAGGCCGGTATGCACGTCCACCTGTCCGAGACAAAGGCTGAGCATGAGCAGTGCCTCGAGCGAAACGGCCTGACGCCCGCGCAGGTGCTCGACTGCCACCATGTCTTTGACACGCGCGCCATTGCGGCCCACTGCGTCTGGGTCACGCCGGAGGACATGCGCCTGCTGGCCAAGCGCGGCGTGACGGCCGTGCACTGCCCCGTTTCGAACCTGAAGCTCGCCTCCGGCTGCGCCCCCGTGACGGAGATGGTCAAGGCGGGCATGAACGTGGCCCTCGGCACGGACTCGTCCGCGTCGAACAACAACCTCGACCTGTTCGAGGAGATGAAGGCTGCGGCCCTCATGGCCAAGGTGACATCCGGCGACCCGAAGGCGCTGCCGGTCGAGGCCGTGCTGATGATGGCGACGGTCTGCGGCGCGCGCGCGCAGGGCCGCGAGGCCGAGTGCGGCATGCTGAAGCTCGGCATGGACGCCGACCTCGTGCTGCTCGACTTCACGTCGCCGCATCTCATGCCGTGCCACAATGTGATGTCGCATCTCGTCTATGCCGCCTCCGGCCACGACGTCGTCATGACCATGGTGCGCGGGCAGGTGCTCTATGCTGCGGGCAAGTATCCGACGATCGACCTCGACAGCGTCGTGCGCGAGCTGTCCGGCTACGTCATGCCGCGCATTTTCGAAGAAGCGCGCAGCTGATCCCAACGGAAAGGACGGATGAATGTTGGAAGAAAAGACAACGAAGAAGCAGAATTTCCTGGCCGGTGCGGCGGTGCTGTCGCTGGCGACGATGATCGTCAAGGTCATCGGCATGTTCTTCAAAATCCCGCTCAACCGCCTCATCGGCGAGGCAAACTACGGCTATTTCACCACGGCCTACGATATCTACACCGTACTGCTCATGATCTCCACGACGGGCCTGCCCGTCGCCATGAGCCGCATGATCTCCGAGGCCCGCGCGCTGAACAACGGCAAACAGGTGCGTCAGATCTACCGCGTCTCCCTCATGGCCTTCCTGTCCATCGGGATCATCGGCTCGGCACTGATGCTGATCATCCCGAAGCAGCTGGCCAACATGATGGAGAACCCGAATGCCATGTGGTCCATCTTTGCGCTCGGCCCGGCCGTGCTCTTCGTGTGCTACATCTCCGCCTGCCGCGGCTTCTTCCAGGGGCAGGGGAACATGGCCCCCACGGCCGTCAGCCAGATCATCGAGGCCCTGTGCAAGCTCTTCCTCGGCCTCGGCCTTGCCTGGCTCGTCATGAACCGCCTCGGCGACGGCCCGCTCGCCGCTGCCGGTTCCATCGCGGGCGTGACGATCGGCACGGTGCTCTCGGCCCTCTACCTCTTCTGCAAGACGCGCCGCCGCAAGCGCGAGCTCAGCCGCGCGGAGGGGCAGGCAAGACCCGCAGGCGAGACGCTCAAGCGCCTGCTGGCCATTGCCGTGCCCATCACGCTCGGCGCAGCCGGTCTGCAGATCATCAACCTGTTCGATGCGGCGACGGTCATGAACCGCCTCATCAATGCCGCGGGCTACACGCAGGAGCGCGCGGACGTCGTCAAGGGCGTTTATAACTACTGCCAGACCATCTTCAATTTCCCCTGTGCCTTCATTCCCTGCATCACCATTGCCATCATCCCGGCCATTACGAACAGCCTGACGCTGCAGGACCGCCGCGGCGTGCGCTCTGTGCAGAATTCGTCGCTGCGACTCATGGGCCTCATCGCCATGCCCTGCGCCGTCGGCCTCATCGTGCTGGCAGAGCCCATCGTCGCCCTGCTTGGCGGCTACACCGGCGCGAACCTCACGCTCGCCACGAAGCTCATGGCCATCCTCGGCGTCGCCGTGGTGTTCAACAGCATCGTTCTCATGACGGACGCCATCATGCAGGCGCACAACCACGCCGTCATCCCCGTCATCAACACGCTCATCGGCGGCATCGTCAAGGTCATCGTCAACTACATTCTCGTCGGCAACCCGGATATCGCCATCACGGGCGCGCCCGTCGGCACCATCGCCTGCTATGCCGTCATCACCGTGCTGAACCTCATTGCCATGCGCCGCGTGCTGCGCCGCAATGCGCCGAAGCTCCTGCCGAACCTGTGGAAGACGACCATCGCCGCCGTTCTCATGGGCGGCACGACGTGGCTGGCCTACTGGGGCCTCGGCCGCATCGGCATGGGCCGTGCCGTCGCCTGCCTCGGCTCCATCGTCGTGGCGGTCCTCGTGTACGTCGTGCTCATCATTGTGCTCAAGGTTTTGACCTATGAGGACTGCCTGCTGCTGCCCAAGGGCGAGAAAATTGCAAAAATTCTGCGCGTTCGCTGATTTTTTCCAGAAAAAACCTTGCGTATTTGCCAGGCATGTGGTAGATTTTATAAGCATGCGCTCGGGGATCTCCCCGGAGAATGATATACTGAGAAAAGAGGATACCCATTATGAACAAGACTGAACTCATTGCGGAAGTCGCCAACAAGGCCGGCCTGTCCCGCAAGGACGCAGAGAAGGCGCTCGGCGCCGTCGTTGAGACCATCACGGAAGCCGTCGTCAAGGGTGACAAGGTGCAGCTCGTCGGCTTTGGCTCCTTTGAGACGAAGCAGCGCGAGGCGCGCACGGGCCGCAACCCCAAGACGAAGGAGACCATCGAGATCCCGGCAACGCGTGTTCCTGTGTTCAAGGCCGGTAAGGCTCTGAAGGACGCTGTCGCAGAATAATTCTTCTGATATTTTACAAAGATTTTACAGAACCTTAAAGATGAGAGGCTGCTCCGCTTTGGCGGGGCGGCCTCTTCTTTTGCTCCAAATGACGATAAAAAATGGATATTTTTCCGAAAAAAGCCTTGAATTCGACGGAGGATTATGGCATAATTATCTTAAACTTTTGCATGGTAAAGGATAATGGGATTCGTCCTTTCCTGTAAAAGAATGAAAATCAAAGGAAAGAGGTAAAAGCGATGTTAAAAGGCAAGGCGAAGCGATCCCTCGCATTTGTCCTGGCTGCCTGCATGCTGCTTGCTCTCCTGCCGTCCTTCGGTGCGGGCGCAAGTGCGGCAAGCGTGTCGTATACCGAGGTCGATCCTTCCGTGATCGATGCGGGCGCGGCCGTGCTGCCGGAAGCAGAGCAGGACGCGGAGCAGGACGTTCCTGCCGCGGACGAGGAGGTCCATGTGATCATCCTGTTCGAGCAGAAATCCCTGGCGAAGAAGGGCTTCTCTACCAAAGACCTGCTGGAGAATGAGAAGGCTGCCAGCTACAGCAGCAGCCTGAAGAAGCAGCAGCTGTCTCTGGTCGACCGCATCGAGCGCGAGGCGCTCGGCGGGGAGGAGCTGGAGATCCGTTATCAGTTCACCGTTGCCGTCAACGGCGTTGCAACGGTGGTGCCCTATGGCAGGATCGAGCAGATCCTTGCCGTGGACGGCGTGGCGGATGTCTACCTGGAGGAACGCTACGAGCTTGATGAGACGGTCCAGCCGGATACGGCGACTGCGGGCGAGATGGTCGGCTCCTACAGCGCGTGGGCAGACGGCTACACCGGCGCGGGCAGCCGCATTGCCATCATCGACACGGGCCTTGATCTGTCGCATCCCTCGTTTTCGGAGGGCGGCTATTACTACAGCCTGGGCATCAGCGCGGCGAGCTTCGGCAAGAAGATCTCCGATTACAACCTTCTGACGAAGGAAGAGATCAAAAAGGCGCTGCCCAACCTGAGCATTTCCGCGGACAAGAACCCGCCCAAGGCGGACGACCTGTACCGCAATGCCAAGGTCCCCTTTGCCTATAACTATGTGGACGACGGCCTGGATGTCTCCCACGATGCCGAGGGCGACAGCAACGGCGACCACGGCACGCATGTCGCCGGTATCGCGGCGGCGAACCGCTATGTCCCGCACTATGACGCGGACGGCGACCTGTACTATGATAAGCAGGAGCTCGGCGTGACCGGCGTTGCCCCGGATGCCCAGCTCGTCGTGATGAAGGTCTTCGGCGTGGGCGGCGGCGCGTATTCTTCCGACTATATGGCCGCCATCGAAGACGCCATCTGGCTGAACTGCGACAGCGTCAACCTGTCCCTCGGCTCCGGCAGCGCAGGCCGCAGCTACGGCTCGAAGAGTGATCAGCAGATCCTCGACAGCTTCCGGAATACGGATACCGTCGTAACGGTCTCTGCCGGCAACAACGGCGCATGGGGCGAGAACGTTCTGACCGGAACCGGCATGACCTATACGACGGATGTGCGCATGCACACCGGCGGCAGCCCCGGCTCCTATACGAACTCCTTCACGATCGCCTCCGTGACGAACACGAGCATGAGCGGCGTGATGGGCAAGTTCAACGGCGTCGCCGCGATCCCCGGCGACACCGGTGAGACCTACGGCGCAAAGAATTTCTCCACGCTCGATACGAGCGAGGACCAGAGCGGCACGACGTATGATTATGTCTTCCTCGGCGATCCCGTCAAGGGCGAGGGCATCTACGGCCTGCCTGAGAACTATGCAGGTGTCGACGTGAAGGGCAAGGTCGTCCTGATCTCCCGCGGCAATTCTTCATTTGCGGACAAGGCCAACGCGGCCATTCAGGCAGGCGCCGCGGCGACCGTCATCTACAACAACGCGCCCGGCTCCATCAACATGAACCTGACGGACTATAACTTCCCGAATCCTGCCGTTATGATCGAGCAGGCCAAGGCCAAGGAGATCCTCGCGGCTTCGACGCAGGATGAGACGACCGGCCTCTGGGGCGGCAAGATGACCGTCTCCGCCAAGGCCGAGACGCTGCACGGCGTGGCCGACGGCTACAAGCCCAGCTCCTTCTCCTCCTGGGGCACGACGGAGAACCTCGACCTGAAGCCCGAGCTTATGACGCCCGGCGGAAACATCTACTCCACGCTGAACCACAGCAGCTACGGCGTGATGAGCGGCACGTCCATGGCGGCTCCGTCCGCAGCGGGCGGCGCAGCGATCATGGCGCAGTACATCAAGGAACACAAGCTCAGCAAGCAGGAGGGCCTCACGGTCCGTGCGCTGGCCATGGCGCTCATGATGAGCACGTCCGAGCCGCTGACTGACCCGGACACCGGCGTGACCTATTCCCCGCGCCAGCAGGGCTCCGGCCTGATGCAGCTGCAGGAGGCCGTGACATCTCCGGCCTATCTGCTCGTCGGTGAGAAGGAAGGCAACGACGGTAAGGTCAAGCTGACCTTCGGCGACGATGCGGAGCGCACCGGCGTCTACACCGGCAGCTTCTCCGTCCAGAACCTGTCCGATTCTCCGCTGCACTATGCACTCAGCGGCAAGGTCACGACCATGGCCGTCGAGGAGATCGAGGGCGAGGATTACATGAGCGACAGCGCCTATGCGCTGGATGCGAACGTGACGTTCTCCGCCGACGGCAAGAGCGTCTATGTCTATGACCTTAACGGCGACGACAAGGTCGACGAGCAGGATGCGCTCGTCCTGCTGCAGGCCGCAAACGGTACGCATGACGCGCTCGACGCCGAGACCGTGCAGAAGTACGACCTCGATGCCGACGGCACCATCACCACGGCCGATGCGCAGCTCTATCTTGCGGCGGTCAAGGGCGACAAGAGCGTCGTGGACGTCTACGCCGTGACCTACGAGGTTCCCGCAAACGGCAGCATGAACGTCAGCTTCACCGTCCGCCTGACCGACGGCGACAAGGCGTGGCTGAACGGGCATTATCCGAACGGCTCCTATATCGAGGGCTTCCTCTATGCCGATTCCTGCGACGGCGACGGCCGCCAGCTCTCCGTCCCGATGCTGGGCTTCTACGGCAGCTGGGCCGAGCCGAGCATGTATGACAAGTCCGTATATCTCGAGGATATGTGCACCGAGGGCGCAACGGGCTACGTTGCCCAGCGCACGAACTTCCTCGTGCAGCGCATGGCAGGCTCCACGTCCGGCTACTACTTCGGCGGCAACCTCTATGCCGAGGATGACGAGGCCATCGCGGACCGCGCGTCCTTCGCCAATGAGAGCGGCAATACGATCTATGCGGCCGTTCCGACCATGATCCGCAATGCGTCCGATCTGAAGGTCACGATCCGCAATGCCGAGACCGGCGAGGTCTATAAGACCGTCGACTACGGCACGGCGACCGGCGCATATTACTCCGCCTCCTCCTCCGCGTGGTCCGCGGCCGGCACGCAGGTCAACCTGAGCTGGCGCGGCACCGCGGCGGACAACAAGACGCTCCTGCCCGAGGGAACGCCCATCGAGGTCGTCGCCCGCGCCGTCCCGGAATACTACTGGGATCGCGAGACGGAGACGGTCATCGGCGGCGAAGAGAACCTGCCGGAGAGCGCCTTCTGGACGACCCGCTTCGTGCTGGACAACACCGCCCCGCAGGCCAACGACATCGTGCTGCACAGCAGCGCTGCCACCGGCAAGCGCTCCCTGAGCGTCACGGTGCAGGATAACCGCTATGTCGCGGCCGTCCTCCTGCTCAGCCGCAACGGCAAGCAGATCCTCGCGCGTCAGGCCGTCAACCAGACGGAGCCCGGCACAGAGACGACGCTGGAATTCCCGCTCGACGGCATCTACACCAACGACCTGCTCGTCGCGGTCTATGACTACGCCTGCAATGTCACCGCCTATCAGACGAGCTTCGGCGGCAATGTTGAGCAGCCTGCTGCCAATGCCACGCTCCGTGCGGCCGTTCCCGGCACGGATGACACGACCCTCTTCCTCGAGCTGAACACCGAGGACAAGAGCAGCATCAAGGCCCTGAACGAAAACAATCCCCTGCCCGCATCTGTCCTTTCCGTCACGAGAGGCCCGGAGGGCAAGCTCCTGCTGGCCAGCAACGAGCTGGATGATGCAAAGAACCTTGTTTCCACGCTCTACAGCGTCGATGAGACGGACTACACCGCTACGAAGATCGGTTCGCAGAGCAAAGCGGCCTACACCTCCATGACCTATCTGCCGCACCTGAACGGCGGTACGCTGCTGGCGGGCTACGGCTACAATCTCCTGCGTGTCGACACCGCGACAGGCACGATGACGAGCCTCGGCAGCTTTGCCTCCGTGATCGGCAGAGGTGTCTACATCGTCGGCATGACCTATGTCGGCCCGGAGGAAACCGACGAGTACGGTACCTGCGATGATTTCGCCATGCTGTGCAGCGACGGCAGCGTCTATCTCTTCTCCATGGCTTACTACACGAATGCCTACGGCCGCAAGACCTATGGCCTGTACTCCCGCTCGCTGCTCGGCAACGTGCCGGACGTGATGGCGAACTACGCCGCCGGTTCTGCGCTGTACTATGCGGATAACCGCCTGTACATCAGTGTGCTGACCACGTCGGCCTCCAAGCTCAGCTATGTGGACCTGACGGCCGACATCTTCTGGCCCATTTCGATCGGGCAGATCAGCGCGGCGCCCGTCGCCCTGTACTCCGCAATGCAGAATGCGGCTGCGGACGACGCAGCGGCGCTTGCCCCGTGGGCGGAGCGCCAGACCGGTATGCAGGCTCTGGAGCCCGCCGCAGCGGAGACGCTGACGGCCCAGCCGCTCCCGGCTCTGCAGTGAGCGCGGAACGGAAAGGAGACTTCCTGTTATGATGAAAAAACTCTTTGCGCTGCTTCTTGCAGCCGTAATGCTGCTGGGCGCCGGTGCGACGGCCCTGGCCGCCGAGCCTGAGGGCGCGGGCTATGTCATCAGTATAGCGAACAGCAGCACAACGAACAGCCTGACGGTCGACCTGCTTACCTGGGAAGGTATGAAGAACGGCCGGCTGGAGCTGACGTACCCCGAGGAACTGACGCTCGTTTCCGCCCGCAGCACGCTGGATGCCGAGAACGGCATCACCGACCTCGACGCCTCGAAGCCCGGCACGGTGCACTTCGCCTGGGCGGCCTACACCGCGCAGAAGGATGGAACGCCGGTCCTGCGCCTCACGTTCCGCGGCCAGCACGGCAAGACCTATTCTTGGAACGTGATCGATACGGAGACCGGCTGGCAGAGTAAGTCCATGCTGCCCTTCGACTATCGCTTTAACGATGTCCTGGACGAGAACGCCTGGTATTACGATGCCGTTTACGCCGCCTGGGACGCAGGCCTGATGAACGGCGTCGGCAGAGACTATTTCGCGCCGAACGCCACGCTGGACCGTGCGACGCTTGCGACCGTTCTCTATCGTGAGGCGGGCGAGCCTGCCGCGAAGGGCATGGCGTCCTTCACGGACATTGCCGAGGGCCAGTGGTACACCGACGCCGTCAACTGGGCGGCCGAGCAGGGCGTGGTCAACGGCTATCCCGACGGCACGTTCCGCCCGGAGGCCCCGATCACCCGACAGGAAATGGCCACGATGCTCTATCGCTACTGGAAGCTGCAGGGCGGCAAATACGCCCCGAAGGCGGACGTCCTTGCGAACTATCAGGATCGCGGCGAGGTCGCCGATTGGGCGCTGGAGGCCATGAGCTGGACGGTGCAGTCCGGCATCATCGTCGGCATGACGCCCACGACGCTGAACCCGGCCGGCAGCGCAACGCGCGCGCAGGTCGCTCTGGTGCTCGTCAACTACCTGAAGATGAACTGATCCCGAGACCGCAGGCTCCCGCCGTCTTCCGGCGGCGGGAGCGCCCCCGAACGATTCTGAAAGGAAGGAAATCTGCATGAAAAAGCGGATGTTATCCCTGCTTCTGGCGGTCGCGCTCGTGCTTGGGCTTTGCCCGGGCGTCTTTGCGGCGGGAAGCAGCTATGCCGATGTGCTCGACACCCATTGGGCGCATCCCTATATCGAAGACGTCACGGAAAAGGGCATCATGAACGGCGTGGACGAGAAAAACTTCGCGCCGGAGGATGCCATGACGCGCGCCATGTTCGTCACGGTCCTTGCCCGCCTGAGCGGCGACACGCTCACGGAGCAGACCAGCTTCTCCGATGTCCCGGCCGGTCAGTGGTATTCCGCTGCCGTGAGCTGGGCGGCGGAAAACGGCATCGTGCTTGGCTATCCGGACGGCACGTTTGCCCCCGACAAGGCCGTTTCCCGTGAGGACGCCATGACCCTGCTGGTCCGCTTTGCGGGCTGGAAGGCGCTCACGCTCCCCGAGGGCGGCGAGCTGACCTATGCGGATGCCGCGAGCATCCAGGACTATGCGAAGGAGGCCGTCGCCGTGGCGACTGCGGCCGGAATTCTGGCCGGTTACCCGGACGGTACGTTCCTGCCGCAGAAGTCCATCACGCGCGCCGAGGCCGCAAAGATCCTCAGCACACTCATGAAGGTCACGGATTATACGCCGGTCGAGCCGACGGAGCCCTCCGAGGAGCCGACGGAAGAGCCGACCGAGGAACCCACCGAAGAGCCGACCGAGGAGCCGACGGAAGAGCCCACGCAGGAGCCCACCGAGCCGTCCGAGCCGACGGAGCCGGGCAAGACCGTGACCGTTACGTTCCGCGGCGAGAACGGCTATGCCAAGTACCACGGCCAGAAGGTCGCGAGCATCGAGGTCAACACGAACGAGCCCTATGTGGAGTTCGGCCTCTACGGCGTGGCGGAAAACGGCTTTGAGCTCGACACCGCCTCCGCCTCCGCGGGCACGCTCGTCCGCGCGGAGAACGTGTTCATCCTCTCGGACTTTGATGAGGATGTTACGGTCGACTTCACGACCCGCTACCGCACGATGCAGGTCAATTTCGTCATCAGCCCGAACGCCAACGCCATGTACGTCGACACACCCGTGAGCGTGACGTGGGGCCAGCCCGTCCCCGTGCCGGAGACCCGCCGCGTCGGCTCCCATGTGTCGAACTGGTACACGGACGCCGCCTACACGCAGGTCTATGACTTCTCCACGCCGGTCACGACGAACCTGACGCTCTACGGCAAGTGGGAGACCAATGTCTATACCGTGACCTATATCGTCGACGGCGAGGTCTACTATTCTACGCAGGTCGATCATGGCGAGTATGTCACGAACCCGAAGAACCCGACGAAGAACAACTACGTCTTCGACGGCTGGTATACGGACGAGGCCTGCACGCAGCTCTTCGACCGTAATCAGAGCATCAAGGCTGATGTGACGGTCTATGCCGCATGGGCGGAAGCCAAGCTGAACTATGTCTATCTCGACGGCAAAAACGGCGACGACAGCAACTCCGGTATGACAGCCTCCTACGGCGTCAAGACGTTCGCCCGCGCCAAGGAGCTGCTGGCGGATTCGGCCTACAAGGTCATTTATATCACGAGCATGGTCACCGTCGGTGATACGCAGGTCTGGGATCTGAGCGAGTATCCGGATGCGGTGGTCACGCGTGCCGAGGGCTACAAGAGCAGCTACATGTTCTGGGTGAACGCCACCGGTAACCTGACGCTCCAGAATATCTGCATTGACGGCGGCGCGCAGCGCTGGGCTGCCGAGGACGGCACGCTGTTCTCCAGCTATATCGTCGGCAACTGCACGTCCGGCAAGCTGACGCTGAATGCGGGCACCGAGATCTGCAATACCGTTACGACCAGCAGCAATATTCTCTTTCTGCATAACGCCGACTTCACCATGAACGACGGCGCGAGCATCCATGACAACACCTGCAAGACGGCGACGATCGGCCTTTCGACCACGAAAGGCGGCAGCAGCATCGTCCTGAACGGCGGCGAAATTCACCACAATACCGTGACCTATGCCGCGAAGGCAAACGTCAGCGTCTTGAGCGTCCCGGCCGGTGCCATCAGCTTGTCCGGAAGCTCCACGAAGGGCTTTACGACGTTCACGATGAACGGCGGTAAGATCTACGCCAACAATGCCGCTGCCGAGGGCAGCCTGAAGGGCGTGGGCGCGATCTATGTCGGTCAGTATGTCAATGCCGAATTCAAGGGTGGCGAGATCACCGGCAATGCCGGCGCTACCGCAGGAGCCATCCTGCTGCAGAGCGGCTCGGCAACGAAGCCCAGCAGCTGCACGCTGGAAAACGGCAGGATTTTCGGCAATACCGCCACGGCGGGCGCAGAGTACCAGATCTACGCCCACGGCAGCATGATCCTTGCGAACCAGAGCGTGGTGGAAAGCGAAATTCTGCTGATGAACAGCACGGCCCGTCTGCCGGTTCTCGTGACCTCCGCTCTGAAGCAGCCGCTGCGGCTGAAGCTCGAAGCGCAGGTTTACATGAACAAGATCGTTGGCGGCAGCGGCTATACGCTGACCGAGGCCGATCTGGCGAACATTGAGCTGACAGAGCCGCTGGATTCCCATTACAAGCTGTCGGTCGACACGGAAACGAACACGGTTTTCCTGAATGCTTCCCGTGTGGTCGGCACGATCGTTTATCTCGCGGCCACCGGCAGCGATGCGAACGACGGCAAGACGGCCGAGACCGCCGTTCTGACGTTCGCGCGCGCGAAGGAGCTGCTTATCGAGCGGCAGTCCGCCACGGGGGACAACATCATCAGTATCCCGTCGGCTTCGGCGGGCTCTTCCCCCAAGTGCCTTGTGGTACGCAGCGACGAGACGTGGTCCCTGAAGGGCATTCCGAATGCCTATGTCATGCTGGAGAACGACACGAATACCTCTGGCAATCTTGTCGAGGTCCTGAACTGCACACTGACGCTTGAGGACATCACGTTCGACGGCAACCGCTATTATCAGCTCAAGGGCAAGTACGCTACGGCGATCCGCGGTGACTGGAGCGACGGCCAGAAGGCGCAGATCGTCGTTAAGTCCGGCACGGTGTTCCGCGATTTCGGCGATGATGCCATCTATGCCTATGGCTCGATCGTTACCATCGAGGACGGCGCAGTCTTTGAGAACATCAGGCAGGGCTCAGCCGTCTTTGCAACAGGCTCGGTGCAGAACACGGACGACAAGTCTGCCGAGGTCATCGTCAACGGCGGAACGTTCCGCAACAACCTCTATTCCTGCCTCAGCATTCTCGGCCAGAGCAAGCTCACGGTGAACGGCGGTACGTTTGAGAACAACGTCGTCAGTAATACCAAGGGCGGCGCCGTCATTCTCGGCGATTCGGCCGGTGCGGAGATTACAGTGAACGGCGGTATCTACCGCAACAATGCGCTGACGGCGGAGACCGGCACAATGAGCATCGGCACCGTTCTGCTGGCCACGAACGGCTGCAAGGTCACTGTCACGGGCGGCGAATTCTACGGCAACACCTGCGCCTCGGCTGAAAACGGCAACGGCTTTGCCTGCAGCGGCACGAACGCGGCGGACATCACGCTGAAGCTGAAGGCCGGAACGAACATGACCAATGCTCCGTTCTTCTGGAATACGCCGAGCAAGACGGCCTGCCTGAACATCGCCTCGGCCCTGCCCGGCGCGCTGAAGATCGCCTTCCGCAGTGCGCCTGCGGCCGGTACGGTCGTGGCTGCCGGAGCGGACTACACGCTCACGGAGAATGACCTGAGCAACCTGATCAGCCTGAACGAGGGCGTGCGCTTCGCGCTCGTCAACGGCCAGATCGTCACGGCAGAATAAGCAATATCCCCAACGGCCCCGCTGCACCCGCAGCGGGGCCTCAGCTTGTCAAAAAAGTCCCTTTGGACTTTTTCGCCAAGCTGCTTTCAGAATTGC
>OGYY01002301.1_pt1 | contig 14355 bp, 9 predicted proteins | sample 1576671 | NCBI WGS metagenome assembly OGYY01 (sample SAMEA3541593, study PRJEB24748) | human gut metagenome | biome: human gut; feature: human-associated habitat; material: faeces | place: China | collected 2012 | reverse complement strand
CGCGATCCTCGGCCCGAAGGACGGCCTTTCCATCGTCTCCTCGAACGCGCAGGGCGAATCCATGGTGGTCCTGCTCGTCAAGGAGGTCGAAGAACTCATCAAGCTGAGCGACGCCATCTACTGCCTGCACCTCGAAGGTCTCAACGGCGGCCTCCAGCCGCTCGGCGAGCGCGTGAACGAGGTGCGTGGCCTGCCCGGTCAGATCCACTGCGCCGCAGAGTGCCGCAATTTCCTCGAAGGCAGCTATCTCGAGCATCCCGACTCCAAGCGCGCGCTGCAGGACCCCCTCTCCTTCCGCTGCGGCGCGGCCATCAACGGCTCTGTCTACGATTCTCTTGAGTACGTCAAGAAGATCCTCGAACTCCAGATCAACCGCACGGACGACAACCCCTGCATCCTCTACGAGGAGGGCACCACATCCGTCAGCCCGAACTTTGAGGTAACGACCCTCTCTCTCGGCGTCGACATGCTGGCCGCGGCGCTGTGCCACATGTCCCACGCCATCGTCAACCGCCTCTACAAGATCGTCGACCCCGGCTTCACGGGTCTCAACCGCTTTCTGACGCCGCACGAGGTCAAGACCATCGCGTTTTCCACGATACAGAAGACCTTCGCCGCGCTCGATGCCGAGAACCGCTGGCTCGCCAACACGACGACGCTCGACATCACTTCCTTCGCCAACGGCATCGAGGATCACGCCTGCAACCTGCCGCTCGCCGGTATGCGTTCTCTCCGCATCGTCGACAATCTGCGCTACATGCTCGGCATGGAGCTCATGCACGCGGCCCAGGCCGTCGAAATGCGCCGCGACCAGCGCGCTGACAACCTGCTCAAGCTCGGCAAGGTCACCGGTCCCCTCAAGGACGCCTACCGCAAGACTATCCCCTACTATGATGCCGACCGCAACCTCAGCATCGACATCGAAAAGTCCTATCAGGTCATCAAGGACGGCTCGCTGCTCAAGGTCGTTGAGGAAGCCGAGAAAGCCTAAAAAAGAAGGAATCTCTTTTCATGAGTACCGTTACATTGACATTGAATCATGAGCGCCGATCGTTCGAGGCCGAACCGCAGGAGACGCTGCTCTGCATCTCCTGCGCGAAAAGGCGCGCCTGACCGGCGTAAAATGCGGCTGCGAGCTCGGCGAGTGCGGTGCGTGCACCGTCATCTACAATGGCCGCGCCGCGGACTCCTGTTGTGTGCTCGCCGAGCAGGCGGACGGCAGCGACGTTGTGACGATTGAGGGCATCGGCACGGCGGATGAGCCGCACCCCCTCCAGCAGGCGTTTATGGACGCGGGCGCGATCCAGTGCGGCTTCTGCACGCCGGGGATGATTCTCTCGGTCAAGGTACTGCTCGACTGAGTCCCCCACCCCGATGAGGAGGCCATCCGCGAAGCGCTCTCTGGCAATCTCTGCCGCTGCACAGGATACAGCAAGATCATCGAAGCCGTGCAGCTCGCGGTCAAGTACATGGACGGGGAGGCGACAAAATGAAGCAGGAATTCCGCGTAGTCGATCACTACCTCCCCCGCCGTGAGTCGATGGAAAAGGCAACGGGACAGATTGCCTACACCGACGATATGAACCTGCCGGATCAGGCCTACGCCATCGTCATCCGCAGCCCGTATTCCTCGGCCAGAGTGCTGAGCATCGACATGTCCGAGGCGGAAAAGTTCTCCGGCTATCTGGGCTGCCTTCTGCCCGATGAGGTGCCGCAGACGATGTACAACCCCTCCGGCAACCCGCCGGCAGAGCTGCTGCTCAAGGATGTTGTGCTTTTGGCAAAGGAGGCGAAGTTCATCGGCGACCGCCTGCTCTGCGTCGCCGTGGAGACGGCGGAGGCCTGCCGCGAGGCTGCGCGGCGCGTCAAGATCGACTTTGAAGTCAAAAAGCCCCTCATGAACGTCTGCGAGTCTATGGCCGAGGGTGCCGAGCAGATCGAGCCGCATCTGACGAACAACAACATCGTCCGTCACCGTCAGGTGGCACAGGGCGATACATCACCCCCCGCGCGCAAGCACGATCTGTACCTCCAGTTCGCTCCCCTGCTGGAGCTGCGCAAGTAAAATGACCGCAAAAAGGACGCATCCGACTGGATGCGTCCTTTTTCTATGCTGTTTTTCGCGTTACAGGCGGCTCATCAGCTTGGCGAAGGTATCCGCCGTCAGGCCGCGGGCGGCCTCAGTCTTATAGAGGCGATTTGCCGGACGGCAGTTGTTGTGGATGGTCTCGGCAACCATCGGCGTGATCTCTTCGACGAGCTTTTCATCGAGCACGCGGCCGCGCATATACTCCTCTGCGTCCGTCACGCGGATCGGCGTGCCGCCGACCGCGCCGAGAGAAAGTCTCGCCTGTTCGACCTTACCGCTTTCGTCGAGCCTGACGGCGGCGGCCAGTCCCTCACGGGAGATGGACACGCGCTCGCGCGAACCGATCTTATGGAACGCGCTGACAAAGCCCTCAAACTGCTTCAAGTCGACCAGAATGGCCGTGACGGCCTGATCCGGCCGCAAGATCGTCTTCTGCGGGCCGGTGATAAAGCCGTTCACCGGCGTCACACTCGCCATTCCGTCCGCGTTCATCAGTTCAAGCTGCGCATCATACAGCCACGAGACCGGAAGCATGTCGCCCGCGGGCGAGGCGTTGCAGAGGTTGCCCGCCATCGTGCCCTTGGCGCGGATCTGCGGCGAGCCGACGTCGGACGCCGCGTCCGCGATGGCGCAGAACGCCTTGTCGTCCTTGAGTGCGGCGGTGATGCCGTTCATCGGCACGGCCGCGCCGATGCGCAGTACGCCGTTTCCTTTCGTGACGGTGTTCAGCTCGGGAATGAAGCCGGGGTAGATCAAAAGGTCGGGCGCGAACTTGCCCGCGCGCTCCTTGATGATAAAGTCTGTGCCGCCTGCGATGATCTTCGCCTTTTCCGTGGCGGCGGAAAGCGCCTGCGCGAGCTCGGCAAGCGTTTTGGGAGTTAAGCTCTGCACTGCGCTTCCCTCCTCTCCTTCGCGGCGCGCTTGACCGCGCGCACGATCTGGACATAGCCGCTGCACCGGCAGATATTGCCGGAGAGCGCCAGACGAATTTCATCTTCCGTCGGGTCAGGATTTTTGTGCAGCAGCGCCTCGGCAGACATGATCATGCCGGGCGTGCAGTAGCCGCACTGGATGGCAAGCTCTTCGACAAAGCAGGTCTGGATGATGTCGAGCGCGCCCATTTCGGCAAGGCCTTCGATCGTCGTGACCTCGCGGCCTTCGAGCTGGATGGCGGCGGTCAGGCAGGCGTGGACGGCTTCGCCGTCGAGCAGCACCGTGCACGCGCCGCATTCGCCCTCCGCGCAGCCTTCCTTCGTACCCGTGAGGTGCAGGTCCTCGCGCAGGATGTCGAGCAGGCGGCGGTCAGGCTCGGTCTCGAGCGTGACGGGCTTTCCGTTTACAATAAAATTAAGCGTCATGGTTCTCTCTCACCTCCGCCAGATATTTGAGAATGCAGTCGGGATCATACGGCAGCACCGAGAGGTTCGCGTGCAGCGCGTCGTTCACCGCGCCGCACACCGCCGGAGCGACCGGCACATAGCAGACCTCGCCGATGGATTTCGCGCCGAACGGGCCCTCCTTCGAGTGTCCGTCCTGCAAAAGCTCCACGCGGATGTTCGGCAGGTCGTTTGCAAGGAACAGATGATATTTGGACAAACTCTCCGTGCAGCGGCCGTCCTTCTGCATGGTCATCTTTTCGCGCAGCGCAGCGCCGCAGCCCATCTGCACCGCGCCCTGGATCTGCGCCTCGCACAGGCCGGGGTTGATGGCCTGACCGATATCGTGCACGGCGAGATAGTCGAGCACCTTTGTAAAGCCCGTCCAGGTGTCGACCTCGACATGGGCAAAGTGCGCGCCCGTCACGCCGGGGTTCGTCACGTTCGAATAGCTCGCGTAGGCCGTCAGGTTGCCGGCGTGGGTGTGCATGCTCTTTTTGGCGAGCTCGGCAAACGAAAGGAGCGGCTCGTCCTGCCCCGCACGGCAAATGTGGCTGTTGTTTAAGAACAGCTCGTCTTCTGGAATATCCAGAAGCGTAGACGCCGCGTGCAGCATCTTCTTTCTCAGGGCGTTCGCCGCATCCTGCACGGCGCGGCCGACCACATAGGTCGTGCGGCTGGCAAAGCAGCCGTAGTCGATGGGCGTGACCGCGGTGTCGCCCTCGGTCATGTAAATCTTATCCTCGGGCACTTTCAGCACCTCGGCGGCGATCATGCGCATCGCCGTCACCGTGCCGCAGCCGTGGTCGTGCAGGGTGAAATTCGCCTGCATCGAGCCGTCGGCATTTAAGCTGATGCTGCCCTCGCCGTAGTCATTGAAGCGCGGGAAGTATGTATTGCCGTGACCGCCGATCCCGATGCCGACGCCCCTGCGGTAGCGCTGCTGTGAGGCGTTGAACGCCGCGTCCTCAGCTTTCAGCTTGTCCCAGCCGAACTTTTCGCTGCCGAGTGTGATCGCATCGCCGATGCGGATGTCTTCGAGCGACAGGTGGAGCTTCTTGTCCTCTTCGCCGGCATGCGCCACATTCTTGAGGCGGATCGTGAGGCGGTCGATGCCGAGCTTTTCCGCTGCGGCGTCGATCTGGCGCTCCATCATCAGCGCTTCCTCTGCCGCCGACCAACTGCGGAACGCGCCGGAGACCGGCGAATTCGAGCTGATGACCTGCCCGTGATAGTGCATGTACGGGATGCGGTAGCAGCGTGTCGGCTTACCGGCCAGCGCGCGGATATAGTCGCCCGCGTTGCCGATGTAAGCGCCCGCGTCAAGCGTCACATCGCAGTAGATCTCTTTCATTTCGCCGTCGGGCGTGTAGTAGCCGCGCGCGCTCATGCGCATCGCGCCGCGCACGATCGTGTCGGTCATCGCCTCGCCGCGGGAGTAGACGAGCTTGACGGGGCAACAGAGCTTTTTGGCGACGAGCGCCGCGACGGGCTCCAAAAACCACTCCTGCTTGGCACCGAACGAGCCGCCCATCGTCGCCTTGATAACGCGCACATGGCTCTCCGGCATCTCCAGATAGTCCGCGAGCACGGTGCGAATGCCGTGCACGGCCTGATTCGGACAGTAAACGGTCAGCATGTCGATATACGGATCGTAGTCAGCGATGCAGGCGTGCGTCTCCATCGTGGCGTGATGCAGGCGCGGCAGCTCCATCGTGCTGCACACCTCAATAAGCCCTTCGGTGCTCTCCTGCTTTTTGCCGACCTCCAGCGTGTATTCGTCTCGGACGGGTGTTTCGCCCTCCAGGCAGTTCTTGCCCGCGAGCGTATCATCAAAGCCGATGGAAAACGGAAGCTCTTCATACTCGACTTCGACAAGACGCGCGGCTCTCTCCGCTGTTTCCTGGTCGCAGGCCGCGACCACGCCGATCTTGTCGCCCACAAAGCGCACATAATCGTTGAACGCACACTCTTCGTTCGGTAAGTATGCCTGGTCGAAGTTCGAGTGGTAGCGGTTATACTTGCGGTCCGTGGTGTTCAGGCAGTGATAAACGCCATAAACCCCCGGAAGCGCCAGCGCCTTTTCCGCGTGGACCGCCTTGACATAGCCATGCGGGATCTTGCTGTGGAGCATGCAGAGATACGCCATATTGGGCAGCGAGAGATCGCCGGCGTATTTGGTATACCCCGTGGCCTTGCCCTTGGCGTCGTGGATCGGACGCGCTGTTCCAACGTAATTCAAATGGATGCCTCCTAAACTAAACGGGCAGCAAAAGGCAGACCCGTACTATTTTGATGCTGCCTTTATATCATACGCGCGTTGAATTAGCGTTGAGGTATTCGACCATATCGTTATTTTTCGCTTAGAATATCGTATTTCGTCGAAGTACTTGCTATTTTTCAACGGTTTGAGTATACTATCTTTGTTTACTGCACTAACGTGTTATTTCTGTTGGGAGGCCTTGACATGCCTGAGTTAAACGCAAAACTGTTCGGTACGCCCGCCGTTTCCGTCGACGGGCGGGAGATCACGCTCCCCTATAAAAAAGCCGACGCTCTTTTGTACTACTTGATCCTCAAGCGCAAAACCACCCGCAGCGAGCTCATCGGCCTGCTCTACGAGGATACCGATTCCGCCACAGCGCTCAAAAATCTACGCCACGCGATCTACACCATCCGCAAGGCGTTTGCCTTCGATCCCTTCGTCCCCGGCCAGCGCTCGATCGTTGAATTCTCCGCCGACGTTGAGATCGCCTGCGATGTCTACGATTTTGAGCGCGGCGACATGCTCAGCGCCTATCACGGGGAATTTCTGAAGGACTTCAATGTCTCCCACTCCTCCGCGTTTGACGCATGGCTGAGCGATCAGCGCAATCTCTATCAGTCGCAGTACCTTCACCAGCTTTTGGCGGCGGAAAAGGAGGCGTATTACGCCGGTAAGCTCGACCTTGCCGAAAAATACGGCACGGAGTACATCGCCATCGACCCGCTGGAGGAAAGCGCGTTCTCCACGCTCATGCAGGTCTACCGCGACCAGAAGAAGTTCCGTAAAGCACTTGGCCTTTACCATACGCTCTGTAAGAACCTTTCCGACGAATTCAGCATCTCCCCGCTCAAGGAGACCTCCGCACTCTACTATCAGATCGTCGACGCGTGGAACACCTCGACCTACAAGCTCGAGGTCGGCAGCGACCAGCAGCTCATCGGCAAGGACGCGGTGCTGCACAAGCTCGTATCGCTGTGCAACGGCTCGCGCCTTGAAAGCGACAAGATCTGCGCGCTGATTCAGGGCAAGACGGGCGTCGGCAAGACATACCTCATCAACTACATCCTGCACCAGTACGATTTTTCCGGCTGGGCGATCTGCCAGGCCTCGTGCTACCAGTCCGAGATGAACACCGTGCTCGCCCCGTGGAACACGATCATGCTCCAGCTCATCCCGAAATTCGAATCCGAAAATATCCGTGTTCCGGATGTTTACATTAAGACCGCCGCAGGCCTCTTCCCCTGCTTGTCCGTTGAATGCCAGCACAATTTCTCCGGCATTTCGAGCGACTATCCCGCGGGCGCAGATTATCTCGCCGCGCTTGAGAGCACGCTGCTCATTTTGTCGACGGTCGCCAAAAAGGTGCCGGTGCTGCTCATTTTGGAGGACATCCACTGGATCGACAACAACAGCGCCGACCTCCTTTCGATGCTGCTGCACCGCCTGCGCAGCACGAACATCACGATCATCTGCACGAGCCGCGACATTTTGCAGCCCTACGCCCAGCAGGTGCTCAACAACGCCGTGTGCGACAAGCTGCTCGACGTGTACAATATCGGTGCCTTTTCACAGGAGGAGACAACGCGCTTCGTCAACTTCTACGCCCCGGGCCGCTACTCGCAAAAGGAGATCGACAACCTCTACCAGAGCACGGAGGGCAATGGCCTCTTCCTCGTGCAGCTGCTCGACTCGATGCACGAGTCGAATGGGCTCAAAAACATCCCTGCCAGCGCGGACAGCATCATTCAGATGCGCCTCGCGGGCCTTTCGTCCGATGAATTGCAGGTGCTCGACGTCATCTCGGTCTTCCGCGACTGGGCGCCGTTCGACATTCTCACTTCCCTTTTGACGAAGACGCCGCTCGAGCTTCTGTACCTCTGCGACCAGCTCAAGCAGAAAAATCTGCTCACCGAATCCACGCGCGGCAAGGTGCTCGGCTATTCGTTCACGCACGAGCGCGTGAAGGCGATGCTCTCGCAGCGCCAGTCCGAGTCCGCGCGCCGCATCCTGCATCTGCGCGCCGCGCAATATCTGGAGGCGCAGCTCGGCAGCGACGGTTCGACCGACCTCTACGATCAGCTCGTGCAGCACTTCACCGCAGGCGGCGACACCTTCAAAGCCTTCAAGTATAAAGTACTTTCCCTTGACGCATTTGCCGGTATGTGCTATGAGCTCATGCCGATCCTGACCGACGGCTCGGACGCGCTGACAGTCAAGGAGGATGGTCTGACCGGCTACTTTCAGATCCTCGAGCGTGAGCTTGCCTCGCTGCGCTCCACGCAGTTCGGCGCAAACGCCAAGGAGCTCGACCAGCTCGAGCGTCAGCTCCTGTACGTCGAAAGCCGCTACTACATCCACGGCGGCGAATACGACGCGGGCCTCCCCGTTGTCGGCCAGCTCCTCAAGAGCAGTACCACCGCGGGCGACTGGCAGATGGCCGCGAACGCGCATTTGCAGTTCATCTACTATGCCATCCAGACCTATGATCTTCCCGTCATGCGTGAGCATCTGCGCCTTGGCATGCAGTATAAATCGCGTTTGGAAAATACGCCGGACTGGGGTAAGTTCCTGCGCCTACAGGGCCTCATGTACCTGATGATCGGCGAATACGACAGGTGCCGCAGCTGGCTCGACCGCTCCATCAGCTTTTTTGAATCACTCGACGCGGACGGCGAGGGCTGCTATGTCATCAGCATCGCGGGCGCGTACAACTATATTGCCGAAACGTACCGCCTTGAGCGCAACTTCGACAAGGCACTCGAATACTACGACAAGGCCATTCTCTTCAACCAGCGCCGCGGCTCGTACCCTGGTGCGGCCATCATCTACACCGACTGCGGCGTCGCCGCCTATCAGAGCGGCGAAAAGGAGGTCGCGCGCGAGTTGCTCTCGTACGCCGAGGAGCTCTATCAGTCCTTCCATGAATACAGCCAGATGCCGATCGCGCTGTCGTACCTCGCGCTGTTCGACGTGGAGGACGGTCAGTACGTCTCCGCCGCCGCGCGGCTGAGTAAGGCACTTGACGTCGGACGAAAAATGGGCTCCCCGTGGTGGAATGGCATTACACTTTACATCACTTGGAAAATAAGACTTTTGCTCGAGAAGCAAGCCATCAACGTGCCGGAACTCAGCGCCCTTTGGCCGCAGGACAAGCGTAAGCACTGTATCGAATGCCTCGACTGCCTGCATCGCCTTGAGCCGCGCACCGAAACGGCCGAAATGGAGCAGACACTTGAAGCACTGAACGCTGAAAAGGCCGAATCGTGACAATTTACAATTGATATTGCAATAGGAAAGACCCGCCTCAGTAAGGCGGGTCTTTTTGATTGAGCTCTGTCAAAAACCGTCCCAGTGCGGGGTTCTGGTTGCCGCTCTGCCAGGCGGCGATGATCTCTTCCTCCTCTCCTTCGCCCACGAGCGGGACGAAGACGAGGTTGTCGGCATTGTAAAGGCGGTCGGTGCAGTAGTCGGGCAGGAGCGAGATCCCCTCCTCCGCCGCAACCATCATCAGGATGCTTTCGGTGTCCGCCGAGCGGAAGAGAATGTTCGGCTTGTAGCCCGCCTCGGCGTAGCGCTGCATGAAAAAGGCGTCGCCGTAGGAATCGGGCGCGGCGTCGGGCGACATATATAAGATGTTCTCCCCGCGCAGCTCTTGCCGCATGAGCTGGCGGCGCTGCGTGAGCGGATGGCCCGCATAGAGCGCGACAACGAGCCGAGCCTTTTCGACCGTCTGAAACATGACGCCCTCCTGTGTGCGCAGGTTTGTCGAGTCCCAAGTGAAGACGATGTCATACTCCTGATGCAGCAACCCCGCGGCCAGCACATCCGTCGAGCAGCGGTAGAACGAGATGAGCACGTTTCCGTTTTTCTGGTGGAAGTGGCGCATCAGGACCGAGAGGTCGCTGCGCTCGTAGCCGCGCACGTAGCCGACGCGCAGTGTGCCGGTCAGGCCCGTCGCCGCGTCGTGCACGCGCTCCTGCGCACGGCTCATGCGCTCTAAGATCGCTTTTGCGTCCAAAAGGAACGACTTTCCCGCGCTCGTCAGGCTTACAGGGCGTGTGCTGCGGTCGAAGAGCTCGCAGCCGAGCGTCTGCTCAAGCTGCTGGATCTGCTGCGTCACCGCGGTCTGCGAGATGTAATACTGCTCCGCCGCCTTTGTGAAGCTCCGGTGCTCCGCGGCGGAGACAAAATAGCGTAGCTGATTGCGATTCATGTACTCATTTCCTCATAACATAAGTTTTGCTTATTATATCATCCGATAATCGGTCTTGTAAAGCCCATCTTCCTGCGGTAAGATAAGCACATCGTTCATAAATCTTTTACAAATGAGGTCGATCAACATGAAACGCGAATCGTTCCGCTCCCGTCTGGGCTTCCTGCTCGTCAGCGCGGGCTGCGCCATCGGCATCGGCAATGTCTGGCGCTTCCCCTATGTGACGGGCAAAAACGGCGGCGGCTATTTTGTTCTCTTTTACATTCTGTGCCTGCTCATCATGGGCGTTCCCGTGCTGACGATGGAGCTGGCCGTCGGCCGCGCGAGCCACAAGAGCGCGATCCTCGCCTACAAGACGCTCGAAAAGCCCAAGTCCAAGTGGCACATCCACGGCTGGTTCTGCCTGATCGGCTGCTACCTCTTGATGATGTACTACACGACGGTTTCCGGCTGGATGGTGAGCTACTTTGGCAGGTTCCTGACCGGCAAGTTCTACTCCGGTATGCCCGCGGAGGACGCGTCCGCCGTGTTCGGCCAGCTGCTGTCCGATCCAGTCGAAATGGGTATTTTAGCAGTCGCTATCGTCATCGTCGGCTTTGTCGTCTGTTCGTTTGGTCTGCAAAAGGGCCTTGAGCGCGTGTCCAAGGTCATGATGATCGCGCTGCTCGCGCTCATCCTCATTCTCGCCGGTCACAGCCTGACGCTCTCCGGCGCGGCGGAGGGCATGAAGTTCTACCTGCTCCCCTCGCTCGATTCCATCCGCGAAAACGGCCTGCGCAGCCTCATCACCGATGCGATGAACCAAGCATTCTTCACGCTCTCTCTCGGCATTGCCGCGATGGAGATTTTCGGCAGCTACATGTCCGACGACCACACCCTCGCCGGTGAGTCCATCCGCATCTGCGCGCTCGATACGTTTGTTGCGCTCATGGCCGGCACGATCATCTTCCCCGCGTGCTTCTCCTACGGCGTAGCGCCCGACAATGGCCCCTCCCTCCTCTTCGTCACGCTGCCGCAGGTGTTCGTCAATATGTCCGGCGGCCGCTTCTGGGGCACGCTGTTCTTCCTCTTCATGATGTTCGCGAGCATGTCCACGGTGCTGGCGGTGTTTGAAAACATCCTCGCCGTCTGCATGGATACCTTCGGCTGGAGCCGCAAGAAGGCCGTTTTCATCAATGGCGTGCTGCTGATGCTCCTGAGTCTTCCCTGCGTGTTCGGCTACAACATCTGGAGCGACTTCCACCCCATTCTCGGCAAGGACGTGCTCGACAGCGAGGACTTCCTTGTGAGCAACCTCCTGCTGCCCATCGGCTCTCTTGTCTACCTTCTGTTCTGCGTCATGAAGTGGGGCTGGGGCTTTGACAAGTACCTTGCTGAGGTCAACAAGGGCACGGGCATCAAGCTCTCGCCCAAGCTCAAGCCCTATTTCCAGTGGGTGCTGCCGATCCTGATCGTCATCATCCTGCTCCAAGGCCTGCTGTAAATTTGCTATTCTCTCATCTCTCATATCTCTCAAAAGGGAAAAGCCGCAGTGAAATTCACTGCGGCTTTTCCCTTTTTCCGCTTCCTTCGCAATTATGAACTCCGTGTAAATTCGCATATAACTCGTAAATATATTTATATAAATCTATTGACAAAATTTGTTCACGTGCTATGATAGCATCCAGAAAAGAAAAGAACCCCAAGGAGGCGCATGATGAAGAAAAATCTTTACAGTCTGACGCTGTCAGACGATGTGGTGCGCGAGGTCGACGCGCTGGCCCACCGGATGGGCACGAACCGTTCAGCGCTCGTCAACCAGATTTTGGCCGAGTACGTCTCCGTGCCGACGCCCGAGCGCCGCTGGAACGATATCTTTGAGGCCATCGAAGAGCTGATGACGCCCACGCGCGAGCTGGTGCCATTCTTCGCCCCCGGCTCGTCCACAATGTCGCTCAAGTCGAGCTTATCGTACAAATACCGCCCCACGGTCAAGTACGAGGTCGATCTGAGCAGCGGCGACGGCCAGACGATGGGCTCGCTGAACATCGTGTTCCGCACGCAGTCGGCGGCGCTGATCTCCGCAATGACGAGCTTCTTCCGGCTTTGGGTGCAAATCGAAGACAAGTGCCTCGCACCGCTTCTCGGCAGCTCCATTTCCTGCGCGCTGTACGACGGGCGCTTCGTCCGTCCGCTCGCGATGCCGCGCGGAAAGGCGCTGACTGCCGATGATGTCGCCGGTGCGATCAGCGCTTATGTCCAGCTCTTCGACCGGCTGCTCAAGGGCTATCTCGACGGCTCGCTCTCCGCGAGCGATGTTGAAATGGCTTACCGCGGCGATCTGCGAAGCAGAACGCTGCTGATTTAATCACTTAATTGTAAAAAACACGAATTTGAGGTGAACTTGAATGAATGCTGAAAAATATACGCAAAAGGCTTTGGAAGCCGTCAAGACCGCGCAGAGCATGGCGCAGGAAAACAGCAACCAGTATGTAACGACCGAACATTTGCTCTATGCCCTGCTCGATCAGGACGGTGGACTGATTGGGTCACTGTTCGGTAAGATGGGCGTCGATTGCGACGGCTTACTCTCCGAGCTCGACACGCTGATCCGCAATCTGCCCCGCATCTCCGGCGGCAGCGGCGAGGTGTACGCCTCGCCCGAGGTCGGCAAGATCCTGAACCTTGCCGAAAAGACCGCCGAAAAGCTGCACGACGAGTATCTCTCCGTTGAGCACCTGATGCTCGCCATCTTCTCCGAGGGCTCGCAGAGCGTGCGCCAGCTGCTCTCCGACCACGGCATCACGAGAAGCCGCTTCTCCGATGAGCTTGCGAAGGTCAAGACCTCCCCCGTGACGAGCGACAATCCCGAGGATTCCTACGACGCGCTCAAGAAGTACGGCACGGACCTCGTCGAGCGCGCCCGCACGAAGGAGCTTGACCCCGTCATCGGCCGTGACGCAGAGATCCGCAACGTCATCCGCATTCTGTCGCGTAAGACGAAGAACAACCCCGTGCTCATCGGCGAGCCGGGCGTCGGCAAGACGGCCATCGCCGAGGGCCTTGCCCAGCGTATCGTGCGCGGCGATGTGCCCGAAGGGCTCAAGGACCGCACGATCTTCTCGCTCGACATGGGCGCGCTGATCGCGGGCGCGAAATACCGCGGCGAGTTTGAAGAGCGCTTAAAGGCCGTTTTGAACGAGGTCAAGAAGTCCGACGGCAAGATCATCCTCTTCATTGATGAGCTGCACACCATCGTCGGCGCGGGCAAGACCGAGGGCAGCATGGATGCCGGCAACCTCTTAAAGCCGATGCTGGCTCGCGGCGAGCTGCACTGCATCGGCGCGACCACGCTCGACGAGTACCGCCAGTATATCGAAAAGGACGCCGCCCTCGAGCGCCGCTTCCAGCCCGTCATGGTCAACGAGCCGACGGTCGAGGACACCATTTCCATCCTGCGCGGCCTGAAGGAGCGCTATGAGATCTATCACGGCGTTCGCATCCACGACAACGCGCTTGTCGCCGCCGCGACGCTCTCCGACCGCTATATCACCGACCGTTTCCTGCCCGACAAGGCCATCGACCTCGTCGATGAGGCCTGCGCGATGATCCGCACGGAGATCGACTCGATGCCCGCAGAGCTCGACGATCTGCGCCGCAAGATCATGCAGCAGGAGATCGAAGAGATGGCCCTCAAGAAAGAGGACGACCAGCTCTCCCGCGACCGTCTCGAGGAGCTCAAGAAAGAGCTTGCCGATGAAAAGGAACAGTTCAACGCCATGAAGTCCCGCTGGGAAGCGGAAAAGAGCGGCGTGGACAGCGTGAAGCAGCTCAAGAGCCAGATCGAGCAGATGCACGGCGAGATCGAACGCGCGCAGGCGAACCTTGAGTACGAAAAGGCCGCAAAGCTCAAGTACTCCGATCTCCCCGCCCTCGAAAAGCAGCTCAAGGACGCCGAGGCCGCAGCCGAAAAGCACACGGGCGACAACTCCATGGTGCACGACACCGTAACCGAAAACGAGATCGCCGATATCGTCGGCAAGTGGACGGGCATCCCCGTCAGCCGTCTGATGGAGGGTGAGCGCGAAAAGCTGCTGCGCCTCGACGAGATCATTCACAAGCGCGTCGTCGGTCAGGACGAGGCCGTGCGTCTCGTGACCGAGGCCATCCAGCGCTCGCGTGCAGGCATCGCGGACCCGAACCGCCCGATCGGCAGCTTCCTCTTCCTCGGTCCCACGGGCGTCGGCAAGACGGAGCTTGCAAAGTCCCTCGCCGACTGCCTCTTTGATGATGAGCACAACCTCGTGCGCATTGATATGACCGAGTATATGGAAAAATTCTCCGTCTCGCGTCTCATTGGTGCCCCTCCGGGATACGTCGGCTATGACGAGGGCGGCCAGCTCACCGAGGCCGTGCGCCGCAAGCCGTACAG
>OGYY01002296.1_pt1 | contig 14386 bp, 14 predicted proteins | sample 1576671 | NCBI WGS metagenome assembly OGYY01 (sample SAMEA3541593, study PRJEB24748) | human gut metagenome | biome: human gut; feature: human-associated habitat; material: faeces | place: China | collected 2012 | reverse complement strand
GAACCGAACCCGTTATCAATCAGGAGTGTATGTTAGTACATGAGAAAAGTGGACGATTCGTCAATTTGAGTGGTACCGCGATGATATGTAAATATTACCGCCTCAAACCTGGAGTTTGAGGTGGTTTTTTATTACATAATATTTTGAGGACGCGGACATTCAAAATATTTTCTCTCCTAACAATGTACGGCTGATGGCAGAGTGCAGACCGTACCTAAAAAAGAGAAAAGGAGACAAAATCATGAAAAAGAAATTAGTAGCAGGACTTTTAGTAACGGCAATGGCAACAGTAATGGCAGCAGGGTGCGGCAGTGATTCCGGCTCTTCAGGCGACGGACAGGAAAGCTATACCATTGGTATCGAGCAGTTTGCGGAGCACGGGTCTTTGGATAACTGCCGGGAAGGCTTTCTGAAGGGACTGGAGGCAGAAGGAATCGTAGAGGGCGAGAATCTGACGGTGGATTATCAGAACGCAGCGTCTGATATGGGAACAGCGGGACAGATTTCAGACAGCTTTGTGTCAGACGGTGTAGACATGATCTGTGCGATTGCGACACCGAGCGCTCAGAGTGCATACAATGCGGCAATGGATTCTGATATTCCGGTAGTCTATACAGCGGTTACGGATCCGGTGGAAGCGGAACTGACAGATGAAGATAATATGCCGGTAGGGAATGTGACAGGGACTTCCGACAAGCTGCCGATCGAAGAACAGCTTAAAATGATCCGGGAAATCCTGCCGGATGCAAAGACGTTGGGGATCATGTACACTACCAGCGAGGCCAACTCTATTTCTGCCATTGAAGAATATGAAGATCTGGCAGGCGACTATGGATTTGAACTGGTGACCACGGGCATCTCTACTACGGCGGATGTGTCTCTGGCCGCGGATGATCTTTTAAGCCAGGTAGACTGTATCACAAATCTGACGGATAATACAGTTGTTGCGTCTCTTCCGACCATCCTGGAAAAAGCAAATGAAAAGAATATTCCGGTGTTTGGAAGTGAGATCGAGCAGGTAAGGATCGGCTGTCTGGCGGCAGAAGGCATTGACTATATCGCACTGGGAGAACAGACAGGCAAGATGGCGGCGCAGATCCTGAAGGGCGAGAAAGAGGCTTCGGAGATGGAATGTGAAGTCATTACTGAGCCGGGATTCTATGTGAATACCAAGGTGGCGGAAAATCTTGGCATCACCGTTCCGGAAGAGTTAGCATCATCTGCTGTAGAAAGCTTTGATGAGATTACGGCAGAATAGAATTTAGGGAGGCATTTTCATGAGCTTTTTCATCACGATACTTGAACAGGGACTGATCTATGGAATCCTGGCGCTGGGCGTGTATATCACATATAAGATCCTGGATTTTCCGGATCTGACCGTAGACGGAAGTTTTCCGCTGGGGGCGGCTGTGACGGCTGCCCTGATCACACGGGGAGTGAATCCGTATCTTACTCTTCCGGCCGCTTTTTTGATCGGCGTGCTGGCTGGAGTATGCACGGGTCTGATCCATGTAAAAGGGAAGGTAAGGGACCTGCTATCCGGAATCATTATGATGACGGCGCTGTGGTCCATTAACCTTTATATTGCCGGAACCTCCAATGTTCCGCTTTTTTCCCAGGAGACAATCTTTAAGAATGATTTTATTGAGAGTGTCATTCCGGATGGGATGTCCGGGTATACAACGCTTCTGCTGATTCTGATCCTTACGGTGATCTGTAAGGTAGTGCTGGATCTGTATCTGAAGACAAAATCCGGATTTCTCCTGCGCGCGGTGGGAGACAATCCTGTGCTGGTTACGTCTCTGGCCAAGGATCAGGGAAATGTGAAGATTCTGGGGCTTGCGATCGCTAACGGGCTGGTGTCCCTGGCAGGCTGCGTGTTTGCCCAGGAGGAGAGAGTGTTCGAGATCTCCAGCGGTACCGGAGCCATTGTCATTGGCCTGGCGAGTGTGATCATCGGGACCAGCCTCTTCCGGAAGGTAACTGTGCTGAAGGCAACAACAGCGGTGCTGATCGGATCCATCATCTATAAGGCCTGTGTGGCAGTAGCGCTCAGGAGCTTTGAACCGCAGGCGATGAAGCTGATCACGGCAGTACTGTTCCTGATCATTCTGCTTATCAGTATGGAAAGAAAGAAGAAGGTGAATGGAAATGCTTGAATTAAAGGGAATCCATAAATATTATAATCCCGGCACGGTCAATGAGATGTGTCTGTTCCGGGGATTTGACCTGAAAATCGAACAAGGAGAATTCCTTTCTGTTGTGGGAAGCAACGGTTCGGGAAAAACCTCCATGCTGAATATTATCTGTGGGAGCATCCCGGCGGAATCAGGGCAGATCCTGATGGGAGGAAAGGACATTACGAAGGAGAAAGAATTCCAGAGAAATGCAAGGATCGGCCGGGTATATCAGAATCCGGCTATGGGAACCTGTCCTACAATGACGATCCTGGAAAATATGTCTCTGGCGGACAATAAAGGAAAGATCTACGGCCTGGGAAGAGGAACCAACAAGGCCAGGATCGATGTTTACAGGGAGCAGCTTAAGCAGCTGAATCTGGGGCTTGAGGATAAGCTGGATGTAAAAGTGGGCGCTCTTTCCGGAGGACAGCGCCAGGCAATGGCGCTTCTGATGTCTACCATGACGCCCATCGAATTCCTGATCCTGGATGAACATACAGCCGCTCTCGATCCGAAGACGGCGGAGCTGATCATGGAGCTGACAGATAAGATCGTAAAGGAAAAGAACCTGACAACGATCATGGTTACCCACAATCTGCGGTATGCGGTGGAATATGGAAACCGCCTGATCATGATGCATGAAGGGAATGTGATCCTGGATAAAAAGGACGAAGAGAAAAAGCAGATCTCGGTAGAGGATATCCTGACACTCTTTAATGAGATCAGTATTGAATGTGGAAATTAGAGGAGAGGCAGATCTATGGCTAAAAGAATCGCACAGTTTGAAAAAGTCAGCTTCGGACAGTTTAAGGAGGGCTTTTTTGATACCTTCGGGCAGACGGAGGAGGAGAAGCTGCAGGAGATATACGAAGAGATCAGACTGCCAAAGCGGGCAACCGCCGGCTCTGCAGGGTATGATTTCTATACACCGGTACCGCTGACGGTCCGTCCTGGCGAGACGGTAAAGATTCCGACTGGGATCCGGGTGAAAATGGACCCGGACTGGGTGCTGAAGTGTTACCCAAGAAGCGGACTTGGTTTTAAATACCGGCTCCAGCTTAATAATACAGTGGGGATCATTGACAGTGATTACTATGGATCTGACAACGAAGGCCACATTTTTGCGAAGCTTACCAATGACAGTAAGGAAGGAAAAGTGGTGGAGCTAAAGGCCGGTGCAGGCTTTATGCAGGGAATTTTCGTAGAGTACGGGATTACGGTAGATGACGATGTGACTGAAGTCCGCAATGGAGGTTTTGGAAGTACGTCAGACAGATAAGTACAGCAAGAGAAATTGAATGAAGAGGGAAAACTCCGGCAGGTATAATTTCCACGTGTCTGGACACCCTATCCGATAGGAGTACAGGGTGAAGGAGGATGGAATGATGTCGGAGAACAAAGCAGAGCAGAGAAAAGTATCTGCTTCCAGGGAAGACAATGCCGCGTATATGAACAAGGTCCTGCCGGTGCAGGAAAGTTTTGACGTGATCCAGAGGGATATGCTGATAGGCGGCAGAATGTCTTCCTTTTATTTTATAGACGGATTTACCAAGGATGAGGTAATGCTAAAGATCATGGACTCCATGATGAAGGTGAAGGAGGAGGAAATGCCTGCCGATGTAGCGCAGTTTACCAGGACCTGTGTGCCCTATGTGGAGGTAGAAGTGCTGGAGGACTATGATGCAGTGCTCCGGGGCGTACTCTCCGGCGTGACCTGCCTGTTTATCGACGGGTATGAGGGCTGTATCGCCATTGACTGCCGGACATATCCGGCGAGGAGCGTGGATGAGCCGTCTAAGGACAAGTCTCTTCGGGGATCAAGAGACGGGTTTGTGGAGACCATTGTATTTAATACGGCACTGATGCGCCGCAGGATCAGGGATCCGCGGCTGGTCATGGAAATGCTGGAGGTGGGAGACAGTTCCCGTACGGACGTGGCTGTATGTTATATGAAAGACAGGGCGGATCAGGAGCTCCTTCATAACGTGATCAGCCGTATCAGGAAGATAAAGGTGGGAGATCTGCGGATGAACCAGCAAAGCCTGGCGGAGTGTCTGTTCCGGCGCAAGTGGTACAATCCTTTCCCGAAGTTTAAATATACAGAGCGGCCGGATACAGCGGCAGCCTGTCTCCTGGAGGGAAAGGTGGTGATCCTGGTGGACAACTCGCCGTCTGCTATGATCCTTCCTACTTCAATTTTTGACATTATAGAGGAGGCGAATGATTACTATTTCCCAACCCTGACTAATGTATATCTTAAATTTGCCAGAGGACTGATCACACTGATGACGGTTTTCCTGACGCCGGTATTCCTGTTGTTTATGCAGAATATCCAGTGGCTTCCGGAAAGCTTTGCGTTCGTGGCTGTGAAAGAAAGTGTTCATGTGCCTCTGATCTTTCAGCTCCTGATGCTGGAAATTGCCATTGATGGTCTCCGGCTTGCGGCTATGAGTACTCCCAGCATGCTGAGCACGCCTTTGAGCGTGATCGCGGGTCTTGTGATGGGAGAGTTCTCAGTGCAGTCCGGATGGTTCAATTCCGAGGTGATGCTGTATATGGCTTTTGTGGCTGTGGCGAATTACACTCAGCCGAATTTTGAGCTGGGGTATGCCCTGAAGTTTATGCGGCTGGAACTTCTGGTCCTGACTGCGGCCTTTAACTGGATCGGCTTTATCATCGGCTGTGCGATCATTATTTACAGTATTTGTTTCAACAAGACTTTGTCCGGTCGGAATTATCTCAATGTAAAATTGAATTGACAGAAAAAGAATGGTATAATAGGAAGGAAAAATGGATGCAATACGAGGAGGAGAACCATATGGGAGAATATATCATTACCGTAAACAGTACTGTTGATTTGCCGAAGGAGTGGCTGGAGGAAAGAAATGTGCCGGTTATTCCTCTGAAATATACCATTGATGACCAGACCTATGACGACATGAACGGATTGTCTGCAAAGGAATTTTTCCAGAAGCTGAGAGATGGAAAGATGGCGACTACAACTCAGGTAAATCCGGAGCAGGCAAAAGACGCGTTTGAACCGTTTTTGAAGGAGGGGAAGGATATCCTGCACCTGGGATTCTCTTCCGGATTAAGCGGTACATATAACAGTATGCGGATTGCCGCAGAGGATCTGATGGAAGAGTATCCGGACCGGACGATTATCGTGATCGATACTCTGTGTGCGTGTCTGGGTGAAGCCCTGCTTTTGTACTATGCCCTGAAGAAGAAGGAAGAGGGAATGGATATCCGGGAGCTGGCCGCATGGGTGGAGGAGCATAAGCTTCATATCTGCCATGACGTGACCGTGGACGACTTAAATCATCTGCACAGAGGAGGCAGGGTTTCAAAGGCGACTGCCGTTGTGGGAACGATGGTTAAGATCAAACCTATCATCCACATGGATAATAACGGAAAGCTCCAGGTGGTCGGCAAGGAAAGAGGCCGGAAGAAGTCTTTGAATAAGATTGTAGATATGGCAGCAGAACAGGCAAAGGGCTGGGAGAATGATATTATCATGATTACGCACGGAGACTGCCTGGAGGATGCGGAGTATGTGGCGAAGCTGGTGCGTGAAAAGATGGGAATTGACAATATCCTGATCAATAATATCGGTACGGTAATCGGAAGCCATACCGGCCCTGGCGTGGTGGCAGTGTTCTGTATGGGCAGCGAGCGCTAACAAAGGAGAAAACGGTGAGAAAAGAGTTAAGAATTGATGAAGAAATGAAAAAGCTCTGGCCGGCTACCAGAGTGGGATGCCTGCAGTATAGAGTGAAGGTGGAAAAGAAAAATGAAGAATTGTGGAAGTATCTGAAAAAGGATATTTTCCGGAAAACAAAGGATGAGATCTTTGACTATGGTGTAAACGAAATCCCCAATATTAAAGAGTCCCGGGCGGCGTATAAAGCGTTTGGAAAGGATCCCAGCCGTTACCGCGTGTCTTCAGAAGCGCTGATCCGCCGGATCGGCCAGGGGAAAGGGCTTTATGAGGTCAATACGGTGGTAGATGTAAACAATCTGATCTCCATCGAGTCTGGTTTTTCGGCCGGCTCTTATGACGTGGAAAAGCTTGGCGATAGACTGGTATTCCGCATTGGAAAAAAAGGAGAGACCTATCAGGGAATCGGAAAAGATGAGGTAAATATCGAAGCGCTGCCGGTCCTCTCTGACGAGGAAGGAGCGATAGGCAGTTCTACCAGCGATTCCAGACGGGCAATGATCACGGAAGACGCAAGGGAGGTTCTGACGCTGATCTATTCGTTTTCGGATAACCAGGATCTTGAGAAGGCAATGGAATCGGGCAAAAAGTACCTGGAAGCCTATGCCAAAGCGGAAGATATCCAGGGATGGATTGTGGAATAAAAGAGAAAATATGTAAAAGGATGGGAAATTTTTGGAGATTTTCCATCCTTATTTTTGCTGTTTTTGGGGATAAAAATCTCCGAAAAAGGAGTTGACAATCGGTGGAAAGAAGCATAGTATAATATTGTTAGTTTCCGAACTGTTAGAGATCGAATGAATATGACAGGGGTGATAAAAATATGGGAAAACATGCGGGAAAGTGGATCAATCGCGTATCCCATCAATTGAAAAGGCAGATGCTCTGGCCGGATGAGCCGGGAGATCTAACGATTTTGCAGAAGAGTATTCTGCATTTTATTTTGTTTGAAACTATGCAAAGGGATCTGTATCAGAAAGATCTGGAGAAGGAATTTAAAGTCCGCCGGTCGACGGCCTCGGAAAATCTCCGCCTCCTGGAAAAGAAAGGATATCTTTACCGGGAATGTGCCAAGGAAGATGCCAGGCTGAAAAAGATCATTCCCACAGAAAAGGCAGTGTGCTTAAGAGGACAGCTTCTTAAGTCCATTGAACGGACGGAGGAACGGATCCGGCAAGGGATCCCGGAGGAGGATCTTAAGGTCTTTTTTCGGGTGCTGAAGCAGATTTCCGCTAATTTGAGCTCCTGGGAGGAAGAAAATAAAATGGGAAAGGAAGAGATAGAGCGATGAATCGGAAGTTATTACAGTCTGTAAGAGAATATAAAAAGCAGGCATTTATCGCACCGGTCCTGGTGGCCCTGGAGGTGCTGATGGAAGTGCTGATCCCGCTTCTCATGGCGAATATCATTGACGTAGGGATCATGAACGGCGATATGGGGTATATCGTCAAAATGGGAGTTTTGCTGGTTATTATGGCGATGGTCGCATTGTTCTTCGGAGCTAAGGCAGGGCAGGTAGCCGCGGTGGCGGCTGCCGGATATGCCAAGAATCTGCGGCATGATATTTTTTATAAGATCCAGGATTTTTCTTTTGGAAATATTGACCATTTTTCAACATCCAGTCTGGTGACCAGGCTGACCACGGATATCACAAACGTGCAGATGGCATTTATGTTTTCTATCAGAATGCTGGCCAGAGCGCCGATCATGGTCGTGCTGGCATGGATCATGACCGCTACGATCAATCTGGAGATCGCGTTTCTTTTGCTGGTGACAATCCCGATCCTGGGAGGAGCCCTGATCTTTATCGCAAAGAAAGCGCATCCTCATTTTATTGCGGTATTTGACGAATATGACGTACTGAACAATACCGTACAGGAAAACGTGAATGCGGCGAGAGTGGTAAAGGCCTATGTAAGGGAAGACCATGAAAACGAGAAATTCAACAAAATATCTCTTAAAGTATTTGAGCTTTTTACAAAGGCGGAAAAGATCGTGGCATGGAACGCACCTATTATGCAGTTTGTCATGTATGCGGTGGTCCTGTGCCTGGTGCTGATCGGCGGGGAAAGTATCATTACCGGAGATATGCAGACGGGAGAACTTACCAGTATCATGGTATATGCCATGCAGATCCTGATGTCTCTTATGATCGTTACCTTCGTTTTTGTGCAGATCATGATCGCGGAGGCCTCATCTGACCGTATCCGCGAAGTGCTGGAAGAGGTGCCGGAGATGGAAGACGAGCCGGGAACTCTGACTGAGGTGGCGAATGGAGATATTGACTTTGAACACGTAGATTTCAGCTATGCAGGTGAGGGAGGAAATCTTTCGCTGAAAGATGTCAGCCTTCACATTAAAAGCGGACAGATCGTGGGGATCATTGGCGGTACGGGAAGTGCCAAGTCTACACTGGTGCAGCTGATCCCGAGGCTTTATGACGTGGTCGGCGGAAGTGTGAAGGTCGGAGGAGTGGATGTGCGCAGGTACAGTCTGGAAGCGCTTCGGGACCAGGTGTCTATGGTGCTGCAGAAGAATGTGCTGTTTACCGGAAGCATCTATGAAAATATCCGCTGGGGAGATGAAAACGCCAGCAATGAAGAGGTGCAGAGAGTCTGCAGACTTGCGCAGGCGGATGGATTTATCCAGGAATTTCCGGCAGGATACAATACGATGATCGTAGAAGGCGGCAACAACGTGTCCGGTGGACAGAAGCAGAGGCTGTGTATTGCCAGGGCACTTCTGAAAAAGCCGAAAATACTGATCCTGGATGACTCAACCAGTGCGGTGGACACCAGAACAGACGCACTGATCCGCCAGGCGTTCCGGGAGGAGATTCCGGATACGACAAAAATCATCATCGCACAGAGAATTTCTTCTGTGGAAGATGCAGATATGATCATTGTTATGGAAAACGGAGAAATCAATGGTATCGGCACTTCTGAGGAGCTGCTGAAGACCAATGCGATCTACCGGGAAGTGTATGAATCACAGCTGAAAGGAGGAGAGGACGATGAGTAATCAGGGAAAACCCAAGGTTACCAGGGCCACGATCGAGACGGCAAAACGGCTGCTCGGATATGTGACCAGTACTTATAAAGTGCAATTTATCCTTGTGCTGATCTGTATTCTGATCAGTTCGGTTGCCAGTATATCTGTATCCTTATCACTGCGTTTTCTGTTGGATGACTTTATCATCCCTCTGATCGGGAAAAAGAACCCGGACTATTCGGAACTTTATATGGCGCTTACCGTGCTGGCATGTATTTTCATGGCGGGAGTGCTGGCTTCGTTCCTGTATACCCGTCTGATGGTTGTGATCGGCCAGGGTGTTTTGAAGAGAGTCAGAGATGAAATGTTTGAGCATATGCAAAAGCTGCCGATCCGGTATTTTGACCAGAATACCAACGGATCCATCATGAGTCTGTATACCAACGATACGGATACGCTGCGACAGATGATCAATCAGTCGATTCCGCAGGTACTGATGTCTGCATTTACGATCGTGGTTACTTTTATCGCAATGGTGGCATTGAGTCCGATCCTGACGCTCCTTGCGGTGCTGGTGATCGGAGTGATGATCCTGGTGGCGAAATTTATCGGAGGAAACAGCGGAAAATATTTTATCCGGCAGCAGCTGGATCTGGCAAATATTACTGGTTTTGTGGAAGAGCGGATGAACGGACAGAGAGTCGTGAAAGTATTCAACCATGAAAGAAAGTCGGAGCAGGAGTTTGACGTACTTAATGAAAAGCTGTATGAGAGTGCGGCGAATGCCCATACGTTTGCCAGTATCATGGGGCCGGTCATCGGAAACATCGGGAATCTTCAGTTTGTGCTGACGGCAGTGCTGGGAGGGTTCCTGTCCGTCATGGGAATCGGCAATATTACGCTGGGTGTTATGGCGTCCTACCTGCAGTTTACCAAGAGCTTTACGCAGCCTTTCATGCAGGTGGCTCAGCAGTTTAATGCGATTGTTATGGCACTGGCGGGAGCGGAACGGATCTTTGCTCTTATGGACGAAGAGCCGGAGAAAGATGAGGGTTATGTGACGCTTGTGAATGCCAGAAGGGATGAAAACGGGGAAATTGTCGAGTGCAGGGAACGTACCGGCATGTGGGCCTGGAAGCATCCGCACCAGGCAGACGGCACGGTGACCTACACAGAGCTGAAGGGCGATGTAAGATTTTATGATATGTCCTTTGGCTATGAGCCGGACCACATGGTCCTTCATGACCTGACATTGTATGCGAAGCCGGGACAAAAGCTGGCCTTTGTAGGTTCTACGGGGGCAGGAAAGACCACCATTACCAATCTGATCAACCGTTTCTATGATGTACAGGACGGAAAGATCCGCTATGACGGTATTAATATCAATAAGATCAAAAAGGCAGATCTGCGCCATTCTCTGGGCATTGTGCTGCAGGATACCCATCTGTTTACCGGAACGATCATGGAAAATATCCGGTACGGCAAGCTGGACGCAACAGACGAAGAAGTCTACAGCGCGGCAAAGCTGGCCCATGCAGATCAGTTCATTAAGATGCTGCCAAATGGCTATGATACCATGCTGACCGGGGACGGGGAGGAGCTTTCCCAGGGACAAAGACAGCTTCTGGCTATAGCAAGGGCTGCTATTGCAGACCCGCCGGTATTGATCCTGGATGAGGCAACATCCAGTATTGACACCAGGACAGAGAGCATTGTCCAGCAGGGAATGGATAACCTGATGAAGGGGCGTACAGTCTTTGTCATCGCCCACAGGCTTTCTACCATCCGGAACAGTGATGCGATCATGGTGCTGGAGCATGGACGGATCATCGAAAGAGGCGATCATGAGGATCTGATCGCACAGAAAGGAACGTATTACCAGCTGTATACCGGAAAACTGGAACTGTCCTAGAAAAATGAAAGGGGACAGGGGCAAACGCAAATGGGGACGTACACTTTTGCAAAAAGTGTACGTCCCCATTGTACATTTACAGTTTAAACCATCCCATGGCATTTGCCACGGAGCTTACCAGAATCAGGATCAGGAACACCGGAGTGATCCATTTGATCATAACGGTAAACAGTTTCTCGCCGACGAATTTGCCATTGCTTCTTCGAACTTCCTCGGAGATCGTTTTTGGACCGACGAAGAAGCCGACGAAGATGCAGGTGAAGAAAGCTACGATCGGCATCATGACGCTGTTGCTTATGAAATCCATGATATCCAGGATGGTCATGCCTGCCCAGGTAATGAAGGAAAGCGGGCCGAATCCCAGAGAGGACGGAATTCCCATTACAAGAGCCAGGACTGCAACAAAGATGCAGGCGGATTTCCGGCTCCAGTGGAATTTATCCCGGAAAATGGATACAATGGTTTCCATCAGGGAGATGGAAGAAGTCAGCGCTGCAAAAATGACCAGCAGGAAGAAGGCTGCGCCTACAGCGTTTCCAAACTGCATGCTGTCAAACACTTTCGGCAGTATGACGAACATCAGGCTTGGACCGCTCTGCAGGATCTTAGGATCTCCGCCGGAAAAGACGAAGACCGCCGGGATAACCATAAGGCCGGCCAGAAAAGCGATTGCGGTATCAAAAATCTCAATCTGCCGGACAGAGCTTTCCAGATTTGTGTCCTTTCGCATATAAGAACCATAAGTTACCATGATACCCATAGCCAGGGACATAGAGTAAAAGAGCTGTCCCATGGCAGCTAGGATTGTTTTGACAGAAACATCCGCCATCTGCGGTTTTACATAATAAGCAAGACCATCCATAGCGCCGTTAAGTGTCAGGCAGTAGATAGAGATGCCGATAGCAAGAAGGACAAGGATCGGCATCATGAATTTGCTGACCTTCTCAATACCCTTCTCCACGCCAAGAAGGACGATGACAGCAGTTACGCCAAGGAAGATCAGAAACCATCCAAGAGGCTCGAATGTGCCGCCGACGAAACCTGTAAAATAGTCGTCTCCGGCTGCGGCAGATGCTCCGCCGGAAAGGAATACGAAAAAGTATTTGATGACCCATCCGCCGATGACAGAATAATACGGAAAGATAATAATCGGAACAAGTGCGGCCAGGACTCCGAGGAAACCAAAACGGGAGTCCAGAGATTTAAAGGCGCCGATAGCGCTAAGACCTGTTTTACGTCCGATAGCCACTTCCGCAATCATCAGTGAAAATCCAAAGGTGACTGCCATGATCAGATAGACCAAAAGGAATGTGCCGCCTCCGTACTGTGCCGCCAGATATGGAAAACGCCAGATATTCCCAAGACCGACGGCAGAACCGGCTGCCGCGAGGACAAAGCCAAGCTTGCCGGAAAAACTGCTTCTGTTATTCATTTGTAAAACCCTCCTCAATGTACTTGTAATACGTTTCTCTTTGTAGTATGATAACAACGCATGTTCTTCTTATTATATAGAAAGAGAGCCCGATGTACAAGAGATAAAATTAACAGAATTTTAGCAAAAAAATCTTATTGACAGAAGGGGAAATGTATGATAAGATAACATTCGTATGAAAAAGAAAGTAGAGTATCCACTCTCACCATAGCACAAGCGGGTGACTATTGGTTGATATTGTGTAGAAAAATGTATCTTTTATGATAGCGTTTTTTGTGCTGATATGCAAGTGGATAGTCTCGAACTGTTCACTTATTTTTTTGTGATGGAGGTACAGGACAATTAGCGAGTTAATGATCAACGGGCAGATCCGTGACAAAGAGGTCCGGGTAATTGGAGAAAACGGAGAACAGATAGGGATTATGTCGCCCAGGGAAGCTATGAAGATTGCCCAGGAAGCGGAACTGGACTTGGTGAAGATCGCCCCGAAGGCACAGCCTCCGGTATGCAAGATCATCGATTATGGAAAATATAAGTATGAACTTGCAAGAAAAGAAAAAGAGGCAAGAAAGAAACAGAAAACGGTGGAGATCAAAGAAGTGCGCCTTTCACCGAATATCGACACCAATGACCTGAACACCAAGGTCAACAATGCAAAGAAATTTATCAGCAAAGGCAATAAGGTAAAAGTCACACTGCGTTTCCGCGGACGTGAAATGGCCCATGTACAGCAGAGCAGACATATCCTGGACGATTTTGCAAAAATGCTGGAAGACATGGCGGTCGTTGAAAAGGCACCGAAGCTGGAAGGCAGGAACATGAGCATGGTTTTAACTGAAAAACGTTAAAAATACATTTCATTTTAAGGAGGAGCTTATTATGCCAAAAATCAAAACAAATAGAGCAGCTGCAAAGCGCTTCAAAAAGACAGGTACAGGAAAGTTAGTTAGAAATAAAGCTTACAAGAGCCATATCTTAACTAAGAAATCTACCAAGAGAAAAAGAAATCTTAGGAAACCTACAGTTACAGATGCAACAAATGTAAAGAACATGAAAAAGGTATTACCGTATCTGTAAGATATCAGTGAGGATAGAAGGAGGAAAATAAGAGATGGCAAGAATTAAAGGCGGATTAAACGCAAAGAAGAAACATAACAGAACTTTAAAACTGGCAAAAGGATATAGAGGAGCACGCTCCAAACAGTACAGAGTAGCTAAGCAGTCTGTCATGAGAGCACTGGCTTCTTCCTACGCAGGAAGAAAACAGCGCAAGCGTCAGATGCGTCAGCTGTGGATCGCACGTATCAATGCGGCAGCAAGACTGAACGGTTTATCCTACAGCAAATTTATGCATGGCCTGAAGCTGGCTGATGATTTCGTTACAAGTCATAAGTGTAGTCCCTTTCATCTGTTAAATTCGTTAAATATGGAGCCATTATATTGTGACGATTCATTTAAAAATAAAATTGAACATCTTGATTGAATGAACGCTTCCTTAGGCAATATTCTTAAAACTTTGCGTTCATTATAACATAAATCATGTAGAAATAGTTAAAATCCTTTAATTATCATCGAAAAAGAGGTATAATGATGGATATCACTGGCAATTTTTGAGATACTAGAGATCATATGAAAGGATTATGCAAAATGAAAAGTATAAAATATTATATGAAGGCAGCAGAAAGACGAAAAATTCTATCTAATCGAAAGGAATTTTATCTCGATTACGTTTGCAGGCAGACTGGCTGGGATCGAGCAAAAGCAAAGGCCGAAATGGACCTGTATCTTGAACAAGGCGTAAATTATCGATTTTACGTTAAAAAGAGGCTTTGGTGCAGAACTGGCAAAAAACTGGAAGCAAGTTTGGCAAATATTCGTAAAGACAGCCGCTACGACAAAACCAGTACGAATAAACACGCTCGCCTGGTTGCAGAGGAAAGTGGCTGGTCTCAGAAAAAGGCCGTAGAGAAAATATTGGAATCAAATTTATATACGGAGTGCTCTCCGAGGGATTACTATCAGTTTCGGTTTTGGGAAAAATCCATCGAGGAACAAAAGCAATACTATACAAAAGGTACGGTAGAGCGGATGATTATGAAGTATAACACCAATTCTGAAGAAATAGCGATGATTCGAAATAAGGAGAAGTT